>WNFV01000309.1_pt1 | contig 63362 bp, 53 predicted proteins | sample 5400101 | NCBI WGS metagenome assembly WNFV01 (sample SAMN13153361, study PRJNA577476) | soil metagenome | isolation source: 115 cm soil or saprolite under grassland replicate 1 | place: USA:California | collected 2016-06-15
GCCGGATAGCGGCTAAGCGTTTCGGCCAGCATCGATGGATGCAGCCAGACCCAGGGAATGAGCGCCAGCAGCGGAATGACGAAGCCCAGTCCGGCTGCAGCGGACGCGCGGCCGAAGCCGTGTTCCATCCGGAAATAGAAGATCCACGTCAACACGAGGCACACGGGCATGAACACCCAGGCGCCGATGAAGCTGTAGAACCCTGCGCCGAGCATCAGGCCGCCCGCAAGGGGCAGCCAGGCATTGTCCTGTTCACCGAACGCGACCAGGCACCAGAGCCATCCCAGCACGAACGGGAGCGGGCACATGTAGTCGAGCGCCTCGCGCCCCAGAACGAGATGTGCGGGCGACAGGACAAGCAGCAACGCCGCCGCCGCCGCGTACCATCGATTCTTGAACAGGCGAAAGGCGGCCGCGTACATCAGCAGCGGATTGAGGATTCCGGCAATCACAGCGGTCGGCGTGCGAATGGACGCCTCCGTGAGCGGCGCCACCTTCAGCATCAGCGCGATCAAGTAAAACAGAATCGGCTGATACCAGACTTTCCGTCGTTCCTCGTTCTGCTCGTGTGCCTTCGGATCTCCCAGCGGATCCCAGAGGTTGACGAACAGCGGCATGGCGCTGCCGTCCAGGTTGCGGCCGGACTGCGCGATCGAATACGCATGAATGCCGAAATGCGCCTCGTCGCCGTCGAGATAGACCGGAGCGCCGCCGAGATTATGAAGATAGACGGCTGCGATGAGCGCGAGCGCGAGGATCCCGGCCGCGACGGCCGTGAATCGTCGAGGGGATGTTCGAGTGACGGACGCGGGCACGCGCGAGCATCATAACGGACGCGCGGCGCCGGGATTGAGGGTTACTCGTTGACCGCGCGCAATCGGCGTGACTGCGGACCGTTCTGGTAGTTCTGCTCCAGATACTCGACGCCATCGGCCGTAATCACCATCAGCGCGTTGTCGGCCCGATTCAGGAACTTCTTCTGCACCAGGTACCAGATCGTGAACTCGAGGTGCTCGCGCGGCCGGCCGGTCATCTTCTCGAGCTCGGTGAGGAAAATGCCCGGCTCGTGGGGCTCGATGCGACGCTTGGTGTAGAGCATTTCGAGCACCGACAGGCGAACGCGCTGTTCGGAGCCGAAGTCGTTTTCGGCTTCGGCGCCCCGCTCGACCAGGCGCCAGCGATCCTGCTGCTGCCGTTCGTGCACGAGGTCGTAGCGCGCCCGCCGCTCGGGATCGCTCAGGACGTGGTACGCCTCCGTGACGAGCCGAAAGCGGCCCTCGCTGCCGGTCTCTTTGTTATCAGGATGAAAGCGCTGCGCCAACAGGCGGTACACCCGGTGGACCGTTTCCGGCTCCGCGTTCGCGCTAATCTGCAGCGCCTCGTAGAAGTCGACAGGCCCACCATTTTCCATGCCGCCCGCGTGTGCAAGGCCGGGGCCTTGCGCGGGACGGGGCGTTCGCACGAAATCGGTCGGTCGACGACCTCAAAACCGAATGCGGACTGACAAAGTTGTCGAGCGGGAGTGAGAACCGTCGCCGTCAGGCCGCGATCAGCCGGCCGTCGTGCAGGCGGAGCACACGGTCGCAGGCTGCCGCAAGGCGCATGTTGTGCGTCGCGATAATCGACGTCAGGCCATACGCCTGATGCATCTCGCGGAGCAGCGCATGCAGGGCCTCGGCCGTGGCTTCGTCGAGATCGCCCGTCGGCTCATCGGCGAGCAGCACCGACGGCCGCATCACGAGCGCGCGCGCGACGGCGACGCGCTGCTGCTCGCCGCCCGACAGCATACCGGGCCGGTGCCCGAGCCGTTCGCCCAGCCCGACGCGCGTCAGCAGGTCTTCGGCGCGCGGGCGCACTTCGGCGAGCGGCATCCGCGCGATCCGCATCGGCATTTCGGCGTTCTCGACTGCGCTGAACTCCGGCAGCAGATGGTGGAACTGAAACACGAAGCCGACCTTCCGATTCCGGAAGGCCACGATGTCGGAATCGGGCAGCGCGGTGAGCTCGGTTTCCCCGATGACGACCGATCCGGTATCGACCCGATCGAGTCCTCCGAGCACGTGCAACAGCGTGCTCTTCCCTACGCCGGATGCGCCCACAATCGCGACCATCTCGCCCGCGTCGACCTCCAGATCCAGGTCTCGGAGGACGGTCAGCGTCGTCTGGCCGACCAGATAGCCCTTCACGACGCCATGCGCTACGACAAACGGCATTCGACCATTACCACGCGCTTACTCATAACGCAGCGCCTGGGCGGGATCGAGGCGCGCCGCCTGACGCGACGGATAGATGGTTGCCACGAAACAGATCAGGATGGCGACGACGACGACAATCACGAAGTCCCTGGGAAGAACCGTGAACGGCAAATGGGACACCTGGTAGATGTCGATCGGCACGCGGATCAGCTGATACCGATCGAACACGTAGGAGACGATCCACCCGGCCGCGGCGCCGGCCGTGGTCCCGACGATCCCGATGATGAGCCCTTGCATCACGAACATCGTCGTCACGCTCTTCGCGCTCGCCCCCATGGTTTTGAGGATGGCGATATCGCGGCTCTTTTCCATGACCAGCAGGATCAGCGAAGCCACGATGTTGAGCGCGGCCACCATGACGATCAGGCCGATGGCCAGCGACACCGCGATCTTCTCGAGCCAGAGTGCCGAAAACAGCGATCGGTTGATCTCGGCCCAGTCCTGCGTCAGGTATTGATCGCCCATCGTGGCCGTAACCTGTGCCGCGATTTCCGGCGCGCGATAGATGTCGTCGACTCGGAGTTGCAGGAAGTCGACGTGATCCTTGTCGAGCATCCGCATGGCCGCGTCGAGCGCGACGAATCCATAGGTCGAGTCGAACTCGAACAGCCCGAGGCTGAAAATGCCCGCGACGCGCATGCGCCGCCGGCCGGGAATCATCCCCATCGGCGAGAGCGTGCCTTCCGGCGTCAGCACGATGACCGAGTCGCCCACGGCGGCGCCGAGGTTTCCCGCGAGATCCTTCCCGAGCAGGATGCCGTCGAACGCGTCGGAGCCCGCCTTCGGCACGAGATCGTCGATGCTGCCGCTCTGCAGCGAACGGCCGACGTCGCTGACCGTCGGTTCGAGGGCGGGATCGATCCCCTTGAGCGTGATGAACTCCTGGTTGCGCGTCGCGGTGACGAGCGCGCGTCCCAGGATTGCCGGCGCGGCGCCGACGACATGCGGAATCTGGCGAAGGCGGGCGGCTTCGGCGTGATAGTCCGCGATGCCCCCGGTCTTGGAGACGAAGATGTGCGGGTTCGACCCGAGGATCCGATCGCGCAGCTCCTGCTGGAGCCCCGTCATCACGGCCAGCGCAATGATCACCGCCATCACGCCAACGGCGACGCCGAGCGTTGAGATCAATGAGATGACGGAGATGAACGCCTGCTTCCGCTTCGCGAGCAGGTATCGGAGCGCGATGTGAAGCTCGAATGGAAGATCCATTAATCACGTGGAACGCAGAGCCCGCAGTGCTCGCAACGCAAGCATGTTCCTTGCGCGTTTGCGCGCTTTGCCGTTCATTCTCGTTTTCTCATCAACGGAAACAGAATCACGTCGCGTATCGACGAACTGTTCGTCAGCAGCATGACCAGGCGATCGATCCCCACGCCTTCCCCGCCGGTCGGCGGCAGGCCGTACTCGAGCGCGCGGATGTAGTCTTCGTCCATCACGTGCGCCTCGAGATCGCCGCGGGCGCGGTTCTTCAGCTGCGCCTCGAACCGGCGGCGTTGCTCCCCCGGATCGTTCAACTCGCTGAACGCATTCGCCACTTCGAATCCGCCGATGTACAGCTCGAAACGCTCGACCGTGTCGGGATCGTCCGGCCTCTGCTTCGAGAGCGGCGAGACCTCGGTGGGCAGGTCGTACACGAAGGTCGGCTGGATCAGGCGATCCTCGCACAGCGCTTCGAAGATCATCGTTGCGATCGTGCCGGCGCCGTGACCAGGATCCACCTCGAGGCCCAGCTCGCCGGCGATCGCGGCCGCACGCTCGCGGTGACGAAGGTCCTCGTCGGTCACCTCGCGGTGCAGCCGCCGCGAGGCGGCCTCGCGCGCCGCCGCACGAAGGGACAGACGGGCAAACGGCGCCTGCAGCGAAATCTGGTGCTCGCCGAACGTGATCTGTTGGGAACCAATCGCCCGCCGCGCGACCTCGCCGATCATTTCCTCGGTCATCCGCATGAGGGCGTGGTAGTCGGCATAGGCCTCGTAGAACTCCATCATGGTGAACTCGGGGTTGTGCTGCGTGGAAATCCCCTCGTTCCTGAAGCTCCGATTGATCTCGAACACCTTCTCCAGCCCGCCGACCGTCAGGCGCTTCAGATACAGCTCCGGAGCGATGCGCAGGTACAGGTCCATATCGAGCGCGTTGTGGTGCGTCATGAACGGCCGCGCGAGTGCGCCGCCCGCGATCGGCTGCATCATCGGCGTCTCGACCTCGAGGTATCCGCGCGCCATCATGAAATCCCGGACGGCGGCGATGATCCGGCTGCGCGTCTCGAACACGCGGCGCGAGTCGGGGCTGACGATCAGGTCCAGATATCGCTGGCGGTATCGGATTTCGACGTCGGTGAGCCCATGCCACTTCTCCGGCAGCGGCAGCAGACATTTCGCGAGGAAATGCAGCCGCGATGCCCAGATCGTGAACTCGTTCGTCTTCGTGCGGAACAGACGTCCTTCAACGCCGACCCAGTCTCCGAAATCCAGCCGCTTGTAGATCTGAAAGTCGAGCTCGGGCACCGAATCCTGGCGGATATACGCCTGCACCTTGGCGTGACCATCCGACAGCACCAGGAAGTTCGCCTTCCCGAACGCCCGAATGGCGAGAATGCGGCCGGCCGTGATCGTCTCGATCCGCTCGCCTTCGAGCTCGTCGTGAGTCCGCTGACCGTATGCGTCTACGAGCTCGGTGATCGTGTGGTGCCGTTCGAACGAGCGCGGATAGATCTCGATGCCGAGCGCAGCAAGCTCCGAGAGATTGGTCCGGCGCTGCTGGACTTGTTCTTCGAGGGAGATCGACATATCAGATCCGTATCACCACAAAGGACACGAAGGACACAAAGGTCAGGCGCTCTTATCGTTTGGAATCATCGATTGCTTCCTTGGTGTCCTTGGTGTCCTTTGTGGTCAATCGTCCTTGCAGATCGATCTTCTTCCGGATCGCATCCAGCATCCCATTGATGAATTTCACCGACTCCTCGGTCGTGAACGTCCGCGCCAGCTCCAGCGCTTCGTTGATCACGACGGCTGGAGGCGTCGCCCGATCGCGCAGCAGCTCGCAAACAGCCATTCGCAGGATGAGCCGATCCAGCACGGCCATGCGCTCCGGCCGCCAGCGCTGCGCGGTCTCCGCAATCAGGGGATCGATGGCCCCGAGCCGATCCACGGTCTCGTGCGCGAGGGCGCTCGCGAAGGCACGCAGCTCGTCCGGGGGCGGGCCGGCGTTGGGCCATTGCAGCGCGAAGAACGTTTCGGCCGCCCGATCGACCTCGCCGCGGCCGATGTCCCACTGATAGAGAATCTGCAGGGCGGCTTCGCGCGCGTGGTGCCTCGGATCCTTACGGGTGCGGGCCATGGCCGCCGAGTTGCCCAGTCATCGCGACGAGCTTTCCTTGTGTTTCGGCGGCGCCGTCAGCTGCGCGACGACTTCGGCCATCTCAATGGCGGCGACGGCCGCTTCGCGACCTTTGTTGCCGTCACCCTCGCCCGCCCGCGCGAGCGCCTCTTCCACCGAGTTGGTCGTCAGCACGCCAAACGACATCGGAATGCCTGTCGCCGCAGCCGCGGTGGTCAAGCCGTGAGACACAGCCGAGGAGAGGTATTCGAAGTGGGCCGTCTCGCCGCGGATGAGGCATCCGAGGCACACGACGGCGTCGAATCGCCCGCTTTCCGCGGCATGCTGGGCCGCCAGTGGGATCTCGAATGCACCGGGGACACGCACGACCGTGATGTCGGTCGATGCGACGCCCGCCGACGCCAGCGTCGACATCGCGGCCGCCTGCAGGCGATCGGTGACGAAATCGTTGTACTTCGACACCACGACCGCGAACCGCAATCCCGCCGCGCGCCGTGTGCCTTCGATCATGTGCATCAGTAGCCAGACCCAACTGCCCCTATGTGCCCTTGAACTCCGGCTTTCGTTTTTCCAGAAACGCCGCCGTCCCCTCGCGCATGTCGTCGGTCGACGCGACGAGACCAAACAGCGTCGCTTCGTACTGGCACGCCTCGGCGAACGGCATCTCGACGCCCTTGTTCACGGCGTTGATGATGTAGCGCATCGCGATCGGCGCGCTCCGGGCCAGCTGCGCCGCCAGCGTACGCGCCGCGGCCATCAGCTCTGTGGCTGGGACGACGCGGTTGACGAGGCCGATGCGCAGCGCTTCGTCGGCGGCGATTGGCGCGCCCGTCAGCATCATCTCCATCGCGCGGCCTTTGCCGACGAGCCGGGTCAGACGCTGCGTCCCCCCATACCCGGGAAGCAGACCCAGGGCGATTTCGGGTTGACCGAGCTTCGCCGTGTCGGCGGCCACGCGAAGGGTGCACGCCATCGCCAGCTCGCAGCCCCCGCCCAGCGCGAAGCCGTTGATCGCCGCGATTACCGGCTTGCCGAGATTCTCGATCACGTCGAACACATGCTGGCCGGCCAGCGCATGGTCGCGGCCGCCGGTTGGCGTCTGCACGGCGAGCTCGTTGATGTCGGCGCCAGCCACGAACGATTTCCCGCCGGCGCCGGTCACGATGATCGTGCGCGCGCTGTCGTCCTGCTTGAGGTCGAGCATCGCGCGGCGCAGGTCGTCGAGGGTCTGGCTGTTGAGGGCGTTCAAGACGTTCGGACGATTGATCGTGACGATCGCGATCGCGCCGTCGCGCTCGAGCAGCAGGTTGTCAAAGGCCATACGACACCTACAACGGGAACGGATACATCAGCCAGCCGAGCACGAGCGCCGACGCCAGGAACCCGGCGAACATCAGTCCGCCGAATCGTGCCTGCTCCCGCGCGTCGTCTTTCGCGATCAACGCAAACACCAGCGAGACGAAGAACGCGAACAGCGCCATCAGCAGGAAGTGACTCTTCATCACTTCCGGCCCATCGCCACGTCGTAGGCGTCGATCACGACGAGCAGATTCAGCAGGCCGGCGACAATCAGAAACGCATTGCCGTACTCGGACGTGACGGCGCGAACGTCGCCGGCGCCATAGCCGAACGCCGACGCGATGAAGTACGGAGCGCCGATCCCGAGGTTGGCGAGTGCCGCCAGGCAGACGAGCGGCTCGGACACGGTGAAGGGAAACAGCCGCCCGTGGATCGCGAGGCCGATAGCGAACATCAGCGGCAGCGCGATGAGAAAGATCAGCCCTTTGTTCCGGCGTCCGAGCCACAGGTGACCGGCGCCGGGAACGGCCCACGACGCCAGGCACAGCAGCACGAGTCCACCTGATTGCGTCTGTTCGGCGGCGGTGGCGCGCACAGCCAGTTAGTTTACTTCATCCACTTTCGCGCGCGTCGCCGGCGGCGAGGCTGATCCACGCGACCATCGCGCCAAGCGGTAAGCCGGCGAGCCCGCGCACCCAGTTCGGGGGCGTCTGTCCCATCGTCCATTCGTACGCCAGCGTGGCGATCGTCGGGAGCGCGGCAACTGCGAGCCCGACCCGCGAAGTGCGCGTCCCGAAGAGAGGGCCTGACGCTGGCCGGGCGGCAAGCGCTGCGGCGATCGCGGCACCAGCGTAGATCCCCGTGCAGCGTGCGCACACGGGCATCTGGGCTGCCCACAGATGAAAGGATCTCGAGGGAAGTTGATGGCAGATCGCGCTGCCGGTGGCGTAGACGGCCGCCGCGAATCCATAGACGATCACGGACCGTGACGGGCGGCTCGCGAACCACGGCGCCACCACCAACAGGATGGCCCATCCAATGGACGCCGCGATGAACGCTCGGCGAAGCACAGGCGTCAAGGGCAAACTCGATCCTGATGCTACACTCACGGCCATGCCTGCGGAGCGCCCGACCGCCCGACATCTCGCCGGCGTCGGCCTTGTGTCGGCGACGCTGCTCATGACCGAGCTCGCGCTCACGCGCATCTTCTCCGTTGTCATGTACTATCACTTCGCGTTTCTGGCGATCTCGATTGCGCTGTTCGGCATCAGCGCCAGCGGCGTGTTCGCGTACGTGGGACGCCGCCGCCTCGACCGATACTCGACCGATACGCTGCTTGCCGTCCAGACGATCGTGTATGCCCTTTGCACGATTGTCGCGCTGTTCTGGCTGGTTCGACTGCGCGTCGGGTTGAACTATTCGCGTCACAACCTGGCGTTGATGCTGACGATTTACGCGCTTGCCGCCCTCCCCTTCTTTTCGGGCGGCCTCGTCGTCACGCTGGCCATTTCGCGGCTCGCGTCGCGCATCAACGCGGTGTATGCATCGGACCTGATCGGCGCCGCGGGCGGATGTCTCGTGCTGATTCCGCTGCTCGACCGTCTGGGCGCGCCCGGCGTGGTCCTGACCGCCGCGGCGCTGTCGATGGTCGCGGCGTTCCTGTTCGCATCGTCGTCGTTGAGGCGCACCGTCGTCGCCGTGGGTTCGGCGGTGCTGGCGATCCCGTTGACCGGTCAACTGACCGGGCGCGCCGGATTCGACGTCGTCGACACCAAAGGCCATACGACCGACCGCGTGCTGTTCAGTAAATGGAATTCGTTCTCGCGCATCGGCGTGTACGCCCGCACGCATGGCGATTGGTCGCTCAGTACGGCGTACAGAGGCGCCTTACCCGACACGCGGTACATGGACATCGATTCGGCCGCGTCGACGCCGATCCTCGGTCTGGCGCGGGATCTCTCGAACGCCCAGTACCTCCGCTACGAGCTGACGGCGCTGGCGTACCACTTCATGGAGCAGAGGCTGGAGGCTGGACGTTCAAGACTCGGGTCGCCTCCAGCCCCTGCAGGCTTTACGGCTCTTGTCATCGGACCTGGAGGCGGCCGCGATCTGGCATCCGCCCTGGTGTTCGGCGCCACGCAGGTCGACGGCGTCGAGATCAATCCGATTATCGCCAACGACGTCATGCGCGACCGCTTCCGCGAGTTTTCCGGGGGCATTTACACGAATCCGCGCATCCGCATCTCCGTCGACGATGGTCGCAGCTTCGTGCGGCGCTCGACGAACCGGTACGACGTCATCCAGGCTTCGCTCGTCGACACGTGGGCGGCGACGGCCGCCGGCGCGTACACGCTCACCGAAAACACGCTCTACACCGTCGACGCCTTCAACGACTACCTCGATCACCTCACCGATGACGGCGTGGTGACGATTACGCGATGGGTCTTCGACGGGTTGCGGCTGGTGTCCCTGGCGCAGGCTGCCTGCGAATCGCGCGGCTGGTCCGCCGCCGACCGGCTCGTTATCGTGCGACAGGACCGCGTGGCCACGTTCCTGCTCAAGAAATCGCCATTCACCGCCGGAGAGATCACGCAGTTGCGCGCCGTCTCCGACCGCCTCGGATTCGACGTCTTGTACGCGCCCGCTGCGGGCGCCCAGACGGAAAGCAGCGACGAAGACGTCGACGGCACGCAGACGGCTGACTACGCCCGCCTGGTTCGCGCGCCGGATGCGAAACAGTTCTACGCCGCGTATCACCAGGACATCCGGCCGACGACCGACGACCGCCCGTTCTTCTTTCACACGACGAAGCTGCAGAACCAGTTCAGCGTCGTGTTCGGACGCTCGATGCTGTTCGGCAACGGCCTCAGCGCGCTGCTGACGCTGTTGTGGATTTCGGCGGCGCTGGTCGCGCTGTTCGTGATCGGCCCGCTCGCGCTCGCCGATCGCGGTACGCCGCGTCCGCGCGGCTGGTTTGCGTGGCTCGTCTACTTTGGCGCGCTCGGCGCGGGGTTCATGCTCATCGAAGTGTCGGTGCTGCAGCGCTTCGTGCTGCTCCTCGGTCATCCGGTGTATTCGCTCACCGTCACGCTGTTTTCGCTGCTGCTCGGCACCGGGCTCGGCGCGGCATGGAGCCGCCGCTTCGAGGACGACGCGCTGCGCAGGACCGGCGTCGCGGGCGTCCTCGTCGTGGCGGCGATCGCCGTCGCGGTCATCCTCGTCGCCACGCCGATCGTGACGTGGGCGATTCCGTTCCCTCGCGCCGTGCGGATCCTCGTCGCGGTCGCGCTGCTCGTGCCGATGGGCATTGCGCTGGGCATCCCGATGCCGACCGGCCTCCGAATGCTCGCCGCGCGCGCGCCGCAGATGGTCGCCTGGGCGTGGGGCATCAACGGCGCGCTCTCGGTCCTTGGGGCGACGCTCGCGATCTTCATCGCGATGAACTGGGGATTCCAAGTCACGCTGCTCGCCGCCGCCGGCACGTACTGTGTCGGGCTCGCCGCTTTGCTCATCGCGACACAACCCATTCAAAGACAGTAAGTTAAGGCGTTTGAAACGCCGTACATCGTTTGAGCGTCTAACGATGTTAAACTGATGAACACTGTTCACGTCATCGGCAGGACAAGCGCCCCTCCAGCTAAGGAAATAGGACCAATGGGTATCAAAGAACGGCAGGTACGCGACCGTGAAGCCGTACGCCGCGCGATTCTGGACGCCGCGCGCGAGCTCTTCGTCGTCGAGGGATTTCAGAACGTCTCGATCCGGAAGATCGCCGAACGGATTGAGTACAGCCCTGCCGCGATCTACGGCTACTTCGCCAGCAAGGACGACATCTTCTTCGCGCTGGCCGAAGAAGGGTTTCGTCTGCTCTGTGACGCCGGCGCCTCGCCCGACCATCCCGATTTTCAGCGGCTCGCGCCGCTCGACCGCGTCCGGGCCGTGTTCTGGCACCTGTACGAGTTCAGCCGGGAGCAGCCCCAGTACTTCGCGTTGATGTTCGTCGATCGGTCCGTCCCGCGCATCAGCCGGGAGTACGAGCGCTTCGCGTTCGCGCGCGAACGGAAGCACCAGATCGTCGAACACATCCAGACATGCATCGACGCCGGCGCGCTGCCGCGGTCGGTCAATCCCGTCGTGGCGATGCGTCTGCTGACTCTGGGCGTGCTGGGCGTTGCGGTGATGCGTCTGTCCGAACGTCTCGTGCCTGGCGAGAACGCCGACGAGCTGGCGAGCGACGTCCTCAACGTGACCCTCGCCGGCCTGCAGAGCGGCCTCGCGCTGCGATCGACCGGGATGACGGCCTGTCCGATGGACGATGAACAGAAGTCGATGGTGAACAGTCAAGAGGTGACAGTGAACAGTTAACAGTTCGGGCGCACCGTTCACTCGTAGCTGTCAACTGTCGACTGTCGCCTGTCAACTACTGAGTACGCAAAACGAGGAGTCGGAATGAATCGCGGAATCATCACATTGAGAACGGCCGCATTGATGCTCGCGGCGCCGCTCGTCCTGTCGGCCTGCAGCTCCGGGGACGCGCGGAGCAAGGAGCCGCCGCCGCCCGCGCCGATCGCGATCGCGGCAGTCGAAGCCACGGAGCAGCCGATCGTCCGCTTCATTCGCGCAACCGGCACGCTGATGGCCGAGGAACAGGCCGATGTCGCGGCCGAAACCGCCGGCCGGGTCGTTTCAACGCCGGTTGAACGTGGGTCACGTGTCGCACAAGGCGCCGAACTGATCCGCGTGCTGGCGACGGAGACCACCGCTCAGCTCAACGAAGCCGAGGCAAACGCCGCACAAATTGAAGCACGGCTCGGCCTCGGATCGGCGACCGCGTTCGACGTCAACGCGGTCCCGGAAGTGCAGAACGCCAGGGCAGCGTACGAGCTGGCGCAAAGCGAGTTCGGCCGCATCAAGTCGCTGCTCGATCAACGCGTCGTCTCGCAGTCGGAGTACGACCAGCGGCGCACGCAGCTCGAAGCGACCCGCCAGCAGTACGAAGCGGCAAAGAACGGCGCCGCGCAGCAGTACCAATCGCTCCAAGCCGCGCGCGCCCGAGTGGCCCTTGCGCGAAAGGCTGCCGCGGACACAGTGGTCCGCGCGCCGTTCGCCGGCGTCGTGGCCGAGCGGCTCGTATCGATCGGCGACTACGTCACCAAGGGCATGAAAGTCGCCGTCGTGGTCCGCGTGAATCCGTTGCGCGTGCAGCTCACGATTCCAGAGCAGTTCGTGTCGGCCGTCGCCGTCCGCCAGCCCGTGAACTTCGAAGTGGACGCCTATCCCGGCCGCCAATTCGACGGCACGGTCAAGTACGTGTCCCCCACGCTGGAGACCGACCGCCGCGCGCTTACGGTCGAGGCCGTCGTACCAAATCCCACGGGTGAGCTGAAGCCGGGCCTCTTTGCCACCGCGCGCCTGCAGCAGCCCACGCGCACGGCTGGCATTGTCGTGCCCGCGGCTGCCGTCCAGACGTCGTCCGGCACGAGCCGCGTCTTCGTCGTGAGCGGCGACCACGTCGAAGAGCGCATCGTCACGACCGGTCAAACCGTCAACGATCTCGTGGAAATCACCAAGGGCGTCAAGGCGGGCGAGCGTGTCGCGACGAAGAACGTCGGACAGTTGTCCGACGGAACCAAAATCTCGTAGGTGTTCTCATGCAATGGTTAGCTGCGATTTGCGTCAAACGTCCGGTCTTCGCGACCGTGCTCATCCTGACGCTGACGGTGATCGGCGTGTTCTCGTTCACGCGTCTCGGGGTCGATCGGTTCCCGAAGATCGACTTCCCCACCATCACGGTGACCACGCTGCAGCCCGGCGCCGCGCCGGAACAGATTGAGACCGAGATCACCGACAAGATCGAGGAAGCGGTCAACACGATCAGCGGGATTGACGACCTGCGCTCGGTGTCGTCTGAGGGCATCTCGCAGGTCATCGTCGCGTTCGTTCTCGAGAAGGACGCCGACGTCGCGGCGCAGGAAGTGCGCGACAAAGTCAACGGCGTGCTGCCGCGCCTGCCGAAGACGATCCAGCAGCCGCGGGTCGACAGACTGGATCCCGACGCCGCGCCGGTGCTCAGCCTCGCGCTCAGCGCGCAGCAGCCGGTCCGCGACATCACCGAGTACGCCGACAAGGTGCTCCGCCGTCAGCTCGAAAGCGTCAACGGCGTGGGCCAGGTGATCGTCCTCGGCGGCCGACGCCGGCAGATCAATCTGTGGCTCGACGGCGACCGCCTGCGCTCATACAACCTGACGGTCACCGACGTCGCACGCGCACTCCAGAGCCAGAACATCGAAATCCCCGGCGGACGCGTCGATCAGGGGCCGCAATCGATCACCCTGCGGACGCGCGGACGGGTTCAGAGCGTCGCGGAATTCGGCGACATCGTCGTGCGCGAGAAGGACGGCCACCCTGTGCGGCTCGGCGACGTCGCGCGTGTGGAGGACGGCGAGGCCGAAGCCGAAACGCTCGCCAACGTGAACGGCGTCGGCACGGTGCTCCTGCAGGTCCGGCGGCAGTCGGGCACCAATACCGTGGAAGTTGTGCGGGCGGTCAAGGCACGGCTCGACGAGCTCAGAGCCGCGCTGCCGTCCGGCTACACGGTGCGGAACGTGCGCGACATGTCGGACTTCATCGAAGCGTCGATTCACAACGTCGAGGAGCACCTGATCGTTGGCTCGATTCTCGCGGCGCTGGTCGTGCTGCTGTTCCTCACGAATCTGCGGTCCACGATCATCTCCGCCATTGCGATCCCGACCTCGATCATCGCCACGTTCGGCCTGATCTGGTACATGGGCTTCACGCTCAATCTGATGACGATGCTTGCGCTGACGTTGTCGGTCGGAATCGTCATCGACGACGCGATCGTCGTGCTCGAGAACATCTATCGGTTCATCGAGGAGAAGCACGACGACCAGTTCAACGCCGCCGTCGACGCCACGAACGAAATCGGGCTCGCAGTGCTCGCGACCACCCTGTCCCTGGTCGCGATTTTCGTTCCCGTCGGCTTCATGGGCGGCATCGTCGGTCGCTTCATGAAGAGCTTCGGGCTGACGATGGCGTTCGCCATCCTGGTGTCGCTCCTCGTGAGCTTCACGCTGACGCCGATGCTCTCCGCGCGCTGGCTGAAGGTCCAGAAGCACGGCAAGGACAAGCATTCGTCCAAGGACTCAAGAGTCTTCCACGCGATCGACGTCTTCTACACGCGGCTGCTCGAATGGTCGATGGCGCATCGGGCCATCATCGCGGGAGTGGCGGTGCTCGTGCTCCTGTCGAGCGTGCCGCTGTTCATGGCGACGAACAAGAACTTCATGCCGCCGGACGATCAATCAGAGTTCGAGATCAACATGCGGGCGCCGGAGGGAACGAGTCTCGAGGCGACCGAGGTACTCGCGAACCGCATCGCGAACACGGTACGGCAGCGTGTGCCGGAGGTCGCCTACACGCTCGTCACCGTGGGCGGCGATCCCGCGAAGACGCGCAACCTGGGCAACATTTACATCCGCCTCGTGCCGATCGAATCGCGCGAGCGGGATCAGTTCGCCATCATGGGCACCATTCGAAAGGACATTCTTCCGCCGCTGGCGACCAACCTGCGGACGTCGGTTCAGGAAGTGGCCATCATCGGCGGCGGAGGCTCCCAGTCGGCCACGATACAGCTCGCCATCAACGGGCCGGACCTGAAGAAGCTGGAAGCGATGAGCCGCCAGCTGGTCGAGCGCCTGAGAGCGATTCCGGGCGCCGTTGACGCCGATACCACCCTGAACATCGGCAAGCCGGAGCTGTCGGTGCAGGTCGATCGGCTGAAGGCGGCCGACCTCGGGGTCCAGGTTGGCGACGCCGCCGATGCGCTGCGCCTGCTGGTCGGCGGCGACCAGTTGACGACGTACAACGAGGGCGGCGAGCAATACGAAGTCCACTTGCGCGCGCGCTCGGAGGACCGGACCACACAGGGCGCGATTGCGGCGCTCACCGTCCCTTCGTCGCGGCTGGGCAGCGTCTCACTCGACAACGTCGCAAGTTTTCAGACTGGCACATCGCCTACCGACATCAATCGGCAGGCGCGCCAGCGGCAGGTGACCGTGTTCTGCAACCTGCTGCCGACCGCCTCGCAGGCTGCCGTGCAGAACGCGATGCTGGCCGAGTTCGCGACCCTGAACGTCGGCGGCGAGTATCGCGGCGTCCTGGTCGGCCGTTCGCGGGAGCTGGGGCGCGCGGCTCAGAACTTCGTCCTGGCCTTCCTGCTGTCGCTCGTGTTCATGTATCTGATTCTCGCGGCGCAGTTCGAGTCGTGGCTGCATCCGGTCACGATCCTGCTGTCGCTCCCGCTGACGCTGCCGTTCGCGCTGCTGTCGATCATCGTCTTCCGGCAGTCGCTGAACATCTTCTCAGCCCTGGGGCTGCTGGTGCTGTTCGGAGTCGTGAAGAAGAACTCGATTCTGCAGATCGATCACGCCAATCAGCTGAGGGAGACGGGGCTGTCGACGCACGACGCCGTCGTCCAGGCGAGCCGCAACCGGCTGCGCCCGATTCTGATGACGACCTGCGCCTTCGTCGCCGGCATGCTGCCGCTCATCCTCTCCCGCGGCATCGGCGCCGGATCGAACCATGCAATCGGGTTCGTGATTTTCGGCGGCCAGTCGTTGGCGCTGCTGCTCACGCTCATCGTTACGCCGGTTGCCTACTCGCTGTTCGACGATGCCTCGAAGGTTCGCATGTTTGGTCGCTCGAAGGCGCGGTCCGAGGATCGCGCGCTCGGAACGAAGGTCGCCGTGCGTACAACTTTTTTCGCTGTCATCGGATTCGTCGCGCTCGCCTCTTCTGTCCGCGCCCAGACTGCTCCGGCGGTTCTCCGGCTGACGGCGGATGAAGCCGTCAAGATGGCCCTCGAGCACAATATCGACCTCAAGGCCGACCGGCTGGATCCGCAGATCAGCGACACGCGCGTCGCTGCGGCGTCCGGCGCGTTCAAGCCGACGATCAGCTCGAGCGTGCAGACGAACAACCAGCTGCAGCCCCCGTCGAGCTTCCTGCTCCCGACGGCCACCCGAACCGATGTCGTCACATCGAACGCGGGATTCGCGCAGCGCCTGCCGTGGTTCGGCACGTCGTACAGCGTGTCCTGGTCGACGTCGCATACGAACACCAACAGTTTTTTGAGCAGCTACAACCCGCTGCTGCAGTCCGGACTGGGCGTCACCGTTTCCCAGCCGCTGCTGCGCGATTTGCGGATCGATCCCGCGCGCCAGCAGCTGGCGATCAGCCGAACGAACCGCGACATCGCGGACACCCGGCTGCGTGAGAGTCTCGTGCACACGACCGCCGCCGTAAAGATCGCGTACTGGAATCTGGTGTCGGCGCGCGCGAGTGTCGGTGCGCGCAAGTCGACGCTCGATCTGGCGCTGGAGCTCGCGCGCGTGAACAAGGCGAAGGTCGACGTCGGCTCGCTGCCGCCGCTCGACCTGCTGTCGGCACAGGCCGAAGTGGCATCGAACCAGGAGCAGTTGATCATCGCCGAGACGTCGGTGAAGCAGGCGGAGGATCGCCTGCGCATGCTGATCTTCGACACGACGCAGCGCGAGAACTGGTCCGTGATCATCGATCCCGTCGATTCGCCGCCGGTTGCGACACCGGCGATCGACATCGATGCGGCGGTGACGCGCGCGCTCGGCGAGCGGGCCGATCTTGCCCGCGCGCGAAAGGACATCGACAACTCGCAGACGAACCTGCGGTACGCAGGCAATCAGAAGCTTCCCGACGTCCGCCTCAACGCGAGCTACCAGGCGAGCGGCCTGGGCGGGACGCAAGTCCTTCGCACCGGCGGTTTCCCCGGAACGATTGTCGGTCCCGGCGCCGTGACGGACTTCGGGACCGTCGTCAGTCAGCTGTTCGCGCATGACTACCCGACGTGGGCGGTCGGCGTCAGCGTGTCGTATCCACTCGGCCAGAGTGCGGACGAGGCGAACCAGTCGCGCGCGCGTCTCGAGCGGGTCCAGTCTGCGGAACGGTTGAAGGGCGCCGAGGCGCGCGCGATTCAGCAGATTCGCGACGCGGCCTGGAAAATCGAGATGAACGCAAAACGCATCGACACGTCGCGCGCCGCGCGCGAGCTGGCCGAACAGCGGCTCGACGCCGAGCGCAAGCGGTTCGACGTCGGCATGTCGACGAGCTTTCTCGTGATTCAGGCGCAGCGCGATCTCTCACAGACACGCACCAGCGAGCTCGGCGCCGTGCTCGCCTACGACTTGTCGCTCGTCGATTTCGAAGCGCTTCAGGAAGCAGGGCCGGTAATAGCCAGCGGGCCAGGTGGGTCGAGCGGGTCAGGCGGGGGAAGTGGCTCGGGTGGGTCAGGCGCGTCGAGTGGGTCGAGTGGGACCGCTGGGTTCACGGTGCCAGCCGGCACGACGCGATCGACGTCTGGAAGCGTGCCGGGCCTGCCCGGCGTGCCTCAGGGCAGCTAGCCTCGTGGAGCACGACCGCTTCAGCCGAGCGCCGTTCGCCGTGCGGCTGTGGCGCGTGCGCAAGGATCACACGTGGATTGATGCGCGCCTCCGCGACTGCCCGGATGGCGTGGAAGTCGGCTTCACCTACGACGGCGATCATGTGTACTCACGCCGGTTCCCGACGCGCGATCTCGCTCTGATGGAGGCCGACCGGCAGCTGCGCGATCTGCAGCGGGCCGGCTGGACGACGCATTGGTGAGACACAGGCGGGAATCCGCGTAGAATCAGCGCCGCATGGTGCGCGACACGCTTGGCGGCCGCTTTATTCGTACCGCCAAACGGGAATGGCGGACGTTCTGCGTGGCCGATTCGACCGGCCGATCGCTCAGCTTCGGCAGGACGCTGGTCGGCAGCCTTCTCCTCTCGTGCATCATCCGTCGCCTCACTCCTGAGGGCGCGTGCGTGGGCCTTCTGTTGCCCGCATCGGTAGGCGGTGCGCTGGCGAATGTCGCCACGTCGCTCGCGGGCCGAATCCCGGTCAACCTCAATTTCACCGCCGGCCGCGACGCGATGACGGCGGCCGTTCAACAGTGCGGGATTTCGACCATCCTGACGTCGCGCACGTTCCTCTCCAAAACCGGCATCGAACCGATCGGCGGAATGATCTTCCTGGAAGATCTCCTGCAGCGCATGTCCGCGCTCGCGCGGCTTCGGATGCTGATCACAGCGTTCCTGCTTCCAGCCACCCTGCTCGAGCGCCTCTATGTCGCCCCCGCCGCCCGCGACGATCGGTCGCTCGCCACCGTGATCTTTTCGAGCGGCAGCACGGGTGTGCCCAAGGGCGTCATGCTCACGCACGGCAATATCCTGGCGAACGTTGACGCGGCGGCGCAGATCTTCGACGTGAGGCGCGACGATGTGATGCTGGGAGTGCTGCCGTTTTTTCACTCCTTCGGGTTCACGGGCACGTTGTGGTTTCCGCTGCTCAACGGCTTCGGTGTGGTCTACCACCCGAATCCGATGGACGCGAAGACGATCGGCGATCTCGCCGGTAGCCATCGAGCGACATTGCTGATCAGCACACCCACATTCTGCGGATCGTACATCCGCAAGATCCGGCCGGAACAGTTCGCGACATTGCGCTACGCGATCGTGGGCGCCGAGCGGCTGCGCGAGCCGATTGCGGTCGCCTTCAAAGAGCGATTCGGGCTCGATCTCATCGAGGGCTATGGGTGTACGGAGATGGCGCCGATCGTTGCCGTCAACGTTCCAGCGTCGCGCCCGGGAACGGTCGGACGTCCGCTCCCAGGCATTGACGCCATGATTGTCGACGTCGCCACCGGCGAAGGACCGCTGATCGGCCGGGAAGGACTGCTCCTCGTGAGGGGCGAGAACCGCATGATCGGGTACGTGAACAAGCCGGAGGCGACCCGCGAGGCGTTCCGTGACGAGTGGTACGTCACAGGAGACATCGCGACAATCGATGCGGACGGCTTCATCCGCATCACCGACCGCCTGTCGCGATTCAGCAAGATCGCCGGCGAAATGGTGCCCCACATGAGGGTGGAGGAGGAGATTCAGTCGCTGCTCGACGAACCGTGCGCCTGCGTGGTGACGTCGGTACCCGACGCCGCGAAGGGCGAGCGGCTCGTCGCGTTCTACACGGATCCGGCGCTGTCGCCGCAGCAGGTGTGGGAGCGGCTGAGCGCTACCGATCTTCCCAAGCTCTGGCTGCCAAAGCGCGACGATCTGCGCTTCGTTGAATCGATTCCGACGCTCGGGACGGGTAAGATCGATCTGCGCGCCGTCCGTGAGCTCGCGTCGCCCTTCGAAGGCGCGTGACGACTGCCAGTCTGTGTAGCGCGGGGGCTTTCAGCCCCGCGAAACGCGGCCCTGGGAGAGCCCCGCTACGACGAAGCCGGCACCTCGAGCGACCCGAAATGCTCCGCGTATCTCGCCTTGAATTCGTCCCACGTATACGCATGACTCTGCCCGCCGAGGTGCTCGAGGGCGTAGGTCGCGGCGACGCTGCCGAGGCGCGCTGCGGCGGCGCAGGGTAATCCCAGGGCGAGCCCTTTCATCAGGCCGCCGCGATACGCGTCGCCGACGCCTGTCGGATCGACGATGCGGCGCGGTGCGACCGCGGGAACATCCGCGCGGTCCCCCCGCGTCAGGACGGACGACCCTTGTTCCCCTCGCGTCACGACGAGGGTCCCGGCCGTTTGAAGGATGTCGTCCTCGCCCAGGCCGGTTTTCTGGCGCAGCAGCTCCAGCTCGTAGTCGTTGACGATGACGATCGTCGCGCCGATCACGCCGTCGCGCAGCTCGTCGCCGGACATCCGCGCGCACTGCTGCCCCGGGTCGAAGATGTAGCGGATGCCCAGCGTCCGGCATTCTTCCGCGTATTGCACCATTGCGCCCGGATCGTTCGGCGAGATGATCGCCAGGCCGCAGTCGCCCACGGTGCGAAACGAGAGCTGGCCCGCGTCCGCCATCGCGCCGGTGTAAAACGACGCGATCTGGTTGTTGTCGACGTCGGTGCTGCAGAAGAACGACGCGCAGAACTTACCATCGATCTGCTTCGCCAGCGAGGTGTCGACGCCCGCCGCTTCGAGCCACTGCCGGTACTCGTTGAAGTCTTCGCCGGCCGTCGCCATCAGCAGCGGCCGCTCGCCGAGCAGCGCGAGCGTGTAGGCGATGTTCGGTGCGCAGCCGCCGCGGCGCTTGTCCATCGAATCGACGAGGAAGCTCAAGCTGACGCGCTGCATGTGCTCCGGTAGGAAATGTTCGGTGAACTTCCCCGGAAACGACATGAGATAGTCGAAGGCGATCGAACCGGTCACGACGATGTTCATGATGTCCTGGTCTCGTGATGGCGTCGGCTATTTCATGTACCGACCGATGATGGGTGACAGTTCCTTCTTGGTCTGCTCCGGCACGTGCTCAGGCCGGGTGATGATCGCCGTGGCGAGCGCGTCCTGGCAGGCGCAGGTCCGTGGCCCCGAGACGCGACCCACCGCTTCGGCAATCGTCTTCTGTGCGGTCGCCGCATTCTGCATGAGGTTCGCGATGATGAGATCGACGGTCACCGAGTCGTGGTCCGGGTGCCAGCAGTCGTAGTCGGTGACGAGCGCGAGCGTCGCGTAGCAGATCTCCGCCTCCCGCGCGAGCTTCGCCTCCTGCAGATTCGTCATGCCGATGACATCCATGCCCCACGATCGGTACAGCTTCGACTCCGCGAGCGTCGAAAATTGCGGCCCTTCCATGTTGACGTAGGTTCCGCCGCGATGCACGGTTGCGCCGACCGCTTCCGCGGAGTCGGCCGCGGTTTTCGACAAATCGGCGCATAAGGGATGCGCGAACGCCACGTGTGCCACGAGGCCTCGTCCGAAGAACGTGCTGATGCGTCCCTTCGTGCGGTCGAAGAATTGATCGGGCACGAGAATGTCGAGCGGCTTGTACTCGTGCTTGAGGCTGCCGACCGCACTGGCCGACAGGATGCGCTCGATGCCGAGCGTCTTGAAGCCGTAGATGTTCGCGCGGAAGTTCAGCTCCGACGGGAGAATGCGATGGCCGGCGCCGTGGCGCGCCAGAAAGGCCACACGTTTGCCGCGAAGCGTGCCCACCACATACGGCCCGGACGGATCGCCAAACGGAGTGCTGACCGTCCGCTGTTCACAGTCGCTCAGTTCCGCCATGTCGTACAGACCGCTGCCGCCGATGATGCCGATCTCAATACGCATACAGTTGTGCTCCGCGCACGGTGCACCGTGCACAGTGTCTGGTGCGGAGTGCACCGTGCACTAGGCACGGAGCACAGCGCACTGTGCACCGAGTACGACGCCCTTCATCGCGCCGCGGCTTCGACCCGGCGCTTTCCGTTCTCCTCCCGGATGTACCCCGCAGCCACAACGGGATCGTGCTCGAAGAACACCAGGATCTCCTTCTCCAGCGCTTCCTTCACGAATTGCTTCTTCGCGGCCAGCGTATCCATCGGATACAGGTCGTACCCCATGATCCACGGGTCGGGCGCATGCGCCGTCGTTGGGATCAGATCGGCCACGAACGCGGCCGTCTTTCCACCGGATTCGATCAGGATCATCTGGTGATGCATCGTGTGGCCGCCGGTCCGCCGCACTTTCACGCCGGGCATGATCGTCTGGTCCTCGTCGACCAGTTGGAGCACGCCGGCGTCGGCGAGCGGGACGTAATTATCCAACAGATAGCTCGCGCGGTTGCGTTCGTGTGGGTGCGTCGCGTCTTCCCACTCGCCCCGGCGCGCGATGTACTGGGCGCGCGGAAAGCGCGGCCGCACGCGTCCTGACGCGTCGCGCGTGGTAAATCCGCCGGCATGATCGAAATGCAGGTGGCTGGCGACGACGATCTCGATGTCCTCGACGGACAGCCCCGCTTCGGCGAGCGTGTGATCGAGATTCCGGCTGCGATCGACGCCGTAGATGTCGTGGAACTTGGCGTTCTCCTTGTCGCCGAGGCCGGCGTCGATCATCATCGTCCGCGCGCCGCGCACGATGAGGGGACGCATCGCCATGGTGATGCGGTTGCGGTCGTCTGCGATCGCCCGACGGCTCCACAGCGGCTTCGGCACCGTGCCGAACATCGCACCGCCGTCGAGGTGGATGAACCCGTCGCAGAGCGAGATCAGCTCCAGGTTGCCGAGCTTGTATTGCTGCACATGCGACTCGAGCGCCATGGCTGATGGCGCACGGCTGATGGCCGATAGCCCGTCGCTGACAGCTGCAAGCTGAGAGCTGACAGCCGCTTGTTTCAGCTCGACGAGCACACCATGCGCCGCGCCGGGATGCACGAACGCGATCCGCGATCCTTCCGCCCCTTCGCGCGGCTGGTCGTCGATCAACCGCGCGCCCCGCGCCTTGAGCTGCGCGACCGCCGCATCGATGTCGTCCACACGAAGCGTGATGTGATGGATGCCCGGGCCGCGCTTCTCGATGTACTTCGCGATCGCCGACTCGGGCGATGTGGCCTCCAGCAGCTCGAGCTTCGATTCGCCGACCGGCACGAAATGCGCGCGCACGTGCTGAGACGCCACGTCTTCGGGTGGCTCCACGTCGAGCCCGAGCGCGTCCCGGTAAAACGCGAGCGCCGCAGCGAGATCTTTCACGGCGATGCCGATGTGGTCGAGGATGGCCTTCACATCAACTGCAACACGCGCTCGGTGCCCAGAAGCTCAGGATTTTCCTTTGTGTCCATTGTGTCCATTGTGGTGATTTCGGCAATCGCGTGACTAGCGAGCAAGTGCGCGGGCAAGCAGCTCATTCGCCGCCGAGTACGGGTCGAGCTCGCGCTCCGCGATTCTGTCCACGATCGACCGCAACTCTCCGGGCGCGAGCACGTCGCGCTCCAGATGCTCCATGAAGCGATGCGCCACGAGCTCGCGCAGCCGGTATTCGCTGCGCGTCTTGCGGCGCGCCGCTTGCGTGGCCTGTGAATGCTCGCGAAACCGCCAGATCGTGTCTACGAGCTCGCTCACGCCAGCGCCGGTCGTCGCGACGGTTTTTAACACGGGCGGCCGCCACTCGCCGCCCTCGAACGTCTGCAGCGCGAGATTCGCTTCCACCGCCGACACGAGACGGTCGGCACCTTCGCGGTCAGCCTTGTTCACGACGAAGATGTCGGCAATCTCCATGATGCCGGCTTTGAGCGCCTGCACTTCGTCGCCCGTCCCCGGCACCAGCGTCACAATGGAAATGTCGGCCGTCCGGATGATGTCGACTTCGTCCTGCCCGACGCCGACCGTCTCGATGATGATGACGTCCTTTCCCGCCGCGTCGAGGACGAGCGCCGCGTCGCCGGTCGCGCGCGCGAGGCCGCCCAGGTGTCCTCGGGTCGCCATGCTGCGGATGAAGACGGCCTCGTCCGACGCGTGGGCCTGCATCCGCAACCGATCGCCGAGGACCGCGCCCCCGCTGAACGGGCTCGTCGGATCGACGGCGATGACACCGACGGACGAGCGCTGTGTTCTCATCGCGGCCACGAGCCGATCGACGAGCGTGCTCTTGCCGGCGCCCGGTGGTCCGGTGACGCCCACGAGATACGCGCGTCCCGTCTTCGGAAAGATCGCCCGCACCAGGTCGGCGCTCGCCGAATCCTCGTCTTCGATCAGGGAAATCGCGCGTGCCATCGCGCGAGGATCGCCCTCCAGCACGCCATTCGCCAGCGTGGAGGTCACGAGCGGCCCGTCACGACGTTAAACGCAGAACCCGCAGAAACCGCAGAACGATTCGTCTCCGCGCGTTCCGCGCGTTCTGCGTTGAATGTCGTCGCTGGATTCATCGGGACAGGAGCTGTCGCGCGATGACCATACGCTGGATCTCGCTCGTGCCCTCGCCGATTGTCATCAGCTTGACGTCGCGGAAATACTTCTCGGCGGGATAGTCCTTCACGAATCCGTAGCCGCCATGAATCTGGACGCAGTCCTCGGCAACCCGCACCGCCATCTCGCTCGCATACAGCTTCGCCATCGACGACTCCAGCGTTGTCCGCTGGCCGCGGTCCTTGAGGAACGCGGCACGATACGTGAGCCAGCGGGCGGCCTCGATGCGGGTGGCGGCGTCGGCGAGCTTCCATTGAATCGCCTGAAAGCTGCTGATCGTCTTGCCGAACGCTTTGCGCTCGCGCGCATACGCCAGCGCGGCTTCGTACGCCCCTTGCGCAAGCCCGACCGACAGCGCAGCGATCCCGATGCGACCCGAGTCGAGCACCTGCATCGTGTTGACGAAGCCCTGGCCCTCGGCCCCGAGCAGCTGATCGTCCCGGATACGGCAGTTCTCGAAGATCACCTCACTCGTATCGCTTGCACGCATGCCGAGCTTGTCTTCTTTCTTGCCGGGCGCCATCCCCGCTGTGCCGTGCTCCACGATGAAAGCAGAGATCCCTTTGGTGCCGGCGGCGCGGTCGGTCACCGCCATCACGACCATCGTGTTGCCGACGCGCCCATGGGTGGTGAACGTCTTGGAGCCGTTCAGCACCCAGCAGCTCCCGGCGCGGGTGGCCATTGTGCGCATGCCGGCGGCATCGCTCCCGGACGTCGACTCCGTGAGACCCCAGGCACCGATCTTCTCGCCCTTCGCAAGCGGAACGAGGTACTTCTGTTTCTGTGCTTCAGTGCCGAAGAGCGCGATGTGCGCGGAGCAGAGGCCGTTGTGCGCGGCGAGGGAGAGCGACACGCCCGGATCGACGCGCGCAATCTCCTCGATGCAGATGCAGTAGTCGATGGCCGACATCCCGGCGCCGCCGTACTGCTCGGGGAACTGAATGCCCATCAGTCCGAGCGAGGCCATCTTGGGAATCAGCTCGATCGGAAAATGCTGCTCCTCGTCCCAGTGACGAACGTGCGGCCGGATCTCGGTTTCGGCGAACGCGCGGACGGTGCGGCGCAGGAGCGCCTGCTCGTCGGTGTGCCGGAAGTCCATAAACCATCAAACTTTATCACCTGGACGGCGTTCCGCGGACTCTCAGCGGAGGGCAGCGACCATGAGCCGGTACTTTTTGCGGCCGGATCTCTCCACGAACGCAACCGTCCGCCGTCGCTGGACCACGCCGGGAGCACCGCGTCCTTCGTGCCTGCTACTTCGCAATTGGCGCGGCCATGAGCGTGTACTTCCTGCGTCCGGTCTTCTGGGCCCACGCGAGACGCATGCCGTCGGTCGACCATGCGGGCAGCACGGCATCTTTTGCGCCGGAGATGATCCGCTTGTGCTTGTACTGATCGAGCAGCAGCAGCCGGCCGTCGCGATCCGCATAAACGATCGCGCCGCTGCCGCTCGGTCCCCAGCTGAATGTCAGTCCGGGAATCGGACGCTGATTGACGAACTCACCCACCGCTTCGCCAAACAACGTGAGGCGAATGACATTCTGCTTCTGACTCTCGGCCGCCCGCTCGAGATTCGCGCCGCTGTTGATGTTGTCCGCGCCGAGTCCGTTCGACGAGCGGTCCGCGGCACCGGCGGAGCCGGTCCCAATTTTCACCGTTTCGAGCTTCTGCTCGACATCGATCATCAGCGATCCGATGCCTGGCGCCGCCCGATCCGACTTGAACGCCCAGTACGTCTCTGCCCACTCCGGCGCGGTGTCGACCGCCTGGGGCGCACCGCCGACGGCGGCGACCATGTAGTGACGAAGCTTTGCCGACGGGCCATCGCCGTCCGCGGTCTGGACGTAGAGCTGCGAGCCGTCGGTCGACCATGCGATCTGGCGCAGGTCGCCTTTCAGCTTCCCGAGGTCGACCTCGGCGACCCTCGCGGAAGGTCCGATCTTGAGGACGGAGACGTCGATCGCTCGGGCGGCGTCCTGACCGAGCGAAATCGCCACCGCCGATGCCAAGAGGATCAGTTTCATCGCCCCAGCCTCCAGCCTCGAGCCTCCAGCCTCCAGCCTCGAGCCTCCAGCCTCCAGCCTCCAGCCTCTAGTAAGCCACCGTCACGCGAAAGCTTCCCGTGTTGTCTTTCAGATAGTCGTCGTTGACGCCGAGAAAGAGGCGGCCGGACGCGCGGACACGTATCGGTCCGGTCTCGTCGCCGATGAAGAAATACTCGTTGGTGTCGCCGACGCGGCCAATCAGCGCGGCCGCGGGCCGGCCGGGAATCGGACGCGCGTCGTTGCGCGGCGAGTTGCGCTCGCCCGCCGGTCCGTCCTGGCGGCCGGGTCCCCACCGCACACGCCCGGTGGCCGAGAAGTAGAGCGTCTGCCCGCCTCGCACGTCGATGCCCGTGTCCTTCCACCCGAGCCACGAGTCGACGCTCACGTCGCGTTCGCGCAGGCCGGAGGGCCGCTCCGATCGCCGCTCGTCTCGCTCGTTCGGATCGCGGCGACCGGTGTCGCGATCGTCGAGCTCGATGCGCAGCACGTCGGCGCGATCGACGCGCACGCGTTCGCGGCCGCCAAACAACCCGCCGCGCTGTCCCTCGAATTCGATGATGCCATCGCGCATGCTGACGACTTCGCCCTGCACGCGGCGGCCGTCGCGCATTACGAGCGTGTCGGCGCTCGCCGCAGCGCCGAGCGCGACGCAGACAATCGCCGTCGCCAGCCAGGTCCATCGGTAGGTCATGTGTTGCTCCCCAAATCTACACGCCACGGAGGAAACAAGGGACATTGATGTCGACTTATTATAGGCGGATGATTTGCGTCCGCCCGCTCGCGTTCGCCGCCGCAATCTCCCTCCTGGCCGCCGCGCCGGCGCGCGCCGACATCACCGGATTCATCGGCGCCACCATGACACCGGCCAATCGTCAGGTGCGCGGCGTCGCCGTCGGCATGGGACTGCTCGTGATCGGCTTCGAGTTCGAATACGCGTTCACACCAGACGATCCCGCGGCGTCCGCGCCCTCGCTCAAAACCGGGATGGGCAACGTGCTGCTGCAGTCGCCGCTGCCGCTCTTCGGCTTTCAGCCGTATTTCACCACGGGCGGCGGCCTGTTCAGGGAAAGGCTGGGTACCCGCACGGACACGAGCTTCGCCCTGAACTCGGGCGGCGGCGTCAAGGTGGCGCTCGCCGGACCGCTTCGACTGCGCGTGGACTATCGGGTGTTCAAGCTGGGCAGCGGTGCGCTGAACTCGCCAGCGCACCGCATCTACGCAGGACTGAATGTGAAGTTCTGAGCGGCCTACTTGCCGAGATTCTGAATGACGTTCATGTTCAGGATGTTCATCGGCTGGGCGTAGGAATCGGCGTACTTCTTCAAGAGATCGTTGGCTTCCGCCGGGAACGCTTCCGCGATGATGTTCGACACCTGATAGTCGGCGCCCTTCACCGACGGATCGATGATGAAGATGTAGAGGACATTCGCGCCCGCCGGATCCGGGGACTTGAAGATCTTCCAGCCGGCCGCCTGCTGCTTGCGCTCCGGCTTCTCGCTTTTCGCCAGCGCTTCCTTCAGCTTTCCCATGACCGTTTCGAAATCGGCGGTTTTATCGGGCTTGATGAAATTCAGCACCATCCCCGCGTCGTGCGGGAAGAGCCGCGCATTCGAGACCGCCTGCGCCTGCGGTGCGGGCGCAGGGGGTTGCGCGGGCGCGGGGGGTTGCTGCGCCCGAGCGGGCGGCATCGACAGCACGACGACGAGCAGTCCAACGGCAATCCGGCCGCGCCGGCCTCCGGGCACCGGCGCAAGGGCGATTCGACGCATCACGGCCTCCTTGACCAAAAGGGTGTTACTTTAACGTACTTAGACGAAAACCGTCATGACTTCGTGGGCCAGCAACATCCCCCGGCGGGTCAGCCGCATTCGCGCGCCTTCTCGCTTTAGACACCCTTCGTCGACAAACGGCTGAAGGTCGGCGCCGTATTTCCGCCAGACGTCCACGCCGTAGCGGCGCTCAATGGCGTCCAGGTCGACGCCGTCAGCGAGCCTGAGGCCGGTAAAGAGCGCGTCGCCGAGCCGTTCGTCGGGCGAGAGCCGGCGGAGACCGGTCTCGATGGCCTCGCCGGCCGCCACACGCATCACGTAATCTTCGGTGGACGACACGTTCTTCCAGCGGACGCCGTCTCGCGTCGAGTGGGCGCCGCATCCGAACCCCAGCCACTCGCCATCCTCCCAGTATTTCAGGTTGTGACGCGATCGACGGCCCGGCCGCGCGACATTCGAAATCTCGTATTGCTCGTAGCCCGCGCCGTCGAGCCGCTCCATCGCCGTCTCGTACATGGCCGCGGCGTCTTCGTCCGGCGCCTGCGACCAGCGCCCGCGCGCCATGTCGTCTTGCAGCGGCGCGTTCGGGTACAGCTCGAGGAGATAGAGCGACAGATGATCGGGAGCCAGCGCGATGGCTTCGTCAACCGATTCGAGCCAGTCGCTGACCCGCTGTTCCGGCAGCCACATCATCAGATCGAGACTGACGTTGTCGAAGCCGGCCGCGCGCGCCTCGCGGAGTGCGCACCGTGCGCGATCGGCCGAATGCAGCCGCGAGAGCCTGCGCAGTTCCTCGTCGCGGAACGATTGGACGCCGAAGCTGAGACGATTCGCGCCGGCCGCCCTGAACGCGGAGAGCCGCGGTTCGGAGACGGTTTCCGGATTCGCCTCGAGTGTGACTTCAGCGTCGGCGGCGACGTCGAAGGCGGCGCGAGCGGCGCCGATGATTCGCGCAACCTCGTCGGAGTCGAGCAGCGACGGTGTTCCGCCGCCAAAATAAATCGTATCGGCGGCGATCGGGACGGCCTGACGGCCGTCCCCTGCACCCAATCCTGGCTGTCCCGCCCGTCCGGCCAGGGCGATCTCGCCGATCAACGCCTCGACATAGCGCGTCTTGAGATTCGCGTCGAACAACCCGCGGTTGAAGTTGCAGTAGTTGCAGATGGCCGAACAGAACGGGACGTGGATGTAGAGGCCCAGCATCCTACGATCCTGCTCTTCCTCCCGGCCATTTGAGATCCCCGCGACCGTCGCGGACCGGTTCTCTGAGCTGCGCCCGGGCCTGGCGGCCGCCACGCGACGGCGTCGGCAGCGGCGACTTCTTGCGCATCTTCCACAGTGTGACGAGGTCGTCGACGCCGCCGTTGACCGGCAGCTCGCGGTAGTCGGCGCCGTCCATCTCCACGAACTCGCACATCTCGTGCAGCCGCGATCGCATCCGATGGCCGATGCGGAACAGCAGCGAATTCGGCTCCGTGTCGTCGGGAATGTCCTGATAGTTCGACGTGAAAATGGTGAGCCGCCGCTCGTTATACCGCGTATTGACGATCAGGTTCATCGTCTCTTCGACCCACTCCGAGGTTTTCTCGGCGCCGAGATCATCGAGGACGAGCAAATCCGCCGTCATCACCGGCCGCAGAATCTCGAGCTCCGTCGTCCGGATCGATGGATCGTAGGTGCTGCGAATCACGCGGAGCAGGTCGCGCGTGTCGTAAAACACGCCGCGCGCGCCGGACGACTGGATGATCTGCTTGAGGACCGCCACCGCGAGATGCGTTTTGCCAACGCCGGGCTGCCCCTCGAGCAGCAGCCCCCGCGTGTTGACGGGAAACGACTCGGCCACGCGCCTCGCCTTGACGACCGCCTGTTCGAGCGATTCGTTGTACGCGCTGAAGTTCTCGAGCGTGCAGTGCTGGTAGCGCTTCGGAATGTTCGCATCGGCCAGCCGACGCTGACCGACCTGCTCCCGCCAGCAGTCGCACCGCTCCACCCTCCGAACCGCCTGCCCTGGGCCTGTCGAAGGGTCGTGCTCGACGGGTTTCCATCCAGTGTCGTCACATAACGGACAGGGCATGCATGCAATCCTGGTCGGGTGGGTCTTGGAAGTCGCGACCTACGTGACCCACCAGACCCACCCCACCCCAGCGTCAGTTCAAGTGGCTTCGCAGCTTGGCGGAGCGTCGAAGTTTCTCTTTCGCGCGCGACTCGATCTGCCGCACGCGCTCGCGCGACAGGTGCAGCCGATCGCCGATTTCCTGCAGCGTGCGCGGCTCCTCGTCTTCGAGCCCGAATCGCAGCCGCACGATTTCCCGCTCGTTGCCATCCAGATCCCTCAGCGCAGCCGCCAGCTCGTCCAGATCGGCCTGATGGATCATTTCCTCTTCGACAGGTACCTGGTCCTGTGCCAGGACGTCGCCCAGCTCTCGCGAATCGAGCGTCTCCCGGCCGATCGGCTCGCTCAGCGACACGTCTTCACCGCTGCCGTGCAGCGACGCGAAGAGCTTCGGTGGAAAGGAAAACGCGCGCGTCTGGTCGGCGAGCACGTGCATCATTGCCTCGCGGACCCACCAGACCGCATACGTGATGAACTTGACGTTCCGCGACGGATCGAATCGTTTCGCGGCTTCGATCAGGCCGAGGTTGCCCTCGTGAATCAAATCCAGGAAGGAGACGCCGACATTGCGATAGCGCTTCGCGTACGAGACGACGAAGCGAAGATTCGCTTCGACGAGGCGGCTGAGCGCCTCCTCATCGCGGTGCTGCTGAATGCGGGCGCCGAGCGCGCGTTCTTCGTCCACAGTGAGCCGTGGGAGCTTCGCGATCTCGCGCAGGTAGGCGGCAAGCGTACCGGAGTCTTCATCGCGCCTCGACACGCGAGAAGCATACTACTTTTGATGGCGCACGAGATCGGTCGGCGAGGACTTGACGAGCGCCGTCGACAAGCGCTGTTCCCAGTCGTCGATGCCGCGCGTCATTTCCTTCTTCACGTACTCCATGAACTCGTTCACCTCGTGCTGCATCTGCTCGATCTTGCGCCGCATATTCAGAATGATTTCGACGCCGGCCAGATTCACGCCAAGATCTCGGGTAAGTGACAGAATCGTTTCGAGCTGTTCGAGATCCTCCTCCGAGTACAGCCGGGTATTTCCTTCGGTGCGCGACGGTTTCAGCAGTCCTTCGCGCTCGTACAGGCGCAGCGTCTGCGGGTGGATGTTGTACTTCTGGGCCACCGCGCTGATCATGTAGTAGGCCTTACCGCTGGGTTTCTTCGTCACGTTCAGAAAATCTCCGCCACTCCTCCGTGGTAGCTATTTCGCAGACAGGTCTTTCCTCACATCCTCGCCATTGATCCGTCCGAACTCCCTCAGCAATTCCTTCGACCGTTCGTCCAGGATTTTGGGCAGCACCAGCCGCACTTCCACCACGAGATCGCCGCGGCGGCCGTCGCGGAGCGACGGGGCGCCGCGCTCGCGAAGCCGGAACCGCTGACCGGATTGCGTTCCGGGCGGCACGCGCAGGCGCGCGACGCCGTCGACCGACGGCACGTCGATCTTCGCGCCAAGCGCCGCCTCGTGCACCGCGACCGGGACGGTCAGGTGCAGGTCGTCGCCTTCACGATGGAACAGCGGATGCGGCTCCACGTGCACCGTGATGTACAAGTCCCCGTTGTGCGCGCCATCTCTGCCGACGTGGCCCTTTCCGGGCACGCGAACCCGCGCGCCATCCGCCAGCCCGGCGGGCACATGAATCGTCAGCGGCTCGGTCCGCATCTCCACCTGTTGCCCGCCGCACGTCGGGCACCGCGACTGCCGCTGGCGCCCCGATCCGCCGCACTGGGTGCACGGCTTGGAGAACACCATGTGTCCGCGCGCCGACTTCACGATGCCCGTGCCGTGGCAGTTCGGACACCGCGTTTCCACGACGTGCAGCCGGCCGGCGCCGCGACACGTGCGGCAGTGCTCCTGTCGCGTCACGGTGAGCGCGCGCTGACCACCCTGCATCGCTTCGTCGAAGCTGACCGTAATCGTCTGATGCAGGTCGGCGCCACGCTCGATGGCGGCCTGCTGGCGCCTGGCGTCGCGCTGCTGGAAGACATCGGCAAACAGATCGCCGAATGTCGACGCATCGGTGCCGTGCACGCTGACCGAAAAGTCAAACCCCTCGAAGCCGAAGGTCGTGCCCGTTTCACCGGACGCGGTCGCGCCGGTCGCATCGTAGTGGCGACGGCTCTCCGGGTCGATGAGCGTTTCGTACGCCTCCGCAATCTGACGAAACTGCGCGGCGGCCATCCGATCGCCTGGGTTGATGTCCGGATGGTACTTGCGCGCAAGCCGCTTGTACGCGCGCTTGATGTCACCAGGCGCCGCACCACGCTCGAGGCCGAGAATGACGTAGAAGTCCATCACTGACTTGCGGATTGCGGATCACGGATTGCGGATTGATTGCGGATTGCGTCTCGGCCGCGTTCGCCGTCTGCAACCCTCAATCCGCAATCCTCAATCCGCATGGTTATTGCTTTCCTTCATCCACCACTTCCGCATCGATCACATCGCCCGTCGCCTCTGACGAACCGCCGGCCGCGCTGCCGGCCTGTCCGGCGCCCCCGGCCGGTCCCGCGCCCGCATCGGCGCCTGGCGCCCCGCCGGGCGCCTGCTGCTTGTACAGCGTCTCGGCCGCCTTGTGCTGCGCCGCGGTGAGCTGGTCGAGCGCGCGCTGCACGGCCGTCGCATCGCTGCCTTCGTTGGCTTTCTTCACGGCTTCCATCGCCGTTTCGATCGCCTCCCGATCGCCGGCGCCCAATTTGTCGCCGGTGTCCTTGATCATCCGCTCGGCGCCGTAGACCGCCTGGTCGGCGCGATTGCGCAGCTCGATCTCTTCCCGCCGTTTCTTGTCCTCGTCGGCGTGCGATTCGGCTTCCTTCATCATCCGGTCGACCTCGTCCTTGTTGAGGCCGCTCGTCGACGTGATGGTGATCTTCTGCTCCTTGCCGGTGCCGAGATCCTTGGCCTGGACGTTCACGATGCCGTTCGCGTCGATGTCGAAGGTCACTTCGATCTGCGGCACACCGCGCGGCGCGGGCGGCAGGCCAATCAGATGGAACTTGCCGAGGGTCCGGTTGTCGCGCGCCATCGAGCGCTCGCCCTGCAGAACGTGGACTTCGACGCTCGTCTGGTTGTCCGACGCGGTCGAGAAGATCTCGCTCTTGCGCGTCGGGATCGTCGTGTTGCGCGGGATGAGCGTGGTCATGACGCCGCCCATGGTTTCGATGCCGAGCGAGAGCGGCGTCACGTCGAGGAGCAGCAGATCTTTCACGTCGCCGGCCAGCACGCCCGCCTGCACCGCGGCGCCGATGGCGACCACTTCGTCCGGGTTCACGCCCTTGTGCGGCTCGCGGCCGAAGAGCTCCTTGACGATCTGCTGCACTTTCGGAATGCGCGTCGATCCGCCGACCAGGACGACTTCATCGATCTTCGACGGATCCACGCCGGCGTCGGCCAGCGCCTGCTTCGTCGGGCCGACCGTTCTCTGCAGGAGGTCGTCGACGAGCTGCTCGAACTTCGCGCGCGTCAGCTTCATCTGCAGATGTTTGGGTCCGGTCTGATCCGCGGTGATGAACGGCAGGTTGATGTCGCTCTCCATCACCGTGGAGAGCTCCATCTTGGCCTTCTCCGCCGCTTCCTTCAGACGCTGCAGCGCCATGCGGTCCTTGCCGAGATCGATGCCCTCGCTCTTCTTGAACTCAGCCGCGATCCACTCGATGATGCGCTGATCGAGGTTGTCGCCGCCCAGGTGGGTGTCGCCGTTGGTCGCCTTCACTTCGACCACGCCTTCGCCGACTTCGAGAATCGAGATGTCGAAGGTGCCGCCGCCAAAGTCGTAGACGGCAATCGTTTCGTCCTTCTTCTTGTCGAGGCCGTACGCGAGCGCCGCCGCGGTCGGCTCGTTGACGATGCGCATCACTTCGAGCCCGGCGATCTGCCCCGCGTCTTTCGTCGCCTGCCGCTGCGCGTCGTTGAAGTAGGCGGGCACCGTGATCACGGCTTTGCTCACCGGCTGTCCCAGGTACTCTTCCGCCGCCTGCTTCAGCTTCTGCAGGATCATCGCGGAGATCTCTGGCGGCGAGTACTCCTTGCTGGCGTGCACGCGCGCGTCGCCGTTCGTCGCGCGCACCACCTGGTACGGGACCATCTTCATTTCCTCGGATACTTCGTCGTACTTGCGCCCCATGAACCGCTTGATCGAGAAGACGGTGTTCTCGGGATTCGTCACGGCCTGACGCTTGGCGACCTGGCCGACGAGCCGTTCGCCCGTCTTGGTGAACGCCACGACCGAGGGGGTCAAGCGTCCGCCTTCGGGATTGGTAATCACCACCGGTTCGCCGCCTTCCATGACGGCCACCACGGAGTTGGTCGTGCCCAGGTCGATGCCGATGATCTTGCTCATTGAGTGATCCTCGCGTGTGTGTGCTCGACCGACTGTCCGGCCTCAGCTGATACCGATCTAAGTATAAAAGTTGAGTGCCTTACTGTCAAAGCTTGGGCGCAGGAGGGACGGAGCGGGCTAGGAGGGACGGAGGTGTCTGCGGACGAGGGACGGAGGTGCCTGCGAGGGACGAGGGACGGAGGTGGGTGATATACTGCTTGTGCCAGCCAGTCCTGCCTCGCGACGAGGCGGCGTATGTTTCCCGTCACGGTCCGATCGCGCATTTTTCGCCACCTGTTGCTCGCGCCCGTGGTCTGTTTGTGCCTCGTGGGCGCTGCGCGCGGGCAGGAGGCGCCACCACCCGCCTACCTCGCCATGGTCGAAGGGGCTGCAACCCTCGAGCGCGACGGCGATGTCGTCCCGGCGACGCAGAACATGCCGTTCGTGACGGGCGACCGCCTGCGCACGGCAAACGGTCGCGTGCAGATCGTGTTTCCCGATGGATCGGCCATCGAAGTTGCCGAATACTCCGAAGTCGAAGCGGTGTCGCCGACACGCGTGCGTTTGATTGCCGGCACGATGGATCACCTCCAGCGGCAGCCGATGCAATCCGTGTCAGCGTCGTATATGCCGCAGGAGCTCGACACCTACGGCGCAACACTCGACCAGTACGGATCGTGGCAGTACGCGGCGCCGTACGGGTATGTGTGGTATCCAACGGTCGCGGCCGATTGGCGTCCGTACTACTACGGCTTCTGGTCACCCGTGCGCTCGTACGGCTGGACGTGGGTCGGCGCCGACATCTGGGCGTGGCCTACGCACCATTACGGTCGCTGGGGTTATGCACGCGACCGCTGGTTCTGGATTCCGGGACGGACGTGGGGCCCGGCGTGGGTATCGTGGGCCGCTGCGCCAGGGTACGTGAGCTGGTGTCCGCTCGGCTTCGACAGCCGGCCCGTGTTCGGGTTGTCTGTGTCGTTCGGAAATGACCGCTGGCACGGCTGGACCGTCCTGCCGCGGGCGAACTTCGGCGTCCATGGCTACTACGCGCACCGGAACGCGATCGAACCGCGCCGCATCGCGGCCAACACGCCGTTCATCGTACAGAACACGCCGCCCGTACCGGCAACACGAACGCGAGTCATTACCGGAACACCCGCGACCGCTGGCATAGCGGTGCCTCGCGAGTCGCCGCTCGGCAGTCGTCAGGCGCCGATCGGACGTTCTCAACCGCCCGCCGGCGATCGATCGTCGACGTACGACAGGTCGGCGCCAGCCTACGGCCGCGCGCCGAACAATCAGCGGCGCTCGCCCGGCGATCAGCAACCGGCGACGAATGGCGATCCGGTCGCCGTTCCTGGAGCGAGGACACGACCGGCAGCGAATGGCCGCCAGGCGCCGGTTCCCGAACACCGGCCCTCCACTCCTGACTATCGAGCGCCCGATTACCGTGTTGCGGTTCCACGCACGACGCTGCCGCCGCCGGCGTATGGCCAGCAGGCTCCAGCGCCCGAATACCGGCCGTCGACTCCCGACAATCGAGCGCCCGATCGCCGTATGGCGGTGCCGCGCACGACGCTGCCGCCTGCGGTGTACGGGCAGCCGACGCCTGGGCCCGCGTATCGACCGACGATTCCGGAGTACCGCCCCGCGGTGCCGGAGTATCGATCCTCACCCAACGATCGTCCGGCCGCACGTGAGGATCGGCAACCGGGTCGCGACTACCGCACGCAGCGCGAGAACCCCCGCTCGACGGCGCCACCGCCGACGGCTCCTCCGCCGGCTGCGACAGCTCCCTCCGGGGAACGCGCGCCGGCGGGCATGGCGGTGCCGCGGACGTCCGCGCCAGGCGCGCGGCCAAACGCACCGCCGCCGCAGGCCGCTCCGCAGGGGGGGCCGCCGCCCGCGCGGTCGCAGCCAGCGCAGCAGGGCGAAGGCCGCTCGCGTGGGGAAGGCCGGCCGGCCGAATCGCGCCGGCCTCGCTAGGAGCGCGTCTGCCTCATCGCATGGCTGATGGGCAATCGCTGACGGCAACGCTCAATGGATAATGGATATGCCATCATCGATTGACGCTATGCCCTCACCCAACAGCCATGACACACGTCGTCATCCGCGTCGCGCGTAACGCCGGCATCGTCGCCCTGTTCATCATCGTGGCGATGCTCGGCATCCTGAGCGGTGTGCTGTTCGCCTATGCCGGCGATCTGCCGCAGATCTCCGCGCTCGACAACTACTCACCCAGCACGATTACCCGCGTGTACGCGACAAATGGTCAGGCGATTGGGGAATTCGCCACACAGCGGCGCGTGGTGGTGGGCTACGACGAGATCAATCCGCTCGTGCGCCAGGGCATCATCGCGACCGAAGACACTGCCTTCGACGCGCATTTCGGCGTGAACATCTGGCGGATTCTCGCCGCGGCGACCGTCGACATCATCGAGCGGCGCCGCGAGCAGGGCGCGAGCACGCTGACGCAGCAGGTAGCGCGCAACCTCGATCAGTTCGGCCTCACCAAGCAGAAGCTGTTCGAGCGCAAGATCCGCGAAATGATCCTCGCCGTGCAGATCGAAAAGCGGTACACCAAGAAAGAGATCTTCACGATCTACTGCAATCAGATGTACCTCGGCCACGGCGCTTACGGCGTCGAGGCCGCCTCGCGGCTGTACTTCAACAAGTCGAACAAGGATCTCACCCTCGAGGAATCCGCGCTGATAGCGGGCATCTTCCAATCGCCGGAGCGGCAAAGCCCCTTCGTGGACATGAAACGCGCCGTCCAGCGCCGCAACACCGTCCTGCAGCGCATGGCCGACGAGCGGTACATCACGCAGGCACAGGCAGACGCCGCGAAGCAGAAGCCGATCGTCACCCGCGGCCAGCCGAACCAGCCGCCAGGCATCGCGCCGTTCTTCGTCGAAGAGGTGCGCAAACATCTCGAGCGGGAGTACGGCGCAAAAGTGCTGTATGAGAACGGCCTCGCGGTGCGGACGACGATCGATCCAACGTTGCAGGCGATCGCGAGCCGGGCGATCGAGCACGGGCTCCGCAGCTACGACAGGCGCCACGGATGGCGTCGCCCCCGGCGGAACGTCCTCAGGGAAAAGCAGACGATCGAGGGTTACAAGGATGACCGCTGGAACAGGCCAATCGCGCCCGGTGATGTCGTGCCCGCCGTGGTCGTCACCGCGCCGAAAACCGGCCCCGCACGCCTGCGGGTCGGCCGATATCATGCCGATCTCGGGCGCGAAGGCTTCGTCTACGGCGTGACGCGCCGGCCGTCGGCGGCAGATCTCTTCGCGCCGGGCGATGTCGTGGAGGTGGGAATCACCAAGATCGATGACGCGGCGAGCACCGTGACGGTCACGCTCGAGCAGACGCCAATTGTGGAAGGCGCGCTGATTGCCATCGAGAACCGAACCGGTCAGATCAAGGCGATGGTGGGCGGCTGGAACTTCAACCGCAGCAAGTTCAACCGCGCGGTGCAGGCGTACCGGCAGCTCGGATCCACCTTCAAGCCGATCGTCTACACCGCCGCAATCGATCGGGGCTTCACGCCGACCTCAATCCTCATCGACGAGCCGGTTACTTACCCGGCCGGCAACGGGCAGACCTACAGCCCGCACAACTACGACCACAAGTTTCAGGGTCCGATCACGCTGCGCTGGGCGCTCGAGGAGTCGCGCAACATTCCGGCAATCAAGATGATGGACACGCTCGGGCCGAAAAAGGTGCTCGAGTACGCAAAGCGGTTCGGCTTCGAGGAAGACTTTCCGCCGTACCTGCCGATTGCGCTCGGCGCCGGTGACGCGACGCTCCTCGAACTGACGAGCGCCTACACGACCTTCCCGAACCAGGGCGTCCGCATGAAGCCGTTTGCCGTACTGAGCGTCAAGGACCGCGACGGCAACCTGCTCGAAGAGAATCGCTCGGAGCCGAGCGACGTGATCCGGGCGGACACCGCGTTCGTCATGACGAACATCCTCCGCGGTGTGCTCGTTCGCGGAACAGCCCTGCGGGCCAGGAGCCTGGCGGAGGACTGGCCGCTTGGCGGAAAGACCGGCACGGTCGACGACAACACCGATGCGTGGTTCGTCGGGTTCGATCCCGACATCACCGTCGGCGTGTGGATCGGTCTCGACGAAAAGAAATCGCTCGGCACGGCCGAGCAGGGGTCGTTCGCCGCCCTGCCCATGTGGATGGAATTCATGAGAGCCTACATCGACGGCAGGCCCGACAAGGACGACCCGCCCCAATTCGACGCGCCGGGGAACATCGTGTTCCTGGCGGTGGACAAAGCGAGCGGCGCGGTCGTGCCGGCCGACACGCCCGGCGCGATCACCGAGGCCTTCATCTCGGGCACGCAGCCCGGCGCGAATTCGTTCAGCCGGCAGCCATAACGAAAGGCAACCACTTTCGTGCCTTCGTGGCTATGCCTCTAGCGACGCACTGGGGTTTGCGAGCTCTGCGTGCTCGGCGTTCCAACGTCGCTATTGCGTGGCTGTTCCGGATTTGATCGTCACCCGGGCGATCTTGCCGACGCCGCTCTCCGCGAGCCACAGGTTGCCGGCCTTGTCGATCTCCATATTGCGCACGGTGCCGCCGCCGCTTGGAATCGGCCACGTGAGGAACTTCTTCGTCTCCGGGTTGAATCGGACGAGCACGTTCTTCGTCTCGTCGCCGGTCTCGACGTACCAGATGGCGCCGTCGGCCGTCACGTCAATCGCATAGGGCCGCGATTCGGGCCCGCCCGGCGACGCGAACTCTTCCACCTTGCCGCTCTTCGGATCGAGGTGACCCAGGTACCCGCGCGCGTAATCCCCGTACCAGACGGTGTCGTCCTTGCCGATCGCGATGCGCCGCGGGCGTGCAGCGGCGTTGGGCAACGGGTACTCCGTGATGATCAGCGTCCTGGGATCGGCGCTTCCGATTTTGTTCGAGTTGAATTCGTCGAAGTACGGCACGCCCTTCGAGTCGAGCCGGACGCCGTACGGCCGCGAGTTGACGGTCGGCGATTCGACCAGCTTGATGGCGCCGTCTGGCGCCTTCGGATCGAGCGTGCCGATGAAGTTGCCGCCCTGGACCGTGAAAAAGATCCGGCCATCGCGAAGGACCGCGATCGTGTGGGGGTCGCGCGCCTTGGGATTCGGCATCTTGTATTCGGTGATCTTTCCGGTCTTCGGATCGATCTTGCCGATCAGCCCCGCGGCGTTGCCCGTGTACCAGATATTGCCGTCCTTGTCGGGCTGCAGGCCGTGTGGACCCGAGCTCGGTGTCGGCAGGGCGTACTCCTTGAACTCCTGCGTCGCGGGATCGAAGCGGCCGACGACGTTGGCGCGCTGGCCTGTGTACCAGACCGATCCGTCCGGCGCGACGGTGGGATCATGTGGATACGCCGGCTTGCTCGGCGTCATCCACTCTTCGATTTTCACGTCGACGTTGTCGGAAATGCCTGCCGCGCGCGGGAGGGCGACCGCCGCGGCCGCGAGCACGATCAAGGCGAAAGCTTTCACGCGCATAATGTCCTCCAGATGAATCGGATTGTAATCCCGTCAGTGCTGTTTCTGCTCGGCTTGCCGCTGGCGGCGTCGGCATTCAAAGAAGGCCCGTATCCAAATGTGACCGGGGGATTTGGCGAGCAGTCGTGTCACCTCTGCCACCTCGACAATCCCGTCAATGCGCGCGGCGGATCGCTGCTGCTGGAGGGCGTCCCCGCAACGTTCAGGCCGGAAGAGACCTACGCCATCACGGTCACGATCAACCGTGAGGGCATGCGGCGCGGCGGCTTCGAAATCGCCGCGCGGTTTGCGAGCGGGAAGCTGAAGGGTAAACAGGCCGGCGACTGGAAGCTCACCGATTCGCGCGCGCAATTCATACCGGGCGCAGTCGACAAAGGGCTGACGTTCGTTCAGCACAACCTGCTCGGGTCGCGCACCGCCACGACCGGCAGCAACACGTGGACACTCGAGTGGACCGCACCGTCGCCGGTGACCGCACCCGTCCAATTCAACGTCGCTGCGAATGCGTCGAACAACGACGACTCCCCGCTGGGCGATTACATCTATCTGAAAGCCGCGCGCAGTCTCCCGGCGAAGTGATCGCCACGGAGCGCAGTCAGAACACCGAGGTACATCGCCACAGAGTCACCGAGTCACAGAGATCTTGGAACGCAGAGCACGCTGAGCCCGCGGAAAATCAGAAGCGCGAGCCTCGTTCGACGGTCGACCTGCCCTGCAGGTCGATAACCGCGCCCGACATCGGGCGGATGCACGACGCTGAACGTCAGAAAATGGGTCGTGTATCCGTCCGATGTCGGGTGCGGTTGCGTCGCTATGCGACGCCCGTCGAACACCGCCGCGCCTCCGTGTCTTTGTGACTCTGTGGCCAACCTGTTTGTTTTTCAGCGACGCGGGCGAATGAGTCGCCTGAATGCCGTCGACGCTTCGGGAATCTGCAACGCAAGCGCCGCCCCGAAGAACCCCAGACCGTACGGACCGAGAACCAGAATCGCCATCGGCACCGGCGGCACGGTCGGAATCGCCAGCTTGATCGCCCATCCAATCGCCGCGGCAGTACACGCCGAGGCCCAGAGCTTCATCACATAATTGGCAGGAAGACCGGTGCGGCCGATCCGCGCGTTCAGCTTGCTCCGCAACAGGAACATCTCCACCCAACCGGCCAGGCCAGCCGACGCGGTGAGGCCGGCGGCGCCCCACATCGCAGCAATGCCCAACACGCGCGGCAGCGGAAACGCGAACACATAACCGAGCACCGTCGTCAGGACGACGCGGATGATCGCGTAGTTGAGCGGCGTTCTCGTGTCGCGCAGCGCGTAGTACGTCGAGGAGTAGAGCCGGCCGAGCGTCGAGGCCAGCAGGCCGACCGCAGAGCCTGCCAGAATGGCCCACACATACATCGCATCGGCGTGCGTGAATCGGCCGGTCTCGAAGAGGGCGGCCGCCACCACGTCGCCAAGCGCGAGGAACGCCACCGCCGACGGAACGACGAAGAGCGCAATCTGTCGAAGGCCCGCATCGAGCCGCCGCCGCAGCGCCTCGTACCCATCCGTCTCGCCGCGCGCCATGCCGGCCATCGCGGGCAGTTCCGCCGCCGACACCGCCACGCCGAAGAGGCTCACCGGGAGCGTCGACAGCGTCTGCGCGTTGGTGAGCGCAGCGACCGCGCCCGTGCCCAGCAGGCTGGCCAGGAGCTGATCCACGTACGCGCTCAACTGCACGACGCCCCGGCTGACGAACACGGGGACAAAGTTGGTGGCGACCGCTCGCACGTGCGCCGAGGCGGTATCGATCGCGAACCGCAGGTCCGGCGCCACGCGGACGACGATCGGCACCTGTACGACGAATTGCAGCGTGCTGCCGACGACTGAGCCCCACGCCAGAATCACCGCGAGACGCGGCAGCGGCGTGCCGTGACCGAACAGTACCAGCGTCGCGATCATCGCGACGTTCCACGCGATTGGCGCCGTGTACGAGAGGAGAAAGCGGTGATGGCTGTTCAGGACGCCGAGGCACCATGCGGACAACACCAGGAGTCCGGCGCCCGGAAACAGAATGCGCACCAGCCGCGTCGTCAGCTCGCGCTTCTCACCGGTGAATCCCGGCGCGATCAGGGCGATGAGCCACGGGGTGGCGAACACGCCCACGATGACGAGAATCGCGACGATCAGCGCCAGCAACGCGGCCACGGCGCCGGCGACGCGATCGGCCTCGCGCCGCTCCCCGCGCGCCAGCAGCGCTGCGTAAACGGGAATGAACGAGGCGGACAGCGCCTGATCGCCGAACAGGTTCTGCAGGACGTTCGGGATGCGAAAGGCCGCACTCCACGCGTCGGCCTCCATGCCGAGACCGAAGTACTGCGCGACGACGCGCTGCCGCACGAGACCGACGAGGCGCGACAGGAAGATCCCGACAGCGACGAAGAGCGCGCCGGAGCGCGCCGACGGCGGCCGGGCGTCCGCCGCCGGATCAGTCAACGTCTTCGTCAACCGCGGCGAGGCCGAGCGTGCCGCTCGACTTCTTCATCAGATACGACTTGATGAACACATCGATGTCGCCGTCGAGGACACGGTTGACGTCACCCACCTGCTCCTTGGTGCGGTGATCCTTGACGAGCTGATACGGGTGAAGCACGTAGCTGCGAATCTGGCTGCCAAACCCGATTTCCTTCTTCACGCCGCTGATCTGTTCCAGCTTCGCCTGATTCTCCTTGATCTTCATGTCGAACAAGCGTGCCTTCAACACCTTCATCGCCGAATCGCGATTCCGGTGCTGCGATCGCTCGTTCTGGCACGACACGACCAGGCCGGTGGGAAGATGCGTGATGCGCACGGCGGAATCGGTTACGTTGACGTGCTGGCCGCCGGCGCCGCTCGATCGGTAGGTGTCGATGCGCAGGTCTTTCTCGTCCACCTGGATGTCGACGTCCTCCGGAAGCTCGGGCCACACGTACAGCGACGCGAACGACGTGTGCCGGCGTGCGGCCTGGTCGAACGGCGAAATGCGCACCAGCCGGTGGACGCCGGCCTCGGCCGCCAGCAGTCCGTATGCGAACTCGCCGGTGACCGTGAGCGTCGCGCTCTTGAGCCCCGCTTCTTCGCCCGGCTGGTAATCAATCATCTCGCGCCTGAAACCGCGCCGCTCGGTCCAGCGCATGTACATCCGCAGCAGCATCTCGGCCCAGTCCTGAGACTCGGTCCCGCCCGCTCCGGGGTGGATCGTGATGATCGCGTTTCTCCGGTCGTGCTCGCCGCCGAGCATCTTTTTGATCTCGCCCGCCTGCACTTCCTGATCGAGCGCCTCGAGCGCTTGCGCGAACTCGGCGTCGACCGGCTCGCCGGCCTCGGACCATTCGACCAGCACGGCGAGATCGTCGCCTTTCTTCTTCAGCGAGTGCATCAGATCGCGGTCCTGCTCCAGCCGCCGCCGGCGCTGGAGGACCTTCTGCGCGTCGGTCTGATCCTTCCAGAAATCCGGCGCGGCCGCGCGGCTCTCGAGGCGGGTCAGTTCTTCGTCAGGGCGGGCGGCTTCAAAGATAGCTCCGCAGATCCGCGGCGCGTTTGCTGAGGTCTTCGTAACGGCGCATCAAATCGTCGACGGTCGGCATTGGTTCTCCATCGAGTCGTGGTCAGTGAGCCGTGGTCAGCGATCAGCCGTCGGACTGGACTCCGTCAACCGGCCACCGGCCACTGGCCACTGGCCACTGTTTCATTCTACACGCCGCCTCGACGCGACGAGGAGCGCGAGCGTCGCGATGGCGGAGGCGTACGCAAGGACATCGCCATGGCGGGCATAGAACGTCGACGGGCGCAGAAACCGCGCAGTGCCGACGATGACTGCAGGCTCGAAGATGGTGCTCTCCGCCAGCACGCGGCCGTACGGATCGACAAGGCCGGAGATCCCGGTGTTGGCGGAGCGTATGAGGTACCGGCCTTCCTCCACGGCGCGCATCGACGCCTGCGCGAAGTGCTGGTGAGGCGCCGATGTCCTGCCGAACCACGCGTCGTTGGTAATCGTGGTCAGCAGCTCGCTGCCGCCGCGGACGAATTCGCGGACGAGCGCCGGATAGACCACCTCGTAGCAGATGGCGACGCTGACCGGATGCCCGTTCACCGGCAGCAGCTCGGGCCGCACGCCCGGCGCAAACGCTCCAACCCGTTCGACGAGAGGAGCAGCAAAGAACAGCAGCCGCTGCAGGGGCACGTATTCGCCGAACGGCACCAGATGCATCTTGCGATAGACGCCGGCCGTCGATCCGTCGGCACGAACGAGGAAGGCGGAGTTGAAGTACTTGTCCGGAATCCGGCGGTTGTCGACCACTCGCCATTCGATTTGATCGCTGCCCAAAAGGATCGGCACACGGGCCTGCTGCGCCAGCAGCCGGATCTGCGCCGCATGGCCGGCATCCTCGTCGAAGAGGAACGGCGTCGACGATTCGGGCCACAGCACGAGCTCCGCACCTTCCTGGAGCGCCTGCCGCGTCATGCGCAGGTAATCCTGAAAGATCATGGCGGCTTGCGCCGCGTCCCACTTGTCCCCCTGGTCCACGTTGCCCTGAATGAGACCGACGCGGACAGGATCGCCCGTTCGCGTCCATTCGCTCGACGCCACCCGGCGGCTGCCCCAGACGGCCACGATCAGGACGAGGACAAAAACGCCTGACGCCATCGCAAGGGCGGTCGACGGCGTCGCCGCTCCCCGAACACGGCCGGCCAAGGAGGTTGAACCGACGGCGATAAGCGCGAGCGCGGCGCCGACGGCCGCCACCAGCATCGACACGCCATACACCCCGAAGATGCTCGCGAGCTGCGCAATCGGCAGCACGGTTGCCTGGCTGTACCCGAGCAGCACCCACGGGAATCCGGTCAACAGATACGTGCGCCCCAATTCAGCCGTGACCCACACGAGCGGCGCGGCCATCAGCGCAATCGGGCCGTTCGTCACGACGAAGCGGCGCACGATCACGGCGAAAAACGCCGGAAACAGCGCGAGATACGCGATGAGGGCCGCGTTCACGAGCACGGCAACCCATCCCTGGAGGCCGCCGTACACCGCCATCACACGGGTAATCCAGTACAGCGTGCCGGTGAAGGACACGACGCCGGTCGCAAGTCCCAGCGCAAATGTCCGCCGAAACGGCGACCTGACATGAGGGATTCGGGATACGCTGGCGAGCGCGACGAGCAGCGGCGTCAGCGCGATCCACGCAAACGCGGGATGCCCGTATTTCGGGAAGCTGAGCGCGAGGAGGATGCCGGAAAAAATCGCGAGGGCGAAGTCGTACGAACGCGTCAGCGCGTGACCCAGGGGTTGAACTGCTCCTCTTTCTTCAATTTCGCCGCCACCGACTCCGCTTCGCGCCGGCTGGTGAACTTGCCCACGCGCACGCGATAGACGGCGGCCGTGCCGGTGGCCGGCGACACGACGTAGGCGGCATAGCCCTTCGAGCTCAACCGCTTCGCGATGGCTTCCGCTTCGCCGCGCACGTTCAACGCGGCAATTTGAACGGCGAAGCCAGATCCCGGCGGCTCAGCAGTGGCGGCATCGACGGCAGCCGACCGCGGCGCTTCTCTCGACGGGGCGGGAGCGGGCGCCGGTGCGGGAGGCGCCGCATGTTTTTCCGGGGACGGCTTCAACACTTCCTGCGGCGCCTTCTGTTTTTCGAGCCGGTTGAAATAGGTGAGATCGTCTGCTACCGGCGGCGGCGATGCCGCGCGCGGATCGGATCCCGCCGGCGTTGGCACCGGAGCTGGAGCGGCGGCCGGCTGCTGCGGTGTCGTTTCGGCGACGTTGTTGATCGGCGGCGCCTCCGCAATGGTGCTGCGCTCGGCGCGTACGCCGCGGCCCACGAGAACGCCGCAGAGAAAGATCACAACGGACACGACCGTCGCGGCCATGAAGAGAAACACCAACTGTTTCCCGTTCAATTGGATTTCGTGAAATCCTTCGTCCTGTGTTTGCGCCACAACCGCCCTGATTCTAGCACGTTAGCGTCCATCCAACCGGGCCAGCAGTTGCCTGGCCTCAGTTGAATTGGCATCGAGCGCGATTGCGCGCTCGGCCTCCGCGCGCGCCGCGACGAGATCCTTGGTCTGCCGGAACGCTTCGCCGAGCGTGGCATGCGCATCGGAGGTTTCGGCGCTCCACACGGAAATCTTGAGCGCGTCGATCGCCTCGTGGACGCGTCCGTTGCGGAGATGAATGCGGCCAAGGAGCAGATGCGCCTCGGCGTGGTACGGCAACAGATACAACGCATGCTCCAACTCGACGACCGCGTCGCGGTCATTCTCCTGCTGGAACAAGCGGCGCCCGCGTTCGAGATGAAACGTCGCCAGCTCCTCCTGGTTGCGCTGCTCGCTTGTCGCCAGCCGCGTTTCGATGCGTCGCGAGTGCGGCAGCTCCACTTCGTCCTTGATGCGCTCGAGGTTTTTCGGGACGGGGTCCACGCTGTCGCCGGCCTTCTTCACGTTGCGCTCGTCGTACGCCGAGGACAAACGTCTGGCCAGCTCGTGCTCGCGTGCCGCTTCGCTGGCGTTGCCCGCGGACGCGAGCGCGGCACCGAGAACGAAGTGGGCGTCTCCGTCGGCGGGGTTTCGCCGGAGCGCTTGACGAAGCCAGTAAATCGCCGCCTGCGGATCGCGGTTCATCCAATAGGCGTACCCCAGATTGAAGACGTAATCCGGATCGTCGGGATCGGCGTCGGCCGCCTTGGTGAAGTAGTACGCCGCCTGACCGGTCTGCGGCGTGCTGCCGCGACGCAGCTGCACGATGCCGAGATTGTTCAGCAGCGACGGCGTCTGTTGCGCATCGGCCAGCGCCTTGAACGTCGCGAACGCCTCGTCGTACTTCGCGAGGTTTACCTGCGACAAGCCGCCCAGGAAACGGGCGCGCCGCGCGAACGCGGAGGCGTCCGGCACGGCCCGGACGGCCGCCAGTGCGCGCTCGTGATCGCCCTGCTCCATATACACATCCCACAGGGCCAGCCGTGCCCGGTCGAACGTCGGCTGCTGCTTGAGGGCGGCGTTCAGATAGTTGATCGCGGTTGCCGGAGTTTCGGCGAGCAACCCCTTGATGAAATCCTCGAACGCCGCGACCGGTGGATGCAGCCGCTCGACGTCCTCGGACGACTTCGCCGATGGCGGAGCCATCCGTCTGGCGATCCGCTCGAACGTGGCGAAAAGGTCCGCCAGGCGTCCACGCTCGGTCGCGTCCACCTGGACGCGTCCGGTTTCGAGCGCGATGCTTCGCGCCCGCGCCACGAGCGTGTCGTTCTCGAGCTGCAGCGATCCGACGACCACGTGCGCCGCACCCACGAGCTGACCGATGCGAATGACGGTGGCATCGGTGAGCGCGGCCGCCGGCGGCACCTGGAGCCGCTCGAACGCCTGCGTCCGCTCCTGTCGTGTAATCGCGCTCGCGCCGAGCGCGTTCAGGTCGTCGGTCAGCAGAACGGCCGCGGCCTCGGTCAGCCAGAAGATCCGGCCGTCGCGCGTGACGTTCTCGAACGGCATGACGAGGATGCGCGGCACCGGTTGCGCGCCCACCGCCACGGCGCCGCCGAGCAGGATGGCTGCCGTGACGGCCATCGTCGTCCGCTTCATGACGTGGCGCCCGGGCGGCCGTTGGCGAGCGCCACCTTGAAGAGACACGACGATTTACCCGTGCCGCGACACGCGATGACTTCGGTCTGGGCGCCGATGTTGAACGACACCATCAGCCTGGTGAAGGCCGCCGCGTAAAAGCCGCACAGCGGCTGCGGGACCGGCTCGCGCACGGTGCAGAAAATCGACGCGCGAAGGTCGATGTCCGCGGTTCCCTGTCGCAGATGCAAGATGACGCGGCTCCCGCGGTAGCTGCTGCGAACGAGCTGCCGGGCGAGCCGCAGCAGCATTCGCCCGCGCAGCCAGCCCGGCGCTGCCTTGATCATCGCGCGGCGGACCGGCGACATCGACTGGACGGTCCACTCGGCGGCGTATTCACCAGCCCGCGTCGTGATCATCTGATACGCGTCACCCTCCTGGCGCAGAAAACTGAGGACGGCGTAGAGCGGTGCGAGGCCAATCGTGCCCTCGCGCAACCCCTCGGCGTTCAGCCAGTTCTCGTAGAATGCCAGACGCGTCGGCAGGATGTCGGCAATGCCCTGATGCAGACTGGCGACGAGCACACGACCGATGCCGGCTTCTCTCATGAACGATGTATCATGCCCGATGCGCGAGGGCTCCAGGAGCCATCGGCGGTAAGTCAGCAGCCATAACATGAACCAGCATTCTGCAGCCATTCTCGCCGGCGGCCGGGCAACCCGCTTCGACGGCCGCGACAAGGGCGCGCTCCTCGTGGACGGCCGGACCATCCTCGACCGTCAGCTCGCGGAGCTGTCGGTGGTGACCGACGACATCCTCGTGGTCGGCGGGCGCTTCCCCTATCGCGTCGAGCACGGCTCGACACGATTCATCCCCGACATCATCGCCGGCTGCGGGCCGCTCGGCGGCGTGCAAGCGGCGCTGTCCGAAGCGCGCGGCGAGGCAGTCTTCGTTGTGGCGTGCGACATGCCCTACGTGACGGCGCCTCTGGTTGCATACCTCCTCCAGCTCGCCCAACACGCCGATGTCGTCGTGCCGCGCACCGAGCGCGGCTATCACCCGTTGTGCGCCGTCTACACACGCGCCTGCGCCGACGCGATCGGCAGGCGGCTGGCCGAGCGCCAGTTGAGGATGACGGGGCTGTTCGCCGACGTGCGAACTCGCATTGTGACGGGTGAAGAGATCGACCGGTTCGGCGATCGCGACCGGCTGCTTGCCAACGTGAATACGCCGGCCGAGTACGCAGGCCTCGAGGCGCTTCAAGGTCACAAACTGTAATCGTATCACCGGTTCGGCGGCGCCACAGAGCTGCGCCGCCGTCGTGACCGTGCTCGATACGCGAGTCGTCCATGATTCTGAGCGTTCAACGACAGGTGCACGACGCGGTTGCCGAGGCGATTCGCCGGCGGTACGGTCTGGCCGACGGCCCGGCATTCTCGATCGAAGTGCCGCCGTCGCGGACGCTGGGAGACCTTGCCGTCACCGTCGCCTTTCAACTCGCGCGCACCCTGCGAAAAGCGCCGCGCGCGATCGCGCACGAGCTCGGGGAAGCGGTCGGCGCCATTCCCGGCGTGGTCCGCGTTGTCGCGGCCCCCAACGGGTATCTGAACCTGTACCTCGATCGGCCTGCCTTTCTCCTGCCGCGAGTCCGGGGCGAGGGTCAGCCGGAAGTCGTCGCCCCAGAGAAAACCATTGTCGAGCACACCGCAATCAACCCCAACAAGGCGGCGCACATCGGGCATCTCCGGAACGCCGCGCTCGGCGATACGCTCGCCCGCGTCCTCCATTTCCGCGGGACGCCGGTCGAGGTGCAGAACTACATCGACGATCTCGGCGTCCAGGTTGCCGACATCGTCGTGGGGTTCCGGGATTTGGAGCATCGGACGCTGGACGAGGTGCGGCACATCGCCGACGCGACGAGGTTCGATTATTACTGCTGGGACCTGTACTCGCGTGTCACCGAGTGGTACGAACAGGACCGAGGCCACCTGGCCGTGCGCGCCGCCGCGCTTCACGACCTCGAACAGGGCGGCAACGACACCGCCTCCATGGCTGCCTTCATCGTCGACCGGATCGTGCGGACGCACCTGGCCACGATGGCGCGTCTCAACATCTCGTACGATCTATTGACGTACGAAGGCGACATTCTACGGCTGAAGTTCTGGGCGCATGCCTTCGACATTCTCAAAGCGCAGGGCGCGGTGTTCCTCCAGACGGAAGGCAAGCTGGCCGGCTGCTGGGTGATGCGTATCGAAGAAGGCGGCGCGCCGGACGACAACACCGAAGCGGAAGACGCGCGCGAGAAAGTGATTGTCCGTTCGAATGGCGTCGTAACCTATATCGGCAAGGACCTGGCAAACCAATTCTGGAAGCTCGGGTTGCTCGGACGCGATTTCCGGTATCGGCTTTTCGGCACTCAAGCCAACGGGCGCCCGTTGTGGTCCACCACGTCGGCGGAGGGAGATCCCGCGGCGCCGTCGTTCGGGCGTGCGGAGCGCATCTACAACGTCATCGACTCCAGGCAGATGTACCTGCAAGCGCTGCTAAGCCAGGCGCTGCGCGCGCTCGGCCACCCGAAAGAGGCGGAGAATTCGGTTCACTTCTCATACGAAATGGTCGCCCTCTCACACGCAACCGCGAGAGAGCTCGGCTACGCAATCGCGCCCGAGAGCGAGGAGGCCACGAAGCCGTTCGTGGAGGTATCCGGCCGAAAGGGACTTGGCGTCAAGATCGACGACCTGCTCGGCCTTCTCACCGACAAGGCGACCGCTGAAGTCGCGAAACGCAATGCTGAGTTTTCGCCAGACGAGTGTCGCCGCGTCGGCGCGCAGATCGCCGTGGCGGCGATCCGCTACTTCATGCTGAAGTTCTCTCGAGGAAAGATGATTGTCTTCGACATGGAGGAAGCCCTGAGCTTCGAGGGCGAAACAGGCCCGTATCTCCAGTACGCAGTCGTGCGAGCCGGCAACATCTTCAACAAGCTCCAGGAACGCGAGGGGCTGTCGGAAGCCGACGTGCTCGGAACTCTCGACGCCTCATCTCCGGAGGAACTGTCGAACGATGAGGACAGTCATACGCTGTGGGCCGTCGTCTTCGAGGCGGCACGCCTGGACGATGTCGTGGAGCAGGTCGTGCGGTCGCTGGAATTCTCGATCCTGGCGAAATATGCATTCGGGCTGGCCCAACTGTTCAACGCGTTCTACCACCGGTATCCCATCTTGAACGAAGAGCGGGCGGACCGAAAGCGCTGGCGGGCCGCGGGTGTGTCGTACGTCCGCGCGCAATTGACCAGAACGCTGGATTTGATGGGGATTGAAGTTCCAGCCCGGATGTAGCACGATGGCTGCCTCGACCCTCCCCTAGCGACAGCAGAACACAGAGGATCAGGTCTTTCCCTTTGTGTCCGTCGTGTCCTTCGGGATGACGTGGGCAATTGACGAACATATGGCGATAATCGGAATCACATCGTGCCGCAAGCTGGAGGACTACAAGCAGTCGATCCTTCACGCCGGGGGCGAGCCGCGCATTCTCGATCTCTCGATGCCGATCGAGAAAGCCCTCGAAGGGATCGACGGTCTTCTGCTGACTGGTGGCGACGATGTCGAGCCGTCGCGGTACGGCGAGCAGCCGCACGCAACCATTGTCAGCGCCGAGCCCGGGCGCGACGAATTCGAAATCGGCCTGGTCGCCGCCGCGCGCAGCCGTGACTTGCCGATTTTCGCCATTTGCCGCGGCGTGCAGGTGCTGAACGTGGCCTGCGGCGGAACATTGGTCCAGGACATTCCGTCGCAGCTGACCGGTGCGCTCACGCACAGCGTGCCGAGCCCGCCGAACCAGTCCTATTCGTTCGCGCACGAAGTTTGGCTCGAGAAAGACTCCCTCCTGTCAAAGCTGATGCGTGAACGTCTCAGCGACACCGACGCCTGCGAGGTCAACAGCCGGCATCATCAGGCTGTGAAGGACGTCGCGCCCGGCTTCCGCGTCTCGGCCACCGCGCCGGATGGCGTCATCGAAGCGATCGAAGATCCCTCGGTCCGCTTCTGCCTCGGCGTCCAATGGCATCCGGAGAACTTCTTCCGAACCGGCGAGTTCAGGCCGCTGTTCGAAGGGTTTCTCGAAGCGGCGGCTTCGGCCTCGACGCGCTGAATCCAGCCGCTCACGTACGAGCAAACACGACCACGGTCTCGACGTGCGGTGTGTTCGGAAACATGTCGAAGGCGTCGATGCGTTCCATCGCGTACCCCGCGTCGACAATGCGGCGAGCATCGCGCCCGAGCGTCGCGACATCGCACGAGACGTAGATGAGGCGCCCGGGGCTCAGGCTCACCACACCGTCGAGCGCCGCGCGCGACAGGCCGGTGCGCGGCGGATCCACGATCACGGCCGACGCGTGTCGCGATGAGGGTTGCCGGTCACGACGTGCACGCCGGACGAAGTCTTCGACCGGCTGATGCACCGCGGTCACCGAACCGACGCCACCCGATGCGTTCGCCGCAAGATCGGCGGCCGCGAACCGATCGCCTTCCACCGCCGTCACCTGTGCGCCGCGGGCTGCCGCCGCACTCGCTGCGAACAGGCCGACGCCCGCATAAAGATCGAGGACGTCCCCGCCTTCCGGAAGCTGACCAACGACGTGCGCCACCAGCGCTGCGAGCAGGTGGCGATTGCCCTGAAAGAACGCGAGCACATGCCGCCGCAGCGCAACGGACACGCCGCCGGCAATCGTCATCCGATCCGTGACATGCGCGCTGCCGTGCGATGCAAACGGGGACACGAGTCCGGTCAGCCCCTCAGTGCCGGCAAGCCGTTCAACGGCGCGCGCGTCGATGTCAGACGCCGTGTCGAGGAAGACGACTCGCTCCGATGCCTCGATGTTCTCGGACAGCTCCACGTCGTGAATCGCGTCGAGACCCAGCGACTGCATCGCCGCGCCCAAGCCGTCCAACGTGTCGCACGTCGCGGGCAGCAGTTGCCCGGTCGGCCGCGCGTCACACACGTCGTGTGTGCCCTCGCGAACAAACCCGATGCGACGTCCGCGGACGTGAAGACGCGCCCGCATGCGGTACCCGTCCGGCGGTGACGCCATGACAGCGGGCGGCGCGGTCAACGGCAGGCGGCCGATTCGGCCGAACGCGTCGGCAATCACCTGACCCTTGATCGCCAGCTGACGCGAGTACGCGATGTGGCTGTACAGGCACCCGCCGCACAGCGGGTCGGCAGCCGGCGTCCGCCGATCGATCGACGGCGCCTCGAGGTTGATCGTCTCCGCGTACACGACGCCCTTTCCGACGCGTTCGATCCGCGCGCGCACGGTCTCGCCGGGAATCGCGCCGGACACGAGGACGACCTGCCCGTCGACGCGCGCGATCATTCGACCGCCTGCGGCGGGCTTGTCGATGGTCAGCGTGATGACCTGGTCTGGTGTGAGCATCAGCTGCCAACCTCCGTCCCTCCCGCGTCCCTTCGGCGACCTCCGTCCCTCCGCAGACCTCGGGAGCCGGACGCAGCTGCGCGATTCACGCCTCGGAGTGCGAGACGGTCGGCAGGCCGAAACGCTGTCGCACGAGGTGATCGATAGCCGCTTGGCGGGCGCGACCAAAGACCTCCGGACTCATCGCCGCCCTGAACGGGGCGAGCTCGTTCTCCGCTTCGCGCGCGAGGGCGGCGTGCGTCTGCTCGTCGAGGCTGGCGCGTGCCCGCTGCAGCAGCTCCTGGTCGAGGATCGCAAGCCGGCCGATCAGCTGTTGCCGCGCGGTGCCTCTCAGCCCGTGAACCGCGCCGCGAGCGACATCCAGCTCGGACGCCACCCGATCGATCAACCCGTCAAACTCCTCGCCGAGCGCCCCTCTCGTGCGCGCCGATGTCAGGCGAAGTATCACCCGCTCGAGATGCGCCGGAAGCGATTGACGCTTCGCGACTGACGACCGATGACTCTCGACTGACGACTGATGACTGCCGACTGCCGACGGATGACTGATAACTGACGACTCCGTAACCACTCCCGTCGCGCGCCGCCATTCATCGAACACATCCAGGACGTCGGCGTCACAGAAGTCGATCTTCACGGGACGCCGCCGCGGGCCGCTCCGATAGTACCGCTCGAAATACCGGTCGATCCCGGCAAACGCCACCTTGAGAGGCACACCCCGCTCGGCCCAGCCGACGACGAGATCAAACGACGGACCGGTCACACGAATCAGATGCCCGTCGTTCTTTCGACAGAGATACGCCTCTATCTCTCGACAGTAGTCTGAAGGAGTGGACTCTGGCATTGCAGATTTCAGGTTTCAGAGGTCAGGGTTCAGGACACTCGTTTGGAACTCTGCACTCGGTTGTCTGAAACTGTCAGTGTTGGTTGCGTTCCCACACGAGTCTCAAGCCGTGGAGTGTCAGGTCGGGCTCCACGTGCTGGATGAGTGGGACTTCCGGAGCGATGAGGTCCGCGAGGCCGCCGGTGGCGACGCAAATGGCGTTGCCGCCGAGCTCTTCGCTCATGCGCCGCACGAGTCCTTCGACCATGCCGACGTAACCGTAGAACAGGCCCGACTCCATCGCCCCCACGGTCGTTCGTCCCACGATGCGCGCCGGCTTTCGCACGTCGATGCGCGGCAGACGCGCGGCCCGCTGGAACAGGGCGTCCGCGGAAATCTGCACGCCGGGACAAATGGCGCCGCCGAGATACTCGCCTTTCGCCGACACGGCATCGAGCGTCGTTGCCGTGCCGAAGTCGACCACGATCAGCGCGCGCGTGCCGTCGCCCCGGAACGACTCATACGCGGCAATCGTGTTGACGATTCGATCCGCGCCGACTTCGGCAGGATTCTCGTACAGAATCGGCATGCCGCTGTTGACGCCTGGCTCGACGATCAGCGCGGTCACGCCGAAATAGCGCTGCACCATCGCCCGAATGGTCCCGGTGAGCGGCGGCACGACCGATCCGAGCACGACACCCCGAACCTGCGTGCGTTCGATGCGGTTGTAGGCAAACAGGCCGTCCACCAGCAAACCGAGCTCGTCCGACGTTCGCTCGCGTAGCGTCTGCAGACGCCAGCTCCGCACCAGCGTCGTGGCATCGAAGACGCCGAGCACGATGTTGGTGTTGCCGACGTCAATCGCTAACAGCATGAGAACGAACTGTGGAGAGTGTCACAGCCACGTCACTTCCCCCGCGACGATCCGCTCCACGCCCTCGTCGACGCGAACCAGCAACGCTCCTTCGTCATCGAGGCCGGCCGTCACACCCGAGTGCGGACCGGCCGACGTCGACCACGTGACGCGCGTCCCGACGGCCGCCGGCGCCTGCCGCCGCCAGGCGTCGAGAATAGCATCGAATCTGCCTTCGAGCAGATCCGCATAGCGACGCGCGAGCGCGGCCAGTGTTTCAACCAACACGTGCGCCCGCTCGATCGGGCGACCGAGCTCGGACTCGAGCGACGCCGCGCGGTCACGCAACTCCGGCGGATACGCGGCCGGGCTCAGGTTGATTCCGTATCCGAGCACGACGGCATCGTCGGACCCTTCGGCCAGGATTCCGGCGAGCTTTCGGCGGGACACATACAGGTCGTTGGGCCATTTGAGGTCGACGACGAGTCCGCTGCTTGCCAGCACGCCTTCGGCGAGCGCGACACCGGCCGCGAGCGTCAGCAATCTGGTCGCGCGCGATGGATCGACCCGAGCGCGCCCCGGTATCAGCCGCAGAGACACGTACAGGCCGCTTCCCTCCGGCGAGAACCACGTGTGTCCGCGACGCCCTCGTCCTGCAGTCTGCGCCGCGGCGATGACGACCGCGCCCTCGGCCGTCAGCGTTGCAGCGACATCGTTCGTCGATTCGATAGTCGGGTAGAAGAGGACGGTCGACCCGATCGGACCCAGCCGATGGCGTGCGTGCTCCACGGCGGCGGCAAGATCGGAGGGAAGGGCGCCAGCTGGCCCTCCGGCGTCGTTAGACGGGCTCGATTTCAAAGCTGATGTCGAGGGCCGGAGCTGAGTGCGTCAACGCGCCGACCGACACGAAGCCGGCGCCGGTGGTCGCGAGCTCGGGGATGCGTTCGAGCGTCACGCCGCCGGAGATTTCGATTCGCGCGCGTTCCCCGGCACGGGCGACCGCCTCATGGATGTCGGCGGTCGACATGTTGTCGAGCAGGATCATCTCGGCGCCAGCCGCCACCGCTTCGTCGACTTGGGCCAGCGTTTCCGCCTCGATTTCGACCGGCATGCCGGGATTGTGCACCCGGCTGCGGGTGATGGCGGCGGTGACGCCGCCGGCGAGACGGATGTGATTCTCCTTGATGAGCACGGCGTCGAACAGCCCGACGCGGTGATTCGAGGCGCCGCCGACGCGGACGGCATATTTCTCCAGACCACGCAATGTCGGCGTGGTCTTCCGCGTGTCGAGGATGGTGATGCGGCCGCTGGCCGCTTCGACGAACCGCCGCGCACGCGTCGCAATGCCCGAGAGCCGCTGAAGAAAATTCAGCGCCGTCCGTTCGCCCACGAGCAGCACGCGGGCGGGACCAAACACCAGCGCAACCTGGTCGCCGGCGCGACACACGTCGCCGTCGTGTTTATGGATTTCGAAACGGACACTCGGCTCCAGCTGGCGGAATGCCTCGAGGGCAATGTTGACGCCCGCCACCACGCCGTCGGCTTTCATCAGGAACACGCCCCGGGCCGACTGGCTGGCCGGCACAGTCGCGTCGGTGGTGATATCGCCGCCGCGGACATCTTCCTCGAGCGCACGGCGCACGATGTCGCGGTATTCGGCGGGATCGAGGGGCATCACACTCTTCACCACTGTGGACACACACGGAGAGAAAAACCTACCGCTCAGAAGAATTTCACCTCAGTGTCACCGTGCCCTCCGTGGTGGAGAGATTAGGCTGGCGTGACAGCTTCGTACCCGTCCACCACAATCTGACGCGGCTCGCCGACCAACGTCTCGAACGTCTGGACGCGCAACGCCGAGCGCAGATCGGCTTCGACAGCGGGCATCAGCGCGAGCGCATCCGCGCCCGCCGTGATCGTCACCTTCGTAATCGGCACCTTGAGCGGCTGCTTCGCTTCCGACCGCTGCTTGCGCACCTCGAAGAGTACCTCGGTGGCCCATTGATACGAGCGCTCGTCGGTTTGCCTCGCTGCATCCGAAGTGTCCACGACGAGAGGCGCCAGCTCATCGGACGCCGGCCATGCCGCCACGTGGATCGATCCGTCCTGCCACCAGGACCACACTTCTTCGGTGACAAACGGCAGAAACGGCGCGAACAGACGCAGCATGACCGACAACGCCGCCGTGAGCGCCGTATTCGCCGAGCCCGCACCCGCGGCGTCCTGCTCGCCGTACCGGCGCCCTTTCACGAGCTCGAGATAATCGTCGCAGAAGCGCCAGAAAAAACTTTCGGTACGCTGCAGGACGCGGGCGTAATCGTACGCCTCGAACGCCTCGGTCGCCTCGATGATCAGCGCCGCAAGGTTCCTGATCATCGCGCGATCGACCGACGCGGTGATGGGTCCTTTCGGATCGGCTGACGACAGCGCGAACCGTGACGCGTTCAGGACTTTGATCGCAAGCCGCCGTCCGACGCGCATCTGGTTCGGGTCGAATGCCGTGTCGGCGCCCGGCCGGCCGCTCGCGGCCCAGTAACGCACGCCGTCGGATCCGTGCTCCTCGAGCAGGCCGAGCGGCGTCACCACGTTGCCCTTCGACTTCGACATCTTCTTTCGGTCCGGATCCAGCACCCAGCCGGAGACGGCCGCGTTCGACCACGGCAGCACGTCGTGCTCGAGGTGCGCGCGCAGCACGGTGTCGAAAAGCCAGGTGCGGATGATGTCGTGCGCCTGGGGACGGAGGTCCATCGGGAACGTGCGCGCGAACAGGTCGGGGTCCTCCTGCCAGCCGCACACGATCTGCGGCGACAGCGACGAGGTCGCCCACGTGTCCATGACGTCGGGGTCGCCGACAAACCCGCCGGGCGCGCCGCGCTGCTCTGGCCGATAGCCGGCCGGTACGTCGGTCGACGGATCGAGCGGTACTTGATCCTCGCGCGCGGCGATGGGTCGTTCGTGCTCCACTCGTCCGAGATCGCTGATCGGATACCAGACAGGAAACGGCACTCCGAAGAACCGCTGGCGGCTCACGCACCAGTCGCCGTTCAGGCCGTTCGTCCAGTTCTCGTACCGGTTCTGCATGTACGGCGGATGCCACTTCAGCTGGCGCCCGCGTTCGAGCAGCGCTTCGCGGAATTCAATCGTTTTGATGAACCACTGGCGGCTCGTCACGATTTCGAGGGGACGATCGCCCTTCTCGTAGAACTTCACCGCATGGGTGATGGGCCGCGTGTCGCCCAGCAGGTTGCCGGCGGCACGGAGCTGCTCGACGATCTTCGCGCGCGCCTTGGCGGCCGACAGCCGCGAGAGATCATCATAATGACGCTGCGCGCCGTCCGAGTCGTCGGATTCCCACCCCGGAGCGCCCCACGTGACGGGGCGCAGTGTCCCGTCGGTGTGGATGACGGCCCGCACCGGAAGACTCAGCTCGCGCCACCACGTCACGTCGGTGAGGTCGCCGAACGTGCAGATCATCGCGATGCCGCTGCCCTTTTCGGGGTCGGCGAGCGTGTGCGCCTTGACCGGCACTCGCACGCCGAACAACGGCGTCACCACGTGCTTTCCGAACAGCGGCCTGTACCGCTCATCGTCGGGATGCGCGACGAGCGCGACACAGGCGGGGATCAGCTCGGGGCGGGTTGTTTCGATTTCCACGGTTCGCGGACCGTCGGGCGCGACGTCGGTGTCGGCGACCGCGAACGCAATCCGGTGGTACGCGCCCGGCATCTCGCGATCTTCGAGCTCGGCCTGTGCTACGGCCGTCTTGAAATCGATGTCCCACAGCGTCGGCGCCTCGACCTGGTACGCGAGACCGCGTTGCAGGAGACGAAGAAATGCGATCTGAGAGACGCGCTGCGCGCGCCGGCCGATCGTGGCATACGTCATCGACCAGTCGACCGAGAGGCCGAGGTGTTTCCACAGGTGTTCGAACGCCTTCTCGTCCTCGGCAGTGAGCCGCGCGCACAGCTCGATGAAATTCGGGCGCGATACCGACACCGGCTGTTTGCCAGGCTGCGCCGGCGGCGCGAACGACGGATCGTACGGCAGCGACGGATCGCACCGTACCCCGTAATAGTTCTGGACGCGACGTTCGGTCGGCAGCCCGTTATCATCCCATCCCATCGGATAGAAGACGGCCTTGCCTCGCATCCGATGGAAGCGGGCAACCAGGTCGGTATGCGTGAACGAGAAGACGTGGCCGACGTGCAGCGAGCCGCTGACGGTCGGCGGCGGTGTGTCGATGGAGTACACGTCGGGGCGGGAGCGCGTTCGATCGAAGCGGTAGACGCCAGACTCTTCCCAGCGCGCGTTCCATTTCGCTTCGAGCCCTTCCAGTGCGGGCTTTTCCGGCAACGGCATCAGAGGGATGTTACTTGATCGACGCTTTGATACGGTCGATCTCCTCGCGAATGAGTCGCTCGGCGATCGCCGGCACAAGATCGGCCACCGTCTCGCGGACGAGACGATCCTGCAGGCGGACGAGCACGCGTCGGACGATGTCCTCGATGAGATCGTCGGTGATCGCCGGCGCCGACGCAGCTGTGGTGGTCGGCCACGACGGTGCGGCTGACGGCGGCCGCTCGTGCGCCTCGGCCGCGAGCAGCGCGGCGAACGCGTCCGCGAGCGGCGGCAGCGGCGTGCGCCTGGAGGCCGGCGCTGGAACTGGTGGCAGTCCGGACGGAGGCACTGTCTGAGCGGGTGGTGGCGGCACGTACGACAGCGGCAGATCGACCGTTTCGTCACTCGCCTCGGCGTCCGATGGCTTCGGGCTGGCCGGCAAGTCCCACCGCTCGCCGGCTGCGGACCCGGCTCCGCCGGACGCGCTGAACCAATCAATGCCCTCGGCGACCGCTGACGGCGCGTCGCCGTTCTGCCCCGGCGCTGCGGGCGGCGTATTCGACAGGCTTGCGAACGCCGCGTCGAGGCGGTCGAAGTAATCGCCGAGATCGGTCGGTCGCACCGCCGCCTGGGGAGACGCGAGGTGCACGTCGAGCGAGGGCGGCACGCGGCGCGGGTGCGCCAGCAGATCTTTGACGCGGCCGATGACCAGCTGCGGTTCGAACGGCTTCGCGAGCACCCCGTCGCATCCGGCCTCGGCGGCGCGCTGCTGATCAACGGGCTCGAACGCACCGGTCAGGAGGACGACGGGGATGTGCGCGAGATGGGGCGACTGCTTGATGTACCGCGCCACCTCGTAGCCGTTCTTGCCCGGCATGCCGATATCGGCGAGCACGATGTCCGGAGGCGACGCCTCGATGTGCGCAATCGCCTGGTCGCCGTCGCTGACCGCGACAACCTGCACGTCCTCGTCGGCGAACGTCAATTCGATGACGCGCTGAATCGTGACGCTGTCGTCGGCCAGGAGCAGGGTATGGGACACGTTGATGGTATCGGATCGCATGGTACCTGATCTGTCAGCTCTCAGCTCTCAGCTGCGCATCACACCCGTGCACGCGCATGCGCGTTGATGAACTCGACGATATCCTGCATTGGCGTGCCCGGGAGAAAAATGCCTTTCACGCCGATCGCCTTCAGCTTCGGAATGTCGAGGTCGGGAATGATTCCGCCGATGACGACGAGAACGTCGTCCAGCCCTTTCTGCCTGAGCAGCTCCATCAATCGCGGCACGATATGGTTGTGGGCCCCGGACAGAATGGACAGGCCGATCACATCAGCGTCTTCCTGCAGCGCCGCGGACGCAATGTGTTCGGGCGTCTGTCGAAGGCCCGTATAGATCACTTCCATGCCCGCGTCGCGCAGCGCGCGCGCAATCACCTTGGCGCCGCGGTCGTGGCCATCGAGTCCAGGCTTGGCGATCACAACTCTCAGTTTTCGCATGTTCGTAGCGGTCAGTGGCCAGTGGTCAGTACGCAGTGGCCAGACTGACCACTGATCACTGACCACTCGTCACTTACAGCGTCAAATGACAGGTACCTCTTCGTACTCCCCCCAGACGTCGCGCAACGCATCGCACATCTCACCGACGGTCGCGTACGCGCGCACCGCCTCGAGCATCGGCGGCATCAGGTTCGTCGTCGTTCGCGCCGCGGCCCGCAGCGCATCGAGCGACCGGTCCACGCGCCCGCTGTCGCGCGTGGTCTTCAACGTGTCCAGCTTCGCGAGCTGCGTGTCCGACGCGGACTCGTCGATGTACAGGATCTCGATCGGCGGCTCATCCTGCTGCACGAAGTCGTTCACGCCGACGACAATCTTCTCCCTGCGCTCGACGGCCTGCTGGAACCGGTACGCACTTTCGGCGATTTCCTTCTGCGGATACCCGCGCTGGATCGCCTCGACCATGCCGCCCATTCGGTCGATGGTCCCGAAGTACGCCAGCGCGCCATCCTCCATGTCCTTTGTGAGCTTTTCCACGAAATAGGATCCGCCCATCGGATCGACGATGTTCGCGACGCCGCTCTCGTGCGCGATCACCTGCTGCGTCCGCAGCGCCAGCGTGGCGGCCGCCGCCGTCGGCAGCGCCAGCGCCTCGTCCAGCGAATTGGTATGAAGCGAATTCGTCCCGCCCAGCACCGCGGACAGCGCCTGGAGCGCCGTCCGCACGACGTTGTTGTACGGCTGCTGCGCCGTGAGCGACACGCCCGCCGTCTGACTGTGGAACCGCAGTTTCCACGACCGCTCGCTTTTAGCGCCGAAGCGATCGCGCATGGCCTCTGCCCAGATCTTGCGCGCGGCCCGGTACTTCGCGATCTCCTCGAAGAAATCGCTGTGAGCGTTGAAGAAAAACGACATGCGCGGCACGAAGTCGTCGATGTCGAGGCCGGCGTCGACACCCCACTGCACGTATTCCAGGCCGTCGCGCAGGGTGAACGCCAGCTCCTGCAGCGCCGTCGAGCCCGCTTCCCGGATGTGATACCCGCTCACCGAAATCGTGTTCCAGCGCGGCACCTCCTTCGAACAGAACGCGAAGATGTCGGTGATGATGCGCATCGAGGGACGTGGCGGGAAGATGTACTCCTTCTGGGCGATGAACTCTTTGAGGATGTCGTTCTGAATCGTGCCGGAGAGCAGCTTCCAGTCGACGCCCTGCTTTTCGGCAACGACGAGATACATCGCGAAGATCATCGCGGCGGGCGAATTGATCGTCATCGACGTGGTGATGTCACTGAGGCGGATGCCGTCGAACAGCGTTTCCATGTCGGCAAGCGACGTCACGTTGACGCCGCACTTGCCGACTTCGCCGAGTGAGAGCTCGTGGTCGGGATCGCGGCCCATCAGCGTCGGCAGGTCGAACGCGACGCTCAGGCCCGTTCCGCCGGCCTGCAGCAGCGTCTTGTAACGGGCGTTGGTGTCTTCGGGCGTGCCGAATCCCGCGAACTGCCGCATCGTCCACAGCTTGCCGCGGTAGCCGGTGGGGTGAATCCCGCGCGCGTACGGGAACTCGCCAGGATTCGCGATGTCGCGCGCGTACTCGATGCCGTCGACGTCGTCGGCGGTGTACAGACGGTCGATCGGCCGCCCTGAGATCGTCGTGAACACCGAGGCGCGTTCCGGTGATTTCCTCAATGCAGGCGCGAGCGTCTCGCGCTCCCAGCGCTGCTTGTCGGTGTCGGCAACCGTTTTCATCGCGTTTTGATTATATAGAATCGGGGCTTTCACGCTGTGTGTGGCGTTCAGCTGTCAGCTTTCAGCCATCAGCCAGAATACAGAGTTTTTGCTGAGAGCTGAGAGCCGAGAGCTACCAGCTTTGAATGCGGGCTCGTGCACGGTCACGTCATTTGACTTCCCGAAAGAGCTGACGGTACGCTCACCGACGCCCTATGAGCGACCGCGCCAACGCGTCGACCCCTCGCGGCAGCGACGTTCCAGGCCACGGGCCGACGTTTGGAGCCATGCTCCAGGAATTCAACGTCGCCGCCAGGCTGCTCAACCTTGACCCGGGCGTTTGGCAAATCCTGACCCATCCCAAACGACAGATCATCGTCTCGTGCCCGGTCCAGATGGACAACGGCGAAATCGAAGTATTCACCGGGTTCCGTGTTCAGTACAACATCACGCTCGGGCCCGCGAAGGGTGGCATCCGTTATCACCCGGGCGTCAATCTCGACGAGGTCACCGCACTCGCGGCATGGATGACGTGGAAGTGCGCAGTCGCTCACATCCCGTTCGGCGGCGGCAAGGGCGGCGTCATCTGCGATCCGACCAAGATGTCGAAGCGCGAGATCGAAGCGCTGACCCGCCGGTACATCGCGGAGATCGTCGATGCGATCGGTCCCGAGAAGGACGTGCCGGCGCCCGATGTGAACACCAACGATCAGATCATGGCGTGGGTGATGGATACCTACTCCATGCATGTCGGACACACGACGACGTCGGTCGTGACCGGAAAACCGGTGGAGCTCGGCGGGTCGCTCGGCCGCCGCGAGGCGACCGGCCGCGGCGTGATGATTGCCACGCGACAGGCGGCCAAGCACGTCGGCATCGATTTGAAGAGCGCGCGCATCGCCGTGCAGGGTTTCGGCAACGTCGGCTCGGTGTCGGCACAGCTGCTGTCGAAAGAGGGCGCGCGCATCGTCGCCGTCACCGACTGGAAGGGTGGTGTGTACAACGAGTCGGGCATCGACGTCGACAAGCTGATCGCCCACGTCGAGCAACATCGGACCGTCCACGGGTTCAGCGGCGGCGAGCCGCTCGCGAGCGACACGCTGTTCGGCCTCGGCGTGGACATCCTCATACCTGCCGCTCTCGAGAACCAGATCACGATGGCCAACGCGTCCGACATCACGGCCCGCATCGTCGTCGAAGGGGCGAACGGGCCGACGACGCCCGACGCGCACCGGCACCTGCACGAACGCGGCGTCTTCATCGTGCCCGACATTCTTGCCAACAGCAGCGGCGTCACCACGTCGTACTTCGAGTGGGTGCAGGACCGCTACGGCTATTTCTGGACCTTGGACGAAGTCAATCAGCGCCTCGAGCACAAGATGTGCGAAGCCTTCGACGCCGTGCTGCAGACCGCGCTGAAGTACAACGTCGACATGCGTACCGCCGCCTACGTCGTCGCGATCAACCGTGTCGCGACGGTCACGAAGATGCGAGGGATGTACGCATGACGGCGTCCTTGGTCCTTGGTGCCTGGGCCTTCGTCCGTCCTGTGAACGGCCGGAGACATCGGTAACAAATTAGTCCAGCGACATGGGTAACAGTTCATTGGGCTTTTCGTCATCGTCGTTTTTCGTTCGTCCTGTCAGGCGCGGAGCCAGCGGAGCTGGCGGAGCGCCCCGGCGTGACC
>WNFV01000341.1_pt1 | contig 63188 bp, 59 predicted proteins | sample 5400101 | NCBI WGS metagenome assembly WNFV01 (sample SAMN13153361, study PRJNA577476) | soil metagenome | isolation source: 115 cm soil or saprolite under grassland replicate 1 | place: USA:California | collected 2016-06-15
CGAACACCTCGATGGTGGCGTTGATCGGGCACCCCGACCGCGGCTCATACGCTTCGCCCATACTGCTTGCATTGTACAACCGCCAGGTACTACGGTCTCGACATGCGGTTGCAAACCACAAGCGGAAGGAGCCACCCGTGCTGAGGCAGGTCGCGGAGGGTGTGCTGATCCACGAGAGCGAGTTCTGCCAGAGCAACGCCGTTGTCGTGCACGGCCGGGCTGGCGTGTTGCTCATCGACCCCGGGGTGCACGGCTACGAAGTGGCCTGCCTCGCGAACGACCTGTCCGATTTGGGCCAGACCGTTGTGGCAGGCTTCTCGACGCATCCGCATTGGGATCACCTGCTCTGGCACGCCAGGCTCGGCGCGGCGCCCCGTTACGGCACGGCGCGCTGCGCGGCTACTGCCCGAGATCGGCTGTCGGGCGGGGTGGATGCGGTCGCAAAGGCCGCCGGCATCCCCGAGCAGGTACCGCTGGACCTGCTCGGCCTCATCACCGGCCTGCCCGCCGAGACGGCGCAGATTCCCTGGGATGGCCCTGGGGTCCGGATCATCGAGCACCAAGCGCATGCCCCGGGCCATGCGTCGCTGTTGATCGAGGAACGCGGGGTTCTCGTCGCCGGCGACATGCTTTCTGACGTCCTGATTCCGATGCTCGACATGAACGCCGCTGACCCGATCGAGGACTACCTCGCCGCGCTGCGGCTGCTCGAGGGCGCGGCGGGCGACGTCGATGTCCTCGTCCCTGGCCACGGGTCCATCGGCGGAGCTGATCAGGTACACGCACGGATCGACCAGGATCGGGCGTACGTGCACGCCTTGCGCGACGCCCGTGTTCCCAGCGACCCGCGGGTCGGCCCATCGGCCAAGGACGGTTGGGACTGGGTGGCCGGCGTGCACGCACGGCAACTCCAGCGCCTCGCCCGAAGAAGCGAGCGCGACGGGACGCCCGGCTAGCGATCGGTGTGCGAAACGACGCCAAGATGGAGGACGTCGCATCAGTCGCGCATGCCGCGATCGTCAAGCGTGATTGGGCCCGCTCCAGCCGCTGCTGCATCCGTACTTGCACTGGGTGCAAGCGGACGGTCAGGTTGTGCGAGGGCGGACCATGGTCATCGGCATGCTGCAAGCGATTGGCATATCCGGGCCCCCGGCGTCCGTCGAGTTGCGCGACGGCCAGGTCTACCGCTGGTACGTCTGAGGGTGCTCCGATTCCCGCTCGTGGATCCCATCCGAACGCCAGCGGCGCCATCTCCATTAGGGCTTGCAGCGGGACGATCGCGGAGCGACCCTCTGCAACTGGTGCACATTCCCCCCGGGGTTGCTTTGAGCAGGAGCCGCGCGGGCACGAGAGACCGCGGTGCTTGTCCCGACAGGTGTTCGCATGCAACGATCTGACGATGTCCGTGGCCGGCCATCAGACGTTGCGGGTGCTCGACGGTTCTTACGTTCTTGATCGTCCGGCAGACGTCACCGAGGTTATTCCGCGCGCGGACGTCCTCGCCGTTGTGTTCGGTCCGGACGGATCCACAGTGATGCGGCGCGACGACACCGGCAAGGACGCATGGTCGGCGCTGTGGAACGGTGACGAGGCGCATGACGTGCAGGCGACTGGGATGCTGAGCGCGATCGTGGCGCCGCTGGCGGCCGGTGGCGTGCCGGTCTGGGTGGTTTCGAGCTACGACGGCGACCTCGTCCTCGTCCCGACCGATCGGTTGGATGAGGCTTCCGAGGTGCTGCAGGCGGCCGGCCACCAAGTCCGGCGGTGACCGGGATGTCGGGCAGCGGGTGGCGTACTGCCAGGTGAGCATGGTCCGCGCCGCTTGCTCGTCGAGTAGATCGCGGTGACCTCATGCCGGCGTTGTTGATCAGGACGTCACGAGGCCCGTATCGGCGGCGCCCGCGCTCGGCGCCTGCAGCGCCGCTGCCGTCGTCGGTGACGTCGATCCGGACGTACCCGGCGCCGAGTCCGTCGGAGGCGGGCTGTCCGGCTGCTGCGTCGCGGGCCGCCGAGCAGGGCGGTATGGCCGGCGGTGAGAAGCGGGCGGGCCGTCTCGCGGCCGAGCCCTTGTTGGCGCCGGTGATCAGGGTGACGGGAGCGGAGGCGACGAGCTACTCGATGACACCTCGATCGCCTGGTGGGGCGCCGACGGGCCCCGCATCGACCGGCGGACCCCGACGGTCATCGTCTCGCACACCACTCCCGACGACGTGCCCGCTGGCGGCGTCTACACCTTCGTCCGCTTCGTCCGCAGCCCACGCGAGGCCGCCGAGGTCGCCATCAGGCTTGCCGGCGGCAAGAACGTCGACCTGTTCAGCGCGAGCATCGGCGGCCAGCTGCTGCGCGCTGGCCTCGTCGACGAGGTGCGCATCCACCTCGCTCCGGTCCTGCTCGGCGCCGGCACCCGCCTGCTCGACGACGACGACGGCCACATCCGCCTGCAACCGACCCGCATCACCGAGAGCAGCAAGGCGACCCACCTTCGCTACCGGGTGCTGACGGTCGACGGGACGGGCTGACGTGTCCGCTCGGTCGATCGTGCCGCGCGGCCCGTCGAAGTCGCGGAACAACAGCGGGACCTGTTCCGATGTTGGATCGGGCTGCGGCACACGATGACCCTGCCAATTTGTCCCAGACAACGCCAGCAGTTCGTGCTCATGGCAGCTACCGGGCCAGCCACCGTCACACCACAGCAGGTCGCCGTGGATCGTGGACACCACCACGCCCTGGGCGGTGTGGGCGTGGCGCTTGGCGTCATACCGCACCTTCTGGTTGGCCCAGGACCGGGGCCGTTGCACCCGGGTGGCAAGCCCGTCGATGCACACCGCCCCACTGGTGGCGGCCATCTCCACCAGCCGATCGCGCAGATCAGCCAGGCTGGTGGCGAACGTGCCATCGGGCTGGCACACCCCGAGCGCGGCCAGTTCGCCCAGCAGCAGGGCGATGCTGTCGCCGACCTCGGTCTTGGAGATCCCCACCATCCGGCCGGCCCGCCGGTACGACAGCCCGTCCAGCACAACCGCACCGACCGCGTCCAAACGGACCTCCAACGCCAGCGGCGGGGTCCCTCCCCGACCCGGCGGCCGGGGTGGGAGCAGGTAGGCCAGCCGACCGGTCAGCCAGGTCAGCACCTCGACCGGCAACGACGAACGCGGGCTGTATGGCAAGGGGCTAGACCTCCGGGCAGGCGTGAGAACCTTGCCTATGGTCTGGCCCCTTGCCCACCTAGCGCCCGAGCATCACGGACACCCTCAATGACATGCCAACAGCACGGCAAGACCCACAGGTCTCTGACCTGCGAGTTCTGGAGCTGGCGCCGGGACTCGAACCCGGAACCTGCTGTTTACAAGACAGCTGCGCTGCCGGTTGCGCCACGCCAGCGGATGAGATGAGCCTACCGGGTGAGGCAGGGGCGGGCCAGACGGAACGCTCAGCGCCCGGCGCCTGGCAGGCCCGGCGTGCCGCTGCGGCGCCGACGGACCTCGAACAGGGCCAGGGCACCGGCGACAGAGGCGTTCAGGCTCTCGACGTGGCCGGTCATGGGGATGCGGACGACCACGTCGCAGGCCTCGCGGACGAGCCGGTGGAGCCCGGCGCCCTCCCCGCCGACGACGACGCAGACGGGCTCGGTGGCCAGGTCGAGGTCGAACAGGCCGGCCTCGGCCTCGCCGTCAAGGCCGACGCACCACACGCCGGACCCGCGCAGGCGGTCCAGGGCGCGGGTGAGGTTGGCGACCTCGGCGACCGGGAGGTGGGCGAGGGCCCCGGCCGACGACTTCACCGCCACGGCTGACAGCGGGGCGCTGCGGTGCCTGGGCACGATCAGGCCGTGGCAGCCGGCCGCGTCGGCGCTGCGGGCCAACGCGCCCAGGTTGCGGGGGTCCTCGACTCCGTCGAGCGCTAGGAAGAACGGGGGCTCGGCGCTGCCGAGCGGGACCGCGAGCAGCTCGTCCAGGCCGATCGGCTCGATAGGCGCCACCACGGCAAGGACGCCCTGGTGGGCGCCGGTCTGCGCCTCGGCGTCGAGCACCGAGCGGGGCACGGTCTCCACCGGCACCCCGCGGTCGCGGGCGAGCTCGAGCAAGGCGGCCAGGGTGCTCCCCGCGGACCCTCCCGAGGCGACCAGCACCCGGTCCACCGGCCGGCCGGACCGCAGCGCCTCGATCACCGGGCGGCGGCCCTCGATCAGCTCACGGTCGGGCCCGGCCCGGACCGCGGCCCGGGCTGCGTCGCGCTGGTCGCGCCGGCGCGCCTGCTTGGCCGTGCGGGCGGCGGCTGCGGGCCCGGAGCCCGACCTGGCCGCCCGCCGCTTCTCGGCCGGCGCCCGGGGCCGCTGGACCTCGGTCTCCCCACCCAGCCCGTCCGCGGCCCGCCGACCGGCCGGGGCCCGGGGCCGCTGGACCTCGGTCTCCCCACCCAGCCCGTCCGCGGCCCGCCGACCATCCGGAGCCTGCCGGCCGTCCGGGACCCGCCGACCGGCCGGGGCTGGCCGGCCGTCCGCGGTCGGGTGGTCCGGGCGCTGGCGGCGGTCGCGGGACGGCCTTCCCGACCCGGACGGTCCTTGGCGGGATCCGTCTACCGGGCGAGGTGCCACCGGGGGCCTCCGGCCCGGTCCTCGACCCGGATGCCGACCGCGGCGAGCCGGTCGCGGACGAGGTCGGCGGCGGCGAAGTCGTGGGCGGCCCGCGCCCGCTCGCGCAGCTCCAACACGAGCTTGAGCACCGCCGGGAACTTGGTCGGCTCGGGCAGGTCGAGCAGCGGGGTGAAGCCGAGCCGGGCGGCCAGGTCGCTGAACGTGACCAGCCTGGAGTGCAGCTCGGCGATGGCCTCGGGCACGCCCCGCTCGGCCCTGGCGATGAGCGGGTTGGCCGCGCCCACCAGGTCGAACAGCACAGCCAGGGCGGCCGGGATGTTGAGGTCGTCGTCGAGGGCGGCCACGAACCGCTCGCGCCAGCCACCCTCCTCGGTCCCGCCCACGCCGACCCGCTCGGGCAGCGCGCGGGCGGCGTTGGTGGCGAAGGTGGCCAGCCGCTCGTAGGCGGCCCCGGCGTCGTCGAGCACCTCGGGGGAGAAGTCGAGCGGGCTGCGGTAGTGGGCGCTCATCAGCGCGTAGCGGAGCACCACCCCGCGGTAGCGCTGCAGGAGCTGCCTGGGCGAGACCACGTTGCCGGTCGACTTGTGCATCGCCTCGCCGTGGAGCTGCAGGAAGGCGTTGTGCAGCCAGTAGCGGGCGAAGGGCTCCCCGGTGGCGCCCTCGGACTGGGCGATCTCGTTCTCGTGGTGGGGGAAGATCAGGTCCTCCCCCCCGCCGTGGATGTCGAAGCCGCGGCCGAGGTACCTGGCTGCCATGGCCGAGCACTCGATGTGCCAGCCTGGCCGGCCCGGGCCCCAGGGCGAGTTCCAGGTGGGCTCGCCAGGCTTGGCGCCCTTCCAGAGCGCGAAGTCGAGCGGGTCGCGCTTGTCGGGGTTGATGTCGACCCGGGCGCCGGCCAGGAGGTCGGCCGGGTCGCGGCCCGAGAGCTTGCCGTAGTCGGGGTACTTGCCCACCGAGAAGTAGACGTCGTCCCCGGCCTGGTAGGCCAGGCCGACGTCGACCAGCTTGGCCACCAGCTCGAGCATCTCGGGGATGTGCCCCGTGGCGCGGGGCGCGATGTCGGGCGGGATGATGCCGAGGGCGGCGTTCACCTCGTCGTACACCCGGGCCCAGTGCTCGGCGGCGATGAACGCGCGCAGCGGGTCGTGGCCGGACGCCTCGATGATCCGGTCGTCGACATCGGTGTAGTTGCGGACGAACAGCACGTCATAGCCGGACGCGGTGAGGTGCCTGCGGAGCACGTCGAAGACCACCACGTTGCGCAGGTTGCCGATGTGCGGCTCGTTCCAGACCGTGATCCCGCACAGGTAGATGCCGACCTTGCCCTCGTCCCTGGGGACGAACGGCTCCTTGCGGCGGGTCAACGTGTTGGTCAGGTGCAGGGCCACGATTCGGCTCCAGGATTCGGCTCGGGAATGTCGTCGATGGAACCTATTCGCATGGCGAGCGCGTTGCCACGTGGTCCCATGCTAACCCTGTCGCCGGTGTTGCCCGGCGCTCCCCGGGGGAGGGTCGGCCGCGACCAGCAGGGAGACGGCGATGGCGGCGATGCCCTCGCCGCGGCCGGCGAAGCCCAGCCCCTCGGGCGACTTGGGGGTGACCTGGACCTGCCCGGCGTCCACCCCGAGGGCGCCGGCCAGCGCCTCGACCATGGCCGGGAGGTGCGGCCCGAGCCGGGGCCGGTCGCACAGCACCGTTGCGGCCACGTTCCCGATCGCCCAGCCGGCCTCCCGGGCCAGCCCGGCCACCCGGCGGCAGAGGTCCAGGCTGTCGGCGCCGGCCCAGCGGGGGTCGCCGGCCGGGAAGTGGTGGCCGAGGTCGCCAAGCCCGGCGGCGCTCAGCACCGCGTCGCAGACGGCATGGGCGACCACGTCGGCGTCTGAGTGGCCGTCCAGGCCGCGGTCGGACGGGACGGCGACCCCGCCGAGCACCAGCGGCCGCCCCGTGACGAGCGGGTGCACGTCGACCCCCTGGCCGACCCGGAATGGCGGCGTCACCGGCGTGGCCCGCCCTCATGCCGGCGGACGCGGTCCTCGGAGGGGCGGTCCTCGGAGGGGCGGTCCTCGGAGGGGCGGGGGCGGTCACCGGAGGGGCGGTCACCGGGAGGCTGCCCGTCTGGCCAGGATCGCCCGCGCCGCCATGCCGGGGAACGCGCTCGGCGTGGAGCGGTCACCGGGAGGCTGCCCGTCTGGCCAGGATCGCCTCGGCCATGGCCAGGTCGAGGGCGGTGGTGACCTTCAGGTTCTCGACCGGGCCGGGCACCACCCGGACCGGGTGGCCGGCCCACTCGACCAGCACCGCATCGTCGGCCACCTCGATCCCGTCGCGGGCCGCCCGCCGATGGGCCTCCTCGAGGACCGAGCGGACGAAGAGCTGGGGTGTCTGGATCACGCGAAGCTGCTCGCGGTGCACGACGCCGAGCGAGCGACCGCCCTCCCCCACCCGGCGCACGGTGTCGGTCACCGGCGCCCCGGGAACGACCCCGGCCGGCCCGTCCGCGCCGGCGGCCCGCAGGAGCTCGACCAGCTCGTCGAGCAGGCCGGGACCGGCAAGCGGGTGGACCACGTCGTGCACGGCCACGAGCCAGGGGCCGGGCGGCAGCGCGGCCAGCCCGAGAGCGACGCTGGCCTGGCGGCTCGGCCCGCCTGGAAGCACCGAGGCCACCTTGGTGAGGCCCTCGCCGGCCACCACCTTGGCGGTCGCCTCCTCGGCGTCGGGGTTGGCCATCACCACGATCGCGGTGACGCTGCGGCTCGCCTCGAGGCAGGCCAGGACGTGGGCGAGCAGCGGGCGGCCGCCCAGCCGCACGAGCGCCTTGGCGCCCTGGCTGCCCAGGCGCCGGCCGGCGCCGGCGGCCGGAACGACCGCCGCCACCTCGACCGGACCTGTCACCGCATCCTCCCTCCCGTGCACAACGGTCGAGGGGCCGCACGGGTGCGGCCCCTCGACGGAAACGTGCCAGCCGACGCGCTACGACTCGAGCGCCTCGTCAACCATCTTGATGGCCTTGTCGTCGCCGCAGTTGCAGGCGAGCACGAGCTCGGACACCAGGATCTGGCGGGAGCGCTGCAGCATGCGCTTCTCCCCCGCGGACAGACCCTTGTCACGATCCCGGACGGTGAGGTCGCGGACCACCTCGGCGACCTGGAAGATGTCGCCCGACTGCAGCCGCTCGATGTTGCCCTTGAACCGGCGGCTCCAGTTGGCCTGGGGCGAGGACTCGCCGGTGCGCAGGATGTCGAACACGCCTTCGACGTCCTCGGAGCTGCAGACGTCGCGGATCCCGACTTCCCGGCAGTTGTCGCGGGGCACCATCAAGGTAAGGTCGCCGTACGTCAGCCTGAGCACGAGATACTCTCGGGTCTCGCCACCTATCTCGCGGTCCTGCAACCCCTGAATCGTTGCGGCCCCGTGCTGCGGATAGATGACGCTGTCCCCGACCTTGAACATACGCGAAAACCCCTTCCCGTCGAGATGAAGCAGCTCATCGTAGCACTTTTTCGCCATCAGCTTCAAATGAACGTGCAGGTAGATGGCCTGATCGTGACTTGACTGAAATGCGCTGCCACGCAGCGTGGTCAGGGGTAATACTCCACCTCCGACGCCTCGGCGAGGCGTCCGAGCCCGTCCCGAACCTGCCTCGCCCGGTCTCGGCCGATGCCCTCGACCTCCTCGAGATCCTCCAGGCTCGCGGTCAGGAGCACCTTGAGCGAGCCGAAGCGCTCGGCCACCCGGTCGATCACCCAGCCGGGCAGCTCCGGCACCTTCGCGAGCACCCGGTACCCACGCGGGACCAGCACTGCGTCGAGCGCCTCGGGGTCACCTGTCAGGTTCACCACCCTGGCCAGCGCGGTCGGGTCGGCCAGCTCCTCCGGGGCCAGCTTGGCCACCTCCGCGAGCACGCCGGCCACGCCGAGACCGTTCTGCACCGGCAGGTAGTCGCGCACGACCAGCATCTTGGCCTCGTCGACGCCGACCGCGAGCTCGTCGAGCTGCAGGCGCAGCAGGCGCCCGTCCACGCCCAGCTCCGCGACGTAGCGCTCGAGCTCCTCGGCGACGCGACAGAGCATCTCGGCCCTGGCCAGGACCGCCAGCACGTCGCGCTGGGTGGCTGTCCCGTCCAGCTCGACGCCGGTGAGCTGGCCGGCCAGCTCGTCGAAGCGGGCCCGGTAGTGCTCCAAGGTCTGCACGGTCTGGTTGCCCCGCGAGAGCACGTTGGCGACGTTCTCGAGCACGTGGCGCAGGTCGTCAAGGTACAGGGTGAGGATGTGCATCGACTCGGACACGGTGACCACCGGCACGTTGGTCTGCTTGGCCACCCGCTCGGCGGTGCGGTGCCTGGTGCCCGTCTCCGAGGTCGGGATGTTCGGGTCGGGCATCAGGTGGACGTTGGCCCACAGGATGTTGCCGCCCGCCTGGTCGAGCACGAGGGCGCCGTCCATCTTGGCCAGCTCGGACAGGCGCTGGGCGGTGAACGGCACCTCGATCCGGAAACCGCCGGTGAACAGCGCCTGCACCTGCGGCGCGGCGCCGAGCACGACGAGCGCGCCCTTCTCCGCGCGCAGGATGCGCTCGAGGCCCTCGCGGAGGTGGGTGCCCGGGGCCACCTGCTGGAGCACCTGGATCAGCCGGTCGTCACACTGCGAGCAGGTCATGGGCGCCCCCCCGGGAACGGCGCGGCAACCCCGGCAGCCGGCCGCTCGGGCCGGGCCGGCGCGTGCCCGGACGCGAGCAAGGTGGACAGGGCGTGCGTCACCGAGTCGACCTCCACGACCGCGAGCCTGTCGCCGCGCGCCTCGGTGCCGGCGGGGACGAGCGCGCGCCGGAAGCCCAGCCGGGCCGCCTCGGCCAGCCGCCGGGGGAGCTGGGGCACCGGGCGTACCTCGCCGCCGAGCCCGACCTCCCCGAAGGCGACCAGGTCGGCGGGCACCTGCCACTCCCGGGCTGCCGAGGCCAGGGCCAGGCAGATGGCGAGGTCGGCGGCCGGCTCGGTCAGGCGCACGCCGCCGGCGGTCGCCGCGAACACGTCCTGGCCGGCCAGGGCCACCCGGGCCCGCCGCTCGAGCACGGCGACCAGGATCGCGAGGCGCCCCGGGTCGAGCCCCTGCGCGGTCCGCCTCGGCATCGGCGCGGCGGTGGGCGCCACCAGGGCCTGGACCTCGGTGACGAGCGGGCGACGGCCCTCCAGGCTCACGGTGCAGACCACCCCGGGCACCCCGACCTGGCGCGCGGACATGAACAGCCGGGAAGGGTCGGCCAAGGGCACCAGGCCGGCCTCGGTCATCTCGAAGCAGCCGACCTCGTATGCCGGGCCGTAGCGGTTCTTGGTGCAGCGGACCAGGCGCAGCGCGTGGTGCTGGTCGCCTTCGAAGTTCAACACCACGTCGACGAGGTGCTCGAGGGTCTTGGGCCCGGCCACCACGCCCTCCTTGGTGACCTGGCCGACCAGGAAGGTGGCGATCCCCCGCTCCTTGGCCAGCCGGACGAGCTGGGCGGCGACCTCGCGCACCTGGCCGACGCCGCCGGGCGCTCCGGCCAGCTCGGGGTCGGCCACCGTCTGGACCGAGTCCACCACCACCACGCGCGGGCCCACGTCGTCGATGAGGGTGCGGATCGCGCCGAGGTCGGTCTCGGCGGCCAGCAGCAGGTCCGGGTGGAGGGCGTCGAGGCGCTCGGCGCGCAGGCGCACCTGCTCGCGGGACTCCTCGGCGCAGACGTAGAGGACCCGGCCTCCGGCGGCGAGCCCGGCCAGCACCCCGAGCAGCAGGGTCGACTTGCCGATCCCGGGCTCGCCCGCGAGCAGCACCACGCTGCCGGCGACCAGGCCGCCGCCGAGCACCCGGTCCAGCTCGCCCACGCCGGTCGGCTGGTGCGCATCGACCTGGGGGGCGACGTCGGTGATGGCCACGGCCGGGGTGACCGGCCCGGACGCCCGGGGTGGGCCGGCCCGCTCCACGACCTCCTCGACCAAGGTGTTCCAGGCGCCGCAGCCGGGGCAGCGGCCGACCCAGCGTGGGGTCGACGTCCCGCACTCGGTGCAGGCATAGGTGGTACGGACGGTCTTCGGCACGTGAAAAGGCTCCCACCGACGGGCTCGGCCGGCGCTCCGGCCGCAGCCCGCGCGCGTGGCCCCATGCGAGTACGGGTTGCATACCCCGGTGATAAGAAAGAGGCTAGCACGTCGATCCAAGTACCCGGCGGAGTCGCCATGCACGACGCACTGGGACCAGGAGCCATTCTGGGCCTGCTCGCCGAAGAGGACCGGCTGCGGGTGGCCGCCGCCATCGTCCTTGGCGCGGGCGGCACCGCCGAGATCACCGCTGCCACCGGCCTGCCGCACCGCACGGTGGTCAGGGCGGTCACCCGCCTGGTCGCGGGCGGCCTGGTCGAGGGCGAGGACGGCAAGGGGTACCGGTTGCGCACCGAGGCGCTCACCGATGCGGCCCGGCAGGCGGCCGCCGTAGCCGCGGGGCAGGCCGGGACCGACGACCTCGGCGCCGGCGACCCCCAGGAGGCGGCCGCGCTGCGCCGCTTCCTGGTCGGCGGCCGGCTGGTGGCGATCCCGTCCGGTCAGGCCAAGCGCCGGATCGTCCTCGACCATCTGGCCGGGCTGTTCGAGCCGGGCCGCTACTACCCGGAGGCCGAGGTCAACGAGATCCTCGGCGCCTACAACGCCGACTACGCCACCCTGCGCCGCTACCTGATCGACGAGGGCTTCCTGGAGCGGGCCGACCAGGTCTACTGGCGCACCGGCGGCACCGTCGACGTGGACGGCCTTCCTGACTGAGGCGTGTCTGAGAAGAAGTCGCGGACCGGATGGGTACCGGCGGTCCTCGTTCCATGTGGGGGGAACTCGCTCCCGCGACTGTCATGCTTTCCCATGTACTCACTCTATCGAGGTATGGGAGGCAGCATGGCAGGTCAGGAGCCGTGGGCATCTACTGCCCGGATCAGCCGCGCCCGGCGCACCGACGGCACGGTCGAGGTTCTGGGCGTCGAGCGGCAAGAGCCCCCGGACGGTCGAGGGCTGGCGCCACCGTGGCACCGGCCCGGCCTGGCACCGGGTCGGCCGCTCGCCGCGCTACTTCAAGCGCGACGTACTGGCCTGGGTCCGCCGGCAGCAGGGCGGCGACCGGCCCGAGGGGTAGCCGGCCCAGTAGCCCGATCTATGCGGAGAGCTTGACACTGGCGTCCCCCCACGGCCCCCCAAGAGCGCCTGCGCCATCTCACTGTGGGATCCGCGGTGCACCAGGCCGAGCAGCCGCCGGGCTCCGGTGCTCAGGAGCGGTCCGCAGCGGCCGCCAACCGGCGTGGCGGCGGGACGGAGACCGGGCAGCTCATGCAGGGCTCGTGCTCCTCGCGGCGCAGCTCGGGCTCGGCGGGACGAGGGGTCGTGCGGATGGTGGCGAACGCGAGCAGGCCGCCGGCGGCGCAGGTGCCGCCGGCCAGCAGCATGGCGACCTGGAACCCCGAGCTGAACGCTCCCGGCTCGAGCGCGCCGGCCCCGGAGATCCCCGCAGCCACGGGCAGCACCGCCACAGCGAACAGCCCCGCGGCCCGGGCCACGTCGTTGTTGACCGCGCTGGCCACACCCGCATGGTCGGCGCTGGCAGCGGCGAGCACGGTCGAGGTCAGCGGGGCGACGGTCAGCGAGAGGCCGAGCGCGAACATGACCACCGCTGGCAGGACGCCACCCACGTAGGTGGCACCTACATCGACCCGCACCAGCAGCGCGAGCCCGGCACCGGCCAGGAGCGGGCCGACGGTCATGGGCAGGCGCGGCCCGATCCGCTGGCTGAGCCGGCCTGCCCGGGCCGAGAGCAGCAGCATCAGCACGGTGATCGGGATGAGGGCCACCCCCGAGGCGAGCGGGGAGTAGCCGACCACCCGCTGGAGCTGGATCGGGAGCAGGAACAGGGCGCCGCCCAGGGCGCCGTAGACCACGAAGGTGACCAGGTTGGCCGCGGTGAACTGGCGCGACCGGAAGACGTCGAGCGGCAGCATCGGGTGGCGGCTGCGCCGCTCGACCTCGATGAACACGGCCAGGGCGGCGACCCCGCCGAGCCCGCTGGCCAGGATGACCGGCGAGGTCCAGCCCGTGGCCGGCCCGTCGGTGAGCGCGTAGATGACCCCGGCCAGCCCGAGCGCGGCCAGGGCGGCGCCGAGGTAGTCGAGCCCGGGGGCTGCGCTCCGGTCGTGGGACTCCGGAACGTGCCGGCGCGCGATCCAGACGACCGCGGCGGCCAGGGGCAGGTTGATGAAGAAGATCAGCCGCCAGCTCACCGCCTCGACGAGCCAGCCGCCCAGGAACGGCCCGATCGCCGTGGTCACCCCGGCCAGGCCCGACCAGGCGCCGATCGCCGCACCCCGGTCGTCGGGATGGAAGGTCGCCTCGATGATCGCGAGGCTGCCCGGGGTGAGCAGCGCCGCGCCGACGCCCTGGAGCGCTCGGGCGGCCACCAGCGCGCCGGCGTCCGGCGCGACCGCGCACAGCAGCGAGGCGACCGCGAACCAGACCACGCCGATGAGGAACACCCGCTTCCGGCCGTAGTGGTCGCCGAGGGAGCCGCCGAGCAGCAGGAAGCCGGCCAGCGTGAGGGTGTAGGCGTTGACCACCCACTGCAGGGTGGAGATGCCGGCGCCCAGCTCCTCGCCGATCGTGGGCAGGGCCACGTTGACGACGGTGCCGTCGAGGAATGCGATGCCCGAGCCGAGCACGGTGGCCAGCAGCACCCAGCGCCCGGCCGGCGAGGCGTAGCGGACCCATTCCTCCGCGCCCGCGGCAGCCCCCGTCCGGGCCGGGCCCGAGGTCCGCCCCTCCCTCTGGTCGGCCACGCCACCCATCCCTTCCGCCGTCGGTCTGCCCGCGGGCCGCTCGGTCACCTTACTCTTCGAGCAGGGCACCCACGGGACCGGCCCCGCCGTGCCGGACGTCACCCGGGAGGCGGAGGTGGCCGTCGGGGTGGCGGGCGATCAGCCCTTCGGTACGCAGGCGCTCGAGCAGGTCGGGGAACCATCCTGGGGGGCGCCCGGCGGCCTCCACGCCGACGGCGGCGGCCAGGGACGCAGGGTCCAGCCCGGCCGGCGCGGCGGCCAGGGCGCGCACGACGGCGCCGCGCCAGCGCCGGTCCGACCCGGCGAACGGGGCCTGGGCCCGGGGGCGCGGCGGCGGCGCGGCCGGGCCGAGCGCCCTCCACCGGCAGCGCGCGGCAACTGGGCAGCCCTCGCAGCGGGGCTCGGGGCGGCAGTGGGCCGCTCCGAGGTCCATCAGGGCCGAGGACCACTCCCAGGCCTGCCCCGCGGGCAGGGCGGTGTCGGCCAGACCCTGGCGGGCGGCCGGGCCGAGGCTGGACGGGTCGGCCCCGGCCAGCGAGCGGACCAGCACCCGGGCCACGTTGGTGTCCACCGGGGCGACGTCCTGGCCGAACGCGAAGCAGGCCACGGCCCGGGCGGTGTACGGGCCGACCCCGGGCAGCTCGGCCAGGCCGGCTACGGTCTCGGGCCAGCCGCCGCGGGCCACGACCGCCTGGGCGGTGGCACGCAGCGCGAGCGCGCGCCGGTTGTAGCCAAGGCCCTGCCAGGCCCGCAGCACCTCGGCCGGGCTGGCCGCGGCCAGCTGGGCAACGCTTGGGAAGCGCTCCAGGAAGCGCGGGTAGGCGGCCGCGGCCCGGGCCGCCTGCGTCTGCTGGGCGAGCACCTCGGCGACCAGGACGTGGTACGGGTCGCGGGTGCCGCGCCAGGGCAGGTCGCGCCGGGCCAGGGCGAACCAGTCGAGCACTGCGGCCCGGACGGCGTCCAGCAGCCCGGCGTCGACCGGCGGCGGGGTGGAAGGCATGCACCCAGTGTAGGGAGACGCCGAAGGGTGCAAGACCGGCCGCAGAGGGGGCCGGACGCTCAGACGGCGCGCACGCAGTGTAGGGAGACGCCGAAGGGTGCAGGGGAGACGCCGAAGGCCCCGAGTCACGGGACGGCCGGGCCGGGCTCACACCACCAGGTTGACCAGGCGGTCGGGGATGAACACGGCGTGCCGGAGCGGCCGCCCGGCCAGGTGGCGGCGGACCTTCTCGCTGGCCAGGGCGAGCTGGAGCGCGCGTTCCCTGGTGGTGCCGGCAGGCGCAGGCAGCGCGTCCCTGCGCCTGCCGTTGACCTGCACGACCAGGGTGATCTCCTCCTCGGCGAGCGCGGCCGGGTCGTGGGCGGGCCACGCCTGCTGGTGGACCGAGTACGCCCCGCCCAGGCGCGACCACAGCTCCTCGGCCAGATAGGGGGCGAACGGCGCCAGCAGCAGCACCACGGTACGGGCGGTGCGGTCCCACTCCGGGCCGGACATGGCCGCGCGGTGGCGCTGGACCCAGCGGACCAGCTCCATCAGCGTGGCCAGGGCGGTGTTGAACTTGAGGCGCTCGAGGTCGCCCTCGACCGCGGCCACCGCCCGGTCCAGGGGCCGGAGATCCACCCCGCCCGGGCCCGGCGTCCACGGGTCGGCGAGCAGGCGCCAGGTACGGGCCGAGAAGCGCTCGATCCCGGCCATGCCCTCGTCGGAGAAGTCGCCGCCCTCCTCCCACGGCCCGCAGAACTGCAGGTACATGCGGAGGTTGTCGGCACCGACGCGCCGCACGTAGGCGTCAGGGTCGACCACGTTGCCGCGGCTCTTGCTCATCTTGGCGCCGTCCTTGCGCAGCAGGCCGTGCAGGCGTAGCCGCGGGAACGGCTCGGCGAACGGGACCAGGCCGAGGTCGTGCAGGGCGCGGGTCACGAAGCGGGCGTACAGGTGGTGGCGCATGACGTGCTCGCGGCCGCCCGCGTACATGTCGACCGGCAGCAGCCGCGCCGTCCGCTCCGGGCTCCATGCCTGGTCGTCGACGTCGATGGACGGGTAGCGCAGGAAGTACCAGGCAGAGTCCAGGAAGGTGTCGGACACGTCGGTCTCGCGGCGGGCCGGCCCGGAGCAGGCCGGGCAGGTCGTCTCCACGAACGACGGCACCGCGGCCAGGGGCGACTCCTCGGAGCCGGTCGGCCGGAACTCGGCGACGTCGGGCAGCAGCACGGGCAGCTCGTCCTCTGGCACCGGCACGACGCCGCAGGCGCCGCAGTGGACGATCGGGATCGGCGGCCCCCAGTAGCGCTGGCGCGAGATCAGCCAGTCGTGCAGCCGGTACCTGGTCACCCGGCGGCCCAGCCCCCGCTCCTCCAGCCACCCGGCGATCGCCTCGCGGGCCGGGCCGGACGCCATGCCGGAGAACGGGCCCGAGCCCACCAGCACGCCCTCACCGGTGTACGGCCCGGAGCGGGCCTCGTCCTCGGCGCCGGCCACCACGGCGACGACCGGCAGGCCCATGGCGGTGGCGAACTCCCAGTCCCGCTCGTCGTGGGCGGGCACGCCCATGACCGCACCGGTCCCGTACCCGGCCACCACGTAGTCGGAGACCCAGACGGGCACCTCGGCGCCGCTGGCCGGGTGGCGCGCCACCGCGCCGCTGAACACCCCGCGCCGGCTGCCCGAGCGCGGGCCCACGGCCCGCTCGGGCGGCAGCGCCGCCCGCTCGCGGGCCTCCCGCACCAGCGCGCGGACCGCCTCCTCCTGCGGCGTGCCGGCAGCAAGCGTCTCCACCTGCGGGTGCTCGGGGGGCACGACCAGGAACGTCACCCCGTACAGGGTGTCCACGCGGGTGGTGAACACGGCCAGCCGGCTGGCCAGCCGCGGGACCGGGAAGTCGACCTCGACGCCTGCTGAGCGCCCGATCCACTCCCGCTGCAGGCGCTTGGCCAGCTCGGGCCAGTCCACCTCGTCCAGCCCGCCGACCAGTTCGTCGGCATAGGCGGTGATGCGCAGGAACCACTGCCTCGTCACCCGGGTGGTGACCCGGGACGAGCAGCGCTCGCAGCGGTCGCCCTCGAGCTGCTCGTGGGCGAGCACGGTCAGGCACGAGGGGCACCAGATCACCGGGGCCTCCCGCCGCACGGCCAGCCCGGCCCGGTAGAGCCGCAGGAACACCCACTGTGTCCAGCGGTAGTAGGCGGGGTCGCTGGTGGCCAGCTCCTGGCCCCAGGCCCAAGCGGCGCCGAGCCGCTCGAGCTGCTCGCGGTAGTGGGCGATGGTGCGGGCGGTCAGCGTCCTCGGGTGCTCGCCGACCTTGAGCGCGTAGTTCTCGGTGTGGATCCCGAACGAGTCGAACCCGATCGGCTGGAACACCGAGCGGCCCCGCATGCGCTGCCACCGCCCCCAGGTGTCGGCGCCGGTGTAGGTGTAGGCGTGCCCGACGTGCAGCCCTTCGGCCGAGGGGTAGGGGAACTCGACCAGGTTGTAGAGCTTGGCCTGCGCGTCGATCCGCTCGACGTCCACCTCGAGCAGGCGGTCGGCCCGCCAGCGCGCCCGCCAGCGCGCCTCGACCTCGACCGGGTCGTAGGCAGCTCCCTCGTCGCCCATGGTTCGGTCCCTCCTCGCCGCGCCGCCGCTCCGGAAACCAAAGACCCCCCGGCCGGCCGTGGGCACGAGGGGGTCGCCGCAAGCGCCGTGCTGGCGCTCGCGGCTAGCTGAGGAGCAGGCTCAGGCTGCTGTGACGATCCATGGTCCCAGTATGGCAGAGGGCGCTACGGCGCGACACCGGGTCGCCACCCAAGGGCCAGCCAACCGCGGACGCATCTGCGGACGGCTGCTGGAACGACGAAGCCCCCGGGGAACCCGGGGGCTTCGTCTATCCCTGGGGTGGGACAGGTGGCGGCCTCACTCCTTGCCGGCGAGCTCGGCCGGTGGGATGTCGATGTCGGTGGGCTGGTCGAGCGAGCGGAACACGATCTCGCCGTTCTCGGCGTCCACCACGATGAGCTGGCCCGCGGTGAACTCCTTCCAGAGCAGCTTCTCCGAGAGCGGGTCCTCGACCATCCGCTGGATCGTGCGCCGCAGCGGGCGGGCGCCGAGGGCCGGGTCGTAGCCCTTGTCTGCCATTGTCCCCTTGGCGTTCTCGGTCAGCTCGATGGCGATGTCCTTCGCCTTGAGCTGCTCGACGATGCGCCGCATCATCAGGTCGACGATGGCGAAGACCTCTTCCCGCGAGAGCTGGTGGAAGACGATGACCTCGTCGATCCGGTTCAGGAACTCGGGCCGGAAGTGGCGCTTGAGCTCGTCCATGACCTTGCCCTGCATGCGCTCGTAGTCGACCTTGGCGTCGGGCCGGGCGGTGAAGCCGAGGGTGGTGCCCTTGGCGATGTCCCGGGTGCCCAGGTTCGAGGTCATGATGAGCACGCAGTTCTTGAAGTCCACGGTGCGGCCCTGGGCGTCGGTCAGGCGGCCGTCCTCCAGGATCTGCAGGAGCGTGTTGAACACGTCCGGGTGGGCCTTCTCGATCTCGTCGAACAGCACCACGCTGAACGGCTTGCGGCGGACCGCCTCGGTGAGCTGGCCGCCCTCCTCGTAGCCGATGTAGCCGGGCGGGGAGCCGATCAGCCGGCTGACCGTGTGCTTCTCCATGTACTCGGACATGTCGAGGGCGATCAGGGCGTCCTCGTCGCCGAACAGGAACTCGGCCAGGGTGCGCGACAGCTCGGTCTTCCCGACACCCGAGGGCCCGAGGAAGATGAACGAGCCGGACGGGCGCTTGGGGTCCTTGAGGCCGGCCCGGGTACGCCGGATCGCCTGGGAGACCGCCTTGATCGCCGGCTCCTGGCCGACGACCCGCTTGTGCAGCTCGTCCTCCATGCGGAGCAGCTTGGCGGTCTCCTCCTCGGTGAGCTTGAACACCGGGATGCCGGTCCAGGAGGCCAGCACCTCGGCGATCTGCTCCTCGTCGACCTCGGCGACAACGTCCATGTCGCCCGACTTCCACTCGCGCTCGCGCTTGGCCTTGTCGGCCAGCAGGTTCTTCTCCTTGTCGCGCAGGGACGCTGCCTTCTCGAAGTTCTGCCCGTCGATCGCCGACTCCTTGTCCCGGCGCACCTCGGCGATCCTGGTGTCGAACTCGCGCAGGTCGGGTGGAGCGGTCATGCGGCGGATGCGCATCCGGCTGCCGGCCTCGTCGATCAGGTCGATCGCCTTGTCGGGCAGGAACCGGTCGGAGATGTAGCGGTCGGCCAGGTTGGCCGACGCGACCAGGGCGTCGTCGGTGATCGTGACCCGGTGGTGCGCCTCGTAGCGGTCGCGCAGGCCCTTGAGGATGTCGATGGTGTGGGTGACGGTCGGCTCCTGGACCTGGATCGGCTGGAAGCGGCGCTCCAGCGCGGCGTCCTTCTCGAGGTGCTTGCGGTACTCCTCGAGGGTGGTCGCGCCGATCGTCTGCAGCTCGCCCCGGGCCAGCATCGGCTTGAGGATCGAGGCCGCGTCGATCGCGCCCTCGGCCGCGCCCGCGCCGACCAGGGTGTGCAGCTCATCGATGAACAGGACGATGTCGCCCCGGGTGCGGATCTCCTTGAGGACCTTCTTCAGGCGCTCCTCGAAGTCGCCCCGGTAGCGCGACCCGGCCACCAGCGCGCCCAGGTCGAGGGTGTACATCTGCTTGCCCTTGAGCGTCTCGGGCACCTCGCCCTTGACGATGGCCTGGGACAGGCCCTCGACGATGGCGGTCTTGCCCACGCCCGGCTCGCCGATGAGCACCGGGTTGTTCTTGGTCCGGCGGGACAGCACCTGCATGACCCGCTCGATCTCCTTCTCGCGCCCGATCACCGGGTCGAGCTTGCCCTCGCGGGCGAGCTGGGTCAGGTTGCGCCCGAACTGGTCGAGCACGAGCGAGCCCTGCGGCTGCGCCTCGCCCCCGGCACCGGCGGGCTGGCCCTCCTTGCCGCCGGCGTACCCGGACAGCAGCTGGATGACCTGCTGGCGGACGCGGGAGAGGTCGGCGCCGAGCTTCACCAGGACCTGGGCGGCCACGCCCTCGCCCTCGCGGATCAGGCCGAGCAGGATGTGCTCGGTGCCAATGTAGTTGTGGCCGAGCTGCAGTGCCTCGCGCAGCGACAGCTCGAGGACCTTCTTGGCCCGGGGCGTGAAGGGGATGTGCCCGGTCGGCGCGGTCTGGCCCTGACCGATGATCTCCTCCACCTGGGCCCGGACCGCTTCGAGGGAGATGCCGAGCGACTCGAGCGCCTTCGCCGCGACACCCTCACCCTCGTGGATCAGCCCGAGCAGGATGTGCTCGGTCCCGATGTAGTTGTGGTTGAGGAGTCGAGCCTCCTCCTGGGCGAGCACGACCACGCGTCTCGCCCGGTCGGTGAAGCGCTCAAACATGGCCAAACCCCCAGGGATACGGCGGCAGCGGTACCTTGCCGCCAATCGACTATAGCACTGGGCCCCTGGCATCCCGATGGTTGGTCTGCCGTCGGCCGGACGTGCTCCGTCGACCGGGTCAACGCACCGGCGTCACCATCTGTTCCCGCAACGTCCCTGATTCATCGGCGCCCGGCCGGCCCACTTGACCGATGACCGGGTGCTCCCCAGGTGCTCGCGCGAGTGGCGACCCCGACAAGCCTTGGGGAGCCGCGAGACCGGCCAGCGGTTGCCCGCCGTCACAGCTCCTCGGGCCGTAGCTGCGGGAACAGCACGGCCTCGCGGATCGACGAGAGGCCGCCGAGCAGCATGACCAGCCGGTCCACCCCGATGCCGAGCCCGGCGTTGGGGGGCAGCCCGAGCTCCAGCGCCCGCAGGTAGGCCTCGTCGACCACCATGGCCTCCTCGTCGCCGCCTGCCTTGGCGAGCGCCTGCTCCTCGAACCGTTCCCGCTGCTCGTCGGGGTCGGTCAGCTCCGAGAAGCAGTTGGCGTACTCGCGGCCGGCGATGATCAGCTCGAAGCGCTCGGTGACCATCGGGTCCTCGCGGTGCGGGTGGGCCAGCGGCGACACCTCGACCGGGTAGTCGGTCACGAAGGTGGGCTGCACGACCGTGTGCTCGACGTGCTTCTCGTACAGCTCCAGCACGAGCTTGCCCGTGCCCCAGCCGGGCTGCCAGGAGACGCCGTTGCGGTCGCAGAGCACGCGCACCTTGTCCAGCGGCAGGTCGTAGGCGAGGCCCGGCTCCCCCAGCGCCCCCCGCACGGCGTCAAGCAGGGTCAGCTGGCGCCAGTCACCGCCCAGGTCGATCTCACGGCCCCGGAAGCTCACCCGCCTGGTCCCTGCCGCGGCGTCGGCCGCCTCCAGGACCACCCCCCTGGCCAGCTCCATCATGTCCCGGTAGTCCTGGAAGGCGGAGTTGGACTCGAGCATGGTGAACTCGGTGTTGTGGGTGGCGTCGATGCCCTCGTTGCGGAACACGCGGCCGAGCTCGAAGACCCGGTCCACCCCGCCGACCAGCAGCCGCTTCAGGTACAGCTCGCAGGCGACCCGCAGGTACAGGTCGGTGTCGAGGGCGTTGTGGTGGGTGACGAACGGCCGCGCCAGCGCCCCGCCGGGCACCGGGTTGAGGATCGGGGTCTCGACCTCCAGGAAGTCGCGGCGGAGCATCGAGGAGCGCAGCGACTGCACCACCTGGGAGCGAACCCGCATGGCGGCCCTGGCGGCCGGGTTGACGGCGAGGTCGACCTCCCGCCGGCGCGAGCGCACCTCGACGTCGGTGAGGCCCTTCCACTTGTCGGGCAGGGGCCGGAGCGACTTGGCGAGCAGGAACACCTCGGACGCCTTGACCGACAGCTCGCCCTTGCGGGTGCGGACCACCGGCCCCTGCACGCCCACCCAGTCGCCCACGTCGAGGTCGGTCACCAGCTCGAACTGGTCGGCCCCGAGGGGCCCGGCCGTGAGCATGGCCTGAAGCTCGTCGTCACCGTGCCGGAGCGTCCAGAACGCCAGCTTGCCGAAGTCCCGCTTGAGCACGACCCGCCCCGCGACCCGAACCACGTCGCCGGACTCCTCCCCGTCGGCAAGCGCCTCCCAGCCACGGGCCACCTCGGCCAGGGTGTGGCTGCGGGTGAACCCGACCGGGTAGGCGTCGATCCCCGCCGCCCGCAGCCGGGCCAACTTGTCGCGCCGCATCCGCTCGACAGCGGAGCGGTCCTCGCCGCCGCCGGCCGGCTGGGGCGTCGCGGGTGGCTCTGGCACGGCACTCCTCCCCGTCGGGTCGATCGGGACGCGAGCCGACCGAACCGATGCTACCGGAATGCGCGAGCGGAATTCGGGGCGGGGCGACGCCTGCCGCAAGCCCGGTCAGCGCGAAAAGTACCTACGCACAATCTCCAGGTTTGCGCCATTGCGGCCAGGCATACCATATGCGCATGACGGTGCGGGCGGGACGGAGGACGGGCCACCTCCCCCAGGACTGAATGTTCTCGGCCAGTCACGACCTCCCGCCCCACCGGTTTCAGCCCACCGGCGCGTCTGACGGATGTCGCCGGGAACTCATTTCAGCCCACGGCGCGCCTGACGGATGTCGCCGGGAACTCATCAACCGGTAGTCATCTGTCCATGTGGGGGGAGCGAGCTCCCCCCACGGCCCCCCAAGAGCGCCTGTGCCATGGCCCGGCGGATCCCGCTGCCTCCACAGGCCCAAGAGCGCCTGTGCCATGGGGCGGGTGGTCCGGTCGCGCTCACAACCCCAAAGGCGACTCGCCGACCCCTTGCGCATGCCGCCGCCTGGCGCGGCTCCCCGGGGCTCAGCGCGGGCGCGCGCGGACCAGGGCGGCCATCGAGGCCAGCAGGAGGACGCCGCCGAGCAGCTGCCCGGTCGCACCCAGGCCGAGCACCCGTCCGTAGATGACCAGCACGAGCGCGGCGAACGCGCCCAGGCTGAGCAGCCCGCCCAGGCGTGAACGGCGGCGGGCGCGGCCGAAGTCGGTCCTGCCCCGGCGGCCGAGGAAGCCGTCGAGGGCGCCCCGGGAGTCCTCCTCGTCGGCCAGGTAGAGCCAGACCTCGCCGGGGCCCTCGTCGACCAGCAGCAGCCAGCCGGGCCCGGGCGGCGCCCCCGCGGCCAGCTCGAGGACGCGGTCGGCCCGCTCGCCCATGGCGGGGACGCGCAGGGCCCGGTCCCGGCCGGGCGTGGTCGCGACCACGACCCGCACCGGCAGGACGCTGCCCTCCCCCACCGTCATCCCGGCCGCCGCGGCGGCCCGGTCGAACACCGGGGCGTGCTCGGCGAGCCGGCGCCAGACCGCGACCCCCTCGCGGCGGACCAGCCCTTCCTGCCGGCTGGGTGGCCCGAGCACGACCGCCTCGATCCCGAACGTGCGGAACGCCCGCGGGGAGAGCGGCCGCCCTTCGACGCGGTCGGAGCGCGCCGGCCTAGCCATCGCCGCCGCGGGCCCGCTCCCCGCGGCCGGCCGGCCCGGCCTCGGCGCTGCGGTCGAAGATGAGCCGCAGCCCGTGCAGGGTCAGCCAGGGGTCGTGGTGCTGGATTGTCTCGCAGGCGTCGAGCACCGCATCGGCCAGCCCGCCGGTGGCCACCACGGTGGCGTGGCCGCCGAGCTCGGCCACGGTGCGCCGGACCAGTCCGTCGACCTGGCCGGCGAACCCGAACACGATGCCGGCCTGCAGGCTCTCGACCGTGTTCTTGCCCACCACCGACCGGGGCACGGCCAGCTCGACCCGCCGGAGCTGTGCGGTGTGGTCGGCCAGGGCGCTCATCGAGATCTGGATGCCGGGGGCGATGGCGCTGCCGAGCAGCTCGCCCCGGGCCGAGATGGCGTCGACCGTGGTGGCGGTGCCGAAGTCGACGACCACGGTGGGGCCGCCGTACAGGGCGAAGGCCGCGACCGCGTTCACGACCCGGTCGGCGCCGACCTCCCTGGGGTTGTCGGTCATGATCGACAGCCCGGTGCGCACGCCCGGCTCGACCAGCAGCGGCTCGAACGGGCAGTAGCGCTGGACCATCTCGCGCAGGGCCTGGGTGAGCCTGGGCACCACCGAGGAGACGACCACGCCCGACAGCGACCCCGGGAACTCGAGCCCCTCATGGGCCAGGAAGCCGCTCAGCATGAGCGCGTGCTCGTCGGCGGTGCGCTCGGCCCTGGTGGCCGCGCGCCAGTGCTGGACCAGCTTCTCCCCGTCGAGCACCCCGAGAGTGATCTCGGTGTTGCCGACGTCGATGGCAAGCAGCACGCTCGTCCCTCCAGTCCGGCCGTCAGGTCAGGGTGAGGTTGTCGATGAGGCGGGTGGTACCCATCCTGGCTGCGACCGCGAGCACCTGGCCGGCCCGCACCCCGTGCACGGGCGGCTCGAAGGTGTCCCGGTCGACCAGGGCGACGTACTGCACCTCGGTCAGTGGCGCCTGGTCGAGCAGCTCGCGCGCCGCCTTCTCGACCGCGGCGGGCTCACGGGCGCCGTCGCGCCAGGCGGTCCGGCCGGCCAGGAGCGCCCGGTGCAGCACCGGCGCACTGCGGCGCTCCTCGGGCGAGAGGTAGGCGTTGCGCGAGGACATGGCCAGGCCGTCGGGCTCGCGCACGGTCGGGCAGGCGACGATCTGGTGGGGGAAGGCGAGGTCGGCCACCATGCGCCGGACCACCGCGAGCTGCTGGGCGTCCTTCTCCCCGAAGTAGGCCCGGGCCGGCCCGACCAGGTGCAGGAGCTTGGCGACCACGGTGGCCACCCCGTCGAGGTGGCCGGGCCGCAGGGTGCCCTCCAGCCGGTCGGCCAAGGCGCCCGCGCACAACCTGACCTGGGGGGCCTGCGGCCACATCTCCTTCTCGTCGGGGGTGAGCACCAGGTCGACGCCTTCGGCCTCGCAGGCGGCCAGGTCGGCATCCAGGCTCCGCGGGTATCTGGCCAGGTCCTCGGCCGGGCCGAACTGCAGCGGGTTGACGAAGATCGAGCCGACCACGAAGTCGTTCTCGCGGCGGGCGATGGCGAAGTTGGCCCGGTGGCCGGCGTGCAGCGCCCCCATGGTCGGCTGGAACCCGACGCTCTCGCCTGCGGCTCTGACCGTCGCCGTGGCGGCGGCCAGCTCAGCGCTGGTTGCGACCACGCGCACGCCTGGCCACCCTCCGCAGCAGCTCCAGCCGCTCGCGCGACTCCTCGTTGTCGCCGTGGCCGTCGCCCTCGCCCCGCAGGGCGGCCTCGACCCGGTGGCGGGCATCCGGGTCCAGGCGGCCCGCGGCGGCAGCCCGGTCGGCGACCAGCCGGGCCAAGGCGACGTAGACGTTGATGACCTTCTGCTTGCGGGCCAGCGACTCGGTGTGCATCGCGACCGTGCGGCCGTCGCCGCGCACCCACGGGCCCGACATGCCCGCCTGCCCGGTGGCAAGGGCCGAGTCCACGCCCGCGTGGATCAGGCCCGAGAGCAGCGCGGCCGGGTCGATCACCCCGCCCGCCCGGAGGATGTCGGCCGCGGTCGCCGCCAGCGCGGCCGTGCCGTTGGCGGCCAGCACGAGCGCTGCGTGGTAGCGGACGCGGCCCGACTCGGGCACGTCCATCGGCCGGCCACCCAGCGCGATCACGACCTCGCGCCCGGCCGGGTCCCCGGTGACGCCCCAGACCGTCCCGGGCAGCCGGCCGACGGTCCCCTCCAGGTCGTCGTTGAAGATCTGCACCGGGTGGCAGGCGGCGATCCGGGCTCCGGCGGCGGCTGCAGGGGCGAGCAGCGCCGGCCCGTCCACCCCGGCGGTGTGCATGACGAGCTGCCCCTCGGTGAACGCCCCTTCGGCGGCCAGCGAGGTGACCAGGGCGGGCAGCTCGTCGTCCTGCACCGCGAGGATCACCAGGCGCGCGCCGTCGGCCGCCTCGTGGGCCGAGGCCGCGGCGAGCCCGAGGTCCTTGGCCCGCTCGCGGGCAGGGCCCGAGCGGGCCCCGATGGTGACGTCCACACCGATCTGGCGGAGGAAGATGCCAAGGGCCAGGCCGACGCGCCCAGCACCGATCACGGCGGCCGGCGACAGCTGCACGGGTGCTGCGTCTGGCACGGGTTCCCCGATCCGAGCTTGGAAGACTACGTAGTATATCCATACAATGCAGGACGAAGGGCCCGCCGCCGCCCGACGATGTGGACGGTGTGCGCGCCCGAGCGGTACGGCTCCCGGTCGGCGACCCGGCGCTCGAGCTCGAGCAGCGTGGCCGTTGCCGAACGGTCCAGGTCCTCGTCCCGCACCTCGGCGAACACACCCACGCCGAGCAGCCCGGCCAGGTCGAACCCGGCCTTGTCGAGCCAGGGCCGCAACTCGGCCGCGGTATAGGCACGCCGGGCCCCCGGTCCGGGCGACTCGCTCCTCGCCCCACGGTAGGCGGCGCTCACCTCGGCCGCCTCCAGGGGGTCGTCGAGCAGGCGCAGCGCACCGGCGTAGTCGCCCCGCCGGCCCGCGCGCAGGGCCAGCCAGTCCCGGTTCGGGAAGGCGAGCGACAGCACCCCGCCTCCGAGAAGCACCGCGGCCAGGGCGCCAAGCAGTTCGGCAGGCTCGTCCACGCCGGCCAGGACGTCGTGGCAGAGCACGGCGTCGTGGCTGGCCGGGCCGAGCAGGCTTGCCACCTCGGCCGCGTCGCCCTGGACGGTGGTCAGCCGGGCGCCCGCCTCGCTGCCTTCGGCGACCGCCCGCTGCAGGCAGGTGGCCAGCATGGCCGCGCTGGTGTCGACCACCGTCACCTGGTAGCCGAGACCGGCCAGGGGCACCGCGAGCTGCCCGGTGCCGCCCCCGGCGTCCACCACCCGGGCCGGAGGCGGCGGCAGGGCCGCCCGCACCTGGCCCATCAGCAGCTCGAACCGCACCCGGCCGCGTCCGGTCATCTAGGCCTCCAGCTCGCTGACGGGCACGACGCCGGAGATCGGCCCGAGGCGGGCCAGGGCGCCGAGGGCCGTCTCACCGTCGGGGAACCGGGCGAACGGGTCGGCGTCGACCAGGGGCACGAGCACGAAGGCGCGCTCCCGGGCCCGGGGGTGGGGCACGGTCAGCTCCGGCGATTCGACCGGTGGCCCGTCGTACAGGAGCAGGTCGAGGTCGAGGGTGCGGGGCCCCCACCGCTCGGCCCGGGCCCGGCCGAGCCCGGTCTCGGTGGCGAGCAGGAGGTCGAGCAGCTCCCTCGGGCTCCGGTCGGTCTCGAGCACCGCCACCGCATTCAGGTACGGGCCCTGCTCGGGCCCGCCCACCGGTGCCGTCTCGAATACCCGTGAGACCGCCATCACGTGGGTGTGCCGGTCGGCGTCGAGCACCCGCACCGCCGCGTCCAGCGTGGCCAGCCGGTCGCCCAGGTTGGACCCCAGCCCAACGTGTGCCCGGGTCATCGGCGCCCCTCCCGCCCGCGCGCCCTCGGGGTTGCGCCCGCCCGGGTCATCGGCGCCCATCCCGCCCGCGCGCCCTCGGGGTTGCGCCCGCCCGGGTCACGGCACAGCCTCCGCGGCTGGGGTGCGGGCGCGGACCACCTCGACGGCCACCTCGGCGTCGACCGGCAGCGGGGCGCGCGGCTTGGTGACCCGGACGCGCACCTCGTGGACGCGCTCGTCGGCCAGCACCAGCCCGGCCACGTCCTCGGCCACCGCCTCGATCAGCCGGCGGGGGCGGCCCGCCACCAGCTCGGCGACCCGGCCGGCGAGGTCCCCGTAGTGGACGGTCTGCCCGAGGTCGTCGGACCGTCCGGCGCCGGCCAGGTCGACGGCCAGCTCAAGGTCGATCACGAAGACCTGGCCGACCTCGGTCTCGTGGGGCAGGCAGCCGTGGTGGCCGAACACGCGCAGTCCCCGGAGCACGATCCGGTCGGAGGGAGGCAGGGCTGGCGCCCGTCCACCGGCGGGCCCGCTCGGCGTCATGGCGGCAGCACCGGGGAGCCGTGATGGTGGACCATGCGCCAGGTGCCGTCGACCCGCCGGAACACGTTGGTGGCCAGCACCTTGGCCCCCTGCATCTCCTCCCTGGCCTGCGCGCCGGAGAGGATGTTCTCGGCGCACGTCACCCAGGCCAGCTCGTGGTCGACCTGGACGTGCACGTCGGTGAGGAAGAACTGGATGTAGCCGGAGTTGGCGAAGATCGCCATCAGCGACCGGCTCACCTGGGGCCAGCCGACCATGACGTCCCAGCCGGGGTGGATGCAGCGGACGTGGTCGTCCTGCTGCCAGCAGGTGGCCATCCGGTCGATGTCGAGCGCCTCGAACGCCTCGTAGAACGCCTCGTTGGCGGTGATCACGGCGGCCTCGTCGGCGGAGGCAGCAGTCACCGGGCACGCCCCTGGGCGGTCGTGGCGGTGGCACCCGCCCCGGCCATCAGCGCCTCGGTCATCCGCACCGTGCGGACCATCTGGCGGACGTCGTGCACGCGCACGATGCGGGCGCCGCGCTCGACCGACCACACCACGGTGGCGGCCGTGCCCTCGACCCGCTCGTCCATGGGGGCGCCGCCGAGGACCCGGCCGATGAACCCCTTGCGGCTCGTGCCCACGAGCACGGGGTGCCCGAGCCGGGTGAGGCGCGGCAGCGCGGCGAGCAGGGCGTAGTTGTGCTCGTCGCGCTTGCCGAAGCCGATGCCGGGGTCGACCACGATCGCGTCGCGGGCCACCCCGGCCGCCTCGGCGGCCGCGCACCGCCCGGCCAGGAACGCCTCGACCTCGGCGACCACGTCGGCGTAGCAGGGGTCGTCCTGCATCGTGGCCGGCGTCCCCTGCATGTGCATCAGCACCACCGGCGCGCGCGCCTCGGCGGCGACCGTGAGCAGGTCGGGGTCGTCGCGCCCGGCGCTCACGTCGTTGACCAGCCTGGCCCCGCGGTCCAGGGCGGCACGGGCAACCGCTGCCTTGCGGGTGTCGATCGAGATGGGCACGTCGGTCAGGGCGGCGAGCCGCTCGACCACGGGCAGGACCCGCCCCAGCTCGACCGGCAGGTCGACGTAGGCGGCGCCCGGGCGGGTCGACTCGCCGCCGACGTCGAGCAGGTCGGCCCCTTCGGCCGCCAGGGCGAGCGCGTGGGCCACGGCCGCCTCGGTGCTCGCGTGGGCGCCCTGCTCCGAGAACGAGTCCGGGGTCACGTTCACCACGCCCATGACCAGGCAACGGCTGGAGGTGGGCAGCACCCGGTCACCCGCGCGCAGGTCATGCGGGGGCCCGTGCGCAATCGACAAGGACGAACCTCCCGGGGATTGCCGGCCCGGCCATGGACCGTGGTTTCTGACATCTCACCCGCCCGGTCAGCATCCTACCCGCCATGCCGTCTGACGCCGGCAACTGGACTACCGCAGCGGCCACCAGCGTGCATGCCTACTCCCCGCCCGGCCTGCCGCTCCGGTTCGGCGGGCTGCCAGTACGTGCAGACGAGACGGATGAGGAGACCAGGTCAGGTCAGGTCCGGTCCGGTCAGGTCCGGCCCGGTCCGGTCAGCCCAGCCGGGTCACGCCGATCAGGTTCATGGCCTCCATCCGGGTCGACAGGCTGTCCCGGAAGATGCCCCTGACCGCCGAGGTGACGGTGACCGCGCCTGGCTTGCGCACCCCCCGCATGCTCATGCACAGGTGCTCGGCCTCGATCACCACCAAGGCCCCGCGCGGCTTGAGGTGGCTGCAGAGCTGGTCGGCGATCTGCCCGGTGAGCCGCTCCTGCACCTGCGGCTTCCTGGCCAGCCCGTCCACCAGCCGGGCCAGCTTGGACAGCCCGGTGATCTGCCCCTCGGTGTTCGGAATATACGCAACATGCGCTTTCCCGACGAACGGGGTCAGGTGGTGTTCACAGTAGCTGAACAGCGGGATGTCGCGGACCATGACCATCTCGTCGTGGTCCTCCTCGAAGACGACCTTGAGAGCGTCGGCCGGGTGGGTGCGCAGGCCGACCGTCATCTCCTCCCACATGCGGGCGACCCGGGCCGGGGTGTCCAGCAGGCCGTCGCGCCCCAGGTCTTCGCCGATCCCCTCGAGGATCAGGCGGACGCCCCGCTCGACCTTGTCGAAGTCGAAGCGACCCCGCGCCCCGGCCAGACTGGCTGCCTCCCTGGCGAGCGAGCCGATCTCGCCGTGGCCGTCGGTGTCGGTCATGCAGGCCATCCCCTCGCACAACGGAAGCACGGGCCCGGCGGCCCCAGGCCCGTGCTCACGCTACGCCTGTTCTGCTGATTCGCTCGTGATCGCCTGCCGAATGTGGACAGGGAACTACGCTAGTCGGCTGCCGAGCTGTCCTGGGAGCGGGCGATGCCGGCCTCGTCGCGGGGCCGGCCGCCGTTGGAGCCGACGTTGCCGGGGGGCGGTGCCATGATCCCGCGAGGAGGTCGCTTGACCACCGGGGCGAGGATCGTGGCCAGCTCCTCCTTGCCGATGGTCTCCTTCTCCATCAGCGCCCCGACCAAGGCGTCGGCCACGTCACGGTAGGTGGTCAGGACCTGCTCGGCCTCGAGGTGGGCCTCGTCGATCAGCCGGCGGATCTCCTTGTCGATCTCGAAGGCGACCTGCTCGGAGTAGTCCTGCTGGTGGCCGAAGTCGCGACCCAGGAAGACGTTCTCCTGCTTGGTGCCGAGCACGAGCGAGCCGAGCCGGTCGCTCATGCCGTACTCGCAGACCATCTTGCGGGCGACCTGGGTGGCCCGCTCGATGTCGTTGGAGGCGCCGGTGGTCGGGTCGAGGAACCACAGCTCCTCGGCGACCCGCCCGCCGAGCAGCATGGCCAGCTCGTCGATCATCTCGCTCCGGGTGACCAGGAACTTGTCCTCCACCGGGAGCGCCAGGGTCCAGCCGAGCGCCCGGCCCCGGGAGATGACCGAGACCTTGTGGATCGGGTCGGCGTTGGGCAGCGCGTGGCCCACGATGGCATGGCCCGACTCGTGGTAGGCGATCATGCGCTTCTCCTTCTCGGAGATCACGCGGGTCTTGCGCTCGGGCCCTGCGATGACCCGGTCGATGGCCTCCTCGAGCTCCTCGCCGTCGATCTCCTTGCGGCCGTGCCTGGCCGACAGCAGCGCCGCCTCGTTGACGACGTTGGCCAGGTCGGCGCCTGTGAAGCCGGGGGTGCGGCGAGCCAGCACCCCGAGGTCGATGTCGGAGGCGATCGGCTTGCCCCGGGCGTGGACCTTGAGGATGTCGAGCCGGCCCCTGAGGTCGGGGCGGTCGACGGTGATCTGGCGGTCGAAGCGGCCAGGGCGCAGCAGCGCCGGGTCGAGGATGTCGGGCCGGTTGGTGGCCGCGATCAGGATCACGCCCGACTTGACGTCGAAGCCGTCCATCTCCACCAGCAGCTGGTTCAGGGTCTGCTCGCGCTCGTCGTGGCCGCCGCCGAGGCCGGCGCCGCGCTGGCGGCCGACCGCGTCGATCTCGTCCACGAACACGATCGCGGGCGCGTTCGCCTTGGCCTGCTCGAACAGGTCGCGGACGCGGCTGGCGCCGACGCCCACGAACATCTCGACGAAGTCCGAGCCCGAGATGGAGAAGAACGGCACCCCGGCCTCGCCCGCCACGGCCCGCGCGAGCAGGGTCTTGCCGGTCCCCGGCGGGCCGAACAGCAGCACGCCCTTTGGGATCTTGGCCCCCATGGCCTGGAACTTGGCCGGGCTCTCGAGGAACTCCTTGATCTCCTGGAGCTCCTCGACCGCCTCGTCCACCCCGGCCACGTCCTGGAAGGTGATCTTGGGCTGGTCCTTGGTGACCAGGCGGGCCTTGGACTTGCCGAAGCTCATGACCCGGTTGCCGCCGCCCTGCATCTGCTGCATGAGGAAGAAGAACAGCAGCAGGATCAGGGCGAAGGGCAGGAGCTGGAGCAGGATCTGGATGAACAGCGACTGGCCCCTGGGATCGACCTTGGTGGGCACGTTCGCCTTCTCGAGCAGGTTGAACAGGTCCTTGCCCTGCAGCTCGGTGTAGGAGGACTCGAACTTCTTGCCGTCCTTGAAGGTGCCCTTGATCTTCTGGTCCTGGTCCCTCAGGACGGCGTCCTGGACCTGGCCCGCCTCGATCCGCGTCACGACGTCGGTCAGCTTGACCTGCTGAATCGGCGGGGCGGCCGTGAAGTACCTGAAGAAGAGGAACACGAGCACGAGGATCAACAGCAGGTACGCCATCGGCCCCCGGAACAGTCGGTTCAGATTGGGCATCGTTGTGCGTGGGGGTTGGAGCTCCTAGAGCGCGGGCCGCCGCGGACGCCGGCACACCGAACCCTCGTCCGAACCCCTGCCTCCTTCCGAGCTACGTCGCGGGGAGGTGCGCCGAATCGCAAGCTCCCCAGGCCATAGTGGCACGACCTTCGACATTAGGGAGTCCGGCGATCGCGCCACACCCCGGACAAGGCGCAGCGATGAACTGTACGGACTTGCCATCGTAGCATCGGCCCTCCAGCCGGGCAACGACAAGCCGCGTGCGTTTGCGCTGGTCAGCGCGGGGATCCCGGCGGGAGCGCTCTGCTCAGCGGCCCCGGTACACCTCGGGCTTGAGGGTCGCGACGAACGGGAGGTTCCGGTACCGCTCGGCGTAGTCGAGCCCGTAGCCCACCACGAACACCGAGGGGATGTCGAAGCCCACGTACTTGACCTCGATGTCCGCCTTCAGTTGCTCCGGCTTGTAGAGCAGCGCGCACACCTCGAGGGTTGCCGGCCGGCGGCTGCGCAGGTTCTTCAGGAGGTAATTCAAGGTCAGGCCGGAGTCGATGATGTCCTCGACGATGAGCACGTCACGCCCCTGGATCTCGCGGTCGAGGTCCTTGAGGATGCGGACCACCCCGGAGGTCTGGGTGGCCGAGCCGTAGGACGACACGGCCATGAAGTCGAACTCGTGGGGCACCGTCAGGCAACGGGCCAGGTCGGCCATGAGGATGAACGCGCCCTTGAGGACCCCGACCAGCAGCACGTCGCGGCCGTGGTAGTCCTTGGAGATCTGCGCCGCCAGGTCCCGGACCTTGCCCTGGACCTGCTCCTCGGTGAGCAGCACCGTCTCGATGTCGTCTTCGAACACCCGCCGCTCCTCGGACGAAGGGTCCCCGACCGGGTCCGGACGCTTGACCTGGCGGCGCGGGCGGCGCGGGCCGGGAGCGCTCGCCGGTCGGGGAACGCAAGCCTACCGGTTGCGTCAACCGCCCGGAACGGGGGGATCCATTGCCACCGGGCCCCCACCCGGACCGGTCGCGGGGAGAGCCGCCGGCGGCCCGGTGGCCGGCGGCGGGAAGAGGATCGCGCCGCCCTCCCGCACGGCCCGCCCGCCGCCGGCCCAGGCGGTATCGCCGCCCGGACGGGCGTCGCGGGCCAGGGCGAGCACGGCGTCGGTCGCGGCCGCGTCAGGGAGCGGCTGGCCCGACCGCCCGGCGGCGAGCCGCACGACCCGGCGACCGAGGCCGAGCGGCAGCGCGGCGAGCTGCGCGCACGGAAGCCGCTCCCCGGGCGCCCCGGGTGACGGCTCCCCGGGCGCCCCGGGCGACGGCTCCCCGGGCGCCCCGGGCGACGGCTCCCCGGGCGACGGCTCCCCGGGCGCCTGCTCGGGCCGGCGCCCGTCCGGCGGGAACCCGTCCTGGCCGGGGTGGACGAGGGCGGCGAGGGCCGCGGCCGTGACCGACTCGGCCCAGTCGCGGTCGTCCCTGGCCAGCTCGGCGGTGCGGGCGAGGGCGGCGAGGGCCGCAGCCGTGACCGACTCGGCCCAGTCGCGGTCGTCCCTGGCCAGCTCGGCGGTGCGGGCGAGGGCGGCCGTGGCTCCGGGCCGGAGCTCCTCGAGCAGGGGGAGGACCCGGTCGCGGACGGCGTTGCGGAGGAACCGGGGGTCGTCGTTGCTGGGGTCGTCCCGCCAGGCGACCCGGAGCGCGGCGCAGCAGGCCCGGGTCTCGGCCCTGGCCACCGAGAGCAGCGGGCGGAGCAGCCGGCCGGTGCGGACGGCCATGCCGGCCAGCCCGTCCGGCCCCGTGCCGCGCATGAGCTGGAGCAGGACCGTCTCGGCCTGGTCGTCCCTGGTGTGGCCCGTGGCCAGCCAGGCGCAGCCGGCGTCGTCGGCGGCGGCGTGCAGGGCGGCGTAGCGGGCGGCCCTGGCCGCGCCCTCGGGCCCGGCCGCCCGGTGCCTGGCCAGGTCGGCCGGGGCCAGGGCGACCACCCGGACCGGAAGCCCCAGCTCGGCGGCGTGGCCGGCCACGAAGGCGGCGTCAGCGGCCGACCCGTCCCGCAGTGCGTGGTCGACGGTCACCACCTGCAGGCGCCAGCCGCGCGGCCCGGCCAGGACCCGCAGTGCGTGCAGCAGCGCGAGGGAGTCGGCGCCGCCGGAGACCGCCACCGCCACCGCGTCGCCCTGCACGGGCGCCCGGGCCGCGGCCAGGGCCCGGGCCGCCCGGTCGGCGACCAGCCGGAGTGCGGCCGGCGCGCGCGCCATCGCCGCCCCGGTTCTAGCCCGCCCGGGCCAGGTAGCGGTCCGGGTCGCGGACCTCGTCCCTGGTCGGGAGCGCCTCGGGCGCGGCGAACACGAGGTTGACCGCTGCCATGCCGCCCCGCTCGTAGAGGGTGCGGACGAACCGCTCGCCGTTGGAGTACTGGTCGAGCTTCTGCCGGAAGCCGAGCACCTGCTGGAAGAACCGGTCGGCCGGGCTGGCCGAGTTGCGGCGGTCGCGCAGGGTCCTGTGCATCTCGTCGTGGCCGGGCACGAGCCTGGCCCCGAGCCGGTCCATCACCCACTCGCCGTGGCCCTCCAGCACGCTCATGGTCGCCTGCATGCGGTCCACGATCTCCCGCTGCTGGGGGGTGAGCAGGAAGTCGAGCAGCTCGATCCGGTCGCCGGCCACCGCCCGGCGGGCGACCGACTGGGCCCGCCGGCCGATGCGCCGCAGCGCCTCGTCGTCGAGATCCACCGAGCCCAGGTACTCGTCGAGCAGTCCCTGGATATGGCCTGGAAGCCAGGGCACGCCGCGGAACTGCCGCCGGTGGGCGGTCTCGTGCAGGGCGATCCAGAGCCGGAAGTGGGCCGGCCGGAACCCGTACTTCCGCTCGGTGCCTGCGATGTTGGGGACCACGTACCAGACCGTGCCCTCCCCGGCGGTCTCCGGCCCGGGGACCGGCAGGTCGTACTGGCCCAGCACCCGCTGCGCGACGTAGCCGAGCAGCGTGCCGGCCTGGGCCCCGGTCAGCGCCCTGGTGCTCGAGCGCATGGCCGACGGCACCGGGCGCTGGTCCTGCCAGGCCTTGCGGGTGGCGACCTTCTCGGCCACCGGGCGGAGCACGCGGCGCAGCGTGGCCAGGTTGGCCTCGACCCACTGGCCGCGGTCGAGCGGCACGGCGACCGGCGGGGGCAGCCCGCCCCCGAGGCCGGTGAACTCGGCCACGGCCTGGTCGGCGGTGGTCGACACGTCGGTGAACTGGCGGGACCAGGCGTCGGGGACGAGCAGGGGCTCGCCACCGGCGACCCGCCGGCCCACCCGGGCGGCCAGGTTCCAGTCGACGATGTCAGGGACGTCGGTAGGGGTCGCGGTCGAGACCACTGCTGCTCCAGGACGGCGAGACGGCATGCAGGACCAGGCTACCCCTGGACCCTGGTCAGCGGTTCTCGCGCCGGAAGCCCCGGGCCTCCACCACCAGCCGGGGCACCGGGACGGCCTGGACCTCCGTCAGCGGTTCTCGCGCCGGAAGCCGGGAGCGAAGCGGACGTAGCTCGCGAAGGCGAACAGGGCCAGGAGCACCCCGCCGGCGACCAGGCCGTACCCGGCGTAGTAGACGGCCGGCTTGCCCGGCGGCGCCACCCCGCCGGTGGGCGGCGTGGCGACCACGTTGCCGCCTGCCCCGCCGTTCTGCGGCGCGGTGGTGGCGGTCCCGCTGGCCGCGCCGACCTGGATCACGCCCGTCATGCCGAGGGAGATGTGGACCGCGCAGAAGTACGGGAACCTGCCCGCCTTGGGGAACCTGATCGTGCAGCTGTCGCCGACCTTGCTCATCTTGGCCTGCGAGCAGGCCGAGGTGTCGAACTTGCCGTCGCCCGCGAGGTTGGAGCCGTCGCCCGATTGGACCGGGTGGGGCGGGGCGCCGGTGACCTTGAAGGTGACCGACTGGCCGGGCTGGATCTGGACCTCACGCGGCTCCCACTTCGTGGCGGCGGTCCCGTCGATCTCCTTGGCGCTCTGGGCCTGGGCGGCGACCGGGCCGGCGGCCAGGGCGAGCAGGACGGCGCCGAGGACGGCAAGAGCGAAGGCCAGCAGGACGAGACGGGGGAGGCGGCGAAGGACAGTCGACATGGGCCTGCTTGCGCTCCTGTTCACGTGGGCCGGGTCGCGGATACAGCCGCGCGATCCTAGCACCACGGGCTGCGCGCTGTGGCGCCGTCTGACCCCATCGGGCCAGCTCAGAAGGGCTATCAAGGCGGCAGCCGGCAGCTCCGATGACTGTGGCGACCCGACCACCCCTACCCGCTCGAGGACGGGTCCGATGGCCAGGAGTTGGGCGATGAGCGACCAGGCCGGCGGCGACCAGGCCGGCGGCGACCAGGCCGGCGGCGACCAGCCGCAGTGCAGCGATGCGACCCAGGTGGCCCGGCTGAAGGAGGAGAAGTCCAAGCTCGAGCGGATCCTCGGGCTCTCCTCCGACGGGATCCTGCTGCTCGACGGCGACGGCCGGGTCCGGCTCTGGAACGAGGCCATGGAGCACATCACCGGGGTGCCCGGCGCGGAGGCGGTCGGCCTGGCCTACAACCAGTGGCTGGCCGGCCCCGACCCGATGGGCGCCCTCGTCACCTTGGAGCACCTCCTGGCCGGCACCGGGCCGGCCAATCCGCGGGCCTCGGCCGAGGTACGCATCCAGACCAGGGAGGGCCTGGAGCGGTGGCTGCGCTGCAACCACACCCTGCTGTTCGAGGGCGGCACCTGGACCACCGACGTGGTGATCGTCCACGACGTCACCGCGATCCGGCAGACCGAGCGGCTCAAGGCCAACTTCGTGGCTACGGTCTCCCATGAGCTGCGCACCCCGATCACGCCGATCAAGGGCTATGTCGAGCTGCTGCGGTCCAAGGGGCCCGGGCTGGCCGAGGAGAAGCGGCAGGAGATCCTGCGGGTGATCGCCGAGCGGGCCGAGCACATGGCGCGGCTGATCGAGGACCTGCTGCTGGCGTCGCGCATCTCCTCGGGCTGGCCCGGCTCGGCAACCCCCGGCCTGCACCTCGAGCGCACCGACCTGGCCGCTGCGGCCCGGAAGGCGGCGGCCGACTGGCTCCGCGGACCCGCCTCCCGCCTCACCCTCGATCTGCCCGGCGTGCCGGTGGTGGTCGAGGCCGACCCCATGCGGCTCTCCCAGATCCTTGCCAACCTGCTGTCCAACGCGCACAAGTACTCCCCGGCGGACCAGCCCGTCGTGCTCGCGCTCGCCAGCGCGGGCGGCTGGGCGCTGGCGTCCGTGGCCGACCGGGGCCGAGGCCTCCCCCGCGACGAGCTCGAACGGGTCTTCGACAAGTTCCACCGGGTCGAGGACCCGATGACCATGACCACCGGCGGCACCGGGCTCGGGCTCTACATCGCCCGCGAGCTGGCCCGGGCGATGGGCGGAGAGGTCGAGGTGGCCAGCGTGCTCCACCACGGCTCGACCTTCACCCTGCGGCTGCCGATCGCCGAGGGGACGCGGCACGAGCCGCCTGCACGCCGAGTTGACGCAGGCACTGAGATGCAGCCCCGGGTGCTGACCCGCTCAAGTGGCACCCCGTCAACCTGCACACCGAGTTGACGCAGGCACTAAGATGCAGCGGTTGCGGACGGGCTGAGAGAGCCCGTCCCGAACCGCGGAGGCATCCGCTGAGTTGGCAAGCCCGCCCTTCCTGGGCCCGGCCCCTGGGCGAACGTGGCGTGACCGCGGTCTCCTATGCGCTGATGGTCGCGATCGCCGTGCTGCTGCTCTCGGCCGCGCTCATCGTCCTCCAGGGCGGCATCAAGTCGGCCTTTCGTGGCGGCGGCACCTGCGTGGCACAGCCGAGCAGCGCTGGCTGCGTGCCCGACCCCGGCTCCGGCGGTGGCGGGGGGCCCCCGGGCAGCACCAGCCCCAGCTCGAGCACGACGACCACCACCACGACGCTGCCTTGACGATCAGGCGCGGGCGGCTTGGTGCGCTCGCTGGATGATGCCGGCCAGCTCCGACTCGGCGAACAGGAAGAAGTCGCGCAGCTCTGCGCCCTACTCGGGCGTCACGTAGGCCGATGTCAGGCCGCCGTCGACCAGGAACGTGCTCGCGGTGATGTAGGAGGCGTCGTCGGAGGCGAGGAAGGCCGCGGCGGCGGCGATCTCCCTGGCCTCGGCAAACCGGCCCATCGGCAGGTGCACCAACCGCCTGGCCGCCTTCTCGGGGTCCTTGGCGAACAGCTCCTGGAGTAGCGGGGTGTTCACCGGCCCGGGGCAGATGGCGTTGACGCGCACCCCCCGGCGGGCGAACTCGACACCCAGCTCCCGGGTGAGGGCGAGCACGCCCCCCTTGGACGCGGTGTAGGAGATCTGGGAGGTGGCAGCGCCCATGACGGCCACGAACGAGGCGGTGTTGATCACCGAGCCTCCGCCCCGCCGCAGCAGGTGGGGGATGCCGTGCTTGCAGCAGAGGAAGACCGCCTTGAGGTTCACGTCCTGCACCCGCTGCCAGGCCTCTAGCGTGGTGTCCAGGATGGAGGCGTCGTCGGCCGGGGAGATCCCGGCGTTGTTGAACAGGACGTCGATGCCGCCGAAGCGCTCCGCGGTCTCGGCGTAGACCCGCTCGACATCCTCCTGGCTGGTCACGTCGGCGTGGACGTAGAGGCCGCCGACCTCGCCGGCCACCTGCTTGCCGGCGTCGTCGCTCAGGTCGACGACGCATACCCCGGCGCCCTCGGCCGCGAAGCGGAGCGCGCTCTCCCGGCCGATGCCGCTGGCCGCGCCGGTGATGACGGCAACCTTGCCGTCGAGTCGTCCGATGCCTGCCACCTCCTGTCGGTGAGGGCCGCGCCCTCGATCACCGCATTCATAAGCGACCCGGCCCGCCGTGGTCATAGGCGCTCGAAGCCCCGGTAGCGCTCCCAGTCGGTGACCGCGGCGTCGAACGCGTCCAGCTCGACCCGGGCCATGTTGCAGTAGTGGTCGACCACCTCGGCACCGAACGCGAGCCTGGCCACCTCGCTCTGGGCGAACAGGTCGCGCGCCTCGCGCAGGGTGGTGGGCACCTTCGGCTTGTCGGACTCATAGGCGTTGCCGGTGACCTCCTCCTCGAGCGACAGGCCCTTGTCGATGCCGTGGAGGCCGGCGGCGACGATGGCGCTGATCGCGAGGTAGGGGTTGACGTCGCCGCCGGGCACGCGGTTCTCGAGCCGCAGCGAGGGGCCGTGGCCGACCAGCCGCAGCGAGCAGGTGCGGTTGTCGCGGCCCCAGGCCACCGCCGTGGGCGCGAAGCTGCCCTTGGCGAAGCGCTTGTAAGAGTTGATGTTGGGGGCCAGGAACAGGGTCAGCTCGCGCAGGCATGCGAGCTGACCGGCCAGGAACTGCTCGCCCAGCTCGGACATGCCATGCCCGTGACTGACCGAGGCACCCGTCCCGTGTTCCGCGGGCCCCCCCGGCGCGGCCATGATCGGCTCGTCCGCCGTGCTGCGCACGCTCAGGTGGATGTGGCAGGAGTTGCCCTCGCGCTCGTCGTACTTGGACATGAAGGTCAGGCTGCAGCCGTCCTGGGCGGCGATCTCCTTGGCCCCGTTCTTGTAGATGACGTGCCCGTCGGCGGTGGCCAGCGCCTCGGCGAAGCGGAAGGCGATCTCGTGCTGGCCGTAGTTGCACTCCCCCTTGGCCGACTCGACCGTGAGGCCGGCGCCCGCCATCGAGTTGCGGATGCGGCGCAGCAGCGGCTCGATGCGGGCCGTGCCGAGCATGGAGTAGTCGACGTTGTAGGCGTTGGCCGGCTCGAGGCTGCGGTAGCCCTTGCGCCAGGCGTCCTCGTAGCTGTTGCGGAAGACGATGAACTCGAGCTCGGTGCCGACCAGGGCCTGCCAGCCCCGGCCGGCAAGCTCGGCGAGCTGGCGGCGCAGGATCTGGCGGGGGGAGGCGACCACCGGGCTGCCGTCCTCCCACTCGAGGTCGCACATGACCAGCGCAGTCCCGTCGTGCCAGGGGATCCGGCGCAGGGTGGCGAGGTCCGGCCGGAACACGAAGTCGCCGTACCCCTTGTCCCAGGAGCTCATCGCGTAGCCGGCCACGGTGTTCATGTCCACGTCGACCGCGAGCAGGTAGTTGCAGCCCTCGGCGTGGTGCTCGACCACCTCGTCCAGGAAGTGGGTGGCGGCCAGACGCTTGCCCTGCAGCCGGCCCTGCATGTCGGCGATGGCGAGCAGCACGGTGTCGATCCGGCCGGCATCGACCTCGGCCCGCAGCTCCTCGAGGGTCAGGCGCCCCCGCGCCCGGGTCCCGTCACCCACGGTCTCCTCCCTGTTCCAGGTCGGGCAGTTGGAGCCCCGGTCATGTACCCACGGCGCGCGGGTTCCCAGCTCCCTGAAGGCCCAGCGTGCTCGACCGCGGCGCCGATGCTTGACCGGCGCTCCAGGAAGGGATCTTGTTGGCTGGCCAGCCGAGCTGTCAACGGTGGGGGCGGTTCGAGGGTTGCGGGGAGCTCGGGGCCAAGCTACCCACGCCGATGGGCCGAGCCCCGAGGATAGGCTCGACGCGTTGCTCGCCGAGCTCGGGCTGCCCCGCCCGCCAGAGGGGAAGTGATGTCCACCGAGCAGCGCCACGGCTGGGAGGTCCACCTGCCCCCGGGCGCCGACCCGGGCCGGCTCGACCTGCTCGCCGAGGGCAGCCTGCCGGCCGCATGGCGGCGGCGGGCCCAGGCGGCGCCCGACCGGCCCTCGCTCTGGGACGCGAGCCGGGGCTGGACGACCCGGGCACGACTCGAGGAGGCCAGCAGGCTGGCGGCCGGGCGGCTCCACCGGGCCGGGCTGCGGCCCGGCGACCGCGTGCTGTGCAGCGCCGGCACCTCGCTCGCGCTGGTCGAGGCCTACGTCGGCCTGCTCCGCCTCGGGGCCGTCGCGGTCCCGGTCAACACCGCCTACACCCAGCGCGAGGTCGCCCACATCGTCGCTGACGCCGAGCCTCGCGCGGCCGTCGTGGACGACGGCGAGCGGGCCGGCTGGGCCCGCCGGGCCGCCGGCGGCGACCTGCTCACCCTCACCCCGGAGGTCGACCTGCCGGCCGGGGAAGCCCCCGACCTGGACGCGGCCGGCCCGGGCGACCCGGCGCTCGTCTGCTACACCTCGGGCACCACCGGCGCCCCCAAGGGGGCCGTGCTCAGCCACGCGAACCTGCTGGCCAGCGCCGAGGCGCTCCGCCTGGCCTGGCGCTGGACCGAGGGCGACCGGCTGGTGCTCGCGCTCCCGCTGTTCCACGTCCACGGGCTCTGCGTGGGGCTGCACGGGACCTTGCTGGCCGGCGCGTCCGCGGTCCTGCTCCCCCGCTTCACGCCCGACGGGGTGCTCGACGCCGCCAGGGCGCAGGCGGCCACCCTGTTCTTCGGCGTGCCCACGATGTACGCACGGCTGGCCGCCTCGCCCCGGGTCGGCGAGCTGGCCGGCCTCCGGCTCTGCGTCTCCGGCTCCGCCCCCCTGCCGCCCACCGTCTTCGGCGAGCTGGCCGAGCACGGCGGCCAGCGCATCCTCGAGCGCTACGGGATGACCGAGACGCTCATGAACGCCGCCAACCCCTACGAGGGCGAGCGGCGGCCGGGCACCGTCGGGCTCCCCCTGCCAGGCGTGGAGCTGCGGCTGGACCGCGGCGGCGAGGGGGAGGTGCTGCTGCGGGGACCCAACGTGTTCGGCGGCTACTGGCGCAACCCGGACGCCACCTCCGAGGCGATCGACCCCGACGGCTGGTTCCACACCGGCGACCTCGGCAGCTACGACGAGCGCGGCTACCTTCGCATCCAGGGGCGCAGCAAGGAGCTGATCATCACCGGCGGCTACAACGTCTACCCGCGCGAGGTCGAGGAGCTGCTGCTCGAGCATCCGGCCGTCGCCGAGGTCGCGGTCGTGGGCACGCCCTCAGAGGAGTGGGGCGAGGTCGTCACCGCCTACGTCGTGGCCAGGGGCGAGCCGCCCGCGCCCGACGACCTGCTCGCCTTCACCACCACTCGCCTGGCCCCGTTCAAGCGGCCCAGGAGCGTCCGCTACGTCGACCAGCTGCCCCGCAACGCCCTCGGCAAGGTGCTGAAGCACGAGCTGGGGCGCTGAGGACCGCTCGAGCGCTGGTCACGCTCGGGCCGCGCTCGCGCAACGCTGATGGCCGCGGCGGTGGCGCTGTCGAAGCTGCGCCCGGCAGCCCGCCGCCCTGCCCGATGAAGCGGCCGCAGGCGTCGACGCCCTCCCGCCCGGACGCGCCGCTTGGCTGGTCGCGCTCGAAGGCGGGCCGCGCGGGGTGACCTCCAACTGCAACTGTCCCGCGTACGTGCGCACGCCCCTGGTCGAGGGCCAGATTGCGGATCAGGCCAGGATCCACGGGCTGGCCGAGGAGGAGGTGGTGGAACCGGTCATGGACGGCGGCTGGACCGCTCGCTGACCCCGGCGTCCGCCTCCGGAGCCTCACCCGTGCCGGCCTCGCCGTCCGGTGCCCGCCTGGTGGGAGCCCGGGCCGCCTCCGGAGCCTCACCCGTGCCGGCCTCGCCGTCGGGTGCCCGCCTGGCGGGAGCCCGGGCTGACCTGGCCTGGCGCAGGCGGGCGGGCAGCGGCCGGAGCCGGTCGGCGATGGCCAGGCGGGGCGGAGCAGGCGCCCGCCCGGCCGAGTGCAGCAGCCCCCAGACCGACAGGGCCAGGCCGCCGAGGCAGATCCACGCGAGCGTCCACAGACCAGGCGCCGGCCCGAACGGGACGGCGGTGGCCGCGGCCGCGGCCGCCACCCAGCAGAGCTGGAAGATCGTCTCGTAGCGGGCGAAGGTCCGGGCGCGCACGTGGTCGGGTGCCTCGTGCTGGACCAGGCTGTCGAACGCCAGCCGGCCGGCCCCCGCCCCGAAGCCGACCACGCCGGCGACGACACCGGCCCGGAGCAGCCCGAAGCCGAAGGCCGCCCAGACGGCGGCCACCACGATCAGGGCGAGCGAGGCGAGCAGCAGCACCGGCTCCCGCCGCCCCGCCCGGAGCGCCGGGGCGGTCACCGAGCCGGTGAACCCGCCGGCCGCGGCAACGGCCACCGTGATCGCGAGCCCCTTGCCGCCCTGGCCGTCGGCCCGGAGCAGGAAGGCGAGCAGGAAGGTGGCGAAGCCAACCGCAGAGCGCAGCGTGGCCATGGCGAGGCCGCCGGCCAGCAGGCGGGGCGTGAGCAACTCCTGATAGCGCCGGATCCGCCCGCGCAGCCTGGCCTCGCCGTCGCCCCGGGGCAGCCCGGTGGCGGCCAAGGCGCCGGCGGCGAACACCGTCGCGGCAGCCCAAAGGGTGGCGCCCGTCCCCGCCCAGCGGTTCAGGGCGAGCGCGGGACCGGCCGCGGCGACGCCGGCAGCGACCGAGATCACCGCCGCCCGGCCGTTGGCCCACATCAGGGAGCGGCCCGAGGGCCTCACCTCGGGCACCAGGGCGCAGCGGCTCACGCCGTGCACCCGCGACAGCACGAGCAGGCCGAAGGCGAGCGGGTAGAGCCCGAGTTGCTGGAAGCGGCTGGACAGCAGGACGGCGAGCACCACGCGGCCGACCATGGACGCCAGGATCGCCACCCGGTACGAGCCGGCCCAGCGGTCCAGCCACGGCCCCACCAGCGGGGACAGCACCGCGAAGGGCGCCATGGTGAGCGCCAGGTACAGCGCAACGTTGGCGCGGGCCTCCCCGAGCGGCACCGAGAAGAACACCGTGTCGGCCAGGGCCACGGCCACCAGCACGTCGCCGGCGGCATGGGCGGCCTGGGTCTCGAGCAGGCGCCGGAAGGCTCGCCAGCGCCAGCTCGCCGCCCTGGTCTGGCTACCGGGCGGTCGCGCCTCGGGCGTGCCGGCAGGCGGGCTCATGACCTCTAGTATGGGGCGGGCCGGCCGGGCGCGGAACCCTCGGCCTCCTGGTCATGCCACGGTCACCGGGTATCCGACGACCCATCGCTCACCAAGCCATCTCGTGCACGCGGAGGAACTGCTGGTCGAACTCGCTCAGGGTCGGGGTGCCGTCCGGGCCAGGCGGAAACCCGGCACCCAGGACATGGACGCTGCTGGGCTCGCCCGTCAGGACCACGACGCGCCAGCGCGGGTAGGACACCATGTAGCGCCCGCACTGCGGACAGGCCCATTCAACCCCTCCGTCAGGTAGATCCGCCTGATGAGCCATGCGATGAACGGACTTCATGGGCACAGGGAACACTCGCTCCGTGTTGAGGACGTATGTGCTTGCGATCACATAGTTTCCCGGCGGACGTATCCATCGCGTTACGCGAGCGCAAGGATCAGGTGAACCATCCATGCACGAGGTCGAGCTGCTGCTGCTGGGGTTGATGGTGGCGGTGGCCGGGCTGAGCGTCCTGGCCCGTTGGGTCCGTGTCCCCTACCCGATCGTGCTCGTGCTCGGTGGACTGGTGCTCGGGTTCGTGCCAGGTGTGCCCGCGGTCGAGCTGCCGCCCGAGCTCGTCCTGGTGGTGTTCCTGCCCCCGCTGCTGTACTGGGCCGCGTTCTTCTCCTCACCGCGGGACCTGCAGGCCGACCTCCGGGCGATCTCGCTGCTGGCGGTGGGGCTGGTGCTGGCCACCATGGGCGCCGTCGCCGCAACCGCGCATGCACTCGTCGACGGGCTCCCCTGGGCAGCCGCGATGGCGCTCGGGGCGATCGTGGCGCCCACCGACGCCCTGGCCGCCACGGCCATCGCCCGCCGGCTCGGGGTGCCACGCCGCCTGGTCACGCTCCTCGAGGGCGAGAGCCTCGTCAACGACGCGACCGCGCTGGTCGCCTACAGGATCGCGGTGGCCGCGGCGGTCGGGGGGAGCTTCGTGGTGTGGCAGGCCGGCCTGCGGTTCGTGCTGGGCGCGGCCGGTGGCGTGGCCGTCGGGCTCCTGGTGGGCTGGCTCATCGCCGAGGCCCGCCGCCGGCTCGACGACCCGCCGGCCGAGATCGTCCTGACGCTGGTGACCGGCTACGCCGCCTACCTTCCCGCCGAGCGGCTGGGCGCCTCAGGGGTCCTGGCCGCCGTCACCGCCGGCCTCTACATCGGCTGGCGGGCTCCCGAGCTTGCGTCGGCCACGACGCGGCTGCTCGGGTTCTCGTTCTGGGAGGTCCTCGTCTACCTCCTCAACGCGGTCCTGTTCATCCTCGTCGGCTTGCAGCTGCACCCCATCCTCAGCGGGGTGACCGGGCGCTCGGCCGCCGCCCTGCTCGGCCAGGCGGCACTCGTCACCCTCGTGGTGATCACCGTGCGGGTCGCCTGGGGGTTCACCGTCCCCTACCTGATCCGGGCGCTCGACCGGCGGCCGAGGCAGGTCACCCGGCGCCTCGGCCCGGGGGAACGGCTGGTGATGGGCTGGAGCGGGATGCGCGGGGCGGTCTCGCTCGCGGCCGCGCTGGCACTGCCCCTCGAGACAGACGCCGGCCGGGCGTTCCCGCAACGGGAGCTCATCGTCTTCCTGACCTTCGGCGTGATCCTCGCCACCCTGGTCGTCCAGGGGCTCACGCTCCCCGCGCTGATCCGCCGGCTCGGGGTGCGAGACGACGACGGCGAGGTGCGGGAGGAGCTGCACGCGCGCCTGGCCGCGACGATGGCGGCGCTGGCGCGGCTGGACGAGCTCGCCGAGGAGCAGTGGGCCCGCAGCGACACGGTCGAGCGGCTACGTGGCGCCTACGACTACCGCCGCCGGCGCCTGAAGGCACGCGCCGGCATCTACGAGGACGACGGCTACGAGGACCGCTCGCTGGCCTACCAGCGGCTGGTCCGCGAGCTGCTCGAAGCCCAGCGACGCGCGATCGTCCTGCTTCGCAACCAGGGCGCGATCAGCAACGACGTCATGCACCGCATCGAGCGGGAGCTCGACCTGGAGGACTCCCGGCTGGAGATCTAACGAGGTCACCAGAAGTCTTGCCCGTAACCCGCGGATCCTTCCTGGTCGCCGCCTCGAAGTGCGCGCAGGACTTCTGAGCTGCTGCTTAACCTGTCCAACGTTTCGGGTCATGGCCCTGCCACCCTGCCTGTCTGGAAGCGGGTGACATCCGTGGCGATGCGCTCCTGGCGAGGTCAGGCCCGATCGAACACAGGCTTGAGCGCGAAGTAGACGTCGCGGTACCGGCGGTAGGCGGCGGCGTAGATCTCGTGACGCTCCGGGTCGGGAAGCTGCTCCTCCGGCTGATAGGCGACGAACGCGTCCACGGCCTCCGCCACGCTCGGATGCACGCCCGACCCGACTGCCGCCAGGATCGCGGCCCCGGTCGCCGTGGTCTCCACGCTCGTCGGGACGCGGACCGGGAGGCCGGTCACGTCAGCCTTGATCTGCCGCCACAACGCTCCCTTTGCCCCACCTCCCACGACCGTGAGCCGGCGGACCTCCAACCCGGCGTTCCGCATGGCCTCGAGGATGTCCCGGAGGGCGTAGGCGCTCCCCTCGAGCAGCGCCCGGGTCATGTGGGCCCTGGTGTGGGCGAGGGTCAGCCCGTAGAAGACCCCACGGGCGGCCCCGTTCCACTCGGGGGCCATGGCGCCCTGCATGCACGGCAGGAACACCAGGCCCTCCGCGCCCGGGGGCAGGTCGGCCGCCGGGCCCGTCACCAGGTCGTAGGCGTCGCCCTCCCCCCGAGCCTCCGCGTCTCGCTCGAGCGGCGAGAACTGGTCCCGCCACCAGCGGAGGCCTCCGCCCGAGACGAACCCAGGGTTCTCGAGGAGCCAGACGTCAGGGTCGGCGTGCGGGTGGCATTCGACGAGCATCGTGGGATCCTCGCGTGGTCCCGGGGAGGCGGCGCATACCGGCTCCGCGGTGCCGACCACGTCGCACACCTCTCCCGGGGCGAAGACGCCGGCGCCGAGGGTGGCCGCCATCTCGTCCCCGCACCCCATCGCCACGACCGTCCCGGGCGACAGGCCGGTGGCCTCGGCGAAGGCCCGCGTCACGCTCCCGACCGGCTGCGTCCCCGGGGCGAGCTCGGGCAGCATCGCCGGGTCGATGCCGGCGGCCTCCAGGACGGGCGCGGACCAGGTCCGGGTGCGCGGGTCGAGCAGGGCGAGCGAGGAGGCGTTCGAGTAGTCGACGGCGAGGACGCCGGCCGCCTCGCGGAGCACGTACGATCCCGGCGGCATGAGGCCTGCCGCCTTCGAGAACACCTCGGGCTCCTCGTCGCGTACCCACAGCGCCTTGAACATCCCGTGCGAGGAGTCCAGGTTGGCGCCCACATGACGGTAGAACTCCGCCCGCGAGACCCGCCCGGCGAGGCCGGCCGCCTGCGCCTCCGCCCGCCGGTCCATCCAGATCATCGCCGGCCGGAGGGGCTGGCCGTCCGCGCCGCACACGACCATCCCGTCGAGCTGCGTGCCGAACGAGAGCCCCTTCACCGCCGACGGCCCTTCCGGCACCTCCTCCACCAGCCGGGCGATCGTGGCGTGCAGCGCAGCGGTCCAGACGCGGGGATCCTGCTCAGCCCAGGTCGGGTGCGGGAAGGCGACGTCGTAGCCCTCGTAGACCGAAGCCACGAGCCTGCCGTCGGCGGCGTAGAGCGCCGCGTTGGTCCCCTGGCTGCCGACGTCGCAGCCGATCACGTAGGGCCCGCTCACGGCAGGATGACCATCTTCAGCCCCGCACCAGAACGGATCGTCTCGAAGGCATCGCCGATCCCGTCCAACGAGAACCGGTGGGTGACAACGGCGGCCAGGTCGTCCCGTCTCCGGTCGAGGTAGTCCATGGTGATCTGGTACTGGCGGGGGGTGGCTCCGTAGGCGCCGAGGATGGCGAGCTCCTTGTAGTGGAGCTGGTTCATGTCGAGCGGGCTCACGGGGTCGTGCTTCGGGAGCCCGGCGAAGTACACCACCCGGGCGCGCTTGCCCGCCATCATGAGTGCCGACTGCTGGGCCTGCTTGGAGGGCGCCGCCACGCAGACCCGCTCGGCACCCGCCCCGCCCGTGCGGCTCATCACGTCGGACACGCCGTTGTCCTCGCCGACCACCCATGCGTCGTCCACGAACCGGCCCACGGCCTGCAGGGCGACGTCCAAGCGGTGGCGGTTCACGTCGCACAGGAACACCCTGCCCGCGCCACGGTCGCGCGCCATCACGGACTGCCAGCACCCGATCGGGCCGGCCCCCAGGATCACGACCGTGTCGCCCAGGTCCACGTCGAGCACCTCGATCCCGTTCAGGGCGCAGGCGAACGGGTCCGCCACCGTCGCCAGGTCCGACGGCAGGTCGTGCGGGAGCGGGATGAGGTTCCTGGTGGCGATCGGCGGCACCGCCGCCAACTCGGCATAGGCGCCGGGGAAGGGGTCGTAGCCGTACAGCAGATGGTGCTCGCAGAGGTTCTGGGACCCGCGTGTGCACTCCCGGCACTCCCCGCAGGTGAGGATGGAGCCGAGGAACACGCGGCCGCCCTCCTTCACCCCGGGGGGAAGGGAGGCTTCGGGCCCGACTCGCTCGAGGATCCCGACCGGCTCGTGCCCGAGGACCCACGGTGTGGGAGCCCCCGGGTCGCCGTTGGCGAAGGTCCTGGCGTCGGTGCCGCAGACCCCGCACGCCTCGACGCGGAGGATGGCGCCGCGGGGACCGAGGGCCGGCGCGTCGGCTTCGCGCACCTCCACCATGTTGGGCCCGGTCATGAACGCTGCCTTCACGACGCCTCCTCGCCGGCCTTCTCCTGGAGCTCCTGGAAGGCCTTGTCGGCGCTCCACCTCTCCCGGATCACCCTCGACAAGGCGCGGGTGACCGCTCTGGGCGACCGGTGCATGAAGATGTTCCGCCCCACCGAGCAGCCGGTGCCGCCGGCCGCCATGGCCCGCTCCATCCTCCAGAGCAGCTCCCGGTCCTCGAGGCGGGAGCCGCCGGCCAGCACCACCGGGATGCCGCTCCCGGCCTCCACCAGGCGGCCGAAGGACTCCTCGTCGCCGGGCCAGTTCGTCTTCACGATGTCCGCGCCGAGCTCCGCGCAGAGCCGGACGCCCCGCCGGAGGTACTCGAAGCCGTACTGCTTCTTGAGCTCCTCGACCGAGGCATAGGTGGTCGGGAACTCCGCCTCGGCGATCAGGGGCACGCCAAGCGCCGCGCACTCCCTGCCGACGCCGGCGAGCGTGCGGATCATCCCCGGTTCGGCCTCCCCGCCCAGCGCCGTGAACAGGACCACAGCGTCGGCGCCCAGGCGGACGGCCTCCTCAACCAGGGCGATCTGGACCACTTCGGGCTGCCCGCCCGACGGGTTCGCCGACGCCGAGAGCAGCAGCGCGAGCGAGGTCGTGGGCGAGAACGCCGGCTCCGCGAGGCGGATCATGCCCTTGGACATCATGATCACGTTGGCCCCGCCCGCGACCGCCTCGGCGGTTCGGGTGGTGATGTCGGCGAGCGGCTCGAGGAACGTCGGCGAGGTCATCCCGTGGTCGAGGGCGCAGATCAGCGAGACCCCGGCCGGGTCGATCACGCGCTTGAGGCGCATGGACTTCCCCACCTGTGTCGTCACGTGAGCCTCCTTCCGGGGCCGCGCCGGACCACCGAGAAGTCGAATGCGTCGGCGAGGTGGAACTCGTGGGAGGAGAGCACCGCGGCGCCGTCCTCGGCGTAGTCGACCTGCCAGATGTAGAGAAGGAGCTCGCCGCGGGGGACGCCCAGGCGGCGGGCGACGGAGTGGTCGGCCTTCACGGGCCGGAACCTGGCGACCCCGTGGTGGATGACGACGTCGAGGTCTCGTTCCAGCACCTCGTAGATCGACCGCTGGAGCATCTCCTCCGCGAGGGCCTGCGCCCGGTCGTGGACGAGCCTGGCGGGGAGGACGTCCCGGGACAGGACGACGGGCTTGCCTTCCGCGGTGCGCACCCGTTCGACGACCAGCACGTCCTCCCCGGGCACCAGCTCCAGGCGGGCCGCCTCACCGACGGAGGCCGGCTCGGTCCAGTGCCGCCCCTGGGCGGTCCCGGCCCGCATCCCCGCCGCACGGATCGCGTCGGTCACGCCGAAGTTCAGGTCCAGCGTGTTGGCCACCCGAGGGCGCTCGGCCACGTAGGTCCCCGAGCCCTGCCGCCGCCGCAGCAGCCCCTCGTCCTCCAGTGCCCGAAGCGCCTCACGGAGGGTGGCTCGGGACACCCCCAGCTCCGCGGCGAGATCAGGCTCGGATGGGAGGCGGCTCCCTGCGGGGAGCCTCCCCCGGTCGATCCGCTGCATGAGCTCGTCATGCACCGAGACCGATCGCAGCTGCGGCCGGGCCTTCGTTCCCCGGTGTGCCTTCGTCATCCTGGGGAATATATGTCAGACAACTTGAAGGATCAAGGCGAGCTGGCCGACCAGGGGCAATGCCGGGGAGCGCAGGCATCGGCGTGGCGGGTTGAGCAGAAATGATCCCTTCTTGACTCGCTGGAAGCACCCCCTTACGATCCGAACGGGTCGATATATGTCAGACAGAATTCCGGGCAGAGCCCGCCAGCCGCGGGTGTGGGACAAGGGGGTTGCGACGTGGCTCAGGAGCGACGGCGAGTCGGGTCGGTGAGCTACGAGGAGGCGGGGCTGGACTACTTCGCCCGGCGGGGGCTCAGGCGGCACGCGGCCTTCTGGTCGCTGTGGTCGCTCGGCGTGGCGGCCGTCATCTCGGGCGACTTCTACGGGTGGAACCTCGGGCTTGACGCCGGCGGCTTCGGGGGGCTGCTGATCGCGACGGTCGTGGTCGCGGTCATGTACTACGGCCTGTGCTTCAGCATCGCCGAGATGTCGCCCGCGCTTCCCCACACCGGTGGCGCCTACTCCTTCGCCCGCTCGGCGATGGGGCCGTGGGGCGGGTTCATCACCGGCCTCGCCGAGAACATGGAGTACGTGATCACCCCGGCCGTGGTGGTGGGCGCCATGGGCTTCCTCATGCACGACGTCGTCCAGGGGCTCTTCAACGTCGTGAGCGAACCCTTGTGGAACAGCCCCGTCACGTGGTGGGCGGTCTTCTACGTCGTGTTCGTGGCGGTCAACATCATCGGCATCGTGGCCACGATGCGGTTCACGGTCTTCATCAACATCCTGGCCCTGGCGATCCTCGGGGTCTTCTTCGTCTCGGTGCTGGTGTCCGGCAAGCTCGACACGAGCCTGCTGACGAACATCCCGCCCGACGCCGGGGGGTCGAGCTTCCTCCCCCATGGGCTTACAGGCATCTTCCCAGCCCTCCCGTTCGCGATCTGGTTCTTCCTGGCGATCGAGGAGCTACCGCTCGCAGCGGAGGAGTCCCACGACCCCGCACGCGACGTCCCGCGGGCAACCATCTGGGGCCTCACCACGCTCGTGGTGACCGGAGCGCTGACGCTCCTCCTCAACACGGGTGTGGACGGGGGGGCGGCGAGCATCGGCGTCTCGGCCACGCCGTTGTTCGACGGCTTCAAGGGCGTCTTCGGCGAGGGGACGGCCGCCGAGCTGCTCGCTCTGATCGGCCTGGTGGGGCTGATCGCGAGCTTCTTCACGATCATCTACGCCTACGGCCGGAACACCTACTCGCTGTCGCGCGCCGGCTACTTCCCGAAGTGGCTGTCGCTCACGCTCAACAAGCGCAAGACGCCCCACATCGCCCTCATCGCCGGCGCGGTCGTCGGCTATGCGCTGTCGGTTCTCATCTACGTGCTTGGCAAGCGCGGCGGCTCCCTGGCCGGGCAGATCGTGGGCGCGCTGCTGTACATGGCCGTGTTCGGCGCCGTCATCTCGTACTTCATGCAGTGCCTGGCGTTCATCCTGCTCCGTCGCCGGCTGCCGGACATCGCCCGGCCGTACCGCAGCCCCGTCGGCGAGTGGGGCGCCGCGATCGCCGGCGCCATCGCGCTCGTCTCCCTGGTGTCCCTGTACACCAACGCCGACTACCGGCCGGGCGTGTACGGGACGCTGATCTACTTCGTGCTCGGCATCCTGTACTTCGCGGTCGCGGGACGCCACCGTCTGGTGCTCTCCCCGGAGGAGGAGTTCGCCGTCACGGGGGGCGAGCACGGCCACCCCGAGACCGAGGGGTACGGCACCACCCACCTCGGGGACATCCGCACGGGCGGGGCGGCGGCCAGAGAGGAACGCACCACCTGAAGCGGTGGGGGACCTCATCAGCGGGCCACGGGCTGCACAGCTGACCCGGGTCGACGGTCGTCGACCCTGAAGCGGTGGGGAACCTCATCAGCGGGCCACGGTGCTGCCCTGGACGCTGTCGGGCCCGGCCAGCCGCTGCGCGAGGTAGACGGGGATGACGGACAACAGGATCGCGACCACGCCGACCGCGTTGACGATGGGCCCCTGGTTCGGCCGCGAGTAGTTGCGCAGGATCCAGATGGGCAGGGTGGGGTCGTCGCCGACCGTGAACGTGGTCACGATGACCTCGTCGAAGCTGAGGGCGAAGGCCAGCAGCGCGCCGGCCAGGAGCGCGGTCCGGACGGCTGGGAGGGTCACGAAGCGGAAGGTCTGCCAGGGGTCCGCACCCAGGTCGAGCGACGCCTCCTCCAGGCTCCGGGAGGTGCGGCGCAGGCGGGCGGCCACGTTGTTGAACACGATCACGATGCAGAACGTCGCGTGGCCGACGATGATCGTGAACGTGCCGAACGGCAGGCCGCCCAGCACCGGCGCCTGCGAGAACGTCGCGTTGAGGGCCATGCCGGTCACGATCCCGGGCAGCGCGATGGGGATCACCAGCAGGAACGAGACGGTGTCCCGGCCGAAGAACCGGTAGCGCTGCACCGCGAAGGCGGCCAGCGTGCCGAGGATCAGGGCGATGAGCGTCGCCCCCAGCCCGACCCGCACCGAGGTCAGCAGCGCGGCGCGGGCGCCCGCGTTGGTCAGCGCCCGGCCGAACCACTCCAGGGAGAGCCCGTCGATCGGCCAGCGCTGCACGCGCGAGCGGTTGAACGCGTACAGCGCGAGCACGACGATCGGTGCGTACAGGAAGGCGAGCGTGAACGCGGTGCCGACCCGCAGGGCGACCCTGGCCAGGCGCGACTGGATCATCACAGGCTCTCGAACGCTCCCAGCCTGCGGGCGATCAGCAGGTAGACGATCATGATGAGGATGGGCACGGTCGCGAAGGCCGCGGCGAGCGGCAGGTTGCCCGCAACGCCGACGTTGGCATACACGACGTTGCCGATGAACTGGGTGCTGGAGACGAGCTGGGGCGTGATGTAGTCGCCCAGCGTCAGCGAGAACGTGAAGATCGACCCGGCCGCGACAGCGGGGAACGCCAGTGGCAGCACCACCCGCCGGAAGGTGGTCACCGTCGCGGCGCCGAGGTCGCCCGAGGCCTCCAGCAGGGAGTCCGGGATCCGCTCCAGGCCGGCGTAGATCGGCAGGATCATGTACGGCAGCCACAGGTAGCTGAACACCAGCCAGGTGGCGACGTTGCCGAAGCCCGGGCCCTTCAGCCCCAGCGGCTCCAGCGCCCAGTTCAGCACGCCCTCCTCGGACAGCATGATCCGCCAGGCGTACACCTTGACCAGATAGCTGGCCCACAACGGCATCAGCACGGCGACCACCAGCAGCCGGCGCGCGCGCGGCGTCGCAACCCTTGCCATGGTGAAGGCGATCGGGAATGCCAGCACGGCGGTGGTCAGCGTCACTGCGGCGGCGATCTCGACCGTCCGGAGCGTGATCGACCGGTAGACCGGCTCCTGGACCAGCTGCCGGAAGTTGCCGAGGCCGAGCTCCTTGACGAGGTTGCCGAAGTCGCCCAGCCGCCAGAACGCGGCCGCCAGCAGGACCGCGAGCGCGCCGAAGTAGGCGATCACCAGCCAGCCGACCGGGCCGGCGAGCAGCAGGCCGAGCTGGAGCCGGCGGCGCCCGCGGAGCAGCCTCGCCATGCGCCGCACGAGCCCCGGCGGGGCGCGCCCGGCGGGCGCGGTGGCCGTGGTCACCACCGCACCCCCGGCGCCGGCAGCCCGGCGGGCGCGGTGGCCGTGGTCACCACCGCACCCCCGGCGCCGGCAGCCCGGCGGGCGTGGTGGCCGTGGTCACCACCGCACCCCTGGCGCCGGCAGCCCGGAGGGGGCTGTCAGCCCTTGATCTCCGTCCACGCCCGGACCCACTCGGAGTAGTCCTTGCACACGCTGCCACGGCTGTCGCCGCAGTTCTTCACCGGCGTGGTCCAGTACGCCACGCGGCTGAAGTAGGCCTCGTCGTCGGCGTGAAACGTCGCGCAGTGGTTCTTGTCGGCCGTCTCCTGGCACGACAACCGGTTGGCCGGCGCCTCGCCGAAGTACTCGGCGACCTGTGCGTTGGCATTGGGGGAGACGATCCAGTCCATCCACTGGTACATGCAGTTGGGGTGCGCGGCCTTGGACGAGATCATCCAGGTGTCGGACCAGCCCGTGGCGCCCTCCTTGGGCAGGGTGACCCCGACCGGCACCTTCTCGCCCTGCAGCAGGTTGGCGATCACCTGCCAGGTCGTGCCGACCACCGAGTTGCGGCTGGTGAACGCGGCGACCTCCTTGGTGTAGTCCGACCAGTACTCGCCGATGATGGAGCGCTGGGCCTTGAGCAGGTCGACGGCGGCTTGAAGCTGCCGGTCGTCCAGCTCGTACGGGTTGGTGATGCCGAGCTCGGGCTTGGTCGCCTTGAGGTACACCGCGGCGTCGGCGATGTAGATCGGACTGTCGTAGGCGGTGACCTTCCCCTTGAACGGGGAGTTCGGGTCGAACACCACGCCCCAGCTGTCCGGCGCCTGCTTGACCACGTCCGAGCGCCACATCAGCAGGTTGGCGCCGCGGCCGTGGGGGACGCCGTAGTTGACGCCGTCCGCCGTGTTGTGCGGCTTGTCCTTGAGCCCGTCGAACACGTCCTTGTAGTTGGGGACAAGGTCGACGTTGACCGGGCTGACGTCACCCGCTGCGATCAGCCGCAGGGTCGCGTCGCCGGAGGCGGAGACGCCGTCGTACTTGCCGGTCTTCATCAGCGTGACCATCTCATCGGAGGTGTTGCCGATGGTGGCGTTGACGTTGCAGCCGGTCTTCTTCTCGAAGGGTGTCACCCAGTCGACCTTCGGGTCGGTGGAGCCGTCCTCCACGTAGCCGGCCCACGCGACCAGGTCGACCTGGCCCTCGCCCTGGCCGAGCTGGGCGAGGGCCGTGGGCTTGGACGCCCCGGTGCCCCCTCCGTCCCCGCCCCCACCGCCACCACCACCGCAGGCGGCAAGCAGGAGGAGCAGCCCGATGGTGAGGATGCCTGTCCGTCGACGTACCACGGTTCCCACCTTTCTGTCGCGGCCGTCACTCCGACAGCAGCAGGTTGTGTTGCCGGTCCCACACCAGGCGAACCGGCCGCCCCTTGGCGGCGAGCACCTCCATCGACGAGGTGGCGAGGTTCTGCTGGGTCACGACCAGCTCGCCGCCCACGTCCAAGCGCACCACGAAGCGCGTCTGCGAGCCGAGGTAGGCGACGTCGACGACGACCCCGGTGGCGCTGCACTCGCCGGTGCCGGCTGTCCCGTCCGGCTCGGTGATCCGGATCTTCTCAGGCCGGACGGTGAAGGTGCCGTCCTGGCCCGTGATCGCCCGCGCGGCCTCGCCGCCGAGGAGGTTCGACGTGCCCACGAAGCCCGCCACGAACGCGCTGCCCGGTCGCTCGTACAGGTCGGCCGGTGTGGCGATCTGCTCGATCCGGCCCTGGCTGAAGACGGCGATGCGGTCGCTCATCGTGAGCGCCTCGTCCTGGTCGTGGGTGACGAACACGAACGTGATCCCCACCTCGTGCTGGATCGCCTTCAGCTCGCGCTGCATCTCCTCGCGCAGCTTGCGGTCCAGGGCGCCGAGGGGCTCGTCGAGCAGCAGCACGCTCGGCCGGTTGACCAGCGCCCGGGCCAGCGCCACGCGCTGACGCTGGCCGCCGGACAGCTGGGACGGCCGTCGGTCGCCGAAGCCCTCCAGCCGGACCAGGCGCAGCGCGTCGGCCACGCGCGCTGTGCGCTCCGCCCTGGCCACCTTCTTCACCAGCAGGCCGTAGGCCACGTTGCCGGCGACGCTCATGTGCGGGAAGAGGGCGTAGTCCTGGAACACGGTGTTGACGTCGCGCTCGTAGGGCGGCCGGTCGGTGACGTCCTCACCGTGGAGCAGGACCCGGCCCGCGGTCGGCGTCTCGAATCCGGCGATCAGCCGCAGGCAGGTGGTCTTGCCCGAACCGGAGGGACCAAGCAGCGAGAAGAACTCGCCGGCGCGGACGTCCAGATCGACCCCGGCCACGGCCTCGACGTCGCCGAACCGCTTGACCACCCCGGCGAGGCGGACGGCCGCCTGGCCAGGCGACGCCGCTGGGACTCGCGCGTCCACGCCGGGCTGCTGTGCGTCCACGCCGGGCTGCTGTGCGTCCGGCTGCCTGGCCCGCCCGAGGGTGTCCAGCGCCCGGGCGTTCCCACCATGGCCGGACCCAAGCTGGGAGGGAGCCTCGCCAGGACCTGTCATCCCCTCCTCTTCCGTAGGCCGAACGACAGCCTTCCACCGAGGCCGGTCTGCTGAGGCCAAAGCATGACGGGAGAGCAAGCACCCAGCAAGAGCAGGCCGCCCGAAGGTCATGAACACCAGCCATGAGCTGGGCAGATCGCCCCCTCGGGCTGCTCCGCTCCTGACCCGACAGCCCCGCGCCCGACCGAGGTCGGGCTACCCGGCGGCGCGGGGCGCAAGGACGCAACACCACCGGCCTCGATCAGGTCGTTCTCGTGTGGGCGCTCACAGCTCGAGAACGACCTTGCCGACCGTCCCTCCCCCGCTCGGTGGGCCTCGGCGATCTGGTCGAGCCCGTCGTGGAGGGAACGGCAGCTTCTTGCGGGGCCCGGCGTCACCCGATGGCGCGCTGGGACAGCGGGTACGAGAGCGCTTGCTCCGCGAGCTCCGCGGGCCAGACGACGCGGCGGCCCCCGCCCTGCCACTGCACCGTGAGCACCTCGTGGCCGGCCTGCAGGCCGGTCACGGGGTCGAGGCGGAAGCCGCCGTACAGCGTCAGGCACGACAGCCGCGCGGCCGCCGCGAGCTGCGCGGCGTCATCGGTGGTCCCCGCGTCCCGCAGGCAGCGCGCGCTCAGCACGCCGGAGGCGAACGCCTGCACCGCCGGGTACCCGGGCTCCTCGCCCGTTGCGCGGCGGAACGCGTCGACGAACCATGCGGCGTCGGGCCCCTCGTCAGGCTCGGGGGCGGACGCTGCCACCCACTGCGCGGGGCCCAGCAGCCCATCGCGCCCGGCTCCGAGCGGGGCGAGCACCTCCTCGACCCCTGCGGCCACGAACGCCGCCGCCCGCCACCTGCGTCCCAGCAGCGCCCTTGCCGCGGCGACCTCGTCGTCGAAGCCCCCAGCGACCAGCAAGACCTCCGCGTCGGGCAGCCGGGCCGCCGCCTCGGCCGCCTGTCCGGGGGTGAACCCCACGGCGCGCACCTCGAACCCCAGCGCGGTGGCCGCCGCCCGCGCACCGCCGGCGACGTCACGGGCAAAGCCGGTCCCGCCGTGCAGGAGCGAGACCGTGCGAGCGTCGGGGTCGGCCGCCCGCACGGCCTGCAACGTCCCGCGGAAGTAGGCAGACGCCGGGGAGGGGACGTTCACCACGCGCGGGAAGCGGGGGCGGGCAAGCTCGGAGGTCGCGCCGCCGTGGTTCCACACCAGCCGGTCGGTCGCGGCAGCCGCGGCCAGCGCCGGGCTGCTGCCGTACGGCCCGAAGACGACGGCGGGACGGGATGCCGTCGCCGCACGCATCGCCCGGGCCGGGTCGGGATGGGCGTCGTGGACGTCGAGCGTCACGCCCCGCCAACCGGCCGGGAGCCGTGCCCCCTGCCGCGCCCACACGTCCAGAGCCGTCGCGCCGGCGTGTCCAAAGCGCGCCAGCGGTCCGGTCAGCGGGGTAACGAGCACGGCCCGCAAGGTGGCCATGGAACCCTCCGTGGCGATTCGTTCGACCGATTGTGACCCACCTCGACCAGACCGAAGACCCTGGTGGCCGACTGGTGGCGGCTGTTCGATCCCGACAACCGTGAGGAGACGCTGGTCATCCTCACCCGGCTCCGTGCCGAGGCCGATCAGTTCAACACCGCCTGCCAGCAGCTCCGCGACGACGCGGAGGCGCACCACGGGCGCCCTGGTCGCGGCGCGCTGGTGACGCCGCTCAGGAGCAGCCCTCTGGGGCGTTGACCTCGGGGAGCCTGCCCGCCCTGAAGTACATGACCTTCTGGCCGTCGCTTGCGAACACGATCCGGTGGCCGGCCTGAGCGGGGTCGGCGGGGACGACCGTGAGCAGGCGGGTCCCGTACAAGTTGCGGCCGACGGTGACGCGGCCCGGGTAGGCCCGGCGGACCTGCGGCTCGGTGCTGCCGATCCGGGCCCCGGCCGATGTCGGGGTGCGGCCGGCTTGGACGTCCACGCGGGCGATCCGGCCGTCGGTGACCATGAACGCCACCGGGTCGACCACCATGTCGCCGGCGCGCAGCTTCCAACCGGTGGGCACCACGTAGGAGCAGGCGCCGGATGTGTCGCCCAGCCCGACAAGCCGCACACCGCCGGCGCGTTCGGCCTGCTTGAGGGTCATGCCGAACCTGACCGGGCCCATCCCCACCGGGGTCACCGGGCTGCCCGGCGTCAGCCGCCCAGGCGGGGCTGGGACGGAGCTGCCCGGCGCCGTGCCCGGGGTCGGCGTGCCCGGCGGGCTGGTCGGGCCGGTCGCCGGCTGGCTCGGCAGCGTCGCCGGGCCGGGCTGGCCGACCAGGCCGCTGTCCCGGTGCCCGCCGACGCGGCCAGCCAGCACCACAGCACCGCCGCCGGCCAACGCGACCAGCAGCACCGCGGCGGTCGTGGCAGCCGCCACGGTACGGTAGCCCCGGCGGCGCAGCTCGGCCGGGCTGGGGGCCGGGCGGCGCGGCTGGCCGCCCTCGTCGGCGTAGGCGAGCAGGCGCGCTCGCAGCTGGTCGTCACGCATGGCGAAGCTCCTGTCGTTCCTCGCCGAGCTGGCGGGCCAGTGCCGTGCGGCCACGGGCCAGGCGGCTTTTGACCGTGCCGGTGGGGATGCCGAGCTGGCGGGCCGTCTCGCCGACCGACAGCTGCACGACGTAGTACAAGACCAGCACCTCCCGGTGGCGCAGCGGCAGGCGGCGCATGGCCATGGCCACCGCCGTGGCGTCGGGCGACAGCTCGGGCACGTCGGCGACGGGCCCGGTGCGCACCAAGGCGGCCAGCGCCCGCCGGCTGCGGCGCAGGTTGCTGCGCGCCCGGTTCAGCGCCACCCGCCGCACCCACGCCTCCGGGTCGTCGTAGGCGCAGACCCGCTGCCAGCGCACCGCGGCCCGCGCGAAGGCCTCCTGCACCACGTCCTCGGCCTCGCCCACGTCGCCGACAACGGCGAACAGCTGGCGCACCAGGCGAGGATAGGTCGCGGCGAAGAACCGCTCGAAGCCGCCAGTCGCCATCAGCCCCTCCTGCCCGCCAGGTCCGACCACCCACCCGGGACACGCCACCCGCCGTGAACCGGTTCCACCCACATGGTCACGGTTTGGCGACATCACCGCGCAGAGGCCCCCACACCGCCTGGACCGGCGACCACCTCCCGCGCCCTCCTGGCCCGTCGAACAGGCCGATCACGCCATGACCTGACAGAGTCCTATTAAGCATCAAGAAGAGCAAGGCACGCGGAGACGAATCGAAGCAATCCAAGCGGACGGGACGCCAACCTAAGCGGACACCGGTCGGCGGGTAGGATGAGTGACCATCAACTCCAGACCAGGGCAGCAATCGACGCCCCGGCCGCCGCGATGGCTATCGCGGTGGTCAGCCAGAACTGGCGAGCCAGGCGCCGCACGGTGTCGTCGCGGACATGCCCGGCTGCATGCTCCTCAAGCTGCCGCGTCACGCGCGCCTCAAGATCGCGCAACCCGGCTTGCAGGTAGGCGTGGGAGACCGGCCCGTCCCCGTCACGCGGCAGGATGGCTGTGCCCTGGGGAACAGGGGGCACGGTGTCGCGTATGCCGAGTGATAGAAACCTGCGCCCGCTGCTTGTGAAGGGTGGGGACGGCTCTCTGGTCCCCGTCGTGTCGCTGCCGGCCGCCCGCAAGGCCGGTCTTGACGGAGTAGAGAAGGGCCGGCGGCTGGCCGTTTGCGCGTCAATCGGCGCATATGGCGCCGACGTGGATCCAGGCGGCACTGCCGCGGTCTGTCATATGCGTCAAGCCGCCTGCGAAGGTCGTCCGGTTGCCCGGCCGCACCTCAAACACCCGGCCGTAGTAGGGGTTGTCCGGTTCCAACAGAATCCTACGGGCGCTGTACCCGCCTTGAGCTGCGCGACGGTTGACCCGATGGTGATGCCCGTAGCGGTGGCGATCCGCACCTGACCCACCGTGGCGTTGCCCCGCAGCCAGTAGCCGTTGAAGTGGGGCGTGCCCTTGGGCCCGTACTCGGTCGCGCCGTCGCCGAAGTACACCCGCAGTCCACCCCAGCGCACCTCGCGCAGCTGCCGCGGATCGCCGCCGAGGCACGGGCCGGGCAGGCCGAGCGTGCGCCGCCAGCCGGTGTCAGCGTCCGGCTTCCCGAGCCGATTTAAGGGCTCGCCGCCCAATAACCCGGCCAGGTCGAGTGCCGCTCACCTCGGTGTCTCAGGGATGAAACGGCCAAGTTGTTGGCCGGCGGGTCCTAAGAGCAGCGATCACACTCTGCGGCGGGTCGCCGAAGCGTGCCAGGTCGAACCCGTTGGGGTCGAGCACGAGGGTCGGGCGTGTCATGGCGCCGGCACGGCCGCTGCTTGCCGGGGCCGTCGTGCCCGCCGTGACGGTCCCGCCCTGGGTCTGTGGCGGGCGGCTTGCTAGTGAGCAAGTTCCTCCACCACATGCTCTCTGACGTGCGTCAGCCTGTTCCTCAGCTCCGTCACGATTGGCAAGAGCGCACGCCGGATCGCTTCCGAGTCGAGGATCGATGGCGAACCCTCCAACTCGCCGATGAACCACCACTCAAAGATGCCGGCCTCTTCATGAGCGAGGGCTACGGTGAAAGGCTTACCGGCCGTAACCTCGGCGAGAGCAAGTTGAAGATCCTCGGCGTCGCTGAGCCGCGCGACCTCTCGATCCTCGATCAAGGCGTACGCCCACACGCTGTAGTGGTCATCGACGAGATCAACACAGCGGAAGACATACGGAAGACCGGCTTGCCGGATCAGTCCGAGGGTTGGTTGGTCATAGTAGCCATAGGTCTCAACAAGCTCAGAGCCACCAGACGGCTTCCAAGGGCGTGCGCCGTCTTGGATCGCGATCTGATCAGCCATGACCACCACCTCCCCCCAAGGGTTGGTCGAAGCAGTCGTCGAACCGCTTCGCTACATCATCGGTCCAGTCGCCATCGTACTCAACCGAGATGTGATTCGGAATCATCCGGCTTGGAGTACTTCGTACCTGAAAACCGGCATTCCTCAGACTCTGCACGGTGGTGTAGCGAACGACGTCCCTCCATCGGACGAACTCCTGCCGAACGGCCATCGCGGCCTGATGGCTGGTGAGACGACCGGCCAGGACGGAGACGTCTCGCTCGTCGGCTCGCGGTGCCGTGCGAAAGTGCGGCTGAGCCTGTCCGGTGAACGCTGGTGAGCGCGCTCCGTACTGCGTCAGCACCTGGCCGGCCTGGAGGTTGATCTGCGGGGGACGCTTCGGCATGACGCGCTACGGTACCTCAAGCACCCGTAGCCTGCACCGGCCAGCCCGCTCCTCGAAGCGCACCTCGCGCCAGCGCAGCGCGCACAGCTCCCCCCGCCGGGCGCCGGTCGTCATCGCCAGCCACAGCAGGGTGGCGAAGTCGGGGTCGCGCTCCCAGGCGGCGCTGAGCAGCTGAGCCACCTGCGCCGGGGTCGGAGGATGGACCTCGGCGTGCACGAACCGGGGCGGCTTGGCGAGCTCGGCGGGTTGGTGGACAGCCAGCCCCACCGCACCGCCAGGCCGAAGGCTGCCCGGAGGATGAAGTGGATCTTGCGGATGGTGCCCGGCGCCATCGCCCGGCCGTCCCGGCCGCCCTTGGCGCGAAGATGGACCTAGAAGCGGTCAAGGACGTCGACGGTCACCTTGCGGAGCGGCAGGTCGCCGAGGGCGGGCAGGATCGAGCGCCGGATGTAGCCCTCGTAGGTGAGCCGCGTGGTCAGCTCAAGGTCGGTCACCTCAAGCCAGCGGTCGAGCAGGTAGGCGACGGTCGCCCGGGTGTTGGGGCTGCGTTGCTCGTCGACCTGGCCGAGCAGGCTGGTCAGCAGCTTCTCGGCGTCCTTGCGCGGGTCCTGGCCGCCCGCTGAGGTAGCGCTGGCGCCCGGTGACCGGGTCACGGCCAGCGTAGCCGAGCACCTGGAAGGTGCCGTTCGGGCGGGTGCGGATGTGCCCTCTGGCCATGGCCAGAGCGTAGCTCATTGCCACAGCCATTGGCACTCATAGCACCCTGAGCAGTGTGGATGCTGCGTCTTCCCTGCCAGGTATTGGAGCCCTCGATCGGAATCGAACCGATGACCTGCGCTTTACGAGAGCAGTGATAAATAACGCCAACCTTTCTAGCAGCACTTCCTTCGCTGACATCACTCCTCTCCTTGCTTGATTCTCGCCAGTTAGCACACTTCTCATTGCCAGACTCATTGCCCGCCAACGCCCCACCAACCTGCACACATAGCACCGCTGCACCTCGCATTTCACCCGACCACCTGCACTAACGCCAACCAGCCTGACCCTGCACGCACTCACGCTCCCTTTTGTCTCATCGCCCCCTCTCCGTACTATCCAAATCTCAGGCATGACAGCAGTGCACCACGGGTGCATTTGGCTGCCCAGGATGGCACGGAGCGGGGTGGCGGGTGGTCGCGGATCTGGCGAAGCTCTCGGTGGGCCGGGAGGACTACTACCTCCGCGAGATCGCCGAGAACCGCGAGGAGTACCTCTCCGGCCACGGCGAGTCCCCGGGCCGCTGGTACGGCGCCGGCGCCGCCAGCCTCGGCCAGCAGGGGGTCGCGTCGACCGAGGCGTTCAAGCGGATCTTCCAGGGCCGCCACCCCGACACCGGGGAGCTGCTCGGCCGCGTCCACGGCAACGGCAAGCGCTCGGTGCCGAGCTGGGACCTGGTGCTGCGCCCGGTCAAGGACGTGGGCGTGCTGTACGCGCTCGGCGACCAGCAGGTCGGCCGGGCGGTCATGAGCGCCCACCACGAGGGCGACGCCGAGGCGGTCGCCTACCTCGACGCCCAGGTGGGCACCCGCCGCGGCCACGGCGGCGGCGAGCACGTGAGCGGCCGGGGGCTGGTGGTGGTCGGGTTCGACCACCGCACCTCGCGCGAGGGCGACCCGCTGCCGCATACCCACCTGATCATCGCCAACCGGGTGCAAGGCCCCGACGGGCGCTGGACGACCCTGGACGGCCGCGACCTGTACGCCCACCGGCTGGCCGCCGACGCGCTGTACCGGGCGGCCTACCAGCGGGCGCTCACCCGCGACCTGGGCGTGGCCTGGGGCGAGGCGGACCGGTGGGGCAACCGGCCGGTCACCGGCATGCCGGCCGAGGTGGTGCGGGCGTTCTCCAAGCGCCACGACCAGATCACCGACGAGCTTGAGCGGCTTGAGGAGCAGGGCCGGCAGCGCACCCCGGCGCTGGTCCGGTTCGCGGTGCACGCCACCCGCAGGCCCAAGCGCCACGAGACCCCGGAAACGTTGTATGAGCGCTGGCGCTCAGAAGCGCGGGCGCTGGGGATCGACCCTGAGCGGGTGGTCGCCGGGGCGTGCGGGCCGGCGCGGACGCTGCCGGAGCGCATCGACCCGGCCGCACGGCGGGTGCGCCACGCGTGCAACCGGCTCGCCTCACCAG
>WNFV01000579.1_pt1 | contig 63179 bp, 64 predicted proteins | sample 5400101 | NCBI WGS metagenome assembly WNFV01 (sample SAMN13153361, study PRJNA577476) | soil metagenome | isolation source: 115 cm soil or saprolite under grassland replicate 1 | place: USA:California | collected 2016-06-15
AAAATTTCCCAGCGCATCGCCAGTTTCCGGATCGATTTCTTCGGCGAAGAGACCGACGTCGTTGGCAAAAGTGAGGACCGCTTCGTAAACTTCATGCGCTTCGTCCACTCTTCCGCAATGGGCCAGAAAATCTGTTTCCCAAAAACTGCAAAGGGCGAAGGCGCCTTCCCGTCGATTTTTACTTTGCTCGTTGCGATGCAGTAGCCCCAGTCGCGGAACGAGTCGCTGACGAATGCGCGCGTGACTTTGTTGCATCCGATCCGAGGAAGCGTCTTCAAAGCGGTGGTACGCGAGAAGGAGAATGCTGGCATCGAGAACATCGTCGCCACACGCTTGCCTGTAGGCCCCCAGCTTTTTGCTCCAAGCATGCTCTTCTATTTCACGCCGAATCGCGGCGCGCTGCTTTCTAAATTTATCAATTGAGAGACCGCGAATCCGCCCGCATTGGTGCATTTCGATCAAACGATCGAGCGTAACCCAGCACATCAAACGTGAGTGCGTGTAGTGCCGAAGCTTGTCGCGCTCTTCCCACATCCCGTTGTCCGGCTCGGTCCAATGATCACACACGTACTCGCCGTATTGGCGCAACATCTTCTGCATCTCGTGGTCCGGTTCTTCTTTTCCAAAAAATGGCAAACGGCCTCGACAACTTCGCCGTAAATGTCGAGCTGCGACTGTTCGCTGGCGGCATTGCCAATCCTCACCGGCCGCGAACCGCGGTGTCCGCTGAAATGCTGCAACTCACATTCTCTTAGCGGGCGTTCACCAAAAACATCGTAAGTCACGCGTAATTGCGGCCGGGTGAGATTGGTGGCATGCAAAAGCCAGTTCACGAACGCTTTAGCGTCATCCTTGTAACCGAGACCGAAAAGTGTGTGCACGGTGAAGGCGGCGTCGCGAAGCCAGGCGAAGCGATAATCCCAGTTCAGATCGCCACCAACGCGTTCAGGCAAAGATGTCGTCGGCGCAGCAACAATCGCCCCGGACGGCGCGTAGGAAAGCAGCTTAAGAACGAGCGCGCTGCGCACCACGTGCCGCTCGTATGGGCCACGATAGTTCGATTGCGCAATCCACACACGCCACCAATCGCAAGATCGCCATCCGCGCGAAGTGTGTAAACATGAGTGCCGAGACCGAAGCGCCACCCGAGCTTGCCGACGCGGTCAATCTTCGGTGCGATCCGGCCGTAATCGAGCCGGGGATTAAATTCGACGATCACTTCCGCATCGCCGCCTTCGCACCTGACTTGCCTGACGAGTTCGTGCTCCGGCCAGAGGCGGTTTTGTTTGTTCTGTTCAGAAGTAACCGACATGAAATCCGTCAGAACAATTTTCAAGGAGTCGCACGCGAACGTAGTTTCGAGCACGTTCGTGTTGTCCAGATAACGCCGCGAGACTTTGAGTTCATACTCGGGCCGAATACTCCAGCTTCCCCCAACTTCTGGATCAAGAATCGCGCCGAAGATTGACGCGCTATCAAATCGCGGCCAGCACAGCCAATCGATAGAGCCGCGATTTGAAATCAGCGCCGCCGATCTGCCGTCGCCGATGATTGCGTAATCCTGGATTTTCGACACTCCCGCGGCCATACTCAAGCGGAAGACTCGACTGAACGGCCCTGCCGCTCAACGACGCGACGCGTCGCGCGAAAGCCGACAATCGTCAACAAGTTCAGTCAAATGCTTTGATCGGGCGGCTGTTTTACGGCGACTCCGCGCACGTAAACCATCTCACCACCGAGCCAGCCTGAGATAATGATCAGTCCGATGCCTATGGCGGAAAGTATAATCGGAAGATTGTCGCCCGGCGCGCGGTGCATCCGCATCCAGAGGTTGACGCAGTAAAGCCCAACCGCGAGCAGGTTGATGACCATGTGCCAGATCGCGATCGATTTTGTTTTCGGGTTGGTTAATCCTGTGAGATCGATGAATCCTGGCAGTGCCGCGATCAATGCACCGACGATGCCGCCGGCCAGAGTGTAAAAGGCGACATCGTTCCAGACTGGACCACCCCAGCCAAGCTTGAAGATCAGATCGCTGATGAGCGAAAAAATCCACAACCCAATTGGCAGCGGAATAATCATCGAATCGCTGCTTTCGAAAATTATCGGAGTGCGAGCCAAGAAATGCTGCGAATACGGCGAGACGCCGCGCTGTTGTTTTGAGCTAAGCGGGAAGTAATCAGGCTTTGCCGCGCTTGGTCACCGTGACCCAGTAACCGAGACAGCTAATCTTGGACTAGCATAGAGATTTCTGCTCCGTCTGTCTGGTCGTTATCAGTGATCGCGCGAAGTCGCCTACGCGGCTAACCAGATTTGCTTCGCCGGACAAACTTTCGATTTCGCGAACGATTGCACTGCCGACAACGGCAGCATCTGCGAAACGCCACACGTCACGGACCTGTTTTGCAGTTGAAACGCCAAACCCGACTGCCACAGGCAAATCGCTTACTGCGCGCACACGTTTGACGAGAACTTCGGCGTCACGCGGAATCTCATCTCGTGCGCCGGTGACGCCTGCGCGCGAAACTGCGTAAATGAAACCGCGTGCCTGCCGGGCAATTTCGGCAAGCCGTTGATTCGAAGTAGTTGGAGCGACAAGAAAGATCGGATCGAGCTCATGTTGAAGCAGAGTCTTAGTCCAGGAGTGTGCTTCCTCGGGGATTAAATCTGTGACAAGCACACCGTCGATTCCTGCCTGCCTGGCCTCGATCGCCAAACGTTCTTCACCGAATTTCAGCAATGGATTGAAGTAGCTGAAGAGAACGATGGGCACATCGATGCGCTGTCTTGCGCGCGCAACGCATGTCAGCGCATCGCGGAGCGTGATGCCTTTGCGTAACGCGCGTTCCGATGCCCGCTGAATCGTTTCGCCATCAGCGACTGGATCACTGAAAGGAACACCGAGCTCGATGACGTCTGCCCCGGCCGCGGCGAGTTCGATGAGTAAAAGCTCGGTCGTCGTAAGATCGGGATCACCCGCAGTGATGAAGGGAATAAAGCCGCCGCGTCCAGCGCGTTTAAGCGAAGCGAACGTCTTCCTGATTCGGCTCATCGCCTTTGCAAGTCTGCGACGAGTTGGACGTCCTTGTCACCGCGGCCGGACAGATTCACGATAATCGCGTCATCTGCTGGCAATTCACGAGCGACACGAACCGCAGGCAAAATTGCGTGCGAAGTTTCGAGCGCCGGAATGATTCCTTCCAGGTTGGCGCACAGCTCGAACCCTTCGAGCGCCTCGACATCAGTCGACCTGATGTATTCAGCTCGCCCGGTGTCGTGCAAAAATGCGTGCTCGGGGCCGATCGCGGAATAATCAAGGCCGGCTGAAATCGAATGCGTCCTTGCAATTTGACCGCCAGGATCCTGGAGCACGTAGGACATTGTACCTTGCAAAACACCGATGCGGCCGCCGCCGCTTGTCGCGCCGGTGTGAAATCTGGCGGCGTGTTCACCCGACGAATCGCCGCGTCCTCCAGCTTCAACGCCGATCAATCTGACCTGTGCGTCCGCAATGAAAGGATGAAACAACCCGATCGCATTCGACCCGCCACCGACACAGGCGATGAGTGCGCGTGGCATTTTTCCTGATACAGACAAAATTTGTTTGCGCGCTTCGCGCCCGATTACGCTCTGAAACTCGCGCACCATCAGCGGATACGGATGCGGTCCGAGCGCACTGCCCAGCAAGTAATAGGTATCATGCACATTTGTCACCCAGTCGCGCATCGCCTCGTTGATCGCGTCCTTCAGGGTGCGCGTCCCGACGTTGACGGTTCTTACCTCCGCGCCAAGCAACTGCATTCGAAAGACATTCAGACCCTGGCGACGCACGTCCTCCGCGCCCATGTAAATGACGCACTTCAGCCCAAACAGTGCGCACACCGTTGCAGTCGCGACGCCGTGTTGACCTGCACCTGTCTCGGCAATGACGCGCTCCTTTCGCATCCGCCGCGCGAGCAACGCCTGGCCCAGGGCATTGTTGATTTTGTGCGCGCCGGTGTGGAGAAGATCTTCGCGTTTCAGGTAAATCTGCGCTCCGCCAGCATGTGCCGATAACCGCTGAGCGTGAAACAATGGTGTCGGTCGCCCAGCGTAATCGCGGAGCAGTTGGTTGAGTTCGCGCCAGAACTCGTTGTCGGCCCGCGCGCGCATGAACTCTTCGGTAAGCTCCTCCAGCGGCGCGACCAGGATTTCTGGAACGTAGCGTCCGCCAAACTTGTCCCAGTGTCCGTGTTCGTCGGGCTCGCTTCTTGTGATTCGTGATTTGTGCATCGGAACTACTTGAGCGACGGCGCGTCTACAGTTGCTCGAACAGCCGCAACAAAATCTTTGATAGCGCGATGGTCTTTCACACCCAGTGCCCTTTCAACACCACTGCAAACATCGACAGCCTGTGGCATGACCGCTTGGATCGCCCTGGCAACATTTTGCGGGTTTAAGCCACCCGACAAGATAACAAATCGCGCGAACGCCAGGGTTGCTCGCGCGGCCGGCCAATCACAGGTGCACCCGGTGCCGCCGCGGAGATGCGGATGATACGCGTCGATGAGCACGGCGCAATCCCGAAAGAGCGAGACGTCTTCCGGGCGGAACTGTGCATGAGTGGAAAACGCTCGGATCACACGAAATTCGCGAGCCAGCTCGCGCGCGACCTCGAGCGTGAAATTCCCGTGCAATTGAACGCAGCGCACTCCGGCGGTGTTTGCAGTTTTCCGAATTTCCTCGGCATTTCCGTCAACGAAAACACCGACTGCCGTGATTTCAGATGGTAGTGCGTCGACGATTTGCCGCGCCGTGTCAGGTTGAATGTAGCGGGGACTTTGCGGCCAAAAATTCAGCCCGATGAGCTGCGCACCGAGATCGACGCACGCTTTCGCGTCTCTCACATTCGTAACGCCGCAAATCTTTATTTGCATCGGAGTCATCCTGTGAAACGCCGTGGCGTCTGACACAGACGCCCTACAATTTCGTTAGTTCGACTTTTGCGCTCTTTCATCATTTCCTTGGTGCGATTCTGCGATTCAGCGGTTGCCGATCTCCCGTTTCGGTCATGAGATCTCCAAGCGCCTTTCCGGGATCGGTAGCGCGCATCAGCGTTTCGCCGATGAGAAAGCCGTCAAAACCAAGCGCGTGTAGATGATGCAATGATTCCGCACTGTGCAATCCGCTCTCGCTGATCGCGATTTTGTCATCGGGAACTTCTGCGATAAGAGCTTCGCTTGTTTCCAATGAAACTTGAAATGTCTGCAGATTTCGGTTGTTCACGCCGATGAGGCTGGCCCCGGCATTCAGCGCGCGACGCAGCTCGCCGGATGTGTGGACTTCAACGAGCGCATCGAGTCCAAATTGGTCTTCAGCGGCCTCGCGCAAGTCACGCAATGAACGGTCATCCAGTGCGGCAGCGATCAACAACACCGCATCAGCGCCGGCAATTGCTGCTTCGTAAACTTGGATTGGATCAAGAATAAAATCTTTGCGCAAAATCGGCAGATTCGTGCTCGATCGGACGGCGCAGAGATCGGCGATGGAACCGCCGAAGTATGTTTCGTCGGTAAGCACAGAAATCGCGCATGCGCCACCTCGTTGATACTGATGGGCAATGTCGATGGAGGAAACGCCCCTTCGAATCATTCCAGCGGACGGCGATCTGCGCTTGAATTCGGCGATAATTTTCAGGCGCGGCGATTCCGATTTCAGCGCTTGCAGCAGGCGATGCGGCACAGCCGTTCTTCGAATCTCCAGTGCGTCTTCACGAAGCTGACTATTGCAAGGCTCGCTTTGAAGCTGCGCCACCACTTGGCGTTTTTCCGCGAGAATTTCGAATAGAAAATTTCTGCTCATTATTCTCGATTTGTCTCGCGAATGAGCGCATCCAGTTTCGACGCCGCGCGTCCGCTGTCGATGCTCTCGCGTGCAAATATTGCGGCTTCGTAAAGATCGTCCGTAAATCCGGCGACGTGAAGCGCGGCAGCGGCATTGATGATGACCAGATCGCGCGCGGCTGCTGTCGCACTTTTCTTTTCACCTTGAAAAATTGAGCGGATCAATTGCGCGTTCTTCTTCGGGCCGCTCGCGACAAACCCATTGAGACTTTGTGTTTCCAAGCCGAAATCTTGAGGAGAAATCGTGAACGTCTCCAGGCTGCGGTTCGCGGAACAGGCGGCGACGAAAGTTTTGTTGGCGATCGTTATTTCATCGAGACCGTCTGCGCCATGCACTACCCATGCATTCTGGACGCCCAACAGAGAGAGAGCTGACGCGACCCTTTCAATGAGCGAATGCTGCCAGACCCCTACAATCTGAAATGGCGCACGCGCGGGATTCGTGAGAGGACCCAGCAAATTAAACGTGGTGCGGATGCCGAGCTCGCGCCGAATTTGTGCAACCCGAGCGGTTGCCTGGTGAAAAAGCGGCGCGTAAACGAAACAGATCCCGTGCTCATCGAGGCAGCGTTCAACCGTCTCGGGTGCACACGTCGTGTTGACGCCGAGCGCTTCGAGCACATCGGCACTTCCACAGGGCGATGTCGCAGCCCGCGAGCCGTGTTTTGCTACAGGCACACCGGCGCCTGCGATGACGAAAGCCGCAGCGGTAGAGACATTGAACGTTTTCGCACGGCTCGACCCCGTTCCAGCCGTGTCGATGAGACGCGTGTGACGCGAACGCACTGGAATCGCGCGATCACGCATGGCGTCAGCCATTCCGGCGAGTTCCTCGACCGTTTCGCCTTTCGCAGCTAATAGAGCCAGCGCTGCAGCTATCTGCGGATCTTTGGCAGTGGGACTGAGCAGCGCGTTGAGAAAACTCGCCGCTTCGGTACGCACAAGATTCTCGCCGCGCATCAGACGCATCGTCAGTGTTCGAAGATCCAGAACGCTGGTTTCGGGTTTCATGCTTACACGGTCACGGCGTTTTCATCTGGTTTGCCATTGACAGCGCTTTCATCATTGCGCGCGCCTTGTTAACTGTTTCTTCGTATTCCCGCTGCGGATCCGAATCGGCGACGATGCCGGCACCGGCCTGGAAGTACCCCTGCCCGTTTTTCAACACTGCACATCGCAACGCGATGCACGAATCGAAATTGCCGTCCAATCCGAAATAGCCGATCGCGCCCGCATAGCAGCCGCGGCGCGTATGCTCCAGTTCGCTGATAATTTGCATGGCGCGAATTTTTGGCGCGCCGGAGACAGTGCCGGCGGGAAATGTCGCTCTGACGACATCGAACGCGGTGCAATCATCGCGCGAACGTCCGACTACGTTCGAAACGATGTGCATTACGTGGCTGTAACGCTCTATTTCCATGAACTCCGTTACCCGAACGGTGCCGAACTCTGCGACTCGCCCGACATCATTTCGTGCAAGATCCACAAGCATGATGTGTTCGGCGCGTTCCTTCGAGTCAGCGAGGAGCTCAGCGGCATTGGCTTCATCTTCGGCGGGCGTTGCGCCGCGCGCTCGCGTCCCGGCAATCGGTCGGATCTCGATGACGTTGCCAACGAGGCGGACGTGCATCTCAGGCGAACTGCCAACGAGCGAAAAATCGTCGCCGACCTTAAGACAAAACATGTACGGCGAGGGATTGATAAAACGAAGGCAGCGATAAAAATCGAGCGGCTCTCCTTCGAACGCGGATTCGAATCGCTGCGACAACACGACCTGAAAAATATCGCCAGCGCGAATGTATTCCTTCGCGCGCTCCACCGCGCGCTCAAACTCGGCGCGACGCAGATTGCTGCGCGGCGGAGGCTGCTGTTCCTTCTCCGTGATCGGAACAAGCGCCAGATCGATCGGCTCTGTCAATTGTTGCATAATCGAATCCACAGATTCGACAGCGCGCGCGTAAACTTTTTCCGGTGAGCCATGATCGAGAAATGCGTTCACCACAATTTTCAACCTGCGCAGTCGATGGTCGAAAATTAGAACGTTGCCGGTAAGCATGAAGAGCATCTCGGGTAATTGCAGATCGTCTTCGCGTGCCGTCGGAACTTTCGGCTCGAAGAATCGGATTGCGTCATAGCCGAGAAAACCGACGGCGCCGCCGGCGAACCTTGGCAGCTCCGGGCGTGAAACAAATTGAAGGCGCGCCATCAATTTGCGGAGCTCATCGAGAGGATCGGTAGTCGTGCTAAACCGCTCCTCAATGCCATCTCGCTTGATGCGAATTTCACGCCCGTGACTTTGAATAATCAGTCGCGGTTCAAAACCGACGAATGAGAAGCGGCCCGATGCATCATTTTTTTCTGTTGATTCAAAAAGGAAACTGTAAGCGCTGCGGCTAAATTTCTTGAACGTTGAAACCGGCGTTTCGCAATCGCCAACGAACTCCGCAAAAACAGGAATGACATTACCCTGTTTCGCGAGGTGCAGGAATTCGTGCAGCGACGGAGTAATCAGCGGTTTCATCTAGTGGATCGGGTTTGACTCCTCTTACTTACATGGGGCGGTTTAATCGCCTCTCCCTTTCCAAGGGAGAGGGTAGGGTGAGGGTTTGCAGCTTCAGTTCCCGCGCTGTTTTGGAACCCCTCACCTCAATCCTCTCCCCTTGCAGCAAAGGGAGAGGCGGCGAGAAACGCGTGGATGTTATTGGAGCTTTCATACGTGAACCAATTTGTGTTGCCTTACCCAAGTTTTTGGCGCGACTGCTAGGAATCGCGCCAGAATTTTCCTGCCATCGCGGGTTAGAACCGATTCGGGATGAAATTGCACTCCATGCACTGGGAATTCGCGATGGCGCAGCGCCATGATTTCTCCATCATCACTTTCGGCGGTGATTTCGAGACACGCCGGAAATGAAACTCGCTCAACGACCAGCGAATGGTACCGGCCGGCTTCGAATGGGTCCGACAAATCTGAAAAGAGCGCGCTTCCGTCGTGCGTGATCATGCATGATTTTCCATGCATGAGGCGACCAGCGCGCACCACTTTCCCGCCGTACGCTTCGGCAATACACTGATGGCCAAGGCAGACGCCCAGGATGGGAATTTGCTGTCCAAATGTTAGGACGACTCCCTTGCTGATGCCCGCTTCGCGCGGTGTGCGAGGCCCCGGGGAAATGCAGATATGCTGCGGACCCAGCGCTGCAATTTCATCAATTGAGATTTCATCGTTCCGTTTGACCAAGACATCACAGCCTAGTTCGCCGAAATATTGCGCGAGGTTGTAAGTAAACGAATCGTAATTGTCGATCAGCAAGACCATTGATTCGGCTTCCTTAAGTCGCGTCCAACCTGGCATTGCCGTCCGGTGCCATCAGACACCGAAGAGCGTGAACTTGTTTCACAAGGTGAGCATACTCTGAAAACGTTAACGCCTGCGCACTGTCCGAAAGAGCAAGCTCCGGCTGATTGTGGACTTCTATCATCAGACCGTCTGCTCCCACTGCTATCCCGGCACGCGCGAGCGGCGTAACCATGTATGCAGTGCCGGTGCCATGTGAGGGGTCGATGATGACTGGCAAATGTGATATCCGGCGAATCGCTGGTACCGATGCCAGGTCCAAAGTGTTACGCGTATGCTGCGCAAATGTGCGAACACCACGCTCGCAAAGTATGACATTGTAGTTGCCCTCGGCCATGATGTACTCGGCTGCGAGCAACCATTCCTCGAGCGTTGCAGCCATGCCGCGTTTCAACAGCACGGGCAACTTTGATCGTCCCGCTCGCTTTAGAAGCGAAAAGTTTTGCATATTGCGAGCACCGATTTGAATCACGTCGCCGTACTTTTCGATTAGGTCGACGTGCGATTCCTCGACCGCTTCGGTCACGATCTTTAGCCCGAACGCGTCGCGGATTGCAGTAACGATTTCCCACGCCTTCTCTCCCAAACCTTGAAATGTGTAAGGCGAAGTTCGCGGTTTCCAGACGCATCCGCGGAAAAAGCGCGCTCCACTCTGTTGCACGGCTTTCGCCACAGCAAAGGCCTGGTCGCGGTTCTCGATCGCACACGGCCCGGCGATGATGGCAAGATCACTGTCACCAATGGCCGCGTCACCGACGCGGACGACCGTTTTCTCCGGTCGCAGATCGAGTGTGATCAGCTTGTACGGTTTGGTGACCCGGATGACTTCCGCAACACCGGGCAGATTTTCGAAACGCCGGCCGTCAATCGGACCTTCGTTGCCCGTTATGCCAATAGCCGTGCGCGTGGCGCCTGGCATTGCATGTGCACGAAAGCCGATGCCCTCAATGACGTTGACCACTGCATCGATGTCGCGCGCAGTGGCACTCGGTTTCATTACAATCAACATATTTTCAAATAGAGTTGGTTTTGTTCGCTGACGCGGACACGAAATCTCCGTTAAGAAAAGCGAGAGGGAAATCAGCGTCCGCTGAGGAACGGTCGCTTTTTATCGCCAGGCTACGAGTGCCAAGATGCAGACAAACCGCGAGGCGTTTGCGGTTTCTGCTGAATAAAGCATGTCGGCGCTCATCGCGGGCAAGGATAACGACAGTCAGAGGATTGTCGATCACAAATGTGAGTCAACTTGGTAACGGTCACGTTACCAAAATCGGAGAAGGCAACGCCGATCCTGTGCCGCCGTCACTTTGCCCTACTACGATAGGTGTGCACGTATGATCGCGAAAAGAAAACTGGCAGCGCTTTTCTCAGCGCTCGCGGTCGGATTTCTCACGTCGTCCGGCTCCGCGATCGAAGTAACAGAGTTGGCGGGCGCTGCGCATGGTTATCCGGGACTCTGTGACATCAATGGAAAAAAGCTTGCTGACGGTGAGTTCAGGCAGTGGGTAGAGAGCAATCGGCTGCATATCATTATCACTTACAAATTTTCCGCCGGCGAGGTGTATGAGGAACACTCACAATTTCGACAACAACCAGAACTGATTCAGGAAAAATGGTCCTGGAAAGAATTGAAACACGGAAGGTCGCAGCGTGAATTCGCTGCGGACTTTCTGACTGGAATCGCCAGCGCACATCCGCCAAGATCATAAGGATGTGTCCAAAAGGATTAATATTGAACCGGGCCGGACCTTTGCCGGGTTTGGGTTCAGCCTTGCCTTGAGTAATCTGCGCAAACGCCTCCTGAGTGGCGAACAAGTTCAGCTCAAGGCAGTCGGTTTTTCGCCGTTCCCAACGCTTGGCCCGCAAGTTGTAACAGTGACAATTTCTCACGGCGGGGTTCAACGCATGAGAATGGGAGGGCGCTCGCCCAAAGGCGATCAGTTCATTATTCATCCGGAAATTCCGCTGTTCGCGAAATTGTTTATTAATGTGCCCGACACAAAAATCTGGCTGACGAATCCTGCGCCAGCCGGCTTCCTTCGATGGGAAGGCCCGATTGTATTACCGAACGATCCACTCATTCGTGTTGATTTGCTTTCGGGCGAAAAGAGCGCACCGCCACAGCCTGCGGGAGGGTAGCTGCGCAGGTCGGGATAACAGCAGGAGATCGGGCTATGGCCACCTTACGAATATACGTGAACCGTTCGGCTGCAGCAGCCTGTGAGGAATCGAACGGAAACGCGCGCGGCGTCGTTCCGGCGCGATTTCAATTTGACGCAGCAAGGAGAATTTATGGCTGAAGCATCGAGCGATTTGGAAGATCCGGATTTCGAAAAGGGCTGCGACATCGACAACGTGCCGGATGGAGGAATGCTTCTGGGACACGCGTTTGGCGAACCAATTCTCGTCGCCAGAAACGGGCAGGAGATTTTTGCGATCGGCGCCACCTGCACGCATTATGGCGGACCACTAGCGAAAGGACTGATGGTCGATTGCACCGTGCGCTGCCCGTGGCACCACGCGCGTTTCGATTTGCAGACTGGTGAAGCGATTGCGGCGCCCGCGTTGACCGACGTCTCGTGTTGGAAAATCGAGACACGGGACAGCCTCTTTTTCGTGACCGGCAAAATCGACAAAAAACCGTCGCGAGAACCCAAATTGTCGCCGGCAAACGTCGTGATCGTTGGTGGGGGCGCAGCCGCCAATGCTGCCGCTGAAATGTTGCGCCGCGAAGGTTACGACGGGTTGGTGACGATGATCACCGCTGACGAATCCTTGCCGTACGATCGGCCGAATCTTTCTAAAGACTATCTCGCGGGCACTGCACCGGAAGAATGGATTCCGTTGCGCTCACCGGATTTTTATCGTGAGCAAAAGATCGACACGTTGACGAACACATCCGTCACCCGAATCGATGCAAAATCAAAACAGGTCATGCTTTCGAACGGTCGCTCGTTAAGCTACGGCGTGTTGCTGCTGGCGACCGGCGCCGAGCCTGTGCGGCTTCAAATTGCGGGAGCCGACTTGCCGCACGTTTGTTATTTGCGAACGCTAAGCGACAGCCGGCGCATCATCGAGAAGGCCAAACACGCCAAGCGCGCGGTTGTGATTGGCGCAAGTTTTATTGGGCTGGAAGTCGCGGCCTCCTTGCGCGAGCGCACGCTTGAAGTCGCAGTTGTCGGGAAAGGATCGCTGCCGTTCGAAAAGGTCCTCGGACGCGAACTGGGTAAATTGATTCGAAAAACTCACGAGGAGCACGGAGTAAAATTTCACCTCGGGCGAACGCCGGCAGTCATACAAGATCGACAGGTGCAGCTCGATGACGGAATGGTTTTGGATTGCGACCTGGTGGTCGTTGGAATTGGCGTACGTCCGAACACATCGCTTGCTGAAACAGCAGGAATTGCGACGGACAACGGCGTATTAGTAAACGAATTTTTGGAAACAAACGTCCCGGGAATCTTTGCCGCCGGCGATATCGCGCGGTGGCCCGATCCGCGGGCAGGCCGCATTCGTGTGGAGCACTGGGTCGTGGCAGAAAGGCAAGGGCAAACTGCGGCGCGCAACATTCTCGGCGCACGCGAGCCGTTCGTTGCTCCGCCATTTTTCTGGAGCAATCATTTCGATCTGCACATTCGCTACGTCGGCCACGGCAGCAGAGACGATCGTGCGATTGTGTCGGGCGATTTGAAAGCGAAAGGCGCCTCCGTGATTTTCCGCGCCGGCGACAAAGTCACTGCTGTTGCGAGTGTTGGTCGCAACCTGGAGAATCTTAAAGCTGAAGTGGCGCTCGAACGCGGCGAGGAATTCCGCGCATTGTAGTTTCATTATCGAGGCAGCAGCGCGGAAACACTGCCGCTCAGGTTTGATGATCAGTAGGCTTTGAAATCGAGCGCGCGGTATTCGTGCTTAACAAGTTGGTCGCAATCCAGCTACCATCAGCCGCATGGATGACTTAAAACCCTCTGCGGTTCTGGTTTTCTTTATCGCCAATTACTTCCTGACATTCCTGATCATAGGTTTACTTGCCGCCCTGATATCGCTGATAAACAAACCAAAACCGTTGACAATTAACGTAGTTGCCGAAGCATTGTTCTCTTATTACTTGCTGTTCACGATAGGCATCAACAATCTTGTTAACTTCGTGTCTCATGTTTTCTTCGGAGATTTTGCTGCAAAATTCATTGGCTGGGTAAACAGCCCGTTTCAGGCAGAGGTCGGGTTCGCTAGTCTCGGTGTCGGAATTGCAGGAATTATTGCATTTAAGGCGAGCTTGCCATTTCGATTCGCCACACTGATTCCGCCATCCACATTCTCATTGGGAGCAGCTGGAGGGCACATCTATCAGATGATAGTCGCGCATAATTTTTCGCCGGGCAACGTGGGCGTGGTTCTCCCAATCGACATACTCATTCCCATTATCGGGTTTATATTTTTGTGCCTCTCGTATAAACATCCGAAAGCCGGAATCGCGAATCGGAAACTGATATAGGTAGTCCCGACGAGTGGCGGTTTTACATCAGCGCAGGCTTGCAGAACAGCAGGCGTACGACGCATTCTTCCCAGCAAGGCATTCGCAGAATGCGTTCTATCATACTTCGATCCTAGCGCGGCGATTGATTTGGTACTGACTGATTCAGCTTCGACTGCGCTTTCATCACCTCGGCCTGTAGCGCCGGCATTACGTCCGCCATATAGGCACCGAACTTTTGCATCGCCGATTTCCCGATAGGTGAGCCATAAAAATCTGCCAACGCCTTAAGCTCTTCAGTCGTAAAATGTTTTACCATCGCATCTGTCATCGCTTTAGTTAGGGCGATCGTCATTTTGTCCGCCATATCCTCGAACAGCGCCTTTGGCGGGCTAACCTGGAGATAGCGTTCGGCTTCTTTGCGCCGCGTTTCGGGAGTGTCAACGGCACTGAAAACCGGAGACCAGGCGGACAACGTAAGGACGAGTAAGAGGACAAGTTTTTGTTTCATAAAGGGCGATTGATAACGCAGCGCGGACACCAAGGCCATCTTTTTTGTTACGCGCTGATTGTCGATCTGTTAAATCAGTAAGGCAGCGAGGCCAAGGAAGACCACCAGGCATCCCACACCGGCGAACGTAGTTGCAACGATACAGGACGCCGTTACCGGATCAGCGCCGAATCTCTTGAGAGCCAGTGGCACCATGGCGCCAGCCACGCCGCTAAAGCAACAACTGATCGTGATCGCGAGGAACACCACCAAACCTAACGTCAGAGCCAGTGGGTTTTTGACCATCGTTGCAAAGATGAACATCGCGATTCCGCCTGTTACGCCGGTCAAGGCTCCATTTAATGTTCCAAGCAACATTTCCTTGATTAGGAGCATCCGTTCTCTGCCTGATCTCAAATCGCCCAGGGTCATCCCGCGCAAGCAGACTGCCAGTGCCTGCGCGCCAGTGTTAGCTGCCTGACCGGTGAGTACCGGCAAGAATACTGCCAGCGCAATGATGCGGTCGATCGTTTCCTGAAAAAGTCCGACTACAAGCGCGGCGAGTAATCCGCAGAATAAATTTACCTGAAGCCAGGGATGCCGAAATTTGAGGCTTCGCAACCACGGCGTGGTAAGCCGCTCCTCTCTTTCTACACCCACCATTTCGCCCGGTTGTGCACTTAGTTCGATTGCCTCGGCTTCAAATAGCATCTGACCGCGCAACAGGCCGAGTAATCGCCCCGTTTTTTCGCAGACCGGATAAACTGGATAATGCCGAAGCAGCACCGCTCTCATTGCTTCAGTCAGCGACATTTCCGGTGTGAGGTAGAACGGATTGGTGAGCATGATTTCCTCAAGGCGCTGACTGCTTTGCGCCAAGAGCATGTCGCGCATGACAACTACACCGAGAAGTCTCTCCCCCTCGTCTGTCGCAAAGCCGTAGGTAATGATGGCTTTTCTCGCCAGACGTCGAATCTGTTCGGTTGCCTCGGCAACCGTTGTTTGCGGACGGAAAACTGCCAGCGGTGGCTGCATAAGGCGGCCAATGGTCCGTTCCGGGTACGTCTGATTCCGCATCCATTGCTGATTGCTTTCGGGGGAAGCGGTGGCCAAAATCGTTTGCCGCCGCGGCGAATCGAAGCGTTGAAGTATCTTTAGTGCCGATGCGGGATTTAGCAGCTCCAGCGTTTGAACAACAAACTCGTCCGGATACGGCTCTAACATCTTTGCCGCCTCACGCGGATCGTGTTCCAACACTTTTGTAAACAGCGTCCTTACCTCTGGTTCAATTTCGCGCACAGCGCCAGATTCGATCTCGTTTATGCCGTTACTCATGGAGCGAGTCTGGCAAGGCGAAGTTGAGGTGGCAATATTAACTGTCTTAGCAAAGCGTTCTGTAAGTCCTGATTTGGAAATCGCCGTTTCTTCTCGATTTTGGGTTGTGCGTGTCCTCGTTCTGACCGGCGCGGGTGTTTCGGCTGAAAGCGGAATCCCAACTTTTCGCGGAAAGGATGGTTACTGGAGGAATCTTGATCCGGCAAAGCTGGCGACCCCTGAAGCGTTCGCGCGCGATCCGCAATTAGTTTGGGATTGGTATCGCGAACGTCGGCAGCGTATCCGCAATGCGCGACCGAACGCCGCGCACGACGCAGTCGCACGACTTGCCCAACGGACAGACGAGTTTTTGCTCGTTACGCAGAACGTGGACGATCTGCACGCGCGCGCTGGAATATCGGCACAAAGGATGGTGCGAATTCATGGCGACATCTTCGTCACGCGCTGTTCGCGTTGCGAATTTGAACGCCACGATTATGAGCACGAGCACGAGCACGAGGACGAGCACGAGAACGAAGGTGTAATTCCGAGATGCCCCGAATGCGATGCGTTCATGCGGCCGGGCGTCGTTTGGTTCGGCGAACAACTGTCTCGGAACGAACTGGAACGAGTTGAAGATTTTCTCGATGGCGGAGCTTGCGACGTCGTGATCGTTGCCGGAACGACTGCCACGTTTGGTTACATCATCGATTGGGCGCTCCGCGGCAGCGAACTTATTGAAGTGAATCCTGAGGAAACACCGCTTTCACGATTCGCGACGCAGCAGGTGCGCGAGCCGGCAGCGATCGCGTTGCCACGAATTGTCGATCAATTGATCGCATCGCCGTCGAAATTGTAAGGCAACCGCATCGGTTGCCGATTGGCTGGTAGAACGCGACCACAGCCTGCTCGCCGTGGCGAGGACGCCCGCAAGCGCGTTGCCATGTCGTCATTACCAGGCGAGCTCGTGAAAGTAAGCGGCCACGTTTGGTTTGAAATAAAAGTACCAAAGAGACGCGCCACCAAAAACCGAAGCGTTGATGATCGCGCGCCACATGATCGCGTGATGAATCAGATTCAGCGCGCCAAGGATCGACGCATAAACAACGATCAGGACGAACATCGCAATCACGAGATGACGCGACCACGGTTTTTGCCGAGCAAATCCGTAAGCGATGAACGCCATAAGGATTCCGATAACGGCGACGAGCGGCGCGGCGATGTGCAGCCATTCCGTGCGCGTGACGTGTTCACCACCCATGATGTGCGGCCCAATGTCGAGAACCGCGAGCAGGATCGACAAGTACATCCCAACGGAAGCCAAAACTGCAAACCCAGTCAGGATTCGAATCAGGAGTGGTTGCTTCGTGTTCGCCATTGCAAACGAACTAGTCGTGCTTGCGGCAAGCTCCGACTACCGAAGGAATCCGAGAATTACAAGAACGGATACGGATCCGACGATTGAGGCGACCGTTTGGACGACCAGTGATTCATGATTCATTAGGAAGGTTTCTTCGGAATCTCTTTGGTCTCGCTTGGCTTTACCATCACCGGAATTCCGGACATTTGGGAGACTTTGCGCGCCTTGTTTAGCCTGCCGCTGCGCGCTTCGGCCCGAAAATAATCCAGAGTGGTTTGCAGATTTTGCAAAGTTTTCGATTTCACATCGTGCTGTAAGATTTTCCTTTCACCGGTGCGCGCGGCGTATTCTAAAACAATACGTACGCCTGTTATCGGCTCATCGGAGTTCGCGACATAGTGCGCAGGAAGCACAAAGGTAGTCTTTGTGTAAGGCGGCAGCGTCACAAACCCAGCCAGCCCAGGCGGAACTTTCCATGAGCGAAACTGCATTTGCGTCTTCATTCGCACATGTTCGCCTTTTTTAAGGCGACGGATTTCAGCCCTAGTTAACTTTGGATTTTCCTGTTTGTAAGAAGATGTCAGCTCTCCCGTTGGTAGTAAAACGAAATGCGTTGCATTTATCACGAATGTGACTTGGCGTACGGTCATCTCACGACCTGTTTGGTTGCGAATGCCTGTGGTGACACCGTCGAGCCCTGTGCCAATACCCATCGTATCGAGCTCTCTTCGAATCTGTCTTTTGAGCAATTGTTCGCGAACACGATTGCGACTAAGGCTTAGCACTGCGATGAGGCCAGCAGCGACGACGCCGGTAGTTATGCCCTGAATTAATGCATCCCAGTGTAATTGCATTGACCACTATGACCGACGAGTTATCTCCTCGTCCAAAATCTCTCGGACAGTCAGCGGTTTTATTTCGCAGCCGGTCGTGCGGCGGAAGCGATCCATTTCGAACAGCGCGTCTTTGCTAAATTCGAAACCGACGAAATAGCCGAGCTTTCGCTTTGCGCGCTGCATCGCGGTTTCAAATGCGTCGATGTCGGGCCGACCGACTTTATCTGTTTGTTTCACCTGGATCGGATACCACACGTCCATGAAATCCATCTCGACGTTTTCCTTCACCCGCATCTCGGGCATTGCGCTGACGGGATAAATCCGGCCGTCGATTCCGAGATCGCCAACTTGGGCTTTGTTTGGAATTCCACCGAGCGCGACAACAGCCCAGTTCTCAAACTCAAACGCCGGATACTTGCGGAGTTCCGCTTCGGTCTTCGGAAGATCGCGGACAATGAATCCGCGTCCGATCGCCCAAAGTTTTTCGTCTTCTTTTAATCCGCAATCCTTCTTCAAGCGCGTTGCCATTACTCGGCACGCAGTTGGCGAAACATCGATGCCGATCCATTGGCGCTTTAGTTTCTGCGCGGCGACGAGCGCAGTGCCGCAACCGCAAAACGCATCGAGCACGACGTCATTTCCGTTGCTGCTTGTTTTCACGATCCGTTCAAGCAGCGCCAGCGGCTTTTGAGTGGGATAACCTAACCGTTCAGCATCGCTACCGTGGAGCGGATTGATGTCATCCCAGATCGAACTGAGCTGAACTCCCTTGCCTTCGTCTAAGTAACGTTTGTATTGCGGCACGGTTCCCGGCTTCGTTTGAATGATGCGCCCTTCGCGGTGGAGTTTCTCCATATTCTCTTTGCTGTAACGCCAGTAACGCTTCACGCCTAAAAACTCGTAGTGTGGATTTCCCTTCGATGGTGCGCCACCACCTGGAGCTGTTAAATCACCGAGCCGATATCGGCGTCCGCTTCCAGGTTCTACGTAACAGTAAAAGTTCTCGATGTATTCCTCAGAGTAGGGTTGGTAGAGGTGATTGAAAGTGTAACCGTCTGACTTGGCGTAAAGAAAAATGCTGTCATGCAAGCGACCGAGGTGTTTTGAGCCTTGCTTTGCATCGCTGTGCGCTGATTGCCGTTTCCAAATAATTTCGTTGACGAACTGATTCTCGCCGAAAATCTGATCGAGCATGACCTTGACGTAGTGGCTAGCGTGCCAATCGCAGTGGTAGTAGAAGCTGCCGATTTTCTTGAGCACGCGGTGCAGCTCGACGCAGCGCGGGCGCATGAACTCGATGTACGCTTGCGTTGATGCATGTCGATCTGCGAACGCCCGTTTCTCTTTTGTCTCGCCCCAGAACACTTCATAGTTGCGGTTCGAATTGAACGGCGGGTCGATGTAAATCAAATCGACGCACGCGTCGGGCAGCTTTCTTAGCTGCTCGAGATTGTCCCCGCAGTAGATGACACGGGTGTCGATAACCGCGGACGGTTTTGGCGCAGCTTTAGCCATCGCTCCGAGCATAGAAGCGCCGCGCCCTCCGTCAACGATCCGCTACATCTCTTCGATGGCGACTTTGTAAACGTTGCGCCGCTTCAGCTCCGCGAAGAATTTCTTCTGGTTCAAAATCTCTTGGCCGTAGCAAGCACTTTAGTTGGATCAAGTCCAATTCGCTTCAACAAATTGGCGAATCGTGGATCTGAATACAGAGGACGAAATTCCGGACGCACCGCAATGCCCTGAAGCGAGCCAGAATGTTCCTGATAGGCGCGCTCCAGCCACTGGAACGCTGAGTCATTATCTTTTAGTGCGACACAGATACTGGCAATCGCTTCGCCGGCAACGTAATGCGTCGCTGCAAATGTTTTCACCTCGTCAAATACCCGTTCCGCTTCATTTCGACGACCCATCTTCGCATATGTGATTGCGAGGCCGGGCTGCGGAACACCGGTGACTTCGCCGGCTTTTTTATAAAGTTCCAAAGCTTCCGCGAACATGCCTTTGTCGCGATAGGCCGCGGCCAGTTCCGAACCTTGATAAAAATAATTCGGGTCGAGCAGTTGTGTGCGCCGCCCTTCCGCGATCGCGTCGTCGAAGCGTCCGTAAGCAAGATCAATGATGCCGGCAAAGCTGCCGATAATTGGCGAAAGCGGATCGAGCTTAACAGCTTCTTTCATTTGGGCCTGCGCTGACGCCGCTTCTCCTTGCGATGAGAGTGAAAGGGCTAGAAAAAAATGCGCTGTCCCCGAGTTGGGATCGAGTTGGAGAGCGCGCTTCAATTCCGCCTCCCCACCGGCGACGTCCCAATCGAGCACGCGTTTGCTGTCGCCCAAATAGCAGTGCGCTTCGGCTTCGGTTTCATCGAGTTCGATGGCCTTCGAAGCCGCCGCTTTCATCGCCGGATATGCTTCTAGCGGTTTCACGTAAGCGTCGGCCAGCCACTCCCACGCTTTCGCTGTCCCGGTCCAGGCTTTTGCGTAGTTCGGGTCTTTCTGCAGCGCGCGTTGAAAAAAATCCAAACTTTTGCGCAAGGCTTCTTCGCTACTCTTGTTCGAGAAAAAGAGGCCTTGTAGATAAAGATCGTGCGCTTCCGTGTCCGGTCGCGGCCGCGCCGGTGGCGCGACGGCCAACTTCACCTTCAGCGCTTCAACGATCGCCCGGGTAATTTGATCCTGAACGGCAAAGATACTCTGCAATTCGCGCTCGAATGTGTCGGACCAAATGTGAAAACCATCGCGCGCGTTGATCAACTGGGCCGTGATCCGAATGCGATTGCCTTCGCGGCGTAAACTACCTTCAAGAACATTTTGCACATTTAATTTCTGCGCGATCTCGGCCACATCTGCGTTTTTTCCCTTGAATGAAAATGACGAAGTGCGCGCGACAACTCGTAGTCCCTCCACTTTCGCCAGCGCATCGAGAATTTCTTCACTGATACCGTCGCAGAAATATTCCTGGTCCTTTGCCTGGCTAAGATCGACAAACGGCAGCACCGCGATTGATTTGGCAGACAATTCCGGAACAGTGCTCTGTTTCACAACTTTGGTCCGGCCCGTGAATCGTTGAATGGCAAATAGGCCGATTGCGATCGCGCCTGCGATGATCACGATGTAGACCCACGCACGATGCGCGGGGGAGCGGGTCGGCGCCGCATCAGCAACTTCGGTCCGCTTCAAGCCTTCCGGCGTCAGCTCAAACGCCCACGCGATCACGAGGGCAATGGGAAAACCAATCACAATCAGCATTATCACCAGGCGGATTGCCCAGTTTGGAATCTCGAGGAACGGGAAAACCTGCGTCGCTATCTGCATCAGCAGCCATGCCACGACGCCGTACGCAATCGCAACCTTATAAACGTTACGGCGCTTCAGCTCGGCAAAGAATTTGCGCAGGTTCACAATGAACTATTTCGCATCACGCGGAATAACTTTCTCCGCCAGCGCCTCGAAACGCGGATCGCCTCGCAACGGATCAAGCAGCGGGTCTACATTTATCGTCGTGATAAGATCATACTCTTTGTTCTGGTAACTTCGTTGGAGCCATTTGATAGCTTCGTCCTTGTCATCGAGACGAACACATACTCCAGCGACTCGGGAAGCGGGAACTTTGCCACGTTGTGCAAGGGCTTTTACCTCGTCGAGTTGCTGTAATGCCTTAGCTCGATCGCCTTTCAGCGCGTAAATCACTACCGGCAGAGTATAAGTTGCTTCGCTCCCAGAATGCCGACTCAAGTCATACGCTCTCTGATATTCGGTGATCGCTTGTTCGCGCTGCCCGGAAACTTCGTGCACCAGACCGAGTAGTGCGTGCGGACCAAAAAAACTAGGGCCCAATTCTGCCGCTTTGCGAGCTTGCACAACCGCCTCGGGGTAGCGCCGCGCGTAATAATAACAGAATCCGAGATTGAAGTTAATGACTGCCGAAAAGGGGTCAAGCTCGACTGCGCGCTTAAGCTCAGCGATGGCTTGGTCGAACTGACCGAGCGGCGTAAGGACGGTAAACCCGAGGAAGTAGTGAGCGTTAGCGTAGTTCGGGTTCAGCGCGATTGCGCGTTCAAATTCCTCCTTCGCTCCTTTTAAATTAAGGTCTGCGTCCGCAAAGAGCAGTCCGCGCGAGACGTGTGCTTCGGCCAGATTGCTATCCAGCGCGAGGGCCTTGTCTGCTGCTGCCTTTGCCTTTGGCAAATCTTCCCCTGCCGATTCGGTGGACCACTGCGGCAAAAGAGCATAGCTATCGGCAAGCCCCGCATACGCGGGAGCATAGTTTGGATCTTTCGCGATGGCTTGATTAAAGTAGTCAATCGCTCGCTTAAAATCGTCAACGGTTCGTTTTCCGAAGAAATAGCGTCCTTTGAGATAGAGCTCGTGTGCTTCACTGTTTTCAGTGGGTCGTGCGGCGATCGCACTCTGCTCGGCTCCGCTTAGTTTGGCCTGTAGAGTGTCCGCCACTGCTTTTGCAATTTCGCTCTCGACGGCGAAAACGTCGGTTACCTTGCGATCGAACGTATCCGCCCATAAGTGAGTGTCAGTCGCAGCTTTGATCAGTTGCACGTTGACTCGCACCTGATCGGTCGAACGCTGTACACTGCCCTCCAAAATGTTCGCGACGCCGAGTTGCCGGGCGATCTCGAGCAAATTATCCGGCGTGCTTTTGAAACGTTGCGTTGAAGTGCGCGAAATTACCTTCAAATCCGCAATCTTCGCGAGCCGCGTCAGTATTTCTTCCTGAATACCATCGGCAAAGTAGGCGTTGTCAGGATCGTGGCTCAGGTTTTCGAATGGGAGAACCGCGATCGATTTTGTTGCGACCTCTGCTGGCCGGCTCTGTTTATTGCGCTCCGTATAGCGCCCGAGGAAAAACAAACTTATCGAAATCGCGCCCGCAACGACTACGACGTAAATCCATGCGCGATTGCGGGCTGGTTTTTTCGGCAATTCGTCCGCGAACTCCGTTCGCTTCAAGCCCTCCGGCGTCAGCTCAAACGCCCACGCGATCACGAGAGCAATGGGAAAACCAATCACAATCAGCATTATCACCAGGCGGATTGCCCAGTTTGGAATCTCGAGGAACGGGAAAACCTGCGTCGCTATCTGCATTAGCAGCCATGCGACGACTCCATAGGCGATCGCGACTTTGTAAACGTTACGTCGCTTTAGCTCGGAGAAGAAGTTGCGCGGATTCACGGCTTATCTCGCCGCGGATTTTTCCAGATTACTGCGGATAATGACAGATAAACCCGCTGGGGCCATTTCCAAGGCGCAAAGCAACGCGGCCTCTCATTGTAATTTAACCGCAATTCCCGGTGGATGCGATCGCGCGCAGATAACGTTCGGCCGATCGAGTGACTGCTGCTTTGGCGTCGGATAAGACGTTCGCTTTCCACCATCCGCCGTAAATTTGGTCGAACGAGAATGGTCCCGCCTTGCCGGCATACACGGTTTCCGTTATCATGTATCGGATGAAACTTCGATTGCTGGTTGAGTTTGATTCTTCTGCCCGGCGTTGGTCGGCGGTGTTTCCCGAGCTGCCCGGCTGCGGTTCCGCTGGCGACACGGAAGAGGAGGCCGTTGCCAATGCGAAGGAGGCGCTGGCACTGTGGTTTGAGCCGTCGCCCGTTGAGTTGCGCGACGGAGCCAAGCTGATGGAAGTGGCTCTTCCGTGAGCCAGCATTTTCCCGTCTGCAACGCCCACGTTGTCGTTCGTGTTCTACGCCGTCACGGATTCATCCTCCTAGGCCAGCGCGGCGGTCATCAGAAATGGCGTCATCCAGATGGCCGGCAGGTCATTGTTCCGATGCACGGCAGCAAACCGATCCCGATTGGCACGCTGAAAAGCATCATGCGAGGCAGTGGCTTGAGTACGGACGACTTCCGGTAAACGGGCTAGACGCTACATCTGTCCGATCGCGCGCAGATGACGGTCGGCAGATCGCGCGACCGCTGCATTCGCGTCGGATAAGACGTTGGCCTGCCACCAGCCGCCGTAGATTTGATCGAAGGAAAACGGTTCAATCGTTTCGAGAATGCGATGGATCGCCACGGCTCCGAGCGGAATAAGATTCGGATAGCTTCGCATGAAGCTGACGTACCGGCGATCCTGCACCACGGTAATAATGTCGCCTGTCAGCAACGCGCCTTTGGTATTTGCGCCCGCGGGCCAGTGCAACACGGTGCCGCCTTCGAAATGTCCGCCACAATTGATTAACGTGAGCCCATCCCAGAGTGACAGGGTTCTTCCTTCCCAAAAGTGGATGCGAGGACTTTCTCGCATGACCCATTGTCGATCTTTTGCATGCAAAAAGACTTGCGCATCAAAATGCTCGGCCCATTCGACCATCGACGAGTAAAAATGCGGATGTGAAATGGCGATCGCGCGAATACCGCCGCGGGCTTTCACTTCGGCGATGGTCTTTTCGTCCAGCAATGAAATGCAATCCCAGAGCAGATTTCCGCCGGGGGATTGCAAGAGCAATGCGCGCTGGCCGATGGCAAATTCCGGTTGCGTGCCGATCCCCAGAAGGCGTGCCGCTTCCTCTTCAAGGCGGTTGTGATGATCAGCCGCCAGACGTTTGAGCGTCGTCCATTCCTGGCCACCATGACGCACAAATTGCCGCTCATCTTCGCAAATTGGACAACTCGGCGGAGGCTGCGCGCTTTCAGCAAACTGCATTCCGCATTGCACGCAGATAAAGTTTTCCATGAGAAAATTGCTTGGCGCAGTCTGCTTCAGTGCACTCTGCGCAACACCAGCTCTTCCGGGACGGAAATAATCAGCGACATGACTTTGCCGCTGGCGTCTTTCACGAAACGAAATGTGCGATCTGAATCTTCTTGGAAAAAGTCCGTTTCGGATTCGGGAAGGAGCATGATTTTTTCACCAAGCCACATTGTCTCGAGCCGATCACGGGCCAAACTCACCTTGATAGTGAAGCGATCCTCGAGACGATATTCGCCGCTGTACGAACTCAGAATTGCAGGGTCGAGTTTGATCGCCGTGCGAAGGCGCGGGGCTACAGATGGAACATAAAGTCCGGCGATATGCTTCGCGATGTAGCTGGCGCTCGCGCCAGCGCGGTTGCACAACACCGCGACGGTTAGCCGATCGTCGGGATAGCGTACGATATAGGAAGCGAATCCCTGCCAGGCGCCGCCATGCTCGAGCACATTGTGACCGGAACCAGTTTTTGCTATTCGCCAACCAAAACCGTAAGGGGCGGTTGTGGCGTTGTTGAGTTTGACCGGCGTCCACATTTGTTCATAGCTGGCGCGGCTTATTAATTTTCGCGTGTCCAACGCTTCATCCCATTTCCCGAGGTCTTCGACAGTGAAGTACAAGCTCCCGTCAGCGGTGTTGTTCACAGTGGGCGATACCCACTGTTGATTCTTGAGCGCGCCATTCTTGAGCACGTAACCGGCGGCGCGATTCGGGGTAATGTCGGCTTCGCTGATCACGCGTGTGTGCTTCATACCGAGCGGTGCAAAAACGCGCAGCTGGAGAAAGTCGCCCCAGGATTCGCCGCCTACTTTGTGAATGAGAATTCCGAGCGTGACATAGCCGAGATTGCTGTAGCTCCATTTTTCGCCAGGAGCGAAAGCGAGCGGCTGCGCTGTGATCATCTTCAGTAGCTCATCCTCAGTGTAATCTCGCTGCAGCGAGAAACTTTCAGGATAATCGCCGAGCCCGGAGGTATGCGTCAGCAAATGCCGGACGCGAATGGCAGACCAGTTTTCCGGCACGTCGAGGTATTTCGAAATCGGATCGTCGAGCGCGAGTTTTTTCTGTTCAATCAGCATCATGATCGCCATCGCGGTAAATTGCTTTCCGATCGAGCCGGATTGAAACACTGTCTGCCTCGTGACGCGTACGCCGTCCTCAACGTTCGCAACACCATATCCCTGGCAAAGCACGATTTTGCCATCGTGCCGGACCATGACCGCGCACCCAGGAATTTGGTTTTTCTTCAGGTATTCGTTTGCGAAATCGCTGACCCGATCCGCCGCTGCGATTCGTGCCATTGCAGTAAACAGCAACACAGCGAGCAGAAAGAATTTCACAGATCGCATGGGAAACGCTCTGGCAGAAAATTGTCGATCTCGACGATCGGCGGATCAGTCTACTGGTGCTGAGCGAGAATCTGGGCGAACCGCCACACTTCGTGAAAGGTATTGTACAGCGGCGTCGGCGCGACGCGGATCACGTTTGGCTCGCGAAAATCGCATTTCACACCAGCGGCGATAAGTTCTTCGTGTAACTGCTTTGGACGCTCGTGCGCCTGGATCGACAATTGCGCGCCTCGCACATTCGGGTCCGCCGGAGTGATGAGAGAGAATTTCTTTGAACCGATTTGTTCGATCAAAAATTCGAGATAGCCGGTGAGCTTCATCGATTTTGCGCGCAGCGGTTCCATCCCGCCGGCCTCGTGGAAAATTGAGAGCGACGCGCGCAGCGGTGCCATCGAAAAAATTGGCGGATTACTAATCTGCCAACCGTCGGCGGACGCTACGGGGACGAACTCCGGCTCCAGATGCAACCGGAATCGCGTATTCGGATCGTTTCCGAACCAGCCAGCGAGACGTGGCAAGCTTGTGTTACTCGCATGACGCTCATGCACGAACGCGCCTGCAACCGCGCCCGGACCGGCGTTCAAATATTTGTATGAACACCACACAGCAAAATCGACATTCCAATCATGAAGCGCCACCGGCACGTTGCCGATTGCGTGGGCGAGATCGAACCCAACGACGATTCCGTGTTTCTGCGCTGCAGCCGTGACCATTTCGATGTCGACTAATTGACCGGTGAAAAAATTCACCGCGCCCATGATCACCACTGCAAGGTCATCGGCGTGCTCGTCGATAAGATCGAGAATTTCTTCCGTGCGAACAGTGAATTCGCCTTTGCGCGGCCGCGCCAGAACGAGCGCGTCTTTCGGATCCAGCCCGTGGTGAATGAGCTGCGTCTTAATCGCGTAGGTATCGGAAGGGAACGCCGGCTCTTCCATCAGGACTTTGAAGCGCGATTTGGTTGGTCGATAAAACGTCGCCATCATCAGATGAAGATTCACCGTGAGACTATTCATGCAGATCACTTCGACTGAGTTTGCGCCAATGAGCCGCGCCGTCGGTTCGCGCAGCGCTTCGTGGTACGAATACCATGGCGTCCCACTAGCGTGATGCGCATCGACGCCAAGCTTGGCCCAATTGTCTAACTCATCGTCGACGATTTGCCTCGCGGATTCTGGCATTAGGCCTAACGAATTTCCGGCGAAATAGATGGCCGGCTTGTCGTCTTTGCCGAGTGGCAGAGAAAATTTTTCGCGGAAATCGCGAAGCGGGTCCTCGCGGTCGAGTTGCCGCGCGAAATTTTCGTCGGATGAAAAAGTCATTAACCGCAGATTACGCAGACGCCGTGGTGAGCGAAAGTCGAATCCATTTCCGCAGATTGAAATCACCGACAACCGTAAGCACCGGCTGCGCTCAAATCTGTATTAATCTGCGACATCTGTGGATGAACTTTGCTTCGCAATCTGCATTAATTCGATGGTTGTCCCGTCAGGGTCGCGCACGTAGACGACGCGCTTACCGGCATTCGGTCCTGATTGCAGCATCTGCGGTTTCCCGGCGGCTTTCCAATCCGATGCTGCAATCCTTTCGAGCACGGCGTCGAGATCGTGAACGAGTAACGCAACATGCACTGAACCAACATCGCACGGTCGAATATCTGCGCGTTTACGATCCGCCGGCGCGAGATATTCGAGTAGTTCGATTTTATGACCGCCCGGCGTTTTTAGGACCGCAAGCTTTATCTCAGCCCCTTCAACGCCGGTGATTTCCCTGGCTAGTTCGCCGGTTTGATGCGCAGTGTGCGAAAGCTCAAAGCCAAGCGCGTCGCGCCAGAATGCCAAGGCTTTTTCGAGATTTGAAACTGTTATGCCGGTGTGATCGGCGGAGATGATACAGAATGATTTATTCGTGTTCGTGCTCGTGCTCGTAATTGGCGAACGTTCCAGAAAAGATCCAACGCCGAATTGGGAATATAGCGAGAGATTTGATTCGCTCACTTCCCGTTCGCTCAGCCTTCGGCCTTTCCGTCCATGTCGCGGCGTCCCTCGCAGCTCCATTCTCGACTTCGCTCGGAATGACAGGAAGTAGAACGCGTCTTTATCCCACCGCGGCAATTACTTTTAGTTCGATTGCGATTGGTGTTGGCAATGCGCCGACTTCAATCGTCGTGCGAGTCGGATTTGGTTTGCCAGGCCCGGCAAAATATTCCGCGTAAATGCTGTTGTAGATCGGAAAATCCTTTTTCATGTTCGTCAGGAAGACCGTGACATCGACGATGTCCTGCCAAGTCGCGCCAGCGTCTTCGAGCACGAGCCGCACATTCTCGAATACGGCATGGCATTGCGTTTCGATGTCGTAAGTCACGAGGCTGCCGGAAGAATCGAGCGTCACGCCGGGAATTTCTTTGCTGCCCCGCACGCGCGGCCCGATTCCGGATAGAAACAAAAGTTCGCCTACGCGTTTTGCGTGTGGGAACGCACCAACAGGTTCAGGCGCGCGTTCGCTTTCGAAGGTTTCGCTCATTGAGTTGATTTGTAACCGCGGATTACGCGAATAAAGGACATTTGTTCTAGGCTCTCAACAATCAACTCCCAACCATCAGCTGCCTGATGGCTGATACTCCTCAAACTTCGGCACTTTCGGATCCATGTGATCCCACGGCTGAGCGTGGGAAGTAAAGATGTCGAACTGCGGACGAAACAACGTCGGGTCGTCCAAGCTTGAAGCGGTGATGCCGTGTCCCTCGTCGGTGATGCCGCCGAAAAGGCGGGAACCGCATTTCGGGCAAAAGCCGCGCTTGTTGTTCCCCATGGCCTTGCTCGAAGTGCTGTAATAACTGGGTGAACCTTTCGTGATTTTGAATGCCTTTGCCGGCACATAGACAACTCCAGTGTATGGCCCCCCACTGGCACGCTGACAGTCTCGACAGTGGCAGTTAAACATCACAATCGGTTCGGCGGTGCATTCGTAGCGAATCTCGCCGCACGCGCGGCCACCGGTACATTTCGCAGGCATCACCTACTCTCAACAATCAACTCTCAACCCTCAATCGGATTTCTATTTTGCGATGCAGATGTTCTTCGGCTCGGTGAAAAATCGGAGAGCTTCTTCGCCGCCTTCGCGGCCGACGCCGCTTTGCTTCATTCCGCCGAACGGAACGCGCAGGTCAACCCGAGCGGGGCGAGGATTTTGGATGCTCATTTTTCGGTTGCTGCAATCCCAGTCAAACGCTGCAAGATGATCTGCTGCGCTTCCTCTACCAACGCTCGAACGATCTGACCCGCTGGCTTTACTTCGCGCACTAGGCCGACCCCTTCACCGGCCAGCAAGGCCATTGAGTCGATATCTCCCTTGGCATCGCAATTAGGCGGGAATCCCATGAAGCGTAGCACCGGCATCGGTTGTCCACCGATCACTGTCTCGCCAATTTTCGGTTCGTCAGGACGCGATTCTTGGCCGCGAGCCTCGTTGCCGAGCCATTGTTCGACGAATGCGGTTCGCAAAGTTCGATGTGGGGCGTTCGGCCACCCAAAGCCGAAAAGTGTCGTTCGAACCGTGTCCTCTTCGTTAGCCGCCAACAATTTTTCTTTATAATGGAGATGCGCACGCGACTCGATACTCGCAATGAAACAGGTCCCAAGGACAGCTGCCTGTGCGCCCAACGCAAGCACGGCAACAATTCCGCGGCCATCTCCAATCCCACCAGCAGCAGCAACAGGGAGCGGCGCGACCGCATCAACGACGCGAGGCACAAGGGCCATAGTGGAAACTTTGCCGGCCACATGGCCGCCCGCCTCAATTCCTTGTGCGATGATAACATCCACGCCTCCTCGGACGGCGGCCTGTGCATCGCCGACGGAACCGACCTGCTGCAGGACTTTTATTCCGGCGCTATGGGCGCGCTCTAGGTATGGCGTCGGATCGCCCCAGAAAAACGAGAGGACCGGCACACGTTCCTCCACACAAATCGCGACCTGGTCATCGGCAGGGAAATGCAAAATCAAATTTACGCCGAACGGTTTGTCAGTCAGTTCTCGAATGCGCTGAATTTCCCGGCGGAACAACGGGGGTGGCGCAAGTTGCGACTGCAAAATCCCAAGTCCGCCAGCGTTACTGACCGCCGCGACCAACTCAGGGCCAGTCAGATCCGGACCCATCGGCGCGGCAATAATCGGATACTCAATGCCGAGCAATTCGCACAGCGCCGTTTTCATGATGCTCCACTCATATTCTTCACCGCGGATCACGCGGATAAAAACGGATTATTTCGATCCACAGATCAAATCACGTCCGCCTTTCAGAATATTGCGGAAGGTCATCGGTGATGGTGTCCCACGGCGCGCGATCATCGACAAAGGTATGAAATTGCGGCCGAATTCCTGGATCGTCATCGAACGCGCCCATGCGAATCGACACCTGCGGTCCGTCCGGCCAATCACCGCCGAACAAACTGGAGCCACAATTTATACAGAACGCCTTTACCGCGCCTTCGCCCTTTCCGTAAACCTTGATCAACTCTTCGCCTTGCAACAAGCGGAACTGTTCCCGCCGCACACGTGCTTGCGTGCATACAGCGGTCCCGGAATGCTTGCGGCAGCGATCGCAATGACAATGGCTGGCTTGAAGGAAAGGCGGATCTACTTCAAAGCGCACGCCGCCGCACAGACAACTGCCGCGAATAGGCCCGTTCATTCGCCACCGGCTTTAGTGATGGTTGTGCGCGGCAACAACGGCGCCGTTACTTGTGCCAAAACGTTTCACCGAGCGCGCGCGCTTTCATCCTTTGAACTTCGCGATTACGCGACGGCGCGTTCGTCACTAACGAATCGAGTAAATGCTGTGCAGCGTGGGCGACTTCATCGACGGCTCGATTGAACGCGGATTCGTTCGCGTGCGATGGCTTGGTGAATCCGCAAAGTTTCCGGACAAATTGCAGCGACGATGCGCGAATTTCGTCATTCGTCGCCGGCGGCTCAAAATTATGCAGGGTTTTGATGCTTCGGCACATGACCGACCATCGGCAATTGTTGATCCAGGATCAACTACTTCGCGATGCAGACATTCTTCGGTTCAGTAAAGAACCGCAACGCTTCTTCGCCGCCTTCGCGGCCGACGCCGCTTTGTTTCATTCCACCGAAGGGAACGCGCAGGTCGCGCAGCAGCCAGCAGTTTACCCAAACGGTGCCAGTATCAATTCTTTCAGCGACACGATGGGCGCGGCTCAGGTTCTGTGTCCAGACGCTGGACGCCAGCCCGTAATCGCAATCGTTCGCGTACGTGATCACTTCTTCTTCATTGTCGAACGGAGTGATCGTTACGACCGGCCCGAAGATTTCTTCGCGATTTGTGCGACATGAGACAGGCAGACCGGTGATGACGGTTGGCGGAAAGAAATAACCCTCGCGGCAACGTTCGTTTGGTGGTTCTGGCGCAGAGCCGCCGAGCGCGATTTTACCGCCTTCTTTCTGGCCGAGATCGACGTAGAACTTGATCTTATCGAGCTGCGCCTTGTTCACGATCGCGCCTTGCTCGGTCTTCTCATCGAGCGGATCGCCCATTTTCAATTGCGACGCCCTATCGATGAATCGATCGACGAAATCATTGTAAGCGGAGCGCTCGACGAACACTCGCGAACCGCACAGGCAAATTTGCCCCTGGTTTGCGAATGACGAGCGCACACTGCCAGCGATTGCCGCGTCAAGGTCGGCATCGGCGAAAACGATGTTTGGATTTTTGCCGCCGAGCTCGAGCGAAACCTTCTTAAACAGGGGCGCACATGCCTCGGCAACTTTGCGACCGGTCACGGTGCCTCCGGTAAACGAGATGGTGTTGATCTTTGGATGCGCAGTGATCGCGGCGCCAACGTTTGGTCCGGTGCCGTGCACGACATTGAGCACGCCATTTGGCAATCCGGCTTCGCGGGCGATCTCGCACAGCATGTAAGCGGTCATGGGCGTCAGCTCGCTCGGTTTGGCGATGGCCGTGTTACCAACCACAATCGCGGGCGCGATTTTCCAGCTCAATAGATAGAGCGGCAAATTCCACGGGGAAATTAATCCGGCAATGCCGCGAGGCTGACGCAGAGTGTAGTTGAACGCGACACTGTCGGTAATGTGCGCTTCGGATTCGGTGTGCAGAATCGCAGTCGCGAAAAACCGGAAATTGCTTACGGCTCGAGGAATATCGAGTGTGCGGGCAAGCGAAATCGGCTTGCCTGTGTCAATTGATTCGGCACGGGCGAATTTCTCCAGGTCGCGTTCAATCAAATCGGCTATTCGCAGTAGAAACTGGGAGCGTTCGGCTGCCGGTTGTTTTGACCAGTCGCGAAATGCTTTCTCAGCTGCGGCGACGGCAAGATCGACATCGCGCGCATCGCTGTCCGCAACTTGCGAATACGGTTTGCCAGTCGCCGGTTCGATATTGTCGAGGTATTTCCCGCTAATCGGCTGAACAAATTGGCCGTCGATGAAATTCTTGATTTGAATTGGTTCTGTTCGCACGGCTTTGAGATTGTAAACGTCTAACACGATCTGCTCAACGAGCACTGCGAAGACTTAAAGAAATTTCGAGAGATTCCTCGACTTCGCTCGGAATGACAAACAACGGAGCGGCTCGACGAATCGGCCGCCGATAAAGTTGCCGGACTTGGAAGTTCAACGAGGAAGATTGTTCTGGCTGGGAAAACAATGTCGATGTAAAGACTGGCCCGGAAAGAAATCACATGAAGAAAGCTTCGATATTGCTCGTTGGCTTGATGCTGTCTGTTCTGACCTTCGCTGCGGTTCGGGATAACGGATTTAATGCGGTCTTTGGCCCCCTGTTTCAGCCCGCTCCCAACGTTCCGCCGCTCGTCGGCCCGAGGCAGGGGCTCGATTCACTTCACCGTTGGAACGTGATCGCTATTAATGCCACCGGTCTCGATCACACCCCTGTCCCTCCGGGAGAGAACCGCGTTTTCGGAGAACAGTTCGGACCCGGGCGCGCCAGCCGGGCAATGGCGATTGTCCACATTGCCATGTTCGACGTGCTTGAGGCGGTCCTCGGCGGTTACACCAGTTATACTGGGACGCAGGCTGCGCGCGGCCCGACGTCAGTGGACGCGGCGATTAGCCAGGCCGGGCGCGACACTCTGGCGGCGTTGTTTCCATCGCAAACAGCGACTTTTGATGCGTACCTCGCAGAAGATTTGGCTGCTGTGAGGAACGCGCAGCAAAAAGCAAACGGGATCGACTTGGGGCACCGAGCAGCTGCAGCCATTCTGGGGATGCGTGTTAATGATGGTTCGCAATTTCCTGATCCGCAGCTTGGCGTCGATTATTTTCCGAGCGATCTGCCCGGGCACTGGCGGCAGGACCCCGTGAGTCTGTTTCCGCTCGCGATAGGGGCGCACTGGGGTGAGTGCATACCGTTCGTGATCAATTCGACGACTCAATTCCGCGCGCCGCCTCCGCCCGACATGACTAGCGCCGACTACACGGCTGCATACAACGAGGTGAAAAATGTGGGCGGTGACGGGATCATTACGCCTACGCAGCGCACTGAAGAGCAAACCTTCATTGGTACTTTCTGGGCTTATGATGCCACCCCGAGCCTGTGCGCGCCTCCGCGCCTTTACAATCAGCTCGCAGTGCAACTTGCCGACCAGCGGAGATTGAGTGGCATTCAATTCGCGCGCTTGCTTGCGTTGGTAAACACCGCGATGGCCGATACCGCAATGACGGTTTGGGAATCGAAATACCACTACGATTTGTGGCGTCCGATTGCGGGCATTCGAGAATCTGATACTGGCACAGGGCCTACCGGCCTCGGCGACGGCAATCCCGAGACCATTGGCGATACGAACTTCATGCCGTTAGGCGCGCCCGCCAGCAATCTCACCGGCCCGAACTTCACGCCGCCGTTCCCCGCCTATCCTTCAGGTCACGCCGGTTTTGGAGGCACGGTCTTCCAAATCATGCGCAGGTTTTACGGCACTGATAACATCGCGTTCACGTTCGTTTCCGACGAATTTAATGGACAAACGCGCGACCACGATGGAAACATCCGTCCTTATTGGCCGCGGAGTTTTTCGAACTTATCCCAGGCTGAGGAAGAGAATGGCCAGAGCCGGATTTATCTCGGGATTCACTGGCGCTTCGACAAGACGGAAGGGATCGCCTCGGGTAACCGCGTGGGCGATTACGTATTCGACCACGCCTTCAGGCCGATCCGGCCCTGAAAAATCGAAAATCGCAAATCGACAATGCAATGGCGGTGAGGGAGGGATTCGAACCCTCGGTAGCCTTTTGGGCTACGGCGCTTTAGCAAAGCGCTGCTTTCAACCACTCAGCCACCTCACCAAGAGCAGAGCGAGAATATCGCGAAGAATTGTCGATTGCCAATTTCCAATTGCCAATTGATTTAAGTCTGGTTTGATAAGCGAAGAAGAAGCGCGACAAAAGATTCTCGAGTCGGTTCGGCCGTTGCCTTCACGACGCTTGTCGCCCTCGCAAGCGCTGGATTCTTTTGCAGCCGAAGATTATTTCGCGCGTTTCCCGCTACCAACCTTCGATTAATTCAGCCATGGATGGCTATGCTGTCGTCGTAGAGCACTTTCCAAACCGGCGAACGAACTTATGTTGATGAAGTCGCTCATGGGAAACTGCAGATGCGCAACGTTCAGTCTATTTTCCGGTGGACGACTGCAGGCGTATGGACTGGAGGGCGAATCGAGTTTTCGACGTGTCGAGTTGCCGCGCTTTCGCTTCAGGCACAAGTTTCTTCAATTGCACAGCCAGTGCTGACGCTTCGGCGCGAGGTGCTTTGTCGGAAATCTCGAGCAGTTGAACACCGGCTACGTCCCACAGCTCAGCGGTGATTTTTCCGGCAAAGCCATCCGGCTCCAGCTTCCAGATTCGCGAGCGAATCGGGCCGAGACATTTGATTTCCGTGGGACTAGCTTCTGCGCCGCCGATTTCGTGGAACAGCGTCCGGCTGGCTTCGTTCAGGGCGGATTCCACCTTTTGCGGGTCGGTAACGGCGGCAACCACGACTTCTGAACCGGGCTCGGTGGTTGATGGAAAACGAAGGCAATTCCTCGCGCCCAACATTCTGATCGCCTTCGAATTTGGCAGCCGCTCCCGCAGCAGCTAGAAATCGGCTGGCGGCATCCGCTGCGGTTGGTCCGCGCACCTTGAGCGTGGCATCCTCGGCATCGTCACCTACCACCGTCTGCCGCACCCGGAGGATCAGCCCGCGGTCAAAGAGCGCCAATTTCCCGCTGTCGAAAAAATGGATGCGTCTCTCTTCTTTGGGCGGGTCGTTCAAGCCGAGAAGAGCAAATGCCTTCGCGGTGTCGTCCGATACAAAGGCCAGCTTGACCTCAATCTTTTCCGGGAGCGACAATGTCATGATTTCGGAGGGTTCGCTTTTAGGCCCCAGGCGCCCGAGTCTTCCGAACAACTTTCTGGCCAGTGCTTCCACCATGGCATTTAGATTATCGATAGTAAGTTTGTTATCGATGGCAGGACCCGAGTGGAGAAAGACGAAATATTTTGGTTTTTGCTTTTGTTGGTCGTGGTTTTGGTGATGCGGGTTATTTCACTGGCGGGATGAAAGGCAGGCCGTCGAAGTCGCTAAGGTCTTCGATCGGGCCGAATTTGTTGAAGAGCGTCTCCCATGTGTCGGGCGTGCGGGCTCTCGTGCCGATGGTCTTATCAAGTGCCGTGGCGCTATGTTCGCCAAACACACCATCCAATTCATCGGGACCGCCGAGAGTGCCTGTGTGGAAAAGCCACTTTTGCCATTGCAGCGCCTCGTCGCGCTCGAAGTCTTTCTTGAAAAGCCGCTCTTTGGGAATCTCGATGTGGGGCATGTCCTGCTTCTTCTTAAAGCGCCCGCCCCAGGTTAGCCCGAACTTATCCGCGCCTGTCGCTATCTGTTTTTCCTGTGGCCCGGCTTTGAGTATCGAGCCGTCAGGCTTAAAAAGAATAATATCCACGGCCTGCGCGCCAAGGAAGTTGTGGCGCGATTTCTTATGGATTCCGTCGAGAGGCGTGAACGTCTCCCCGACCTCTACAAAGGTCCCGGTATTTGGATCAAAGCGCCGCCCTTTCTTGAATATGTCGAACTGCTCGTCCGGGGTGCGATGCACCCCTTGGGAATCCACGCCCGTTTTCCATCCGGCCGGGAGGTTATTCTTGATCTCTGCGAGTATCGCCGCCAAGGCAGCGTGCAAGATCGGGTGGAGGAAGAGCGGGTCTGCTTTGTGGTTGGCCATGGTCTTTTTTGGTTTGTTGTTTGACTAAGGAAGTTACTTGCCTCGCGGATCGCCGCTCAGTCGGTGACCGAAGACCTGAAGAACGGCGTCGCTGGTGTGCTCGCCGGGCGCACCGTCGGGAATTAGGGAGATGCCGGGCTGAGTATTCAACATTCGCTGAAAATTCTTCACTCGCTCTACCATTGCCGGGTCGCTGGATTTCTTGTTGGAGAAGACGATCCCAGGATCGTCCTTGAGTTCCGGTTGCTTTACTTCATCAAACTCAATCGCGTTCATCTCCAGCAAGCGGCGCAGGATGACCGCGGCACCACATTGCTTCGAGACCGCGTCCGGGTCGAAGACTCCGTCGCGGACAAACTTGCCCCTGGTATAGTGGTTCGAGAAGCTCCAGAGATAAGGCGTGTGAATGCCTTTGGCGCGGGAACCAAAGCCATTGAAGCCTTCCAGCTTGAAGCAGATGCCAGCGAAGGTCGGCTCGAGATTCACGGCCACTTTGTCGAAAGCCAGTGCGTCGATCGCACTCTCCTCGAAAGTGAATGGCGGTGAACCTTCTTTGGGACGGCCTGCGGGCACATTGACGGTGCGCGCTTTGAGTGAGTCGCCGTTGTGCAGGTGGGTGTTGAAGTTCAGGCTGCCCTCCAGGCTGTGGATTGCGGCAACCATAAACCACGGCACTCCGCTGGCTGTGGCGATCGCTTCGTAGCGGGCCTTGTTGGCGAGAATGGTGTCGCAGATATCCTGCACTTCCGTCAGTTTGTTAGTGCGGATTTCGCAGGTCTGAAGGAGGCTGTTGTATTCGTTGCGGAGTTCTTCGAGTGTGGGTTTGGCCATAGTGTACGTGTGTGTGGATGTTAGTGCTGCGTGTTAAAAAATGGATTAGTTGTTTTCCGGAAAGTTTCATTCGTTGGCTGATTCTGATGCTGGGCGGAGGTGGTGGCGGGGGTAACACCGGGGGGCCGATTGACGATGTTAATGCCAAGACGCAGGTCAAAACCGATCGAATTCACGGCTTCGAGCACCAGAGGCTGGCCAGCCATCCCGCATGTAAGAGCAAAAAAGAAGCAATGCCACACTTTGCTCATATCAGTCGTGGCGGGAAAGAATATCGCCACCCGGCTCCGGCTGACCCCAGAAACATCGTGCCCGAACATGGGTGCTTCGCCGCCCATGCAACGAAAACATGGGAATCGTCAACCTTTGTAATCCCGCACTGATAGGCGATCCAACCAACTGTAGCCGCTAATAGAACCATGAGCGCGATGGGAAAATCTGGCAGAAACTCCTGCCAACCTTTCTTTGTTGCCGTCACGTTTGTAGGGGCTTCATACTTACCCCAGCGCCAGCTGCCCAACCTCACCAAAAGCTAGCGAGAACATAGCGAAGAAATGCACGTTGCCAATTCTCGATTACTAATTGAAATGATTGGCAATGATCAGCGAGGAAGAAGCGCGGAGGAAAATTCTGGAGGCGGTCGGATTTTTGCCCTCACGACGATTGCCGCTCTCGAAAGCGCTGGGTTCTTTTGCAGCTGAAGATTGTTTCGCGCGGCTGCCACTGCCTACGTTCGATAATTCAGCCATGGATGGCTATGCTGTCGTTGCAAGTTCATTCACCAAGGGCGCACGGCTGCGAGTGACGGGCGAACAACCAGCTGGCCCTGATCGGCGGCTTCGGATTTCTCCAGGTGAAGCGGTTCGAATCTTTACCGGCGCGCCAGTGCCGCAGATGGCGGACTCGATCGTTATGCAAGAAGACGTTACTCGTGAAGGCAACGAGATTCTCGTGAACACCGACGTCAAAGTTGGCGAGTTCATCAGGCGCTGCGGCTGCGATCTTGCAGAGGGTCAGAGAATATTGGCGAAAGGCGAGCGACTTGGCGCGACCACGATTGCTCTCTTGGCGTCACAAGGAATTGCTGAGGTGATGGTCGGCGGCGAGGTGAAAGCCGCGATCGTTTCTACCGGCGATGAGCTTGTAAAGGCCGGCGGCAAGCTTGAGCCGGGACAAATTTACGAAAGCAATTCGGCGTTACTTCGGGCGCTGCTGGAGCGCTGCGGTGGGATTGTGAAATCGGAAGAGCATTGTCGCGACGAACGCGAGTCGTTGGTGGACGCAATCAAAAACGGAATCAAAAATCACATCCTCATTATCAGCGGCGGTGTTTCTGTTGGGGAGCACGACTTGGTTAAGGACGCATTACACGAGCTTGGAGCCCCGCTCGCGATCTGGCGCGTGGCGATCAAACCTGGGAAACCTTTTCTTTTCGGTCAATTGAATGAATGCGCGGTGTTCGGGCTTCCAGGCAATCCTGTCTCCGCTTTCGTCACCTTCCTGCAATTCGTGCGGCCCGCGATTTTGAAATTGATGGGTGCGACCAATCTTACTCTGCCGCGGGTGCCGGCGAAGTTGACCGTCGATCTGACGAACGACAGCGATCGAGCGCATTACATTCGCGGGAAACTCGAACACGGAAAATTTACTCCGGTTGGCCGCCAGGAATCGCATGCGCTTTTTGGTTTGAGCCAATCAAATGCGTTGCTGCGGGTCGCCCGAGGGCAGTCGTTGAAAGCCGATGAAATTGTTGATGTTCACATCTGGGATTAGCAAATTTCTTTCGGGTCAGCCGGTTTGACAGGCTATGCACGCATTTTTAGTTTAATCGTCTTGAATACCGGAACCGTCACCGCACCTGCACGAAATCCGACCGATCAAGTTCGTGCGGATGCCGAACGGCTTTCCCACATTGTGCTGGAAATGCAGCGCTGTTTTGTGCTGCATCTGTGCAAGGAGCTGGCGCCTGGTAACGTCTCGTTCCCGCAATTTTTCCTTCTGGCGTACCTGGATCGAAAAGAAGTGCTCACGATGACCGCGATCGCGCAGAAGATGGGGCACACGACGGCCGCGGCGAGCGGTCTGGTGGCGCGTCTGGAAAATCTTGGCTACGTGATGCGCTCGGTCGCGAGAGACGATCGCCGCAAGGTGATGGTCTGCATCACGCCGAAAGGCTCTGCCCTCGTCCGCCGGATTCGCGAGGAAATGGTCGGCAACCTGATGAAGATACTGAACCATCTCACGCCGGACGAACAAAAGGCATGGCTGCAGATTTACAGCAAGATTTATGATTACTGCCAGTCGAAATGATTTTTCAGTCGGATGATGGCAGTGTTGCGAAATTGAGGCAAAACACTTAAGGCTAAATCCAATCGCCGCCTTTCGCGCATCTAACCGCTGAACCGCCATGAGGAAATTCTTTCTTGTCCCCGGGATTTTTGCAGTTTTCAGCATCCTGGGTCAGCTCGCTTTTGGCGGCAGCGACACAAGATCCGCCAGCGAAACAAGATCGGTCGGTAAAGTCCCTACTTTTACACTCAACCAGGCGATCCTGACAGCGCTGCAACGCAACCCTGCTCTTCTGAACGCGGAACAGGAGATCAAACGGACCAGAGGCGTGATCATTCAGGTGCGTGCGCAGGTGCTGCCGCAGGTCACCGCAAGGGGCAATTTTGAATGGACTGATCCGCACCTGCAAGGTGCCCGCATATTCGGGCCCTCGACCACGGGCACCACTACGACACCTGGAACAACGACGGGCGGCGCTGCGTCCCTTATCGAAGCGCTGCCGTCTCAGGTCAGGGAGGTTCAAACACCACTTGCCGCTCCCTCACCGACACCAGCGATTATTAGCACTGCTGAGCAGAGCGATGTGTCCTACACCATTAGCGTCCTTGGAACGCAGCTGATTTTTAACGGCACAAGCTGGCCGCAGATCCGCGGCACGTTTTTTCAGCGAGACAGCGCTTATTTCGCATTCAGAAATATTCTGGACCAGCTGATTGCGACCGTGAAAACGCAGTTCTACCAAATCGTAGTCAATCGAGAGCTGGTCAGCGTGAACGAGCAATCGGTGCATCTTTTGGAAGCTCAGTTAAAGGACCAGCAGAACCGTTTTGAAGCGGGAACGGTTCCGCGGTTTAACGTATTGCAGGCCGAGGTGGCGCTCTATAATCAACTTCCGCAACTCATTACTGCCCAGAACAACTTACGAATCGCGAAAATTGTTCTTGCCAAGACACTCGGCCTCGACTTCCAACCGCGACGCGGTGAAAGCCCGCCGTTGGAGGTCGTTGGTGAAATGCCATACATCCCGCGCACCATTAGCCTTGCTAATGCGATCGAATTAGGAAAAGAACGGCGCCCATTTCTCAAACAGGCGCGGGCAAACGTGCTCAACCAAAAAGAGCAAGTGCGCGCGGCAGCGGGTCAATGGCTCCCAACGATCACCACAACGGGCGGAGGAGAATGGATCAGTTCGCCGATCAACTCCAGTTGGCACGATATTTCGAAAGGTTGGCTCGCAACGGTCCAGGGCAGCTTGCCAATCTGGGATAGCGGCGCCATCGCTGGCCAGGTCATACAACAACGCGCTCTCCTTTTCGAAGCAAAGAACACGTACGATGATGATGTTCGGCAGGTGGAGCTGGAAGTGCAGACCGCGTATTCAAATTTGCAGCAGAACCAAGAGCTGATTAAGAGTCAGGAAAAAAACGTTGAGCAAGCCGAGGAAGCCCTGCGCCTCGCCAAGGCCCGGCTCGACGCTGGCGCAGGGGTGCAGTTGGATGTGCTAAACGCGCAGGTACAATTGCTCACGGCACAATCAACGCGCTTGCAGGCGCTCTTCGGATACAACTCTTCGCTGGCGGAATTCGACCGCGTCACCGGCGCGCAGAGCACGTATACGGAAATGTTCGCTGACGTCGCGCCGCGGGCGACCAGAACGAAGACATATTACACCGGCAGCGGTGTGGACGCGGAAGGAAAACCAAAGCGCGTTGGCGATACCACGGTGCGAACTTCGACTGGAAGATCGCGAACTGCTTATTCCAAATAAGCTTTAATTCTAAACGCATTGGACGAGGCGAACGCGTTGAGGAGTCGCCGCGGCGACCTTTCTAGCTTTGGGCACGGTGGATCGGTTTCTCCGAAGACGATGCCAAAGTTTTCGCCAAAGAGGCAGTTAGGCTCGACGAACACCCCAAGCGAAGGGAAATTGACACTTTATTTAGAGTTTCGAGCTTGAGATTTGAGCTGAAATGACGGATTTGCCTTTCGAACAGTTTCCGCCGCTGAGCGCGATTCGAATCTGTCGTCACGCTTTTACGCAACGAATTCCGGGTATCGACGTCTCGGACGATAAACCCGAAGTTCTAAAGCGGCTCAGTGCCGCGCATCGTGAGATTCGTAACGAAATGGGAATAGCCGATTGGCCGCTGGTCACCGCCCAACAAATTCACGGAAACAAAATCGCAGTCGTCGATAATTGTAGCCGCGGCCCTGTGGGCCGCGAATTTGCCGGCTGCGACGGACTTATCACAAATCAGCGCGGTACTGCTCTGGGCGTTTACGTGGCCGACTGCTGCGCCGTCTACATTGTCGATCCAAAAACGCCCGCAATCGGCCTGGTGCATTCCGGACGCAAAGGCACTGAGCTCGGCGTCGTCACTAATGCAATCACAGAAATGATTAGTCGCTTCGGCTCTGAAGCTTCGAACATGATCGTGCAATTCAGCCCCTGCATTCGCCCGCCGCACTATGAAATCGATTTCGGCGCTGAAATTGTCCGCCAATGTCGCACTCTCGGCGTGAAAGAAATCCACGATGCCGGCGTATGTACCGCCTGCGACTTGGATCGTTACTATTCCTATCGCGCCGAAAAAGGAAAAACCGGACGCATGCTCGCCTTGATTGCACTCAATCCGATTGCGGATTAAAACGAAAAATGTTCGCCCTTAATTACGAAATTTCTTCTAATTTTTGTAAGGCACATGATGACACATTGCCCCGCCGTTGGTTTCACAGGCTGCCACTGCGTTTGCTTGTACAAGCGTACTGCCAGCATGTGCAACCGCACCGTACTTCCACATTGCGATGACAAATAGCTTTCCTTCGGGCTAAGCTCGCTCTCGGTGGCGGAAGCTCAGTTCTTTTCGCTAGATTGCCGTATCTGCACCAGCGCCGTGTCTAAGCGGGCAAATGCCGCGCTTTTTTGCGTTCGCGACGAAGTCCAGGAATTCGCGCGCTGGTGCGCCGAACTTCGTCGTCGCTGCTTTTTCGAGCGCCTGAGAAATGTTCAGTCCGCTCAGATAAATAAGCTTGAAGGCTGCTTTGATTTCATCTCGGTCCGTTGCGCTGAATCCGCCGCGACGTAGCCCAACGACGTTTACTCCGAAGACGAAGTTGCGTTCGGCTGCGATAACGAACGGTGGCAGATCCTTCCCGAACGCGGAACTGCCCTGCACCATCACCAGTCGTCCGATGTGCATGTGCTGATGAAAAGTCGATCCGCCGCCGAGAAACGCGCCGTCATCAACCTGCACGTGGCCCGCCAGCAAACAGTTGTTCGCGATGATCACGTTGTTTCCGATGAGGCAATTGTGGCCGATGTGTGCGCCCGCCATCAGGAAATTCTTGTCGCCGATTTTGGTCGCGCTGCCATCGGGACTGCCGCGATGGATCGTGCAGTACTCCCGGATGATGTTGTCGTTGCCGATTTCCACCCTCGTTTTGCGTTCCGGCGAGTACAACACATCCTGCGGCGACGCGCCGATGATCACGCCGTGTCCGATGAAATTTCCATTGCCGATTGCGACCTCGCTCTCAATCACCACGTGTGATTGCACGATCGTTTTATCACCGATCACAGCCTGTGGCCCAATCATGGAGAACGGGCCGATCTCCACGTCGGCGCCGATTTGCGCCTCCGGATCGACAAGAGCCATCGGATGAATTCTCACGCTGCTCATTTGTTTCAAATTCGAATTTCGGATTTCCGTTGTTACAAAACGCCTGCTTCCTTGAAACTGAAGTAACCGGGGTTCCCTTCTGATGGCGCGCCAATAACGATGTGATCGAGCAATTTGATTTGCAAAAGCTCGGCGGCTTCAGCCAGACGTCGCGTCAGGCTGTGGTCTGTCTGGCTGGGCGACGCGTCGCCGGACGGATGATTATGCACTACGATGACAGCGTAAGCCGAAGCGACCAGCGCGGGCCGAAAGACGTCGCGCGGATGAGCGATACTTTCGTTTACGCTTCCCATCGAGACTTCCTCCACTCGAATCAAATGATAACGCGTATCGAGCAGGATCACGCGTAGCGATTCTTTCCGAAGCCGCCGCATCTCGGGCCCGACGAGTTCATTCACGAGTTCGGGCGAATCGATTTTTTGCTTTGACAATGTCTCGCGCGCGAGCCGCTGGCCGAGTCCGAAGGCGGCAACCAGTTGTACTGCTTTGGCAAAACCAACACCGCGCATCCTCGATAGCTCATCAACCGTGCAACGGCTTAATCCGCTGAGCGAGCCGTAATCTTTCAACAATTTGCGCGCGACTTCGATCGCATTGGCGCCGTGAATTCCGGTGCGCAGCAAGATAGCGATTAACTCTGGATCGGTTAAGGCGTTGGCGCCATGCGCCGCGAGTTTTTCGCGCGGCCGCTCATCCTGCGGCATCTCGCGGATTTTGAGCTGCGACATAATGTGGGAACGGCCTCAGTGCCGTGATCGCGGGTTGCTAAAAGTCGGGACGAGGTCCCTCCCACATTTCATCAGACGCGAAGTTGATCGAACATTTCGCACAATGCATCGCCGAGCGAGATTAATGCATCGGCGTAAGGGTTCGACGCAAGTCCGTCGAGCGTGCATTGCGCGTCGCGAATCAAATCGCTGCCAGCGTCGATTGACTCGTTCAGCGCTCCGTTACTTGCGCCATTCTTAAGGAGCGCAATCATTTCTTCGACTCTTTCTTCCAGCACAACCTGGCAACAGCGTTCCCGTTCAAACTCCGACGCGGAGCGAAGAAAGATTAAAACCGGCATAGTAAACTTGCCTTTGCGCAAATCGGTTCCGAGCGTTTTGCCGGTTGCGCTTTCGCTGCCGGCAAGGTCAACACAATCATCGTAAATCTGATACGCTGTGCCGACTTGAATCCCAAAATTCTTGAATGTTTCGATCACATTCGGCTCGGCTTCGCTGATAAGCGCGGCCAATTCGGCTGCAGTGGAGAAAAGCGAGCCGGTCTTCATTTCTACAATCCGCAAATAATCCTGGACGGTGAGGTTGAGATCGAACCGGCGCTGCGTCTGGATCATTTCGCCAGAGCAAACAGTGCCGGCTGTCCGCGCGATTGCGCGACTGATATCTGCGTTCTCGAAATTTGTCGATAACGTCAGCGCATGCGCGAAGAGACAGTCGCCCAGCAAAACGCTGAGCGAATTTCCCCAGCGCGCGTTTGCCGTCGGCTGCGCCCGACGCCGCTCCGCTTCATCCATCACGTCGTCGTGCACGAGGGTTGCGATATGGATGAGCTCCACGATCACAGCAAGATCAACATGGTTCGAATTGATGTTGCCGCTGGCACCGCCGGCGAGAAGAGCCAGAAGCGGACGAAGGCGCTTGCCGCGGCTGCCGACTGCATAGACGACATAGCCTTCGAGCGCTGGATCAAAAGCCGCCGCCTGCTGTGCAATGCGCGTCTCCACTTCTTCAAGGTGAGGCTGAACCAGCCGCGCGACTTGAGCGAGCGAGCTGGCAGGCGAAGCAATCGCCGTAAGACCAGTTCGCCTCGGCTGTGAGCGCGCAGTGAATTCCACGAGGCGAGAATAGCGGGGCAGGTTCTAGCTTGTCAAAACTTCGCGCCGCAATTTTTTCGGAGATCGCCCGCGCCGACGTGCTGTCTTCGGCAGCTTGCCAAAGACGTCTCAGCGCCTACGCAGCCAAGCGTCCGTCCCATATTTGCAGTGAGCGAGTTCTCGCGCCCGATTCAAAATTTTCACGGCAACTTCGCGCTCGCTGCAATTCGCCGACAAAACCTCTGCAAATCGTTCCGCTAGACCATTTCCAAGATCAACCCCTTGAATACTGCCCTGTTGCAGCAATCCGCGGTGCGTCCGGCGTTGCGCCGCACCGGCGATCTTGCGACCACCGATCATCACGTCCGCTCGCACGGGATTCGCGAAGCAATTGTAGCCGCTGACGGTGACAGCGGTTCGCGTGGCAGCCACAATCCCGCCGGGGTCGATGCCCCGGGCTACGACCGCGCACTTACCGATTTTGCTCAACGCATCGACCAAAGCGCGATGAACTTTTTCGTAGATCGATGCGGAGGATGCCCCGAAGACTGTATCATTGGCGGGAATTACAATCGAATAGGTGAGGTCTTCTCCGTGGAACACCATTCCGCCGCCCGTCCAGCGCCGAACCAAATCGCGCGCAGACACATAATCAACGACATCGCGAAATTTTCCGAAATATCCAAACGACAGAGCAGGGAAGTGCCATCGGTAGAATCGAATCGCTGGAACCGTGGCATACTCTAGCAGCGCTTCGTCGATGGCCATGTTCATGGCCGCTGAATGTGGAACGGTGTCGTGATAGACGTCGGATGCAGCAAAAAGTCTCTTGGTCGTGTCGAACAAAGTTGAGACATCTCTAGCTGCTCCAGAAATGTTCAGCGATTCCTCAACTCCCCTCGGAACGACAGGTATCAAACCAATTCCTCAAGGATTTTAGTGACAGCTTCATGCGGATTTGGGTGCGAAATAATTGGCCGGCCAATCCCAATATAGTCCGCGCTTGCTTGAATTGCCTGACGCGGCGTCATGAATCGTTTTTGGTCGTCCGGTGCCGCCCAAGTTGGCCGAATTCCCTGGACGGCGATTTTGATCTTGTCGCCGAATTCCGCACGCAACATTTTGACTTCGTGCGGGCTAGCGACAACGCCATCGATTCCTGCGCCGACACCCAAATTGGCCAAACGCAGAACCTGATTGTCAACTTTGTCGGCGATGCCAATTTCGCGTAGCGTTTTTTCAGTCGCGCTTGTTAAGACAGTGACGCCAAGAATCATCATGTTATTCGCACGAGCTGCAGTCGCGGCGCGGATCATTTCGCTCCCACCACTCAAGTGAATGGTGAGCATATGCACACCAATATGACTCGCGGATTCGACTGCTCTCGCAACCGTGTTTGGAATATCGTAGAGCTTGAGATCGAGCCACACTTTTGCGCCGGTGGCCAATACGCGACGCACAATTTCTGGACCTTCAGCCGTGTAAAGTTGCAGGCCGACTTTGAAAAACGAAATCGGATCGCGCAATTGCTCGACGAGATTGAGCGCTTGCCGTTTTGTCGGCACATCGAGTGCGACGATGATTTTGTCCGCGTTAGTTGTCATTTCGTGCACCAATTTGTCATGTAAAGTCGAGATATCTCTCAATATCATTCTCTGACAGCAAGAGATTCCTCGACTTCGCTCGGAATGACAGAACAAATTGCGAATGATGCAAGTCCTCGCCCCCGCGAAAATCAATCTTTCGCTGAAAATTTTGGGTCGGCGGAGCGACGGCTTCCACGAGATCGAAACGCTGATCGCGCCGATTACGCTGTGCGACCAGCTCGAAATCGGCACGAGCGATAGCAGCAATGGCATCCGATTCAGCTGTGATGATCCGTCAGTGCCGGCAGGCGACGACAATCTGATTGTGCGCGTAGCGAAAGCTTTCTTTGCTGCGACAAAGTTAAAGCCGGCGGTGTCGATCGAGCTCAACAAAAGGATTCCTCACGGAGCGGGGCTGGGTGGGGGAAGCAGTGACGCCGCTTCCACTCTGCTGGCACTCAACGAACTGTTTGAGACGAAATTGCCGCGCGAAACGCTGGTGGAAATGGCGGAACCAATCGGATCGGACGTTCCATTTTTTATTTTTCAGTCTGCAGCGCTCTGCAAGGGACGAGGCGAACTGGTCACGCCTCTACAGTTAAAAGACAACCTCTCGGTCCTCCTCTTGAAGCCGGGATTTGGCGTATCCACAGCATCGGCATATTCGCACTGGCGCGACTCGCTCGAAATTCCAGGAGTCTCTTACGCAGCTCAAGAATTCACGGAGCAGACTTTTGTGAACGACCTCGAGCGCCCGGTTTTCGAAAAATTTGTTTTTCTCGCGCATTCCAAGATGTGGTTGCTCAAGCAGCCGGAAGTGGGCGCGGCGCTAATGTCCGGTTCCGGCTCGACCGTTTTTGCTGTAACGCGTCCTACCAAAGATGCCGATGCTCTGGCGAAGCGGGCAAGGTCGGAGCTCGATCCGGAGCTTTGGACGTGTGTGACACATACGCTGTAGGCACGACGACGTCATCCCGTGGGAATCCAACGGCTCTTCCCACAGATCTTTCCTTTGTGATCATTCGCCAGCGCCGCGCTGCAGTGCTGCTCGCGCGTATTCGCGATTGAGTTTCGCAATGAGACTGGCGCTGATCTCGGCGGGACAAACCGCTTCGCATTCGTAAGTATTGGTGCAATTACCGAATCCTTCCGCATCCATCACGCGCACCATTTTCAGAACACGACTCTCCCGTTCCGGATGGCCCTGCGGCAAAAAAGATAAGTGCGAGACTTTCGCCGCGGTGAAAAGCATCGCCGATCCATTTGGGCAGGCTGCCGCGCACGCGCCGCAGCCGATGCAAGCCGCCGCTTCCATGGCCAGGTCAGCGTCGTGTTTGGGAATCAGAATCGAATTTGCTTCCGGGGCAGAACCGGCGCGGGCGCTGATGAAACCGCCGGCTTGGACGATTCGATCCAGCGCGCTTCGATCAATCACTAAATCTTTGACGATCGGGAACGCGCCTACGCGGAATGGTTCGATTATGATCGTAGCGCCGTCACTAAATTTTCGCATGTAAAGCTCGCATACCGCGCCGGGGTGATCCGGACCGTGAGCTTCGCCATTGACGGTGAGAGCGCACGTTCCGCAGATTCCTTCGCGGCAATCGGAATCGAACGCGATCGGCTCCTCGCCGCGCTCGAGTAACCTTTCGTTCAGGATATCGAGCATTTCGAGAAATGAGGTGTTTGGTGAAATGTCGCGCACTTCGTAATCCGTCAGTTTGCCCGGAGTATTCGCATTCGGCTGGCGCCAGATTTTCAACCGAAAGTTCATAGTTGAGCGCGGTAAGGACGGATCGCCTAGCCATCCGCCAAATTCGTCGGCGCGCGCAGCCGTCGCGCCCTACCAGAAGAATAGTTCACTTATAGCTCCTCTGCGCTAAATGCACGGTCTCGAAATGGAGCGGTTCGCGGTGCAGTTTTGGTAATTGCCCGTTACCTTGAAATTCCCACGCGAACACTGCTGCGTGGTTTTCGTCGTCGCGGAGTGCCTCACCATCGGGTGTTTGGTGTTCCTGGCGAAAATGCGCTCCGGCAGATTCGTCGCGCTCAAGCGCGTCCAAGCACATCAGCTCGGCGAATTCCAGGAAATCGGCGACGCGTCCGGCACGTTCGAGGGATTGGTTAAAATCTTCTTCGCTGCCAGGAACGCGTACGTCGCGCCAGAATTGTTCTCTCAGTTCGGGAATCTTTTCGAGCGCTTCGCGCAATCCTTTCTCGTGACGCGACATCCCGCATTTTTCCCAGAGAAGAAGTCCAAGCTCTCGATGGAAAGAGTCGAGCGAACGCCTGCCGTTGACTTTGAGGAGTTTCTCGATCCTCACGCGCACATCTTCCTCTGCCTCTCGAAACTCTGGAGAATCCGGTGACGGCCGTTTTCCCATCTGGCCGGCGAGATAATTTGGCAGCGTGTTTGGCAAAACAAAATAACCGTCAGCCAAGCCTTGCATAAGCGCACTGGCTCCGAGCCGGTTTGCGCCGTGATCGGAAAAATTTGCTTCCCCGATTACAAACAGACCGGGCACGTTGCTCATCAGATCGTAATCGACCCAGAGGCCACCCATCGTGTAGTGGACTGCGGGGTAGATTCGCATCGGCACTTTGTAGGCGTTTTCGCCGGTGATCTTTTCATAAACTTCAAACAAATTTCCATAGCGTTCGCGGATCGTATTTTCGCCAAGGCGCTTGATCGCGTCGGCAAAATCGAGGTAGACGCCGCGCCCGCCGGGACCGACGCCGCGGCCCTCATCGCAAACTTCCTTTGCCGCGCGTGATGAGATATCCCGCGGCGCAAGGTTGCCGTAGCTGGGATATTTTCGCTCGAGATAATAATCGCGATCTTGCTCTGGAATTTCACCGGGCGACTTGTTCCGGTCTTCTTTCCGTTTCGGAACCCAAACACGTCCATCGTTCCGCAACGACTCAGACATCAACGTGAGCTTCGATTGATGTTCGCCAGTAACCGGGATGCATGTCGGGTGAATTTGGGTAAACGACGGATTGGCAAATAGCGCGCCCCTTTTGTAAGCACGATAGGTCGCTGTGACATTGCAGCCGCGCGCATTGGTGGAGAGATAAAACACATTCCCATATCCGCCAGTGGCGAGCACGACGGCATCGGCCGGGTATCTATCGATTTTTCCTGAACGCAGGCTGCGCGTAATGATGCCCTTGGCTTGTCCTTCAACGATCACCAGATCCAGCATTTCCGTCTGTGGGAACATCCGCACGGTACCCGCGGCAATTTGGCGGCAGAGCGCCTGATAGCAGCCCAGCAGGAGCTGCTGACCGGTTTGTCCACGCGCGTAAAAGGTCCGGGACACCTGTGCGCCGCCAAAGGAGCGGTTGGCGAGCAGCCCTCCATATTCACGGGCGAACGGCACACCCTGTGCGACGCATTGGTCAATGATGTTGTTGGCGATCTCGGCGAGTCGATAAACGTTCGCCTCGCGGGAACGAAAGTCGCCGCCTTTTATCGTGTCATGGAACAACCGATAAATGCTGTCGCCATCATTCTGATAATTTTTCGCCGCATTGATTCCGCCCTGGGCTGCAATTGAGTGCGCACGGCGCGCCGAATCCTGAAAACAAAAGCATTTCACCCGATAGCCAAGCTCGCCCAAAGTGGCCGCGGCCGATCCGCCGGCCAGACCGCTGCCAACCACTACGATCTCGAATTTTCGCCGGTTGTTTGGATTCACCAAGCGCGAATGATCTCGATGACTGCGCCATTTTTGAGCGAGCGGTCCCGGCGGGATTTTCGAATCTAGTGTGCCGATCATAACTGTTGCGCCGGCTTTATCAGTCCAAGCAGAATGGCGACGGGAATGGAGGTATAGCCAGCGAAGAGAAGCCAGGCAAAAATTCGGCCACCAAGGGACAGGCGCGGTGTCAACTTCTTGTCGTTCAATCCGAGTGATTGAAAAAAGCTCGATGAGCCATGGCTCAAATGAAGCGTTAGCAAAAACAGACCGAGAACGTAAAAGCCAGATACAAAATAATTTTGGAACCCATAAACCATCATTGAATAGACGTCGTAATGGCCGAGAGGATCAGGCTTAAGCAGCGCAAAACGCGGATCGGTTTTTCGAAAGGTGAAATGCGCGAGGTGATAAACGATAAACGCGAGGACGATCAAGCCGCTCATGACCATGTGGCGTGAAGCGAACGTCGCCTTCACGTATTGCCTGTCGCTGTAAGGCTTCGGCCGGGCTCGGCGGTTTTCGATTGCCAATTGAATGGTCACGTAGACGTGAATAATGACGGCAGCCAGCAGGAACAGACGAACCGCCCAGAGCAACGGGCCGAGGTCGCGCAGATGTTGGGAGTAGCCATTGATCCAATCCGGGCCAATAAAAATTTGCAAATTCCCTAGCAGATGTCCGATCACAAATAGGATCAAAATGATGCCGGTGATCGCGACGATCATTTTTTTTCCAACTGATGAACGATAAAAAGCCGCTAGAATGTTCACGCTACAAATATATGCGCTCAGCGAACGCCAAGATGGTTGTCCCTCGGCCCGCCGTAGCGATGCGAAGGCGGCTCAACGCGTTGCCAAATCAATCTCAGGTTATGGACGGCGCTTGGAGCGTCAAGGCGTAGCAGCGATCGATGATCGCGGTATAGAGGGACACCAGAAACAGATTCATGTTCTAACCGCACAACTCAGAGCAAAGTATTCTTTTACTTTGCGTGTTTAAGCCTATAATTGCCGGCTTCATGGCGAACCGCGAAGAATCGCAGGCGATCTCGCAGGAAATCCTCGCGTTCAAAGAGGAGTCGCGAATACATATCGGCAAGTCCGGCCGCGCGGTCGCCCGTCGCAAGCCCACTGCCCTGTGGTCGCATTTTCTCACTCATGAATGGTCGTCTGCGGTGCTCTATCTTTTTCTCGATGTAGTAAGCTGGCTCGCTATCTACCGAGTGGCAGGTTGGTTTCGGTACGACGCGTTTTACGCCACGCCGTTTCAGTTCTTCATCATCAATCTGATTCAACTGGGCGTGATTGTGACTGCGCTTTATTTTGTTGGTGGCTACGATCGCACTGTCGAGAAGCTCACCCTCGGTTATGCGGCCGAACACATCCTCGCGCTCATAGCTGCGGCCGTCGTTAGTGCGATGCTGATTTATTCTGCAGCGACGTTCGATCAGACGATGAAGCCGAGCCGTGGCGTTCTTCTTTTGAGTTTCGCAATTTTCCTGCCGATATCGCTGGCTTATCGCCGGTGGATTCGGCAATATGTTGTTGCCAGCAGCGCGACTCGCTCGTTTCTCGTCATTGGTAGCGGTACGACGGCGGCTCGTTTTTACGAGGCGTACAGGAACTCGCCGAACGGACAGCAGTTGGAGTTTGTGGATGTGAACGACCAGCGGGTGGGTCAGCCAATTGCCGGTCAAGGATCGCCGATTGTGCAGGGAAACCTCGCGGCCAAATTGATTAATCTCGGCGAACGTTATAGCGGCATCATTCTCGCTGAGAAAGCGAGCTCGCTCGGCACGGAATTGCTGGAGCGCCTAGTACACGCACAGTTTCAGGAAACTCGCGTTTACACTCTGGAATCGTTCTACGAAACTCAATGGCGTTATCTGCCGCTGGGCATCATCGACCCGTTTTGGCCGCTCCAGAGTGGGTTTCAGCTGGCTCGCACTTCTCCCTACCATTACCTCAAGCGGCTCTTCGACGTTGTCGCGTCGGCGATAGCGCTAATCATTTCCGCTCCGCTCTTCGTGCTGACTCCTCTGCTTATATGGATAGAGGACGGCAGTCCGATTTTCTACCGACAGGAACGAGTCGGCCGCGACGGGCGACGCTTCATTCTCTTCAAATTCCGAACGATGCACAGGCGCTCTGATGATGCGGACGAAGACATTTACACGCGAAAAGACGATCGTCGTGTGACGTCTGTGGGGCGTTGGCTGCGGAAACTTCGGCTCGATGAGCTGCCGCAACTCTGGAATGCGCTCAAAGGAGACATCAGCCTGATTGGTCCACGCCCAGAGTGGAGCAAGTGTGCCGAACGATACGAGCAGACGATTCCGTTTTATCATTTTCGGCACTTGGTGAAGCCTGGTATCACGGGCTGGGCGCAAGTGAATTATCCTTACGGCGAGAGCGACGAGGACGCGGTGGAGAAGCTGAAATACGACCTTTATTACATCCGGCACTACTCACTGAAGCTGGATGCCATGATCGTGCTGAAAACGCTATACACGATGCTCTTTGGCAAAGGACGATGACGTAAGCGGCTGGCACAATAGCCTTCTGTCTCGTGACATCTGACACGTGACCGCCTATTTTTTCCGCGCTGCATCTCGGTGGGTTTTTTTTGCCGCGCTTGTTTATGCTCCGTGGGCATACGGCGCCACAACATCGGCAAGTATTCAAGTAACTAACTGGATCTTGCTGGCTGCGCTTGTTCTTTGGACCGTGGAACTGCTGATCAGCCGGCGAGCGCCGCGATTTCCGCCCTTTCTGTTATTTTTAGCAGGAGCTTTGATATGTGTTGGCGGGTGGATGGCCTTAAACGCGAAGTCGATCTACGACTCGGATTTTTTTGTTTTCGTGCCGCTACGCAACATTGCGCCGCCGTTGCCAGGGTCCGTTGACTACGCGATCAGCTCGGCGTGGATAATCCGAGGCGCGTTGCTGCTCGGGACTATCTTGTTCGCCTCGGATCTTTCTCAGAGCAACCGGTGGTTGCTACGATTGTGGTATGTGATTGGTCTGGTCGGCGGTTCGATAGCATTCCTCGGTTTGCTCCAGAAAGCGACTGGTGCGCACATGATCTTCTGGCAACCGCCCCCACCGCCGGAGCTTTGGGTCAGCACTTTTTTTTCCACTTACTATTATCACGGCAACGCCGGGGCATTTTTGAACCTGGTCTGGCCGTTAAGTGCCGGTCTTGTGATCCGGGCGTTTACGAGCCGATCTCATCCAGGCATGCGCGCAATATCTATAACGCTTTTTATCGTAACCATTGCCGGAGTCCTGGCGAACACCTCGCGCATGGCTCTGGTAGTCGCGGTCATATTGCTCGTTGCGATCTGTGCGCAATTCGGACGCACGCTTCTTCGAAACCTGTCGGGCGCACAGAAAAGCGTCGCGTTCGCGGGCGCTCTTGCCATTCTTTTGGCACTGATCGCGGTGGCGCGGGCGACTCATCTGGAACAACCGCTTAACCGCTGGCAGTCGCTCAGCGGCGAGATTCCTAATGATGCGCGCTGGAAAGCTTGCCGCGTTGGAGTGGCCGCCGTACCGGATGCCGGATTCTTCGGGTTTGGGCCAGGAAGCTTTCGTGTTGTATTTCCAGTCTACAACATCAGACCGGCCAACCAGGTTGAGGGAACCTGGAGATTTTTACATCAAGACTATTTACAGACTCTGCTCGAGTGGGGGTGGCTGGGAAGCATTCTCTGGGCGCTAGTCTTCTTCGGAGGAATAATAGTCGGGATTCGCAGTTACAAGAAGTATGCCAGGCTACACTGGATGCCGCGAAGACGCGTGCTACAGCCCTTGGCTATCATCGCCCTTATAGGAGTTGCGGCACATTCGCTGGTCGATTTCCCACTTCAGATCGAATCGATCCAGCTATATGTGGCGACTTATCTCGGTCTTTGCTGGGGAAGCCCGCTCTGGCACCAGACTAGTCAGCAGCCACGTTGAGCGTTCAACCGTCAGAAGCCGAAACTCTGAGATACAACTGAAATTGACCCATCGCCACTTAGCTACGCTCCGTTGCCCTCGTGGTCGGACTCGGATCGGGCGTCGTCGCTGCGAGTGTAACTGCGAGAATACGCTCCTTCCTCTTTGCCGTAGCCGTGCGAAGCGTAGTAATAGTAATAGCCAACTCCGCGACTCCGCCGCAGTCGATTCAGTACCAGCCCGGCCGGGCGAATTCCTGACTTAGCCAGCAAGGTAATTGCACGGAGGACCGCGGGACGGGGTGTTTTTGCCGCTCGAATGACAATGCACACCGTCTGGACGTGTGGAGTCATGAGCAGAGTGTCACTGACTGCCAGAATTGGTGCGCTATCAATCACGACGCGATCAAAAAGTTGTGCAGCCTCCGCAACCAATTGGCCGAAGAAAGGTCCGGCAAGAATCTCAGCTGGATTGGGCGCGCGCCGCCCACCTGCGAGCACGGAGAGCTGACCTCCCGTCGCGGTAAGAATTTTCCCCGTAAGCTCAATATCCTCGTCGACAAGCCGGAATTCTCCGGCCGGAATCCGGCGCGCGGCCGACGCTACGTCCGCTTCGCCCACCAGGCAATCCGTCACTCCCGGTGTGCTGTCTTCCTCTGAATTATTTCGCGGATTCGCGAAACGGAAAATCTTGTGCATGTTTGGCCGTCGCAGGTCGCCGTCGATAAGAAGAACGCGATAACCCTGCTGAGCCAGGGCAAGCGAATAATTGGCGCTGGTGAAGCTTTTTCCTTCGTTAGGCACGGCGCTGGTGAAAAGCGAAACCTTGCGCTCGGCTTCGGGGCCCAAAAGAGAAAGCGCGGCGCGTAAATTGCGGAACGCTTCGGCTGCCGGGCTTTCAGGAGTTTCCACCACGACGCGATAGTTCGAACTTCCGAAAGCTTTGCTTCGCCGTTTTAGTCTGTTAACGGCGCCTTCATCAGTGGTGTCGGGAACAGCTGCAAAAACAGGCAATCCAAGGGTAATTTCTGCCTGGTCCACGGTTTTAACGGACCGGTCTAGGGCATCGGCGCCAAAAACGAATGCGAGTCCGGCAGCCAGGCCACCAAGCAGCCCCAGAGCGATCGCTCTCGTGGGCCGGGGACTAACAGGAGAGAGCGAAAGCGGTGAATGCTCAATCACACTTACTGCATTCGTCTTCACGTCTTTTGTTAAACTTGTGTCCTTTATCTGGCGAAGTACGCTCTCGTAGAGTGCACGATCCGTTTCGGCTTGTCGGGCCAACTCCTGCCAGCCGATCGCTGTGCGGTTGAGATTGACCGCGACGCCCTGCTGGTCTTGCAACGCCTGTTGCAGGCTCGCCTCTGTGGCCTTGGTTTGCTCGATGGCGTTACGCAGAATCGCAGGTTGCGCCAGCACAGCTTGACGAAGCTTCGCTTTTGCTTCGGCCATTGCAGCCTTGGCCGCGATCATTTTGGGATGCTTGTCCTTGTATCGTAGAGCGTAGGTGGTGATCCCCGCTTCCATCCTTGTAACCTCGCGCCGTGCTTCGGTCACCATTGTGGCCGCCGAGATACTTGGAATCGCAAGCAGCGCGTCGATGTTATCCCCGACCTGATCGATTTGCTGGAGCTCGCCTTCGAGGCGAATCTGATCCGCCTTGGCTGCAGTCAATTTGCTGTTTAGTTCTTGCAGTTTGTCCTCCACCAAGCCGCCCCGAGACCCGCCAGCGCCAGCCCCGGAACCCTGCTGTGACCCGGTCGCGGCTGTGCCACCGCCAAGCTGCAATGCATCTGGATTCTTCGCCTTGTATTCGGCAACGGCCGCCTCGCTTTTTTGCAGGTTCGCCTTAAGTCGTTCTTCTTCTTCCAGCAAGTAACGCAATGCATCCTCGCTGAGCGAAGCCCGCCGCTCGATCGAATTGCGGATGTACTCCCGACCGATTGCTTCGACGAGGCGCTGTGCCATCGCTGGATCGCGATGCGTTACGTATAAGTCGATCAGACGGGTCCCGCGGCGGATCGCCGGCTTCACCATGCCGACCATTGCTCGACCCAATCCTTCTTCGAGCGGTGTAAATGTTGTGGCGCCACTAGCGATCTGAGTCTTTCCAGTTTGCGAAGGATCGGTGCGTTGGATCGGAGTAGCACTTTTGTCATTCACGACACTTTGACCCAAAAGGGCGCGCCCACCGTCTTCGGCCAAGCCTTCCGAGCGCACGACTCGGGCAAGAAGCGCTTGGTTAATCAGGTTTTGTTCGATCGTTCGCAGTGCCTCCTGACTAGCGAGAAACATGGACCGCATACGCGTTGTAGAATCATCCGTGGCGATCACACTGGGCTCCGAAAACTGCACTTCCAAAACGGTGTGTCCCTGGTAAAGCTTTGGCGTGCGCGCGAGGTATCCCAGCGCCAGAAAAAGACCGGCCAGAACGCAAACCGCTACGATCCAAATACGTTCGACGAAAGAATGCCAGAACCGCCGAAAATCGAATTTGTGCAGTCCATCGGCGTACTGCCCGGTCAGAGGTGCGGCAGGTTTCTCAGAATTTTTGGGAACAGTCGTTCCCATCAGAGATTGGGCAGGATCACTCACAGCAAAATATCGGCTGGAACCTTACACCAAGAACTGCGCTCGGAAAGCGAAGGCGCCAAATTTTTTTACTTAAAAGATACTTTCGCCAACGGTGATGGTATCGCCCGGCTCGACGAGAAAACCTCCGCCGCTTCCCTTCGTGAAGCGCTTCGCGTTAACCTTGAAAATCTGATCGCCACTCGCGTTATGCCGCCGCACCGTTATTCGTTCCGGTGCAGCGATGCGGGTGTACCCGCCAGCCATCGCGATCGCCTCCAGCAGATCGATACCGTCCGGACTGCTTTCGGGCATTTCGAAACTGCCGGGTCGACTTACCTGGCCCAAAATTGAAAAACGCCGTTTCGCGTAGCTGAGGAGCATGACGTTGACCCTTGGATTCACGAGATAATCGCGCCCGTACAACTCCGTGAGTTTTGAAGCAGCCTGCGTCAGATTCAGCCCCGCCAAATGGATCGACCCCAGCAATGGCACGCTCAAGTTGCCCTCGGGGTTCAATCGTCCGCTTGTGCGCAGATCGTCTTCGCCGAAAACCTCGACAGACACATAATCGTTCGCGCTCAAAATGTAACCGGGCGGTGCGCTAGCTGCGGCTGGCAAGGGCGCCGAAGCGCCCGGCGACGTAGCGACCGATCCTGTGGAGCGTGACGCGCCCGTTCCGGGCATGACTTGTGCCAACAGGAACTCTGGCATCAATGCCAGCGCGATCGCAATCGCCAGCCACCGTCCCCCTCTCCCTGCTCCCAAACGATTCAAACCCTGTTTAAAACCTGAGCGTAGCCCTAACGCCCACCTGATTATCATAGAAACTGAAGAAATCGACTGAGCTGACGTCCTGGCGGTGCAGGTAGTAGACCCCGGTGCTCAGCCACCTGGTAATCAGCACGTCAATCGACGGTTCGATAAACCAGTAATCATCATCCCGCGGCGCACTGACGTTGCGTGAAGTGGCGAAATAATCCGAGTTTTCATAACCGCCGCCTAAGCCCAAATAAACGCGCGAAAATAAACGCTGCTGAAACCGACCCACAACGTACGTCGTCGCGAAATCCTGGTCCGGAAGGAACCCGGAATTGTAAATCCGGCGCCCGGCCGCCAGCGTGAAAGTGGTGCCGTCGAAGGGATGATGAATTAACCCAACTTCAAATACCGGCGAGATGTACGTATCCCGGTTGCCCTCGAACTGGCGGAACTCCACGCCTCCCGAAGCATACAGGTTAAATTTGGCCGTCACGTTATAATTAAGGCGCAGGTTCACCTGCTCGAAAGTTTGGTCAGTAGTTGGTTCGTCCACCCAATCGTACCCGGCGGTGCCACCAATACCTACCGATACCTTTGGCAGCCAATTGTAGTAAATGTAAAGGCCGCCCGAGAGAGTGTAGGAACTAATGTGATTGGGATAGAAGAAGATCGAAGAATCAACCTCGCCCTGCAGATATACTTTCCCAGTCAAGTCGTACTGCGCTCGCAAGCGCGTGTCGAAGATGTTGACGCGCGTGGGCGCGCTCGCATCGGTGTTTGCCCACAGACCCGTCGTATCAATAAGGCTGTTGAGGTTTGCCGATTCGAGTAGCGCGATGTCCTCCATGAGGCTCAACCTCAAACGGCCGGTGCTATATCCACCTTCGAGGTGAATCAGCTGGTTAAATGCGTCTTCATCCGAATGATCGACGAACAGAATAGCGCTGGGCATATAATCCAGCCGGAGATAGCTTCTGTTGCGTCCCTCGATGTCGCCGACTCCAATGGTAATTTGGGGTTCAATCGCGAAATAATAATCGGAGACTCGATCTGTATGACTGATAAAGATGTTGTCATCCCACACACCCCGCACTGTCAGCCGCAGTTCGTAGTGAAACCGACGCGGTTCACTAGAGGAAATCGTTTCGCCACCGGGAAATACGTTCTTGCCCACCTGTCCGTAAGGACCTGCTGGTACTGGGGCCGGAACAACGTTTGTTTGCGCCGTAGTATAATTTGTTGAAGAAGACAACGGCTCCGGCGTAGACGGAAACGCCTGCTCAGAGGAAGGCAACGACTCCGCTGACGAGGGCAATGGCTCCGCCGGGGCGGAGGGTGACGATTGAGCCAAAGTGGGCAGTGGCTCTGCCGACGTGGAGGGCTGGGCTTCCGCCGAAGAGGCCGACGGCTCCGCCAACGAGGGTAACACGTCGGGTTCAATCGACTCCTGAGCTTGTGCAGCAAGAACGGCCGCAAAGAAAATTCCTGCCACAAAGGGAGCGAAACGGGGAATTATCGAAGGCAAACCGGAACTCATGGCCGCGAGAGTAGAGTGCCGCCAAAAAGCCGTCAATAAAAAAAATCACATAAAAATCACCCAGAAAAGGGGCTCCCATTTTGACCACCGTTATGGTCCTTGCGACCCAAGGGAGCAAACCAGCATTTGGCGGCGAAACTTGCTTTGGGGTTGTTCGCGTAAGACGTTTAACGATCTAGCGAATTAATGATTCGATCCTCCAGCTGTATGCCAGAGCAGGAAAAGACGCTGACGATTAACGAAATTTATCACTCGATCCAGGGCGAGAGCACCTGGGCGGGCTGCCCGTGCGTCTTTGCGCGCCTGACCTTCTGCGATCTTCGCTGCAACTATTGCGATACGGAGTACGCGTTTTACGAAGGCAAAAAGCAAACGCTGCAGGACGTCATCGATGCAGTAGCGTCGTTTCGTTGTTCGCTGGTCGAGATTACGGGAGGCGAGCCTTTATTGCAGAAGAACGTGCTGCCGTTGATGTCGATGTTGTGCGATGCGGGTTATACCGTCCTGCTCGAGACCAGCGGCGCGCACGATATATCGAAAGTCGATTCCCGCGTCCATCGGATCATGGATCTGAAAACGCCGGGCAGCGGTGAAGTCGAAAAGAATCTTTGGGCGAATATCGACTATCTCACCCTGCGCGACGAAGTGAAATTCGTGATGGGATCGCGCGAAGATTACGAATGGTCGCGCGACAAGGTGCAGCGATACGGTCTGTCTTCCCGTTGCAACGCTGTGCTGTTCTCGCCGATCTTCGGCAGGATCGACCCTCGCCAAATCGTCGAATGGATTTTGGCCGATAACCTCGACGTGCGTTTTCAGCTTCAGATGCACAAATTCATCTGGAGCCCGACACAGCGCGGAGTCTAAACGGCGCGCGGCTTCTTCGAGCGGTCATCCTGAGCGAAGCGAAGGATCTTGCTGAGGGGATTGATCACACAACGTAGTTTGCGTGATCGTCCGGGTGTATGAGAGGTCCCTCACTTTGTTCGGGATGACAACGCATGGAAAGCGATGGTATTTTCCCGACTGTGACAGCGCGCCTAACGAAAGATTTTACTTTTGAAGCAGCGCAGACTCTGCCTAATGCTCCGCAAGGCCACAAATGCCGACGCGTGCACGGCCACAGTTTTAAAGTCGAAGTTTCGGTAGAAGGCCGTGTCGATCCAAAGACGGGCTGGGTCTACGATCACGCAAGGATCAGCGACGCGATGAAACCGCTCCTGAAAATGCTGGATCACGCGTATCTCAACGACATCGAAGGCTTGGAGAATCCGACGATTGAAAAAATGGCCGAATGGTTCTGGCAAAAATTAGAATCTCAGTGTCCCGGCCTCTGCGAGGTCGTGGTGCACGAAACGCCCACCGCGCGGTGCGTTTATCGCGGCGACTAGTCTGGCACGAACATCCCAAAACAATTCGGGCTCGAGTTTAGATTCTCAGATCGAATTTTCCCGGCGCCCTCTCTTACAGCTCGATCGCGTAGCGCTTCATCTTGTTGTAGAGGGTGGGGCGCTGGATACCGAGAAGTTCGGCCGCTTTTTTCTTGTTGCCCCTGCATTCTGCAAGCGCTTGGAGAATGGCATTGCGCTCCACGTCATCCAGCGTTTGTACGCCGCTGCGTGGTAATGCGCCAAGCTCGGCCTGTTGCAGCGCTGGGGGCAACTGTATTTCCGTCGGGAGCTCTTTCATGCCAATCATGCCCTGTCGCGCCAGCACCACCGCGTATTCAATTGCGTTTTGCAATTCGCGAACATTTCCCGGCCACGAGTAATGAAGCAACTTTTGAAACGCATCCGGCGAAATATCCGGCTCCGGTTTGCCGAGTTGTTGAGAAAATTGTCTGACGAATTGCGCAATCAGCGGCGGGATGTCCTCTTTGCGTTTCCGAAGCGGGGGCACCTCAATCTGGAAAGTGTTTAGCCGGTAGTACAAATCCGAGCGCAGCCGGTTTTCCGCCAGTGCCTGGGCAATCGGCCGATTGGTCGAAGCGATCGCGCGGAAGTCTGCTTTCATCGTTTGTGTGCTGCCAAGAGGCCGGTAATCGCGCTCCTGAAGCACGCGCAAAAAGCGCGTCTGTAAATCTGCCGGCATATCGGATATTTCGTCGAGGAAAAGCGTGCCGTCGTTTGCCGCTGCGATCATTCCCGGAAAATCGTGCATCGCTCCGGTGAACGCCCCCTTCAGATAACCGAAAAGCTCTCCCTCAATCATCGTTTGGGGGAACGCCGCACAATTGAGCTTCACCATTGATTGTCCCGCGCGCCGGCTCCGTGCGTGAATAGTATTAGCGATTACTTCCTTGCCCACGCCGCTTTCACCCACGATCAGAACGCTGGCATCCGATGGCGCCATCGCATCGATTAATTCCTCGATCTCCTGCATCGGTTTGCTTTTGAAAATGGGCGTGGGCCGCGCCTCCGCGATCTCCAGGCGCTTTTCGAGTTGCTCTGTTTTTTCCCGCAGTTCTTCCGTTTTTCGCAAGAGGAACTGTTTTTCCAACGCCTTCTCCACGAGGCTTAGCAGTTCCTCGGGCGCGTACGGCTTGCTGATGAAATGGTAGGCGCCGCGTTTGATCGACTCGATGGCATTGTGCAATGAGTCATGCGCGGTGAGGATAATCACCTGCACTTTGGGTACCTCGCTCTTGATCCGATCCAGCATCTCTAATCCGTCGGCGTCCGGCAGTCGAAGATCGAGTAACACGAGTGTTGGAGATTTTGACTTCAGCAACTTGAGTCCTTGTGCAGCGGTAGGAGCGGTGTCCACGTGGTACCCGTGCCTCTTGAGCAACGCCTCGAGTGTCATCAGCACGGGCCGCTCGTCATCGATGATCAGGACATGATGGTTTTCAGTTTTCATCAATTGCGCTGCTCGTATTACGCACGAGCAATGGATTCCAGTTGCTTAAACGGTGAGAAATGACTGATGTTTCAAGTTTCTTCCGAGGCCTCGCCTGATACGGGAAGCGTAAGCGTCGTAATGAGCGCCGAAACGTTCGGTTCATATTGAGCATGCAATTCGCCGCCGTGGGCCTCTACGATAGCGCGGACGCGATGCAGACCAAGACCATAATGGCGCTGGGTGATCTTCCGAAGCGGTTCGCGGCCCCAATTTTCGGTAGGCAACTCAAAGTGAGCCTTTGGTTCATGCAGGGTGAAGAGGAACCGGTTATTATCGATTTTGGCTTTAGCCAGAACTGGCCCTTTGCCGCGATCGTGCCGCAAGGCGTTGGTGAAAAGCTCGGTGAATGCTTCCTCGAAAAATTGAGGATCAACATTCAACGTTGCGTCGCCGAGCTGAATGTCCCAGGAGATTTCAGTGCTCTCGTTTGGAAAATCGTGCTCGATCTTCGTGCGCAAATCTTGCACAAAATCAGTGGCCTGGTACGAGATCGGATTAGGCTTAACCTCGTCCACTGCTCTGGAAAGTCGTTGTAAAGTCGAGGCCAGACCTGAGATCATTTCGCGCAAACGTTTGATTTCGTTTTTGAATTCTTCATTCTTCTCCAGCTCATCGACGTAAGCGGACTGCAATTCGATGGCATTTAAATCATTGCGCAAATCGTGATTTAGTTGCCCGATAAAACGGATTACGTCACTCCACGGGACGCTCTGCGAATCCTTTCCATTCTGAGCAGGCTTGTCCGGCATGATCGGGCGCATCACGCCTCTTCGTCGAGTGAAAAACGATCTTCCGACGATTCCTCGCCAGCTGCGACCATGATGTGTGGATCATTGCTCGCCAAATGTCGCAGCACATGAAACACGTCTTCCGGATCTGCGTCGAGGGCGCGCGCAATTTCTTCGGCGGTCTTCCCCTGACCGACAACCATTCTTGCCTTTACCTGCTTTTGAAGCTGCAACAGTCTTGTCGCCGCCTTTTTTCCAGCCTCGACACCGGGTTGATCGTAGGCATTAACATTAATTAACGAGCCGTAAAAGCCTACTGCACGTTCATAGAGCGCGATCAACGCTCCAAGATCAAACGCGTTCACCTCAGGAATGCTTATCGTGATGGATTCGCGTCCACTGTCGTAAAGCGCGCTTCGCGTCCCGCGCAAAAACCCGTGAAGGTAGTCACCGCTTGTTACTCCATCTTCGACTTCGATCGCAGGGTTGCGCCGATCCTTGTCCACTTCGATAAAAGTCATGAAAAAATTCAAAACGCCGTCACGTAATTGCTGAACATATGCGTGCTGGTCGGTCGATCCCTTGTTGCCGTAAACCGCGATACCTTGATGCACGATTTCGCCGTCGAGATCTTTTTCTTTGCCCAGCGATTCCATGACCAGCTGTTGCAGATATTTGGCAAACAACGCCAGCCGGTCCTTGTATGGAATGATGACCATATCTTTGTCGCCTTTGCCATTGCCGGCGTAATACCACATGAGCGCGAGAAGCATCGCGGCATTTTCGGCCGCATCAG
>WNFV01000313.1_pt1 | contig 63142 bp, 44 predicted proteins | sample 5400101 | NCBI WGS metagenome assembly WNFV01 (sample SAMN13153361, study PRJNA577476) | soil metagenome | isolation source: 115 cm soil or saprolite under grassland replicate 1 | place: USA:California | collected 2016-06-15
GATGCATCACCTGATTCGTTCCCTATACGACCAAGTCGGCTCTTTCAGCCTCGACCGCCGCGACACGCGGCCTCCCTCCTCAAACCCTCTACTCACTGTCGCGTGAGTCCAAATGACCGATTTATCCACGGGCTGCTAAGAGCAGGAAAGCACAGAAGAGCACGGACGGCCAGAGCTGTATGAAGAGCCGGTCGAGCGAGCTCTTGAGCCACCAATTCAACTCATACGGGCCCGTCAGGTAGACATAGAAGTAGCCGAGGAGCGTAAGAGAAAGGCAAACAGCGATCCGGCCGGCTGTCCTTCGTGTCTCCGGAGTCCGGGCGAGACCCGTCCAGAGCGCGTAGAAAAGAAGAAGCACCGGAACCGCGAATTTCCATTGACCGAATTCGAGGCTTTGCCGGACAAACCACTTGCCGATCGTCCGGTAGCGGTCCCAGTCAAGAAGGTGCGCCCGAGCCTGACCGGTCCGCTGCGCATCGATGTACTCCGTGCTCACGCCGAGCCGAAGCCGAAAAAAGGCCACCAGGAGGAGAAAAGGCACGAAACCGCCCACGAAGCCCAGGAGTCTCCGGCGCCTTCGGGCAAACCAGGCGACACCCCAGACCGCCAGGACGGCCGCCGCGAAAACCCACGCCTCATTCTTCGTCCAGAGGGCGCATCCCAGAATCAATCCCGCCAGAACGGAAAGTCGCTCCGGGGCCCTGTCGCCGTCCGCCAGCGCGAGCAACACGAATGTGGCGAGAAAGAAGAACGACAGCGGCACATCCGCCTGCTGCATCGCGCCCGTGTGAATGAAGTTGGGGTCGCTGCCAGGACGATTGTCGCGATGAGACCTCCAGTCCAACCCCGCAACCAAGCCAGGGACGCGGCGAGAAGACCCAGCGCCGCTGCCGTGAACGCGGCCGCCGTCAGCATGGGAACGAGCTTCGGCTCCGTACCGAGGAGCAACCAGCCGTACGCGACAGTGCCGGGAATGAGAAGCGGATAATCCGGGTGCGACCAGCGCAGGGCCTCTCCGAAGCCTTGCGCAAGTTGATCGGCCCTGACCAGGAACCGCGCCCGCAGATTCCAGATGGCCCACGTGTCCCAGCCTCCCGACGGCTCGAAGACCAGCTGTAACAGGAAGGCTGCCCCGTCCAGGACGAGCACTCCGCCAACCGCCGCGGCGAGCAGCAGGCCAAACGCGACACCGAAAGCCGCAGCTCCTGTGGCCCCGGAGGGGCGGTGCGCGGCGTACGGCGCACGAAGGCCAGAATCAGAACGGCGCTGAGAAGGAGCATCACCACGAGAAGACCCGATCGCCTCGCCCGGAAAAATGTGAGAACGAGGAATGTCGCCGAGGAGACAAGGCCGAACCCAAGACCCGGCGCGAGGAACGACTGAATCAGGATCGACTTCCGGCTGTTCAGGCTATCGGGCCACAACACGTCGGCCGCCAGGAAGCCGATCGCGACCGCCCAAACGATCGGGAGAGCGCTGATCAGGGACCCGATCGTCAGTCTCCCGACTTTCGGCCTTGGCGTTCCGGATCGAGGCGGAGCAAGACCACACCGTTTCCAAAATCACGAGCGAGGATCAGCCCCAAGCCGCGCAGAAGATTGGGATCGACTCGACCCGAAACGAAATTTCCGAGGATGAGATGCCCCTCTCGCAGGTCCCTCGTGAGCACGACGGGAGCCAGGGCGTACTGCGCCATGAAATACGCTCTCGCGTCATCGTCGGCGAGACTGTCGGAGACGTAGCCGAGAATGGCGCCGGAAGGCAGTTCCCGGCGGAGGGGGATGAAACGTTGCTCGTACCGCTCCACCCAGTCCGACGTCCCCTCTCTGGCGGTTTTCGCAGTCCTGTCGGCGATGGGGAGACCCGCCAGGAGGACCGCCAGCACGAAGAGGCCGGCGCCGACTTCCGCGCGACGGTGACGCCAGAGAGACTCTCGAGACGATGTCGCGCATGCCTCCGTCAGGGCCGCACCGGGCGGGGGGACGCGAGCGCGGCGAGAGCGAGCCGGACGGCGATGTAGCCCGCCGCCGCCACCAGAAACGCCGCCCCGACGACTCCCGAGAAGGGCGGGCCGGCCGGGCGCGCGAGCGTCGCGGAAGGTTGCACGACGGTGAACCCGCGAAGACCGCGGATCAGGGTCTCTCGAACCGTCATGCTCGCTTGCGCGTTGGCCAGGCCCCGCCTCGAGGCGGAAAGGTTGTTGAGGATCTCGATTTCCCGCTTCTTCAGATCGTAGGTCAGGCGATTCTGTATCGAATCCACGTATTGCTGAAGATTCGCCAGGTTGTTGGAATAGAGGAGCGCGGTGAGCGCCGGTTCGGAACCGGCCTTCTCGGTCGCCCGGATCTGTCGCCCTTCCAGTTCTTCGATTTTCTTCCTGGCGGTCTGGATCTGCTGTCCGGCGACAGCCTGTTCTTTCACCATCGCCGAAATCTCCTGCTCGAAGTTGGCGATGTGGCTCTTGTGGTCCTCCACCTCCGTCTGGGCGGCGACGAGAGAGTTATTCAGGTTCGATTTTTCCAGATCCACCCGCGGCTGAAGGTAAGTGCGGATCGCTTCCAGAAGCGCTGACAGCTGGCGCCGGTCGCTTTCGGGCACGGAGGAAACGATGGAGAGAGACAGCAACGAGGTGCTTCGGGGCACGCGCGCGTCGATTCTCCTGATCTTGAGCTCGGGCAGGCCGGTCGCTGTCGAGATGGCGCTGTTGAAAGCCCCTTCCTGGACCATCGCCAGCAGCGAGTCCGCGGTCACCAGGCTCTTGACCTGAACCTGCCCCTTTTCGTCGAGGTAGGGAACGGCGGGAGGCTCGATCAGAGCCACGGAACGGAACCGCCGGGGAGAAACGAGAAAAACGCCGGCGGCCACGGCGGCCGCGACCGCGCCAAACAGCAACGCGCCCGGGCCATATCGCCGAAGAGCGGAGACGAACCAGTTCCACTCTCCGCCCGCGACCAATGCCGGGCGGCGGAACTCCTCTGGCTGCATTGGCGTCATTATAACGACTGTCGGCCGCAGGAGTTCGCTTCGCGATGCCCCTCACCCCGACCCTCTCCCGCCGGGAGAGGGAGAAGCGCCGCGGCTGACCCTTCGATAGACGTCCTCATAGCGGGACGCGAGAGCTTCCAGGGTGAACTCGCGCAGAACCTTTTCCCTCCCGGCTGCCGCAGTCTCTTTTCGCCACGAAGGGTCGAAGAGCCCGCGTTCGAGCGCGGCCGCCAGAGCCCCGACGTCGCCGAAATCCACGAGGGAACCGGTGACGCCGTCTTCCACGATCTCCTCCGTTCCGCTTCCCCGGGTGGCGACGACGGGAACATTCTTGTAGAGGGCTTCGGCGAGCACGATTCCGAAGCCCTCCCATCGTGAGGGAAGAACGCAGAGGTCGAGCGCCGCCAGGATGTCGTTCAAGTCGGCCCGGTTTCCGGTGAAGCGGACGGAGGAGCCGATGCCGAGGCCGGCAGCCTGACGCTCGAGACGATCCCGCTGCGGTCCGCTCCCGACGATCAGGAGGAAGACCTGGCCGCGCGGGAAGTTCGCCCGGGCGAACGATTCCAACAGGAAGTCGTGGCCCTTCTCGGGAAAAAGGTGGGCAATGATCCCCACGACACTCGCGCCGGACGGAATCCCCATTTCGCGGCGGATGCGCGCGCCGTCGCCGGGGGCGTCGAGCTCTACCGGATCGACCGCGTTGGGAATGACGGAGATCCTGGCTTCGGCGATGCCCCATCCAGCCAACAGGCGTCCCACAGCCCGACTGTCCACGATGTAAGCCGCCGTGGACTGTTGAAAGATCCGCTCGACGAGAGGTTCCACTCGCGGGTACTCGAGGCGGTGGAGCGTGACGACGACGGGAATTCCCGTCAGAATCGCCGCGAGGCGCGTCAGGAGCGCCGTCTTGAAGAGGTGAGCGTGGACGACGTCAGGCCGGAAGGCGAGGAGCTCGTTTCGCAAGCGCATCAGGATAGGAATCGCTTGCAGGACTTGTGAAGTCCCGGGACTCCCGCCGAGATGCCGGACCTCTTTGTGTCGGTGTTGGAGCTCCTCGAAGTGGTGGCCCTTCTCCCGCAGCGTCCACAGGCGGTTGACATGGCCGCGCTTCTCGAGCTCTTCGAAGACCCAGCGCGTGAGTTTTTCCGCGCCGCCGATACCGAGGGATCCGATCACATGTCCGATCCTCATGGTCTTCAGAGGAGTCCACTGGAGCGGTATGAGGCGGCGAGCACGGGAAGACCTCTCCGCAGACCGACTTCCGGAAAGTCCGGCCATGCTTCGAGGAGAGGCTCGCAACGGATCGGCGCGGCCCCGGCGAGCTCCTCGAGACGGCCCGCCGTCAGCTCCAGCCGGGAGGCCTTGCTCGCGGCGAGGCCGCGCGCGACCGCGCGCAAGAGAGAGGCGGAGACGCCGAGACCTCGAAGGGGGACGAAAAGGCTCGCCGCGATCATTTCGAGAAAACGCGGCCAGAGGACCGGCTCGTTGACCGCATACACGCCGCCCGGGAGCCTTCCGCTCCCGGCTCGGAGGAGCGCGGCGGCCATGTCATCCACATAAACAAAGTTCGCCCAGGAGTCCTTTGCAAAGGGGACGAATCTGCGGCGAGCGATCCAGGACATCAGCGGAAGGAGCGACCGCCGGCGATCCCCGGGACCGACGACGCGCGTCGGCCGGAGAACGACAATGGGAATGTCGCGTTGTCGTGCCGCGCTTGTGAGGACCTGCTCCGCTTCCTCCTTTCCGCGAGCGTAGCCGCTGCGTCGAAGCCTGGAGTCGTGGTTCGCCTCCAGCGCCCCCGAGCTCAGGAAGACGAGGCGGGAGTACTTGCGGCGGCTGAGCTCTTCCGCGACGCGCCCGGCCAGAGCGACAATCGACTGCCGGAGAGTCTCCTCTTCACCGGCATCCCGCGGCTGACCGGTGGCCCCGGCCAGGTGGAGCAGAACCCTTTCCGCTTTCTTCTCTTCGGAGGTCGGCTCACGGGGATTCTCCGGGACGGGAGATTCCGAAAGAGTCAGAGGGACTATCGCGAAACTCTCCGCCGCGAGTTCCTGGAAGCGCTTTCCTATGAAGCCCGTGAGCCCGGTCACCGCGAAAAGCGCCGTGCTATCATCGCGGCGGCAGTTCATGTCCGGGCGAACGTACCTTCCCCCCGCAGACGTGTCAATATCGGTGCCGGGTGACGACGGCGACACGTCTGTGGTCGCGTCACCGGCCTCTCCCGAAGCCCCGCTGCTGACGAACGTCCAGTACGGAATCGCGTCGCGCGTCTGGGCGCTGGTCCTTGCGCTCACCACAACCCCGCTCCTGCTCCACGGCCTCGGCGCCGAGCGCTTCGGAGTCTGGGTGCTTCTCTCCGCCATCGCCGGCTACCTGACCTATTTCGACTTCGGAATCGGGGTGGCCCTCGCGCAGCTCGTCGCCATGGACATGCCACGCGCTCCGGAGGAGACCCGGCGCATGGTCAGCACGGGGACCTGGTTGAGCGTGCTCCTGGCCGCTCTCCTTGCCGCCGTCGCTCTGCTGGCTCGTCCCCTGCTCTTCCGGATCTTTCCCCTGGGAGGGGCGGGAAGACAGGAGGCCGACACCGCCTACATCCTCATTGTCGCCGCGTTCTCCGTCCTGGCGGCGTGCGCGTCCTTTCAGGCCGTTCTCATCGGGAAGGCGAAGCTCCGCGCCTATTACCTGACATCCATGGCGATCGCGACACTGCAGCTCGCCGGGATCGTGGCCGTCATTCAATTGCGCGGAGGGCTCCGGGAGCTTGCTCTCAACAGCCTCGTCTGGTCGGCGGTGGGAGCCCTCGTGTGGGTCTGGCTCGCGCGCCGGGCAATTCCGGGAATGGGAATGCCCCGCCGGATGGACGCTCGCCGCGCCAGGCAGCTCCTGGGCTTCGGCTGGAAGGTCCAGATCACCAACGTCGCGGCCTTCGCGCTGCAATACGTGGATCGCCTGATCGTCGGGTCCCTGCTCGGCGCGATCGCGGTTTCGCGGTACGAAGTGGGCGCTCGCGTCGGCAATGTTTCGAGACTTATTTCCAGTCCCGTCGGGCTGGCGGTTCTTCCGCGGGCCTCCCGCCAGTTCGGCAGGGGCGACGGTGAAGGCCTGCGGCGGCTCGCCGTGGACGGCACGAGGCTTCTGACGGTCGCGTGCCTTCTTGTGGCCGGGCCGCTGGCGGTGGGCGCCCCGTTCTTTCTGAGAGTCTGGCTGGGGCAATTCCATCCGGACTCCATCCGGGTTCTCGCCACGCTCTCGGCCGTGGCCGCGTTTCACTCCTCCTCGGGAGTGCTCTCGGCGATCGCCCGCGGCATCGGATCTCCCGGATTGGAGACCCGGTACACCATGCTGCTGGTGCTCGCGCTCGTTTTCGGGGGCGTGACTGCGACGGCCGTTCTGGGTCTGAACGGCCTGCTGGTCTGTTCGGGGGTCACTACAGTTGCCCTCACCCTATACTTCGGTGCTGTCATGGCAGCGGTCCTGAAGATCCCGAAGCGGGAGCTCTTTCTTCGCCCGGTGGCCGTTCCCTGGGCGATGGGGTTCGCGGCGGCGGGTCTCGCGTTTATCTGTGGACGGGCCGCTTCAACAAATCTCTCCGCGTTCTTCCTCCTCCTGCTGGTCGGCGTCGTGTTCGAGGTCTGCTTTCTCGGACTGTGTCTGGCCGCGGGCGCCCTGCGATGGAGCGAGGTCTGTTCTCCGTTCACTTCTTTCAGGAGCTTTTCTTCCGTCCGAGGTCAATGAGGAAGATCGCGAAGGCATGGCTCGCGCGTCATTATCCAAACTGGGCCGCCGACACTGCCATGCGCTATCTCCCCGTGGCGCGTTTCCTCGGCCGGCACGTTCGCGGCGGGGAGCGCGTCCTCGAGGTGGGCGGTGGGGACTACGGGCTGTCACCCTACTGGCCCGGCGCGTTCGTTCTGACCGATCTGCGGCTCTTTCGAAAGCCGGAGGGGCGGCCCAAGGTGGAAGCCTCGGCGCTCGAGCTTCCATTCGCCGACGAGTCCTTTGACTGGGTCATCTCGATTGACATGCTGGAACATATTCCGCCGGAGTCGCGGGGATCCGCGATCCGGGAGCTCTGTCGGGTCGCGCGGCGCCGCGTCGTGCTCGGGTTTCCGGCCGGAGTTGCGGCGGAGCGTCTCGACCGCGCCCTCCATGAGCGTTTCGCGTCCTCCCGCGCGGCGCCGGCGGCCTTCCTCGCGGAACATGTCCAGAACACACTTCCGGATGCGGAGGAATCCGAGAAATCGCTTCGGGCGGAACTGGGCGGAGACAATGGAACCGTGGACGTGCGGAGGCGACCCAATGGGCCGATCTGGCTGACGCGATGGCTGCTCGAGATGCAGTTTCGAAGAGGGTTTCCCTGGAGCGCGTTGAATTACGGGGTCTTCGTGATCCTCTCCCCGCTGTTTTCTCTTCTTCGCCCCCGCCGCGCCTACCGCACCCTGATCTTCGCCGAGCGAAGAACCTCCCTTGATTGAGCCCCGGTCTCCGGCGATTTCCGTGATCATTGTCACGCATCGCTCCGCGGACACGATCGGATCGTGTCTCGCGTCGGTCCGCCGGTTCCTCGAAGGAATCTCCTGGGAGGCCGTCATCCAGGACAACGCGTCCGAGGACCGGACGCTTGCGGCGATCCCGGCGGATCCTCGTGTCACCGTCCTGGCTTCGCCGGTGAACTCGGGTTTCGGGTCCGGGTGCAACCGCGCCGCGGCTCGGGCCTCCGGCAAGAACCTTCTTTTTCTCAACCCCGATGCCTGTCTCGAGAACTTTCCAGGAGAGCTTCTCGAAGCCTTCGGCCAGGACCGCGCGCTCGGCGCGATCGGCCCCTGGATCGAAGATCCCACCCGCGGAGCGCCTTCCTGGCGCCGCCTGCGTTACGAGGCGAGGCTGCCGACGATCGCCGGTGAGGTCCTGCGCTGGAGCGAGGTCTCCCGCTTCCTCGTGCAGCCGTGTCTGGATCTCGTCGGCCGTCTCGCGCGGGCGCCGCAGCGTTTCCGCGTCGGCTGGCTGACGGGAGCGGCGCTGCTCGTCCCCGCCGCCGTGTTCCGGGAGATCGGGGGTTTCGACGAACGTTTTTTCCTCTACTGGGAGGACGTGGATCTGGGCTTCCGGCTCGCCTGGGCAGGCTACCGCTGCGAGATCTGGAGATCCTGGAAGGTCTTTCACGACTCGGGCTACGCGCGGCATCACATGAACCCCGAGCTCTTCGTCGAGAAGAACCGCAGCCAGAAGCTCCTCTACGAGAAGACCTGGGGCCGGGTACCGCCGGTGGTGGATCGGGTCCGGCGCCTCGCGGAATTCGCAAAACGCTTCCTGGGCGAGGACGCGCGCAGCCGCGGCGGACGCCTGGTGTGGGAGGAGAAGTCGTCCCCGCCGCCTGCAGGACGGCCATCCCGATGAACGGGCTTCTGGCGGGCCGCCTGGATTTGCGTCTCACCGGCCGCAACGTCGCCGCGCTCCTGGGTCTCGCAACGCTCGTGGGGATCCTGGCGTCGCGGGCTCCGGATGTGGCCCTGGTCCTGCTCGCTCTGCTCGTGGGAGCTTCGCTTGCCCTCTCGAGGCTCCTTGGCGCCTTCCTGCTCCTCTTCTCTCCGTGGGTGGTCGTCTTCCCGCGGTTGCCCGAGCCCCTGGCGCGCCTCGATCTCGTCGCGTTCGCGGTTCTCGCGGGCGGAGTCGTCTGCCTGTTGGATGTAACGAACTGGACGAGGACCGGCGGGAAACTTCTCGCGCTGGGAGGCCTCTTCTTCGCCGCGACCCTGATGAGCGCCCTGGTCCACTTCCGATCTCTCTCGACGAGCTTGAAGCACCCGGTCCTGCTGTTGATCTATCTTTCGTTCCTCGCCATCGGCGAAAGAGAGGGGCGCGCGGGCGCCGAGCCGCGGGTCACACGGGCGGTCTCGCTCTATCTGTTTACGGTCGGGACGGTCGCCGTGACTGTGCTCGTGATGGCCGCGGCCCTGGCCAATGGCCCGGGCTTCGATCTCGAGCAGCGAGTCGAGATCAATTCCGCCCTCTCGGGCGGTTTCCTCGGAACCTACATCGCCGGCGGCGTGATCCTCTGCTTTGCCCGGTTGAACCGCACCGGAGCCCGAGGATCGGACCTTCTCGTTTTCCTGGTTCTTGCCTCGGCGCTCGTGGCGACATTCGCGCGATCCGGCTGGATCCTGGCGGCCGCGGGATGCCTCGTCATCCTCTGGCGGCGAAGCCGGCCTCTCGCCTTGGCCGCCATCGTGTTCTTCGCTCTCGCCGCCGTCACGGTCACTCCGCTGCGAGAGCGTGTGCTGGATCAGATCATTCCCGGCCGCGCCTACAACACAATCTTCCTTCGAACGGAGATCTGGCAGGACGCGTGGCGATTGTGGCGGGCGAGCCCCGTTCTGGGGACGGGCCCGGGCAACTTCTATTTCTTGACGAGCGCGACGGCGGTCCGGGAGGCGGGTCCCGACTACATCGGGAGCGTTCACAACAACTACCTGGAAGTGCTGGTGGACAGCGGACTGGTCGGCCTCGTGGTTTTTCTCTGGTGGCTGTCGGCTTCGTTGCGGGCGCTCGGGCGCGCGGAGCGACGGCTTCGGCTGGGACTTCTACCGTGGGGACTGGGGCTTGCGGCCGCCGCCCTTTTCGGAGACTTTCTCATCGCCGCGCCTCAGAACAACGGCTTCGCAACGGTCCATCTCTCCGGTCTCTTCTGGCTTCTGACAGGGACGGCGGCGTCGGCCGGCGACGCGTCGCAATGAAGGTCCTCTATGTCTCCCAGAGAGCGCCCTATCCGGTGCGCTCGGGAGGACAGCGCCGGACCGAAGGCATTTACCGGCTGGCCGCTCGCGCGCACCAGGTGCGCCTCCTCTGCTATGCCATCGGAAGCGAGCAGGAGGTCGAGACCGGGAAAGCCGCCGGAAAACTGGGGGGCGCGACCTGCGTCCCGCTCCTGCCTGCGGGATCCTGGCGAAGGGCTTCGCTTTACCTGCGAAGTGAGCTCAAGCGCCGGCCGTATGCCGTGGAGTATTTCGATCGCGAAGGCTTCCGCGACGCGTACCGCCGGGAGCTGGAAGAGTTTCGGCCCGACATCGTGCACATCTATCAGTGGCATCTGGCGGCGTCGCTGCCGCAAGCCGGTGTTCCGATCGTCGTGGATTTCTGTGATTGGCCCCTGGACTACCTTGAGTCCGCGGCGCGGCTTCGATCGACCGGCGCCCGCGCGCTGCTGCGTCACGAGAGGGCCAAGGTGTTCGCCTCTCTGGCCCGGCTTTCCGTGCCGGCCGCCTCGATCGCCATCTCGGAGAAAGACGCCCTCTCGTTTCGCGCGTTCGACGAGAGATTTCAGACCGTCGCTCTTCCCATGCCGGTGACGCTCACCCCCGAGCCTCCGACGCCCCGCGACGCGCTTTTCCTCCTGTTCGGGGACTTCGACTATCCGCCCAATCGCGATGCGCTCGAGTGGACGCGCCGGGAAATCCTCCCGCTGCTGAGGGAATCGGGGATTCCGTTTCGTTTGCGGATCGCGGGCCGAGGCTCCCGCGCTGCCGTGAGCGGCTGGCCGTCCGCCGGCGACTGGGAGGTGCTCGGCGAGGTCGAATCGCCCGCGGTTGCGTTGGAAGGAGTCTTCGTGAGCCTCGTTCCGGTGCGCTACGGCACCGGGATCTCGCTGAAGGTGGTCGAGTCGCTTGCGGCGGGCGTTCCCGTTGTGACAACCTCGGTCGGCGCGCGCGGGATGGATTTCACTCGGGACGAGGGATTGCGAGTCGGGGAAACGGCCCCGGAGCTCGTCTCCGAGGTCCGGGAGCTGGTCGCGGCCTCCTCGCGGTGGAGGATGATTTCCCGGGCCGCGCGGGACGCGATGGCATTCCGTTTTTCCCCGGACGTCCTGGGCGAGCGCCTCGAGGGTGTTTACGCGATGGCTCTGACGCGGCCGCGGCAATGACGGATCGTGCGACGACCCTCGACGAAGAGGCGGGTCGAATCCGGCAAGAGTACGCGAGGAGGGCCAACGAGATCCCGGATGACCTGTATTCCACAAGCAATCCCGGGCATCTCTTCTCCTCCCTGCAACGGATCCGGGGCGTCGTCAGGGTGCTTTCCGCGGAGGGTTTCTTTCCTCTGTCCGAACGGAGAATCCTGGACGTGGGATGCGGCCACGGAGGCTGGCTGTCAGATTTCGAGAGCTGGGGGGCGCGGCGGGAGAACCTGGCGGGGATGGAGCTCGATCCCGAGCGCGCGGAGGTGGCCCGGCGCCGTCTTGGCGCGGTCCATCCCGACGGCACCGGCGGCGCGGACATCCGGGTCGGGGACGCCTCCCGGCTTTCGTGGCCCGGCGAGAGCTTCGACCTCGTCGCCCAGGCGACCGTGTTCACCTCGATCCTGGACGGAGCCATGCGCCGGGCGGTCGCGGCCGAAATGGCGAGAGTGGTCAAGCCCTCCGGCCTTCTGCTCTGGTACGACTTCTTCTACGACAATCCGCGAAACTCCAACGTCCGCGGGGTCCGGGCGGCGGAGATCCGGGAGCTGTTTCCGGGCTTCGAGATCCGGCTCCAACGCGTGACGCTCGCGCCCCCCATTGCCCGGCGGCTCGTGCCGCTGACCTGGATCGGCGCGCTTTGCCTGGAGAAGCTGCGCGTTTTGAACACTCACTACCTCGGCGTGCTTCGTCGCGGAGAAGGGCGCGCGTGAAACCTCCGCGCGTTTCCCTGATCGTGCCGTGCCGCAACGAGCGGGACTCGATCGAAAGCGCCTTGCGCTCGATCCTGGATCAGGAGCCTCCCGAGGGGGACTTCGAGGTCATCGTGGCGGATGGGATGAGCGACGACGGAACGCGCGCGATCCTCGAGCGCATGGCCGGCGGGAACCCGCGTCTGCGCGTGATCGACAACCCCGGCCGCATCGTCTCGACGGGCCTGAACGCGGCGATCGGGGCGGCGCGGGGTCTAGTGCTCGTCCGGTTCGACGCCCACACGCGTTACGCGGGCGATTATGTTCGCCGGTGCGTGGAGGTCCTGGAGGAGACGGGAGCCGACAACGTAGGCGGACCATGGGTGGCGCGAGGCGATACCTACGTCGGCCGCGCGATCGCGGCGGCCTTTCAGTCTCCCTTCGCGGTGGGCTGGGCCAGGGGCCACGATCCCGATTACGAAGGGCCCGTGGACACCGTCTATCTGGGTTGCTGGCGCCGCGAGATCTTCGACCGGATCGGGCTCTTCGATGAAGCCCTCGTGCGCAACCAGGACGATGAATGGAACCTGCGGCTCACCAGGGCCGGCGGCCGCATCTGGCAATCCCCGCGGATTCGAAGCGTGTACAGCGTTCGGGAATCCCTCGACGCGCTCTTCCGCCAGTATCTCCAGTACGGCTACTGGAAGGTGCGGGTGATCCGCAAGCATCGCCTCCCGGCCTCGCCGCGGCACCTCGTCCCCGGTCTCTTCCTCGCTTCTCTTCTGGTCTTGGGCCTTGCCGGTCTGTTCTGGCTGCCGGCCGCGAAGATCGCCGCGGGCCTCCTGGCGCTCTACGCCATGGCTCTTCTCGCAGCTTCGCTGCGCACGGCGTCGGCCGCGGGGTGGGGGCTCTTTCCCCTGCTCCCCCTCGTCTTCGCGTGTTATCACTTCGGGTACGGGTTGGGCTTTCTGGCCGGGCTCGTTTCGCGGCCGCGCGCGGAAGGCCGATTCACGAGGTTGACCCGCGAATCAGCGCCTTCCCCTCTCGCGTCCGGGAAGGGGAGATCGGCATGACCCGGGCGGAAGGAGTCGTCCCCTTCTACCGGCTGGAATTCGATCCGGCCGCGCTCTCCGGAATCGAGGAGTGCCTGCGATCCGGCTGGCTCACGACCGGTCCCAAGACGAAGGAGTTCGAGGCTCGCTTCGCGGCCGCTCTGGGAGTCTCGCCCACGGCCTGCGTCGCGCTCAACTCCTGTACCGCCGCGCTCCACCTGGCGCTCGAGGCCGTCGGCGTCCGCAGGGGCGACGCCGTGATCGTGCCCACCATGACCTTCGCCGCGACAGCGGAGGTCGTCCGGTACTTCGACGCGGTTCCGATCTTCGCCGACTGCGAGCCGGACACATTGAACCTCTCCATCGAGAGTCTCGGACGCATCGCGCGCGAATTCGTCGAGGGCCGGCCTGTGCCCGGTCTGGGCAGCGGCCCGCGGGGAGTCCTGCGCGCGATCGTTCCGGTCCACTACGGCGGACAGCCCTGCGACCTCGCGGGTGTCACCCGCGTCGCCGGAGAACACGGCGCCGCCGTCGTCGAAGACGCCGCGCACGCGTTTCCGGCGGGCTGGATCGCTCCCGACGGGAGCCGGCGCCTGATCGGGTCCGGCACCTCCCGCGTGACGTGTTTTTCTTTCTACGCCAACAAGACGATTACGACCGGCGAGGGAGGGATGGCGGTCGCTGCCGAGCCTGAACTTGCGGATCGCATGCGCGTCATGTCGCTGCACGGAATGAGCCGCAACGCCTGGAACCGCTACTCGGAGGCCGGAAGCTGGGATTACGACCTCGTCGCTCCCGGCTTCAAGTACAACCTGACGGATATCGCCGCGGCGATCGGCCTGGCACAACTCGCGCGGGCCGAGGAGTTCCGCCTCGCCCGCGAGAGAATCGTGGCGCTCTACGACCGGTCCTTCGCGGGCATGGGGGAGGTCGAGACGGTCTTGACCCGCCCGGGAATCCTCCACGCCCGCCATCTCTATGTCCTGAAATTGAACCTCGACCGTCTCTCGATCGACCGAACCCGTTTCCTGGCGGAGCTCAAAGAGCGGGGGATCCTCTGCTCTGTCCACTGGCGCCCGCTGCACATGCACCAGTACTACAAGGAGACTTACAACTACCGGCCGGAGGACTTTCCGGCAGCCGCCTCTCTCTGGCCGCGCCTCGTCTCCTTGCCCCTCTTCCCTTCGATGACAGACGCGGAAATCCAACGCGTCGTCGAGGCGGTCAGGGATGTCTGTGTTCGGTTCGGCAGCCACCTGATCCGGGCCCAGGCGGGCGCGGCCCCCCACAGAGCATGAAGAGGGTGCTGGTGATCGGAGCGCATCCCGACGATGAGGTCCTGGGCGCCGGAGGAACGATCAGACGACACGTGCTTGCGGGCGACGATGTCGACGTCCTCCTCGTCTGCGAAGGGGCGACGGTTCGCTACGCCGGCATGAGAGAGCCGCCCGATCAAGAGCGTCAGGCTCGTCGCGCAGCGGAGATTCTCGGTGTGAAGTCCGTGACCTATTGGGGACTGGAGGATCAGCGGCTTGACCGTATGTCGCAGATCGATCTCAATCGCCGAATCGAAGAGCACTTGGACGCCACCAAGCCGGCGGTCGTATACAGCCATTTCCGTGGAGATCTGAATCGTGACCATCAGATCGTTGCGGACTCCGTGGCGGTAGCGACAAGGCCTGGCCGAAAATGGATCCAGGAGGTTTACGCGTTTGAGATTCCCAGTACGACCGGGCTTCTGCCAGGCGAGCATTTCGACCCAGACTACTTCGTTGACATATCCGACTCTTTGGACGCCAAGTTGGACGCCCTGACCTGCTACGACACCGAAGCCTCGACCTTTCCTCATCCCCGCTCTCCCCAGGCTCTGCGGGCCCGTGCCCAGGCATGGGGGAGTAAGTTCCAACTGCAAGCAGCAGAGCCGATGATGACTGTTTGGCGCGCATGGAGAAATACGAATGAGTCTTCCTGACGGCCGCGGTCGGGATTCTTCGGATACCACACCGCGTGGGCAAGATTTCCGGCAACCCGAGCTGGCCGCCCATATGGGCAATCTCATTCGCTCCGAAGTCAACCGCAACTCCGACTACGACCTGGAAGCCTGGATCGTCGCTCGCCTTCGGTTGAAGCCTGGTGAACGAGTCATGGACGTCGGTTGCGGGCATGGGAAGCAGCTCCTCGCCTTCAGTCCTCTCGTCGGCGACAGCGGACACGTGCTCGGCGTCGATATCTTTGACGACGTTCCCGGGCTGTTGGAGAAGGCGTCGGCGGCGACCGCGGATCGACCGAATATCTCGCTGTTGAGCCATAACGCCAGTCTTCCGTTTCCTCTGCCGCCCGGGAGCTTCGACGCCGTCACGAGCTGCTACTCGATCTACTACCTCGACGACCTTGAAGCCTCACTCAAGGAGTTTCGCCGTCTCCTCAAACCCGCCGGCCGCTGTTTCATCGTGGGTCCTTCCTGGGACAACTCGATGGAGTTCTACGACCTCGCAACTTCGGCGACGGGTCATGCCCCTTCTGAGCACTTCCGGGGACGGCTGACGAGGATCAATGACGAGCTGATTCCGCTTGCCTACTCGGTCTTTGAACGGGTCGAGATATCCCCATTCGTCAACCGTGTCTGGTTCCGGCCGGACGGCGGCGCGGCCGCCGTCGCCGACTACTACGCCGCTTCGCTGCTGTACGAGGAGCTGCCGGTGAGCGACCCCGAGAAACGGGCTCTCGTCGAGAAGCTGAAGAGCCGCGTACAGGCTCAGATCGACGCGACCGGTTCGTACCAGATCGTCAAGCGGGCCCTCGGGCTTACCCTCTACAAAGGCACCCGCGACGCCAGGCGCTCGGGATCGGAACCGGTTTAGCCTCATTGATGAAACGAATGCTGGACTTTGTAGCCAGCGCCGCGCTGCTCGTCGTGCTGATCCCGGTCGGCCTCGCCGTGACACTCTGCATCCTGATCGGCGACCCGGGACCTGTTTTTTTTGGGCACCGCCGTGTTGGGAGGCACGGCCGTCCCTTCCATCTCTGGAAGTTCCGGACCATGCGCGCGGCGACCACGGGAACAGGACCTGCGATCACCCATGGGGCTCGCGATCCGCGAATCAGCCGAGTCGGTTACTTCCTGCGAATGCTGAAGCTCGACGAGCTGCCCCAGCTTTTCAACGTTCTGAAAGGTGACATGAGTTTCGTCGGCCCGAGGCCGGAAGCCGAAAAGTACGTTGCGCTCTATGACGCGGAACAGCGGCGAGTGCTTGAAGTACGACCGGGGCTGACAGACATGACGGTCGTCAGCGGCCATCTCCATGACGCAGTCCTCCTCGACGGCGCGGCCGACCCCGAGAAGTTGTACATTGAATCCGTCATGCCGCGAAAGCTCCGCTTGAACCTTTATTATGTCGGCCATCGGTCCTTCGGGCTGGATTTCCGAATCCTCGTCAGAACTCTGATGTTGCTGCTCGGCTTGAGGCGCGAGCAACCGTGGAAGGCAGATACTAAGTCCTCCGGCTAACCGGGGCGCTCCAACAGGCTTGCGATGTGCGAGCCGCCCACGCGGTAAGGCTCTCTGTCAACCAGGCTGGCCACCCGCCAGAGCAGAGGAAAGGCCGCGACCCACGCGCGGATGTACCAGGGGGGCGAACCCGTGAACGAAAACATCCTCGTCTCGTGGCAGACGTCCACGTGTTTGTCGTCTTGACCCGCGATCCAGTGCCTTCCCTTCAAGTACAGGCGGTGAAGAGTTCCTGTGACGAGAGGCGGGGAGAGGCGCTCCAAGAAGCGGACCCGCCATCCGGTCCCTTCCGCGATCTGTCGCACCTGCTCCGGATCGTAACGAAAGTGGCCGTGGCCTTCCGTGGTCGGCACCAACAGGAAGAACCGGCCGCCCGGCCGCAGCGCGCGGCGGACCTCCGCCAGGATCCCGGGAAAGTCTTCCGCGTGCTCGAGGGTGTCGAGGCAATAAGCCGTGTCGAAGCTTTCCTCAGCGATGACGCTGGAGAGGCGAGCGAGGTCGCCCGCCCGGAAGCGCGCGTTGGCGATGCCGCGGGCTTCGGCTACGCGTTCCGCAAGCCCGACAGCAGCCTCGGAGATATCCACTCCGACGATGCGGCGGACATCGGGCGCCATCGCCATCGTGATCGCGCCACAGCCGCAGCCGGCGTCCAGCAGCTCATCCTGCGGGCGGGGGCCCAAGAAATGGCGGGCGACGCGCTCGCGCCAGCGGCTACCGAAGTGCGCTTCCCCGGGAAGGAAATCCATCAGGGGCGGCAATCATATGTCTTCGGCCGAGCACGGCTGACTCCAGGACTAATCTCTGTTCTCCTACAATGAGAGACATCGTCACTAGATTCTGCGCCCAACCCGCCCCGGCGTCGGGCCCGCGGCTTTCGGCCGCGGCGTTCGCTTCGCGAACAGGCGGCCGAGAGAGTTCAAACCAGGCCTGGATAGTGGTGTCTTGACCTCGTGGCAAGTACAGGGAGGCCGTCGCTCTGTCGCGAGGCGCAGTCGCAGCGGGGCGACAGGGAGTCGGTGGTGTGCGCCTTCGCTCACGGCCGCCTCCGGAAGGCGGTCCCGCCGCCGGGGCTGCAGCGAGGCTAAGCCGGGGTGCAGCCCGGAGGCGACGGCGTTGCCCGGCGGCGGCACTGTCCGAGGGCACACGCCAGGCTCTCAACCAAACGACGTAGCCTCTGTGCCCTCGGACCGTAGCAGCGGCCCGAAGTTTCTCCGTACGGCCTGGCCGCCGCGTGCCGCCAAGGGCACGCCGGCGACTCAGGGCGGATTGTTCGAGATAAGGTACCCACGTGCGGACTTGCCAGCGTCATCAACTCTTTTGTCGGTCTGAGGCGGAGCTTCGTTGGCAGCCGTTCCCAGACAGTTTTCTCATCGGAGCTCCTCTTGAAGGCGCCTTCCGCCGTGGAGCGATATCAATTGCCGGGAGAGCGCCTCCATGAGAGCCAGAGCCCGAGTGCGGCGAGAGCGCCGGCCATCGTCACTCGCGCGGCGCCTGAAGTTGCTGGGATTGGGGCGAGATCGGCGGCGACGCTGATCGGCAGCGTTCCCGAAATGGCGGGATTGCCTGCATCCGTGGCGGTGATGATCTGCGTGCCCAACTGCGTCAGGACAAATCCATTGACGACGGCAACACCGGCGTCCTCAGGAGCGAAGGAGAACGGCGGCGGCAGGACCGCCAATGAGTCGCTGCTTGAAAAGAGGACCGTGCCCCTATATCCGGCGTCCACCAGGCCCGCCGCGTCGATCGCGGCGATCGTCAGGGGAAACGCGCTTCCCGCGACTGCGCTCGCGTCGAGACAGAACTTTGTAGGGCAGAGCGGGGGTACAAAGGCACATCGCGGGCATTCGCTGACGACGAGCCTGGTTGCCGGAGCCGCCGCCGCGGTCCCGCCGGCGAAAAGAAGCACGAGACAGCCCGTGGCGGCGGCGCGAAGAGTCGAGGCGGGCCGGCGAGTCAGCGCAACCGAGTCCATCCTTTTCATGTCACTTCTCGTTCCAGGCTCGTGATGAATCACTCGACCCAGCCGATCAATTGCCGGGAGAGCGCCTCCATGAGAGCCAGAGCCCGAGCATCGCGAGAGCCCCGGCCATCGCCACCGAGGCCGCGCCTGAAGTTGTCGGGATTGAGGTGACATCGGGAGCGACACTGACCCGAAGCGTTCCCGAAACGGCGGGATCGCCCGCATCCGTGGCGGTGATCGTTTGCGTCCCGGCCTGCGTCAGGACAAATCCATTGACGACGGCAACGCCGGCGTCTTCCGGGGCGAAGGAGAACGGCGGCGGCAGGATTGCCGTCGAGTCGCTGCTCGAGAAAACGACCGTGCCTCCATATCCGGTATCCGGCAGGCCTGCCGCGTCCATTGCGGCGATGGTCAGGGGAAATGGGCTCCTCGCGACTGCGAAGGCCTCGAGACAGGACCTGAATGTGGGGCAGATCGGGGGCACGAAACTACACTTGGGGCAGTCGCTGACAACGAGTCTGGTTGCCGGAGCCGCCGATAGGGTTGTGCTGGCGAGAAGAAGCACGAAAAATGCAGCGGCGGCGCGAAGAGTCGAACCGGGCCAGCGAGTGAGCGCGGTCGAGTCCATCCTCTTCACAACGCCTGAGTCTATCGCGCCCGGGTCGCCGGATGTCCCGCACTGTACGGCAGGTCACATCGAGCCCTCGGCCGAGAGAATGGACCGGGTCCCACTGCATTGAAGGCTGCTCAACGGCTTTTAGGGACCGACGCCGGCCGGATCAGTGCGCGATGGCGATGTCTCCGGACGCTCCCCATTGGACCGAGGCCGGGAAGGTGCCCTCCGCGGTCTCCACGAACCAGATGCCGCTCGCGGGCCTCCAGATCACCTTGTCCGCACGCAAGTCCCCGGACATCTGCGCTCCCAGAGCCACATCCCCGGCTGTTCCCCAAAGGACCGACGGAAGGTCCGGAGCGCCCGAGCTCGGCCTCACGAACCAGGCCCCTGTCGACGGCCGGAAAATCGCATAATCCGCCCGGCCGTCACCCGTGAAGTCGCCCGCCACGGGAACATCTCCGTTGGTGCCGAACGCAATAGCCGCCGTTCCACCGCCAGAGAGCTTCACGAACCATGTCCCCGACGACGGCCGAAAGACGGCCATGTCCGTCACTCCATCCCCGTCAAAGTCTCCGGGCACGGGAATATCCCCCGAGGTGCCCCACTGCACGCTCGGGAGGCTCGTGCCTTCCGCCGTCCTCACGTACCACGTCCCATTCGAGGGCCGCCACACCGCGAAGTCCACTCTGGCGTCTCCGCCGTAGTTGCCCGGCACCGGAATATCTCCCGAGGTCCCCCATTGCACGCTCGGGAGGCTCGTGCCTTCCGCCGTCCTCACGTACCACCTCCCGTCGCCGGGCCGGAAGACCGCGTAATCCGCTCGCCCGTCGCCCCCATAGTTGCCAGGAGCCGGAATGTCCCCAAAGGCGCCCCACTGCACCACAAAATCACCCGCGCCATCGGACCGCTTGACGTACCACGTCCCATTCGAGGGCCGGAAGATGACTTTGTCCGCAAGTCCATCCCCGTCGAAGTCCGTCTGAGGAGAAGCGGCCGGCAAGCAGTTGAAGTTGACAGTATCGATGCCGATGTAATCCGAGTTGGTACCGCTCGTTCCGCCGTTCTCGACGAAGTAGCGGAAGGCGAGCCGCCCGGCCGCAGGCGACCCGATTCCGCTGATGTTCACGGTGAACTGAGTCCAGACATTGGGGTAGCCGCTCGTCGTGTAGGTCGGGTTGATGTCGAGCAAGAGGGTCGTGAAGTCGCCGACGTCAGTGGCGGAGCTGCCCACGTTCGTGCTGCTGCCGTTGGTGCTCATGCGCACCTGGAGCCGGTCCGGGAACGCCTGACTGGTCTCGGTCCGAGTCCAGAAGGTCAGTTGGGCTCCATTCTGCAAGGTCAGGGTAGGAGTCAGGAGCCAGTTGCTGATGGTCCCCGTGCCTGAAGCGTTGTTGAAGTTGGCGGCAATATAGGAGTTCGCGGGGCCAGCCTGAGCGCTGAACACCGCAGTATTGCCCTGGAACCAGCCGGTGGCGCCCAGCGGGCTGCTGTTGTTCTTCATGAACCAGCCGGGCAAGCTGGTGATGTCGTTGAAACCTTCGGACGCTGTGCAGGCCGAAGCGGGCGGTGTTGGTGTGTTGGTCGGCGTGTTGGTCGGCGTGTTGGTCGGTGTGTTGGTTGGAGTCTGATTCGTCGGAGTATTTGTCGGAGTCCGGGTCGGCGTGTTCGTCGGGGTGTTCGTCGGTGTCTGCGTCGGGGTATTTGTCGGAGTCCGGGTCGGAGTGGTCGTCGGCGTAATCGTCGGAGTCGGGGTTGGCGTGTTGGTCGGCGTATTGGTCGGCGTGTTGGACGGAGTGAGATTCGTCGGCGTAATCGTGGGAGTCCGGGTCGGCGTGTTCGTCGGGGTGCTCGTCGGTGTCTGCGTCGGGGTATTTGTCGGGGTCCGGGTCGGCGTAATCGTCGGAGTCCGAGTCGGAGTGTTGGTCGGAGTGTTAGTCGGAGTGTTCGTCGGCGTGTTGGACGGAGTCTGATTCGTCGGGGTATTGGTCGGAGTATTGGTCGGTGTATTCGTGGGAGTCCGGGTCGGCGTGTTCGTGGGCGTCTCGGCCGGAGCCGCCGCCATGACCGCCCAGAACGCGTTGAGGACGCCGTAGCCGCTGTCCCGATCCACGCCCGCCCCCTCGATGTCCATCACCTGGCAAAACTGCCCTCCGCTGGAGTCGCAGGCTGTCGTGAGGATGGTGCTGATCTGCGAGGCCGTCAGACTGAGGTTGGCGGACTTGACCAGGGCCGCGATTGCCCCTGCGTGCGGGGCGGCCGCGGAAGTTCCGAAGAACGGGTTGAATCCCGGAGTCGCGCAGCTCACACCGTCGGCCGCCGTGACCAGCGGCTGCTGCACGATCTGCCCGCCGCCCGACAGGACGTTTCCCGGCGTGATTGCCGTGCTGTCGGCGTTGTAGAAGTACTGACGCGGGCCGTCCGAGCTGAACAGCTCGACCTGGCTGGAGAAGTCGAACAGATTCGGATAGGGCCCCGTCGGATTGGGCGGCGGCCCGAAGGCGGTCGAGGCCGGCGTGGCCGCGACGCCGAAAGCATTCGGACCCGGCGGAGCATTGTGGCCGCGCGTGGACCCCTGCGTGCTGAAGTTGAGGCGGCCCCGTCCCGTTTCGAGGTGAAGGAAGCGATCCGAGCCGGAGAACCTGGCGATCACAATCCGATCGCCCGACGGTGCCCCGCCGATGAACTCAAAAGGATCCTGCGTTCCGTTCTGGGTGTCCGTCGAGGCTCCGACGATGGTCGTTCCCGTCGAATTGAGGATGTAGAGGTCGTAGTCGTTTGCCGAGCCGCCCAGCGGATCCGACCAGAAGAGGCTCGTTGACCCGCCGGTCGCCGTGATCGTGTTGTAGTTGAGGCCGCCGAAGTTATGAAGCTCGCCGGCCCCTGTGAGAGGCGGTCCCGCGGCTCCCCCGTCCACGAAATCTCCTTCCCACGTTCCGGAAGTGCTCTTGTCCTTGCTGCCGGAGTTCGCGGAGGAGGAGAAGTAGAGGGCTCCGTCGGCGGTCACGTCATTGACGGCCTGAGTGACGATGCCGCCGTTGGTCGTAGACACGACGCTTGCCGCCTGCCCCTTCTGAAACGGGCTCTCCCTGGTGTACGTCACGTCGTCGATGATGATGTCGCAACCCGCCGCCCGCAGGTCGTGGATGTTCTGAGCGAAGGACGCGATGCTGGTGAAGCCAGTCGCGAAGTAGAGCTGCGCTTGAAACGCCACGTCATAGACGATCTCCAGCATCGCCGAGCCTTCGTCTCCTGTCCCGGCCTGCCCGGGCAGGACAGTCACCCCTGCGGGCAGGTCTCCGGAGGCCTGGAGAGCGGCCAGAGAGTTCACGCCATTTGACAGCACGCCGACCTTCACCCCGGCGCCGGTGGCGCCCAGGAGGGCCACCGCGAGGTCCGCCTCGTGCGTAACCACGCCCTCCGAGGTGTTTGTCTTGCTGATCGCCGCGGGCCTCGCTCCCGAAGTTCTCTTGCCCAGGAGAGCGGCGAGCTGCGAGCGCACCTGCGCCGCGCGGGCCGCGAAGCCGGGACGGACGGCGGAGGAGAGCGAGGCCGTGATGCCGGGGGCCGCTTTCGGCTCGGCCGCGGGCGGCCCGGCGCGGTTCAGCACGGGTTCCTCTTTGCGATTGATGAAGATGATGTCGGGGTGGGCGGCGAGCGTCTCGATGACGTCAAGAGCCACCACGGCGTTGATGCTGCGGTACGCGGGATGCGAGTCCAGGACCTTCCCGCCGAGAGAGGCCAGCGTATCCAGAAGCGAACGCGTCACCGTCGCCGTAATGTCCACGACGACCTCGCCGGCCGGGCCGACCTCGATGCCGGTCTCGAGCGTCGGAACTCCCGGGGCGATGGGCAAGCCTCGTCTCTGCTTCGCCTCGTAGAGCAGGTTCGAATGGATCTTCTGCTGGGCCGGGGTCCGGGTCCTCTTCTCGTCGGCGAGCGCCTGGATCTGCGCCGCGGCGCTGGGCGTCAGAGGATCGGGGGAGGAGGCGCCCCGAGTCTGCGAGCCGGCAATGAACGCCAGCAAGACGATGAGAACACTCGACCGAACCCACCGCCACCGCCGGAGTCTCATGGATCTCTCCGATGTGTCAATGACTGTAAATTGTTGCGGAGAAGGTATTCTCGCGGCGGGCGCCAGTCAAGTCTTTTCCTGGCTTCTTACCCCGGGGCAGGGCGGAGTCCCCGGGCGGAGCTCCGTTTACCCTGGAGGATGGACGGGTTCTATCGCGCCCGGGGCATGTCGCCGGATGTGCCCCACATCACGGCCGTTTGTGTCGAGCCCTCGGCCGAGACGATCATACCTGTTGAGTCAGGCATGACTGACTCCCAGGCCGGGGCGGAGTTCCTCGCCGGATCCTGACGACCGTCCCATACTCCACGGAAGGATTGTTTCAGTGGGCGACCGGAATGTCTCCGGAGGTTCCCCAGGCGACGGAGGGCGGGAAGAGACCCTCCGCGGAACGCACGTACCAGCTCCCGTTCGACGGACGCCACACGACATCGTCGGCCCGGCTATCCCCAGCGATCTGCGCTGGCAACGGCACGTCCCCGGGCGCTCCCCAGGCAACCGACGGAAGCTCCGACAGGTTCGCGCTGGACTTGACGTACCACGTTCCCGTGGAGGGACGGAAAATCCCATAGTCCGCCCGCCCATCCCCCGTAAAGTCCGCGGCGACCGGAATGTCCCCGGAGGCTCCCCACGCAATCGCCGCCGTCGCGCCTCCGGAGAACTTCACGTACCAGATCCCGTTGGATGGACGAAACACGGCCATGTCCGTTATCCCGTCACCGTCGTAGTCACCGGGCACCGGAATGTCCCCGCCCGTCCCCCACTGCACGGAAGGAGGCTGGCTCCCCTCCGCCGTTCGCACGTACCACGTCCCGTTGCTCGGACGCCAGACGGCAAAGTCCGTCCGACCGTCACCCCCGTACTGGCCCGGTACCGGAACGTCCCCCGAAGTCCCCCATTGCACCGGGGGCTGACTTACACCCTCGGCGGAAAGCACCCACCAGGTCCCGGTGGAAGGCCGAAAGATCGTAAAGTCCGCGCGCGCGTCGCCCGCGTAGTTGCCCGCCGCCGGAATGTCGCCCGAGGCTCCCCACTGCACCGCCAGATCCCCGCTGCCGTTGGACTTCTTGACGTACCACGTCCCGAACGTCCCCGGCCCCGGCCGAAACACGGCCTTGTCCGCCACACCATCCCCGTCGAAATCGCTCGATGCGATCAAGAAGCGGTAGGTCACGGCCGTGAAATCTATCTTGTCGAAGAACACGTCTTGTTGTGGCGAGCCGCTGATCGAGACCCGCCCGTCGGTCCAGGCGTGATAGGCGACGCTGCCGTAGCCGTCGTTGCCGAACATCGCGTGGTTAAGGTATCCCGCTTGAGACGCGAATATGCCGGGGTCCGGCTGTAGCGGCACGGGAAATACCACGTCACTGACGGCGATCTCCGGCCCCCACGTGGCGCCGTTGTCAGTCGAAGCCCGCCCGAAGTATTGCAGATCCCTGCCTGCCGTGTTGCGCTCATCGTACCAGCTGGCGAAGATTTGTCCCGACGCGTTCACCGACAGCGAAGGGCTCCACTGCGCCCGTAGAGTCGCGTCCGTGTTCAACCGGAGAGGGCTGGACCATGTCGCGCCTTGATCGGTCGATCGGATGTAGTAGATATTCCCCGGGTCGCCGGTTGCCGGTACCCTCGCCGAATGAACGTAATGGACGACACCAGGGCCGACGCCGAGCTGCCCCCACCCAATTTCACGCCAGTAGGCGGGTGAAGCATACATGCAAGGGAAGTAAGTATTATCAGTGCAAAGGGTTCGCCCCGGAGCGTCAAATGTGTTCTGGATGGTTTGGGACCAAGTGACACCACCGTCGGTTGAACGGTAGATGACATTCTGACGAGGCGTCAAGCCGCCGGCGGGCTCGTTCTGCGTCTGGACGAACACGGTCCCGTCGGCGCCCAGGCTGCCGGTCACCTTCACGGCCCGGCGGAAGGTAGTGATCCCGGAGGAAAGGGTCACGGGGGCACTCCATGTGGCGCCATCATCGGTTGACCGGGCTACCTGGGGCGGCGGAAAAGAGCCGAGACCAAAGTTGTTGAATGCCGCATATTGCCTGCCATAAAAAGGGCTGGCCGGACTGTTGTCCACCCAGGTGGTGTGGAGGTCGCCGCCGCTGCTGTTGAGGATGCAGCCGCTATTCGGCCAGCTGGCCGGAGCGGGGTCGGAAGGAGTGGCGGATACCCACTGGCCGATGCCGAAACCACCGCACCGACTGGTTAGAGCACTCACGTACCATTTGCCGGAACGCACGCTGTAGAGAACCGTGGGGAAGCCATAACAAGTCTGGCCGACACTGAAAGGGCTCTGGCCGGTAGCGGCCGTAAGGCGCATGAAGCTTGCGCCGCCGTCAGTGGAGACCGAGGCTCCACAAATATCGAATGGGCTGGCATTGCGGCCTCTGGAATCGTCGTAGGTAACGACGACCGTGTTGCCATGCCCCCAGGTCGTGGCCTGGTTTTGGGTGACGTTCGGATAGGTCTCCGTGCCGGTAATCAGGTTGACGTCCGTGCCCTCGAAATCCGGCGCCAGCGGCCCAGCGGCAGCGGCCGTGGAAAGCTCCTCCTCGAGCCTGGACAAGTCCGACTCCCCGGTTTCCGCGTTCGACCCGCCACCGGAGGAGGCCAGGCTGTCAACCTGGTAAAGTTCGCTCGCGACCGATGGGTGTGAGGATGTCGCGGCCGGGGCGGCGGTCAGCGCCTTCGGAAGTCCCGGCAACTTGAAGCCCACGCTTTGTGCCAGAGGCACGACGCACGCGAGCCCGAGCGCGACATAAAAGAGGTTCCTGGCCGATGGCCTCATATTGCTTTCCCCTTTGAGACCCTCCCTAGTAGCTCTAGGATATGACGAGTCGCGGTCAGCGATGCGCCAATCCAACGACCTAGGCCTTTAGTTGTGAACCCCCCTCGTCCTTCCAGGCTGCGGCTCGCGTGCGCGGCGCTGGTGTTCCTCGTCTCACTGGCATTGTATCGGGCAACGCTCGCTCCGTCCGTGACTCTGGTTGACAGCGGCGAGTTAATCGCCGCGGCACGCACGCTGGGTGTGGCGCACCCTCCCGGGTTTCCCCTCTACATTTTGCTGGCTCACCTCGCCACGCTGCTTCCGGCGGGCAGTGTGGCTATGAGGGTGAACTTCGCATCGGCGCTCTTCGCCGCGCTCGCCGCATCGGTCGCGTCGCTCGTCACGTTTGAAGCGATACGCCGCCGAGCCCTGACGGCGCGCCGGGCAGAAAGGAGACCCGCCCACGGTAAGCCGGAACAGAAACGTCCGGACGACCTCACTGAATGCCGGCCGGCCTCGCTTGTCGCAATGTCGCTGACGTCGGGACTGTTGCTGGCGTTTTCGCGAACGCTCTGGGCGTACGCGACGATCGCCGAGGTCTATACCCTGAATGCGCTGCTCATCCTTGTTTTCGTCCTGCTGATATTTCGCTGGCGATCCGAATCGGGCCGCGGCTCCCTGATTCCATCACGCCGCCAGGGCCTCCTTTACGCGGCCGCGTTTGTCTTCGGCCTTGCTCTCGGAGTTCATCACGTCACCGTGGGGCTCATGCTTCCAGCGCTCGCCGCCCTAATCCTGGCAACGGAAGGCATCAGCTTCTTCAAGAGCAGGCGGGCTGCTTATTGCGCGCTGGCCGCGCTGGCGGGCCTCGGCATCTACGCGTATCTGCCCATCGCGGCGTCGCGATCGCCCCTCATGAATTGGGGCGATCCGCGAACGGCGGAACGGCTGTGGTGGCACATAACCGGCAAGCAGTACCGGGTATTCTTCTCCTACTCGTCGCAGACGGTGGCCGCTCAACTCGGCTATTTCATCAGGCTTGCCGCGCGCGAGTTCGGCCCGTGGTGGCTGCTGCTTGGCGGGCCGGCGCTTGCCATCGCCGGAATGGCCCGGCTCCTGCGCCGCGACCGAGCGGTGTTCTGGTTCCTGGCGCTCGTGATTTCTGCCAATCTCATTTACGGCCTGGGCTACGGAATCGCCGAAGACAAAGATGCTTACTATCTTCCGAGCTTCATGGCGATGAGCCTCGCGGCCGGATTCGGGATCGGGTGGGTAGTCGAGAAGCTGGGAAGCTGGCACCGCTCTCTGGCTGCCGCCCGCGTCGTCAGCGCCGCGGTCACCCTGCCTGCCCTGCTCGCCGCGCTCGCCGCGAACCTGCCCTACAACAATCGCAGCCGGGACTTCATCGCGGCCGACTACGTTCAAAATATCTTCTCGACGATGGAGCCGCGCGCGATGCTGCTCACGGGCGACTGGCAGGTGTATTCGCCGATGCTCTACATCCACCAGCTCCTGCGGCAGCGCGACGACGCGGTCGTCATCGACATCAACCAGCTCCGGCGTTCGTGGTACTATGGCTACCTCGCCCGCGCGTACCCTTCGACCATCGCGCGATCGCGTGAGAAGGTCGACGCCTTCCTCGAGGACCTGAGACACTGGGAGCACGATCCGGGCCTCTATGAGCGCGACTCCACGTTGAATCGGCGGATCGACTCCCGTTTCTACGGAATGATCCTCGCTCTTGTGACCAGTCACTTCAAGTCGGCGGCAGTCTACGTCACGTCAGATATTGCCGCCAACCGCAAGGGAACCGATTTGGAACTGACCCGGTCCCTTGCGTCCGCCTACCAGTTCGTTCCGCAGGGTCTAATTTTCCAGTTGGCACGGAAGGGCGTTTTTCAGCGGCCCTCTGATCATGAACTCGTCACGCGGGGGCTGACGGGCGGAGGCATGAAGTTCGAGGAAGACGACGTGGTTAGAGTCAAGGTGCTGCCGGTGTACGTGATGATGGCCTACAGCCGCGGGCGTTACCTGGCGGCCTATGGACGGCACGAGCAGGCGATCGAAGCATTCAAGCGGGCGCTTGCTCTCGACCCCGGCTTCAGCCTGGCGCAGCAAGCAATCGACGAAAGCCTCGGTGCAATGCGTACAGCGACGCCGAACAATCAGGACTGATCAAGCGATTCCCCGGGCTGGCCGCCGGCTTGTCAATGCACCAACTTCATTCTGTTCACGCCGGTTCTGATTCTATTGCGCTCGGGGAAGGTCGCCGGAGGTTCCCCACTGCACGGGCGTTTGCGTCAAACCTTCCGCCGAGAGCACGTACCAGGTGCCGGTGGAGGGCCTCCAGACGACTCTATCGGCACGCGCGTCCGAGGCCATGTTGGATGGCAGAGGCACGTCGCCCGCCGTGCCCCACTGCCTTGAAGGCGGCTCGACCAGCGTGACGCTCGACTTGACGTACCAGGTTCCGTTGGACGGCCGGAAAATCACATAATCGGCGCGCCCGGTCCCGCTTGTATTCTCCGAACCCACGGGAATGTCTCCCGATGCCCCGAATGCCACCGACGTCGTTCCCCCGCCGGAAAACCGGATGTACCACGTCCCGTTGGACGGGCGAAAGACCGCAAAGTCCGTTACGCCGTCCCCGTCATAGTCGGCGGGAACGGGAATGTCACCCGCTGTACCCCATTGAACCGACGGCAACTCGATCCCTTCCGCCGTTTTCACGTACCAGGTCCCGTTACCCGGCCGCCAGACCGCGAAGTCCGTCCGTCCGTCGCCGCCGTACTGACCCGGCACCGGTGTGTCCACCGATGTCCCCCACTGCACGCTCGGCTCGATCACACCTGCCGCCGTCTTGACGAACCAGAACCCGCTGGAAGGCCGGAAAACCCCGAAGTCAGGTTGCGCACCGCCCGTATAAAACCCCGGGACAGGGACGTCTCCCGTCGTCCCCCACTGCGTTGATCCATCGGGTCCCCCGTCTCCTCTCTTGACGTACCACTGAGAGCTCGCTCCCGGCCGGTAGATGACCTTGTCCGAGTAGCGATTGATGCGGTAGATCTGCCCCGCGTTGATGGCCGCATAGTAGACCGCCCCGTCCGGGCCCGTTGCGAAGTGGACGGGACCCTGCGCGGAGCTCGCGAAGCTCTGGAGCGTGCCGATCAGGGTGTCGCTCGCGGAGAACTCGAGGTAGCGGATCCAGCTCGAAGCGTAGTCGCCGAAGAGGTATTTCCCCCGGAGAAATGGGGGATAGGCGGCGCCAGTAACGAAGACCCCCCCGATGATCGTCTGGCCGACCGTGTGGTCGTATTCGAAAACCGGCGGAATGCAGCCGGCGCAGCCGCCGAGCGTGCCCTCGGCCAGGGGCCAGCCGTAGTTGCCTCCCGCCGTGACCACATCGAGCTCTTCCCGGGAGGCCTCTCCGACATCGGCGACATAGAGGGAACCGTTGCCCGGGCGGAAGGTGAAGCGGAAGGGATTGCGGAATCCGTAGGCCCAGATGCGCGGTTCCTTCGACGGGTCCGCGAGGAACGGGTTTCCCGCGGCCGCCGAACCATTCAGCTCCATGCGGAGAACCTTGCCATTGAAGCTGCCGACGGCCAGATTCTGCGACTTGGCGCCGCCCGTGCCCGAGTCGCCGGGCGCCGTCCAGAGCTTCCCATCCGGCCCGATCGCGACGTGCCCCCCGTTGTGGTTGCCGTTGGTCGCGTCGATGTGATCGAGGATGACCGATTCGGTCCCGGGAACGAGCGTGTCGCCCGACATCGTGAATCGCGAGATCCGGTTCTGCGGCACCAGATTGGTGTAGTAGAGATAGACGTGGCCGTTGATCGCGAATCCCGGATCGAGGCAGATCCCGAGCAGCCCCTTTTCCACGCCGGAATCGACCGAGGCCGAGATGTCCAGAGCCGCGGTCCCCTGCAGCACGCCGTCCACCACAATCCGCACGCGGCCGGCCTTTTCCAGAATCAGCATCCGGCCGTCCGGCGTCCAGGTGAACGCGGTCGGCTGAGAAAGTCCGCTCACCACGGCCGTGTCCGAGAATCCGGGGATCGAGTACGTGGCGGTCCCGACCGCCTGAGTCAGGCTTGCGTCGCTCGAGGCGAAACGCGGGTCGGAAACATAGATCGCGGTGATGGTATGAGCGCCCGGGCTCAGAGCCGACGTGGTGAAGGAGGCCGCGCCGCCGCCGTCGAGAGGGACCTGGGCCAGGGCATCCGGGCCCTCCTGGAAGATCACCATGCCCGTCGGCGTCCCGGATCCCGGGGGAACGGAAACCACCGTGGCCGTGAAGGTAACCGCCCGGCCCGGGCCCGAAGGATTGAGCGAGGAAGCGAGCGTGGTGGACGAAGCATGGTCATGGACCCTCTGAACCAGGACCACGCTGCCGGCGCTGAAGGTGCCGTCTCCGCTGTAAACGGCGGTGATGAAGTGACTGCCCGCGGACAGGGCCGAGGTGTTGCAGCTCGCGTGGCCTGTTCCATCCAGGGCGACGCCGGACGCCAGGACCGTGGTCGTACTCTGGAGATCGTCGGGGCCGGCCACGAAGTAGGCGGTGTCCTGGAAGGTGACGGTGCCCGTGGGGGTGTTGCCGGGAGCGCCGGTGTTTGTGACCGCCGCTATAAAAGCGAGCGGATCGCCCGCGACTACGGTGCGGTCGCCGGGGGCAGAGGAGGAGAGGGCAACCCCCACGCCGGAGAGGCCTCCCAGCGCGAAGAGAGTACCGCCGTTCAGCGTGTAAACGGTCCCATCGGGGCCGATGACGGTCGGCACGTAGGGCTCCCCGATGCCGGCGGTGAGCCGCACGGCCCTTGAGAGGGAGTTCGTGGCCAGGTTCCAACGGTAGAGGTGGCCATCCTCGCTCGGCGTAAAAACGCTGTTGGTGACCGGGTTGACGGCCGCGGTATTGATGCACCATTCGCGCACCGCCGTCGGAATCGAAGAGTGTTCGGCGTCGGGCGTCGGGCCGACCATCGTAAGCACCTCACGCATCACGAGCACGCCGCTGGAAGGATCCCTGGGATTGACCTGCGTGGAGCCGGGGTCAAAGACGCCAATCCTGTTGACGCCGTTCTCGCTGCCGCCTGCGGGGTTCGCGTAGTTGTTGTACTTGCTGAAGATCAGGTAAGGAGAGGCGCCGGTGTAGGAAGGCACCATGTCCCTCGGCACGATCGCGGCGGTACTGTCCCAGCCGAAGTTGGCCGGAGCCTTCTCGACCGCGAGGTCGCCGCTGAAGCGCAGAAGAAAGCCTTGCGAGCCGCCGCTCTGGCTGCCAAGGACGCCGAAGTAGACGTCATTGTCCGGAGCAATGGTGGCAGAAGAGGTGCTCTCGTCCAGGACAACAGCTTTGTCGGCCTGGCCGTTGCGCGGATCCTTCAGGAACACCCTGTATTTCCGGGCGAGGGTGGTAGTGTCCAGGCCGAGCAGGTAGGCGTAGTCGCTCGAACTCGCGGATTTCACGACCACGTAGAGGGTCTCCTGGTCATTGCTCAGGGCGGGGGCCGAGTTGTGGGAGTCTCGGCCGATCAGGGCATCGTCGGCCGCCGCGCCGGCCAGCACATAGGTGGCGGCGCCGTCGGGAGTGATACGGGCAAAGCCGCCTTGAGTCGTGCTCAGGGGAGCCGGCGCGGTTCCGACAATGCGGAATCCGAAGTAGCAATTGCCTTCACTGTCGGGTGTGATCGGCGTATTGATGAAGACGGAGGCATTGAAGGCGGCCGCACGGGCTTGATAGTCGGCCAGAGTCGTGTAGAAGACCCTCTGGACGGGGGCACCGGGAGTGTGGTCGGGGCCGTCGACGAAGTAGACCGTCCCGCCCGCGCCGGGATAGTACAGCCGGGAGCCGGCCGGCCCGCCGGCCAGGGCGGGTTGGTACGCGGGAATCCAGTCGTGAGGCGGCAGGATGTAGTCGGTGGCGAGCGAGTATTTCGCGGTCCCCGCCGTCCCGTCGAAGGCCTTGATCTGGAAGCCGTCGCCGGCGATTTTCACGGGAACGAGAACCGTGTTGGCGGCGGTGATCAAGGGCGCCCCGTAGTGTGCCGGAACGCCGGTGTTGTTCAGGTCGATCGAGGTCGACCAGTGAATCGCATTCAGGTCCCGGGCGGCCGGGTTGAAGATCGCCGTGTGCTGCGCGTTGCCGGCGAACGTCGAAACGGGGTCGCCCGAACCGATCCGTCGCGGGGCTGCGCCGCGATCGGCAGGCCGCTCCGCAGCGAGCCCCGGCTGCCGTGCACGATGCCCCACCGCATCCTCGCCGACCAGCGCGAGCGCAACCGCAAGAACGACAAGCTTCAGATTCAGCTGACGGAGACGCGGGCTGCACGAAATCATGTCAGGACATCCTCCTGTCCAGATCGGCGGCAAATTATCCTCCACTCTCCCGAAGCCTTTTCGGCAACCCCTTAGCATCTGTTTACCTCAAATAGGCCAGGGGCGCGGTTGCCGAGGTAGTGACCTGGTTTGAGTTTCGAGAGTCCTGTTGGCGAAAAGGTCGGGCCGCCGGGTCCTGTCGCCGCCGGCTTTCGACCGCAGGCGTTCGCTGCGCGAACGGCGGTCGAGAGAGTTCAAACCAGAGCTTTGAACTCGGCTCAACCACATAGGTCTCCGTCCGGCGCCACCCGTCGGCCCTCGGACCTGGGTTTAAGGGGGACCTGCGAGCCCCGGTGGCGGGACGCCTCCCAGAGGAGGCGATGAGCGAAGGAGCGCGCCACAGAGAATCTTTCGCCTCGCTCTGCCTGCGACTGAGCGACCAGCGACGGCCCGGAACTCTCTATCCGCGCGAAATCAATGATCGCCTCAGTCCAAGCCCCGTTTGAACTCTCTCGGCCGCCTGGTCGCAAAGCGACCGCCGCGGCCGATGTCGGAGGCGGCCCGACGCCGGGGCGGCTTATTCACTTCAGTCTCAAACTAGGTCACTACCGTTGCCGAATCGTGATTGCGCCGAGTCGGGGCCGCTGATATACTTGTTTACAGTTCCGACAAAAACGCGGCTTCCGACAAGGGCCCGGTCTCGACCAGCGGGCAGATCATAAGCTTCTTGCTCGGAGTCGCATGATGCGAAGTCTTGGGTTCCTGGATGAGCAGTAAACACCTCTTCAAGCGGCTCTGCCTGTTTGTCATCCTGTCCGCGACCGCCGCGCTTCCGCTCTTGGCGCGTCTGGTCGGGAACCACCGGATTCCGTCATCCTCGTCGGCGGAGCAGGCCTTTCCGGGGCTGGCGTTCAGCTCAACGACGGACCGCTATCTGCTCGTCTGGGAGGAGGGAGCGGCCGGAAGCCGGTCTGTGCGCGGAGCGCTGCTGGATCGTTTCGGCGGGGTCATCGGCAGCTCCTTCGAGATCTCCCTGTCCACCGATGTCGGAGAAAAGTTCTCGGCGGCGGTCGCCTGGAAAGAGGACATCGATCAGTTCCTGGTCGTCTGGGAGCAGGCGACTTCGGTCTCCAATCATGACGTCGTCTCGCGGCTCGTCTCCTCAGGCGGCAATCTGGGAACGAGAACGTTCGTCGAGAACGACGCCTTCGATCAGCGCTCGCCCCGGGTCGCGGCGGACCCGCTCGCGACGGGGAAGTTCCTCGTAGTCTGGCAGGATGCGCGCGTGTCTCCCATCGGGGTCTTCGTGCGTTTCGTGAACGAGGACGGCTCGCTCGATTCTGCCGGCCGCATCGCGCTTGTTTCGAACGGAAAAACTCCCGACGTCGCGCAGAACTCGATCAATGGCGGATGGGAGCTCGTGTATGACCGGGATGCCGCGGACAACACGGCGGGAATCTTCTCGGCCGCGCTCACGCCGGGCGGTGCGCCTGGGATCGAAAGACGTCTGTCTCCTCTTCCGAACGATCCGGCGAACCCTCAGCCCAATCCCGGCCTGCCGCGCGTCACGTTCAATGCGGGAGCGCCTGCCGGAGGCAGGTATCTGGCGGTCTGGCAGGCTTCCGCCACGAGGGGGTTCGTGTGGTCCCACCAGATCAATGCCGACGGGACGCTCTTCGAATTCAACAAAGGCGCCTCCGAGCCGAACGCGCTGTACCCATCCGCGGCGGCGTCGACAGTCGCCGGGCACCCGGATCGGGCGCTCATCCCATTCGTCCGGCATTCGACGGATGAGTTGAATGGAGCGTTCGCGACGGGAGTTTCGGTACCGGCCGGGTCAACCATACTGTCCTACTATCATCCTGTCCAGTGGCCGGGACTCTCCGGAGGAGCGAACTCCTCGGGCAGCGGCACGGGCGTCGCCTACAATCCGAACCACCTGGAGTACCTGATGGCGTGGGCGTACGACGTGGGGAGCGGGAAGCACAATATCGCCGTTCGAGTCATCCAGTCCAGCTACGACACCGCGCAGGCCGATTACCTGACGCCGGGGAGAGGACCCTCGAGTCTGGCCGTCTTCCGGCCGTCGAGCCGGATGTGGTACTGGCGGAGTCTCGATGGGATCCAGACGGGACGCACGAGCAATCCCTATGGCCTGTCCACGGATGTCCCGTTGCGGGGTTGCTATCTGTGGGGAGGCGGCTACGCCAACGTGACGGTCTTTCGTCCCTCCACCGGCACCTGGTATGCGAGCAACAACAACGACGGCTTCAACAATTCGTCCGTCCCGTTTGGGACCTCGGGGGATATTCCGGTCGTTGGAGACTTCGACGGGAACGGCGCTGGCGAGTACGCCGTTTTTCGGCCGTCCTCGGGCACCTGGTTCCTCGACAACACGTGGTCTCCCAACGCCGTGTGGAAGTCTGTTGCCTTCGGCGCCGCCGGGGACACGCCGGTTCCCGCCGACTACGACGGGGATGGAAACACCGATGTCGCGGTGTTCCGTCCGTCGGTCGGACTCTGGTACGTGACGTTCGACCTCTCCGGCAACGTTCACTTCGCAACGGCGTTCGGAGCGCCTGGAGACATCCCCGTGCCGGCCGATTACGACGGCGACGGCAAAGCCGATGTAGCCGTCTATCGGCCTTCCAACGGCACGTGGTATGTCAGGAGATCAACCGGCGGAGAGGTTTCCGTCCAGTTCGGAACCTCCGGAGACATCCCGGTTGCGAGCGACTACGACGGAGACGGAGTCGCCGACATGGCAGTGTTCCGGCCGTCCAGCGGGACCTGGTACTTCTCGCTGTCAACAGGGAGCCGGATCGCGGTCCAGTTCGGAGCCTCCGGCGATATTCCGTTGACGCGATTCCCGTCCTTCTAGCCCGCATAATTCACGAACGACTCCAGCCGTCCCGCGGATCCCGGGGGTTCAGGGGGCGCCACGCGCCCCCTGCGCATGGACGTCCGCCGGATACTTCGTCAGACCTCCTCTGCGATGGTTGAATGAGGCGCGGGACCTTCTGGTCCCCCGTGCCCCCGGGGACGGTCGCCGTCGTCGGTATTCCTCGTCCTGACGAAAAATCTCTCGCGGGAACAAGGTATACCCCGGCAACACGCAAAATCGCAGCAACAGCCCCTTCATCTCTCAATGAGACGCACGTGTTTCGGCTGGGTGTCCGTGAATTATCCGGGCTAGCGCGGCCCGGCTGCCGGGTCTCTGCGCTATACTGGCGCTCCGTAATCAAGGGTTTGGCTGGCGGCGAAGGACGTTCCCAGAAAGCCCGGGAAGGTGTGCGGCGAGTGGGCAACCCGACACCAGTCTCCGAAGACTCGCACCCGTTTCGAGGGGGCTTCCGTTTCCTGGTCATCTTCTCTGTGGATGCGGTCTTCACTGTCGCCTCCCTCTACCTGGCCTACTTGATCCGGTTCGAGTGGAAGGTCCCGCCGGCGGAAGCGAGCGGCTTTCTCCACGCCCTGCCGCTGCTCGTCGCCGCGCGTCTCGCCTTGAATTTCATTTTCGGCGTTCACCGCTGGTCCTTCCGTATGTCCGGCTTTTACGAGGCCCTGCGGCTGGCCGCCGCGACGCTGTCGGCCACCGCCTGTTTTGTGGCGGTCTATTACTTCTTTCAGAAGTATGGCCCGCCGCGGTCCGTGATCGCGCTCGAGTTCTTTTTCACCACGACCGCGATGGCCGCGTTCCGCTTCTCGCCCCGGCTGGCGTCGAACTGGTTCGTCGATCAGCGGCGCGGGCGTCGCCGCGGGTCGCTTCGGACGATCATCGTCGGCGCCGGCAGCGCCGGCGATCTCCTGCTTCGCGACCTCCTGCGCTCCGACGAGCATCTCTACGACGTCGTGGGGTTCGTGGACGACGATCCCCGGAAGAAGGGGATGCGGCTGGGAGGCAAGCCGGTGCTCGGAGTCCTCGATGCACTCCCGGAGATCGCCGATCGATTCGGCATCTCTCAGGTGCTGATCGCCATTCCCCGGCTGGCCTCGGAGAAGATCCGCAAGATTCTGGAGATCTGCGCGAGCTTCAAGCTTCAGTTCAAGATCATCCCGGTGTCCTTCGCCTACTTGAATGACCGCATCGCGGCCTCGATGCTGCACGATCTGAGTCCCGAGGACCTGCTCCCCCGGGACGAGACCGCGATCGACACGGAGGAGATCCGATCGCGCATTTCAGGCCGGCGCGTCCTGGTGACGGGCGCCGCCGGTTCCATCGGCGGGGAAATCGCGCGCCAGGCCGCGGCCTTCGGTCTGGAGTCGCTGACCCTCGTGGATATCAATGAGAACGATCTCTACTTTCTCTACCGGGACTTGCGGGAGCGGCATCCGGACCTGAAGGTCGTCGCCGAGATCGCGGACATTCGGGATGGACCCCGGATGCACAGAGTGGGGGAGCTCTACAGGCCCGGCTGTGTCTTTCACGCGGCCGCGCACAAACACGTGCCGTTGATGGAGGACACGCCCGAGGAGGCCGTGAAGAACAATATCTTCGGCACATGGAATGTCGCCGCGATGGCCGATGCCTGCGGGGCGGAGCGGTTCGTCCTGATCTCGACGGACAAGGCCGTGCGTCCCTCCAGCGTGATGGGCGCGACCAAGCGTGTCGCGGAGCTGCTCGTCCGAAGCCTTGCACACTCCTCCACGACGCGCTTTACGGCGGTTCGGTTCGGCAACGTGCTGGGATCGGCAGGAAGCGTCGTGCCTCTCTTCCGGCGGCAGATCGAACGGGGAGGGCCGGTGACGGTCACGCACCCCGACTGTTCGCGCTACTTCATGACCATCAGCGAAGCCGTGGGGCTCGTCCTGATGGCGGGCCTCTCGGACTACGGCGAGCTGTGCCTGCTGGACATGGGCGCTCCCATGCGTATCGTGGATCTGGCGTCGCTCATGATCACGATGGCCGGGCTCGTCCCGGATGCCGAGATCAAGATCGAATTCACGGGCCTGCGACCGGGGGAGAAGCTGTCCGAGGAGCTGATCCTGGAGGAAGAAGAGAGGAGCTCGATCGTTCGGAACAAGATCTTTGCCGTGGAGAGCCCGCCGCCGCCGCCCGAACTGCTCGATCGACTCGAGGACCTTCGCGAGGCCACCGGCCTCTCCGATCGGGAAGCGATCCGGCGAATCCTGAAGGCTCTCGTTCCCACGTTCGAGTCGCCTCAGGCGACGTCGAGACTTCCGGTGCGCCCGGGGCCTCCCGGCGAGGTTCGCCTCGACCGGACCCACTGACGTTATTGACTCCGGACGCCGAATCGCCCGTGGAGTTGGCGCTCCTGACGGCGCTCGGCCTGGCTCTCCCACTGGGGAACTTCCCCTTCGTTGTGTGGAGAGGGTTCGGCATCGACTCCGTGCACGTCCTGGGAGGAGCGCTCGTGCTTGCCGCAGCCGTCCGCTGGATCCTGGGGCAGCGACGACTGCGGCCGCCCACGGGAGTCATCTGGTGCGGAGCGCTTCTGGTGATCCCGCTCCTCGTGTATTCGTTCCGGCGCCAGCCCGGCTTCAGCGCGCCGGCGTTCTGTCGGACGTACCTGCATCTGGCTTTCTGGCTGGTGGTGTTCGTCGCCATGTCCTCACGCGCCCTCCCCGAGCGGCGGTTCTCGAGGATGCTCGGCGTTCTTGCGTCTGAAGGACTGATCCTCGGGCTCTATGGAGTGTGGCAGACGGTCGCGTTTGCCCGGGGGTGGCCGACCGGCGTTGCGTTCCTGAATCAACTTGCCAATAAACCACTCCGGGGAGGTCTCGATCCCAAGGTCTGGCGGGCCACGGCCACGTTCGAGGAGCCAAAGTGGCTCGCGATCTACTTGAGCTTCACCGTGGTCTATGCCTACACCCTGGCCGTTCGAGCCCGGGCGCGTGGCGACGGGGTTTCGGCCGCCTGCTGGTTGCTCGCTGTACTGGCCATCGCGTTGAGCGCGATCTTTACGGCGTCGGTCGGTGGCCTGGCGGTGATGGCGATTGTTCTGGCCGCGATGGCGGCCCACTTCCTCGCCACGCTGCGAGCTCGAAGGGCGCTGGCGTTTGCCCTCTGCGTGTGCGTGGCCGCGGCGGGACTGGTCTGGATCTGGACGGCCCGCGGGGGCGTCGCGAATCTGCTTCGGGTCCGGATTGACGCGGCGATCGAGAACATCCCCGGGCAGCGCGGCTTGGGTGCATCCTATACGTCGGGTTGGCGATATCAGAGAAACGCTCGTTACGCGATGAGGATGTTCGCGGAGTCCCCGCTCCTGGGTATCGGCGTGGGTCAATTCGCTCCGGTCGGGGCTGTCCGGGGCCCGGGCCTGGGCTTCTCACCAGGCGACACCCACGACGCCTGGGTCGGGTGGGTCGCCTGGATCGCCGAGATGGGACTCGCGGGTGCGGCGATCCTCGCCGCGCTGCTCGTCGCAATTCTCCGGCGGAGTGCGCGGGTTTTCCGGCCTGCCCTGAATCCTTACTCGGTTCTGACCTGCCTTCTTGTGCTGGTGGTTGTGGCGAAAGAGGCGCATTCCGCCTTCTACGTGACGTTCTGGACATGGTATCCGCTGGGTCTCGCCGCGTTGTCGGCCCTGATCGCCGGAGACTGGCAGACCAGCGACCGTGCTCCAACGCGTGCGGAATCTTGACGGTTTCGGAAAGGATGCGATGAGAACAGCGTTGATTACCGGGATCAGCGGACAGGACGGGTCTTACCTGGCGGAGCACCTTCTGGAGGAAGGCTACAAAGTGTATGGGCTCGTCCGTCAGACCAGCGTCCGGAATCTCGAGCGAATCACGCACCTGGTGGACCGGATCGAGATCGTCAACGGCGACCTCCTGGATCAGAATTCTCTGATCAACGCCGTGGCGGATTCCAAGCCCGACGAGGTCTACAACCTGGCGGCCCAGTCGTTCGTCCCCGCCTCGTTCAGCCAGCCCGTGCTCACCGGGGAATTCACGGCGCTGGGGGTCACCCGAATGCTCGAGGCGATTCGCGTCGTGAACCCGAAGATCCGCTTCTATCAGGCGTCCTCCTCCGAAATGTTCGGCAAGGCCGAGCAAGTCCCGCAGGACGAGACGACCAAGTTCCACCCGCGCAGCCCGTACGGCGTCGCGAAGGTCTACGGTCACTGGATCACCGTGAACTTCCGCGAGTCGTATGGTCTCTACGCGGTCTCGGGGATCTTGTTTAATCACGAATCACCGCGTCGCGGAACCGAGTTCGTGACACGGAAGGTGAGTCTGGCCGCCGCGCGGATCGCCGCCGGGCTGCAGAAAGAGCTCCGGCTGGGGAACCTGGACGCCCGCCGGGACTGGGGCTTCACGGGGGACTTTGTTCAGGCGATGAGACTGATGCTTCAGCAGGAGACGCCACGCGACTATGTGATCGGCACCGGGGAGACCCACACGGTCCAGGAATTGGTCGAAGTCGCGTTTTCCATGCTGGATCTGGACTGGAGGAAGTACGTCGTCATCGATCCGAAACTCGTCCGCCCGGCGGAGGTGGATCTTCTGATCTCCAATCCCCGCCGCGCGCGGGAGGAGCTGGGGTGGACCCCCAGAGTCAATTTCTACGAGCTCGTTCGGATGATGATCGAAGCCGACGTCGCGCTCGTTTCGCGCGAGCGCCGAGAGCCCTGAAACCATGGATCGGGATCTGCGCGATAAGAGAAAGTAGCGCCTTCTCTTTCTTTAAGACTACCCGGACGGGCTCCCGGCGGCCTGCGGGTCGGGCGGTATCTCGGAGCCGGTCAGAGACCAGGCGTGGTAGGCGGCCGTGACGGATTCGGAGTCGCCGTCGCGGACGAGGCGCCCCTTGTGAATCCACACCGTCCTCCGGCAGTTGTCCCGGACCTGCGCGAGGTCGTGGGAGACGAGGAGCACGGTTTTCCCTCTGCGCCGGAAAGCGTCGATCCGCTCTCGGCACTTCAACTGGAAGCGCTCGTCGCCGACCGCCAGCGCTTCGTCCACGAGCAGGATGTCGGGCTCGACGTCGGTCGCGACGGCGAAGGCCAGCCGCGCGGTCATTCCGGAGGAATAGGTCCGGATCGGCGAGTCGATGAACTCCGCCAGCTCGGACCAGGCGACGATGCCGGGCAGGCGCCGGCGCATCTCATTGCGCGAGAACCCGAGCAGGGCCCCCTGGAGCACGACGTTCTCCCGTCCGGTCAGCTCGCCGTGAAACCCGAGGCCGAGCTCCAGGAGCGGCGCGATCCGGCCGGCGACGACGACCCGCCCCGCGCTCGGGTAGAGCACGCGCGCGATCAACTTGAAGAGCGTGGACTTCCCGGCGCCGTTCCTTCCGATGACTCCCAGCGTCTCGCCCGGCTGGACGGAAAGATCGAAATCGCGAAGCGCCTCGATCTCGTCGAAGACGACGAGGCGTTTGATCTTCCGGATGACGTACTCCTTGATCGAGCCGATCCGCTCCCGTGGAACTCTGTAGCGCAGCGTGACGCTCTCGAGCCGGATGAGATCTTCCAGACCAGGGCCCGCCTCTCTCTCCTGGCCGGTCATTGGCTCGCGTCTGCCCGGTCCGACATCACGGATTCGAATCAGCTCTCGAAAGCGTACTGGTCCGCGTGGCGCGAGAAATAGACCCATCCGACGGCCAGGGCCGCCAGGGAGACCGCGGCGGTCCCGGCGAGCAGCGCGGGGGAGGGAATCACTCCGTCGTAGATCGGCTGCCGTGTCGTCTGGATCAGGTAGTACATCGGGTTCAACCAGAGCGCGAGCCGGAAGCGCGGCGGAATGATCGCCGGGTGATAGACGATCGGCGTCAAGAAAAACCAGGTCTGCACGAGGACCATGTACATTTCGCGCACGTCCGAGAAGCGGGACGCAACCGTGAAGAGGATGAGGCTCATGCCGGCCGAGAAGAGCGAGAGGAGCACGACTCCGACGGGCAGGAAGAGCCAGGTCGCATGAAGAGGAAACCCCATGACGAGAAGCAGGAGAAGCATGGGCACGATCGCGAGCGCGAGATTGACGAGCCCCACGGCAATGGCCGACGCCACGAAGACGGAACGGGGGATGAAGATGCGTTTGGTCATCTCGTTGGCGTCCTGTGTCTGGGAGGCGGAGGCGGAGGTCGTCTGCGCGAAAAAGGTCCAGAAGAGCGAGCCGGCAAGGTAGTAGACCGGGTAGTTCTGGATCTGCGTCTTCAACAGCGCGGAGAAGACGAGCGTGAGCGCCACCATGTTCAAGAGCGGCGCGAGCATCGTCCAGAACACTCCCAGCACCGATCGCTTGTACCGGATCTTGATGTCCCGGATCGCCAGCTCGACGAGGAGGTTCCGGTAGGCCCAGAGTCCCCGGGCCTCTTCGATCACGCGCGCGGGGCGTCGGGAGGAGTCGTAGAGGATGGGAGCGCTCCCGGCGCCCGCGACTCCGTCCGGCCTCACGATCCAGATTGTATCCGCAGCCTCAAGGCATGCGCATTGCATGTTTCCGTCGGGGCTCGCATAAAAATACGCACCGAACGAGGCTAGAGGGAAGGAAGAAAGCATGAGGTCGGCTCGTCTCGGAGTTGCCGCGTGTGCGCTGTTTCTCTGTTTTGTGGCCGGGCTCGCTCAGGTTTCGCGTCAGCAGGTGGACGCTCTTTCGGGAGTCCGTCCGCCCTCGTCGCCGCAGGGACGAGAGGTGCTCTGGCGCTCGGCAAGCGATGAGCTGGCCGCGGCCGTGCCGATCTCGGGTTCGATCGCGACGGTTGCCTCGGGCAGCCCCGCGGTGCCGCAACAGATCTTCGGGCGCCGCCAGGACGTCTTCCTGGCCGGCGGCCCGGTCTCCACGCCCTGCCGGTTCGCGGAGTACCTGCCGGACGGCAAGTATTACTTCCAGGTGACCGGCTCCTCCGGGACGCAGCTCCTGTCCACCGACCCGGTGTCCGAGCGCGCCGTCACGGTCAAGGCGGGAGTGATCGCCTCCTACGACGGCGCGACCCACGCGGCCGACGGCAAGACCGCGTGCGGCTCGCTCGCGATCAATCTCACGCCCTTCGCGGACGCGGGTTCGCAGAAGGCCGCCTACGTCGTCTGGCTGACGGCGGCGGCGAGCTTCGACGGAAGCGTCACGGCGGTGGACTCGGTCTGCGGCGCCGGATGTTTCCACGGTTTCCGTCCTGAGCTGTCGCGGACGTTCGCGTTCCGCGTCGAGGACAAGAAATCCTGCGAGCCGACCTTCTGCGTCTCCGGCGTCAAGTTCCTGGACGCGAATGGCAACGGTACGCGTGACTCCGGCGAGGCGGGATTGCTGGGCGTCGAGATCCGCGTCGCGAACGAGAACGGAGTCCTTCTCTCCGGTCTGACCGGGCCGGACGGCTCCTTCCGGATCTGCGGCCTGACCGACAGCGGCGCGTTCAGGGTGTCCGAAAAAGTGCCGTTCGGATACACGCAGACGGGGCCCGTGGATCGGGACATCTCCCGCCACGTCTTCGCGAGAGGCTCGGCGTTCATCATCGAGGTCTGCCAGGAGGACATCGCCGGTCTCGACTTCGCCAACAAGCTCATTCCCAACGCGATCGGAGGCTTCAAGTTCGAGGATCTCAACGCGAACGGCGCGCGTGACCCGGGCGAGCCCGGGCTGGCCGGAGTCACGATCCACTTGACGCCCGCCGCCGGAGGGACGGCCCAGACGACGGCGACCGACGCGTCGGGCAACTTCCTCTTCACCGACGTCGCGCCCGGCTCCTACGTCTTGAACGAGGACGTGCCCGCAGGATTCACCCAGACTATGCCCGCGAGCGACGGCATCCCGGTCACTCTGGTTTCGGGAGGCACCTCGCTCGACAATGTCTTCGGCAACTTCCACGGGATCCTGACCGGCACAATCTCGGGAACGAAGTTCCTCGACGCGAACGGAAACGGCGCGCTCGATGCCGGGGAGCCCGGGATACCTGGCGTGACGATCACTCTGTCGGGAGGCGGATTGACGCGGACGGCCGTAACGGGGGGGGACGGGAGCTTCTCCTTTACCGGCGTTCCCTTTGGAACCTACACGCTGTCCGAGACGGTGCCGCCGGGCTTCCAGCAGACGGCGCCCCCATCCCCCGGGACGCTCTCCGCCACCCTCGACTTCGGTCACCAGGCGGTGTCGGGCCTCGCCTTCGGCAACCGCCCGGTGCCCGCGTCGATCTCGGGGTCGAAGTTCAACGACTTGAACGGCAATGGAATCCGGGACGCCGGAGAACCGGGGCTTGCGGGCGTCACGATCCAGTTGCGCGACTCCGGTGGACAGGTCACAACGACCACGACGGACGCCTCAGGGGCCTTCTCCTTTAACGGACTGGCAGCCACGGTCGGCGGCTTCATCCTGTCCGAGGTTGTTCCGGCCGGTTTCGTGCAGACGGCCCCGCCATCGCCGGGGACTTTCAGCGTGGCGCCCGCGCCCGGCCAGAACGTGACGGGCCTCCTCTTCGGAAACCGGGCCCAGGCCGCCGCGACGGCGAGTATCTCGGGCACGAAGTTCAACGACGCCAACGGCAACGGCGTTCGGGATCCCGGTGAGGCCGGCCAGTCCGGAGTGACGATCCAGTTGACGCCTTCCTCCGGCCCGACGCTGACGGCGACGACGGATGCTTCCGGCGCCTTCAGCTTCACCGGTCTCGCGGCGGGGACTTACGTCCTCTCCGAAGTTGTTCCCGCGGGGTTCGTCCAGACAGTGCCTCCGGCTCCCGGGACGATCTCCGTCACGCTCACCGCGGGTCAGAATGCAACCGGGTTCCTCTTCGGAAACCAGGCGGCGGCCGGAGGGACGGGCTCTATCTCGGGTCTGAAGATCCTGGATATCAATGCGAACGGTGTCTTCGACTCCATCATCGACCGGCCCGAACCCGGAATCGTCTTCGTGCTGACCGATGCGAGCGGCGTCGTCCGCCAGACGACCTCGGCGGACGACGGCACCTTCTCCTTCACGAACCTTCCGGCCGGAACCTACGTGCTCTCGGAGGTCTTGCCGCCTGGCTTTGTCCAGACTTTCCCCGGAACGCCGGAGAGTCCCGGAACCTACACAATCACCCTCGCGCCGGGGCAGAACGCCACCGGCTTCCTCTTCCTGAATAAATGCTAACGCTCGTGGGGGCCCTCGTTTTGAAACTTTCGGCCGCCGTTCGCGGAGCGAACGCCTGCGGCCCACGCAACACCGGAGGCTTGACAATGGCTAGATGGTTGTTAATGGATGCTGCGGAGCGTTGCGAGAACTCGAAGTCTGAGTCTCCCGGGTTCGCTGCTCCGGTTTTGACTCTCTCGGCCGCCGTTCGCGCAGCGAATGCCTGCGGCCGAAGCCTTCTTCTCGGGATGCTCGTGCTGCTGCTGACCTCGGGGACCGCGCTGGCGCAGTCCTCCGAGGTGAGAGACCGCTTCGATCCCCCGGCGCCGCTCGCGGGCGAGACCTACGTCGGGCCGCACGTCGGCTACAGCTTCATCGGCAAGTTCGAGAAGATCTACTGCCCCTGCGACACGGACCAGAACGATTTTCTGTTCCCCGGCGCGCGCCTGGGCCACTTCTTCACCGATCACCTGGCGATCGAGGGCACGGGGCAGTACTTCAATCCCGATCGCGCGCGGTTGGGCGACTTCTGGGAGCTGACGCTCGGCGGCCTCTACGACTTCAGGCCGAGTATCCCGGGTTGGAACACGTACATGGCTTTCGGAGGCGGGATCTCGCGGCACTCGTCCTTCAACAACAGTGTGGTCGAGCAGGACTCGTACACCGCTCCGCTCGCTTACCTGGCCGGCGGTTCCGAGTACCGCTTCGGAAAGCTGGTCGGGCTGAGGCTCGAACTCAAGGGGCAGTACAACTTCCACTCCCACTTCAACGAGACCGTCAATGTCGGCGGCGCCTTCACTCACCGGGTCGATCACTCCGGCCACATGGACATCCAGCCCACGATCGGCGTGCTCTTTCACTTCGGAGGCAGGGCCGCGCCGCCCGTGGTGGAGGTCCCGCCGGTCCCCGCCCCTCCTGTCATCGCTCCTCCTCCGCCCGCTCCGCCGCCCCCGCCTCCTCCTCCGGAGAAGCCCGCCGCGCCTCCCGTCGTCCAGCCACCTCCTCCTCCGCCGGCGCCGATCCGCGAGCCGATCGACTTCGAGCACGGAAAGGCCCGCGTCACCAACATCGCCAAGGCGAAACTGGACGCCGTCGCGCTGCGCCTGCGCGACAACCCGCGGGCGACCGTCACGATCATCGGTTACCCGGATACGGGCTCGGGTGCGCGCCAGGAGACGCTTGCGCGCCAGCGCGCGGAGAACGTCAAGCAGTACCTGATCGATCGGCACGGCATCGACGCCTCGCGCATGACGACGAAGATCGACATGACCGACACCGCCAACCGCAGCAAGGCCGTCGTCGTGACGATCCTTCCATAACCCGCGCCGTCCTTCCGCCCGGCCGCGGTCTGCCGCCCGGCCGGGCTTAACCGCCCCCTCCCCTTTGGAGGGGGCTTTCTTTTTCTCGCAGCGCCGAGAGATGGGAAGATGACGACGGAGCATGAGAATCACTTTCTTCCCGTCGCCCGCGCGCTTGCGGCAGTGGTTCGAAAAGCATCACGCCAGCAAGCGCGAGCTCTGGGTCGGCTACTTCAAGAAGAGCTCCGGCAAGCCGAGCGTCACCTGGCCGGAGTCGGTGGACGAGGCCCTTTGCGTCGGTTGGATCGACGGCATCCGAAAAAGCGTGGATGAAGAGAGCTACACGATCCGATTCACCCCGCGCAAGCCCCGCAGCATCTGGAGTTCCGTGAATATCGAGCGGGCCCGGGCGCTCGCGGAGCAAGGGCGGATGAAGCCCGCCGGGCTGAAGGCGTTCGAGGCTCGGAGAGAAAACAGATCCGGCATCTATTCCTACGAACAGCGTCGCGATAGGCTCGAGGAGCCGTACGGGAGCATGCTGAAGAAGAACGCGGACGCCTGGGCTTTCTTTCAGGCTCAACCCTCCTCGTACAGAAAGGCCGCCGGCTGGTGGGTGGTCAGCGCCAGGAAGGAAGAGACCCGGTTCAAACGGCTGGGCAGGCTCATCGAAGATTCGTCGCATGGGCGCCGGATCCCGCAGTTCACGCGCGCCGCGTCTCAAACACGGCAGCCTCGAGCGCGGGAGAAGAGCCGAGGGAAGAGCGGCGCCACTGCCCGGCCCAAGAAAGGAACGGCCTGACATGATCTCTCGCTCGCTCGGTTCCCACGGTCCGCGCGTGTCGGCCATGGGCCTTGGATGCATGGGGATGTCCGATCTGTACGGGCCGGCGGATCGGGCGGAGAGCATCGCGACCATCCACGCGGCACTCGATGCCGGGGTCACCCTTCTCGACACGGGTGACTACTACGGATCGGGACACAATGAACTGCTGATCCGCGAGGCGCTTGCCGGGCGGAATCGGGACAGTGTCGTCCTGAGCGTGAAGTTCGGTGCGCTCCGCGATACGGCCGGCGCCTTCCTGGGCGTGGACGCCCGCCCCGCCGCCGTGAAGAACTTCCTGGCGTACACGCTGCGCCGGCTCGGAACGGATTCCGTGGACATCTACCGGCCGGGACGGCTCGATCCGACGGTTCCGGTCGAGGAGACCGTGGGCGCGATCGCCGAGATGGTCAAGGCGGGTCACGTCCGGTACGTCGGGTTGTCCGAGGCCGGCGCCGAGACGCTGCGCAGGGCACACGCGGTCCATCCGATCGCCGATCTCCAGATCGAGTATTCGCTCCTCTCCCGCGGGATCGAGGCGGAGATCCTTCCCGCGGCCCGCGCTCTCGGCGTGGGCATCACCGCGTACGGCGTCCTCTCGCGAGGCCTCATCGGCGGCCACTGGTCGAAGGAGCGGGCGCTGGCGAAAGGGGACATCCGCAACTTCCTTCCCCGCTTCCAGGCCCAGAACCTCGATCAGAACCTGGCGCTCGTCGAGGCCCTACGTGAGGTGGCCGAGTTGAAGGGAGCCTCTGTCGCCCAGGTCGCGATCGCGTGGGTCCTCTCCCGCGGGGACGACATCGTGCCCCTCGTCGGCGCCCGCCGGCGCGATCGGCTGTCGGAAGCGCTCGGCGCGCTCGAAGTCGCATTGACGCCGCAGGACATCGCGCGACTGGAGAAAGCCGTTCCGCAGGATGCCGCGGCGGGGGACCGCTACGACGCCCGGCAGATAAGCATGCTGGACAGCGAACTAGGAATCGGGCGCCGGGCACCCGATTCCTGATGATAGGATCCCGGCGGGCGGTGATCCACGAGTCCAAAAGCCGGGTCATGAGGGATTGCCCGGGGCGTCGGGACTTGCTCCTCCGGAGCATCGATCCTGCTTGCAGGAGCGCCAACCTCATTGTGGCGCCGCCCACTTTTTTCTAAGACCGCAAGGAGCTGCGTCATGAGCGTTGAAGCCGCCGTCGCTTCGGAGCCCCTCGTGTTGAACAGTCAGGAAGGCGGCGTCGTCCGACTGACGCTCAACCGGGGTCACCGTTTCAATCCTCTGGCGCTCGAAATGATCGCCGCGATTCAGAAGGAGCTTGACGCGATCGCCGGCGATCCGGCGGCGCGCGTCATCGTTCTGGCCGCCGAGGGAAAAGGCTTCTGCGCTGGCCACGACCTGAAGGAAATGCGGGCGCACGCCGGAGACGAGGCCTGGCAGCGGCGGCTCTTCGACGACTGCAGCCGGATGATGGTGACGTTGACGCGGCTGCCGCAGCCGGTCATCGCCCGCGTCCACGGCATCGCCACAGCGGCCGGATGCCAGTTGGTGTCCATGTGCGACATCGCCGTCGCGTCGGACACGGCGACCTTCGCGATGCCCGGCGTCAACGTCGGCGTCTTCTGCTCGACGCCGGCCGTGGGTGTGGCGCGCAACGTCGGACGAAAGCGGGCCATGGAAATGCTCCTGACCGGCAAACCGATCGACGCGCGCACGGCCCTGGCCTGGGGCCTCGTCAATCGCGTCGTCCCCGCCGCCGAGCTCGACGCCGCCGTCGCGGAATTCACTGAGGCTGTTCTCGCGCGCAGCCCCGCGGTCGTCCGTCTCGGGAAGGCGGCGTTCTACCGACAGATCGAGCAGCCCCTCGAAGCAGCCCACGACTCCGCCGGTGCCGCGATGGCCAGGAACCTGACGCTCGAGGACGCCGCCGAAGGCATGGATGCCTTCCTCGGCAAACGCCCGGCCCGCTGGCGCGATCGCTGATTCCGAGCCCCTCGCTCTCCTTGTCATCCCGAGCGAAGCGAGGGATCTGATTCTATTGCTTCGAGTCGCTTCGTCCGCTCGGGGCAGACACCGCAAAGGATCTGCCCTGGTCAGATCAGCCGATCCGACCGGAGCAGTTCGTCGCTTTCCTCGCGCCGCCGCCATAGCGGCTCTCCGCCTTCGCTGGAGCGCCGTAGCCGCTTCGGCGGAGGAGCTGGCGCGTCGGCGACCTCAGAATGACAAGAAGAGTCTCTGCGGCCCCGCTCAGATTTCCGAGCAACAGACGAAGAAGTAGAATTATCTGACCGGACGGTCAATAGTATAGATCTTTCTTTCTCAAAACAAAGGGATTAAATTCAATCCGTGATAGCGAGGCGAGGCAACAAAAGCGTCGGACCGGAAGGCGCCGCGCTCGTGGGGTTTCGTGTCAACGGCGAGCCAGTCCAGATGGCCTTTGCGCCGCACAAGACCTTGCTCGAGGTCTTGCGCGAAGACCTGCGGCTGACGGGAACGAAGCACGGCTGCGAGCTCGGAGAGTGCGGCACATGCGCCGTGCTTGTGGATGGGAAGCCGGTTCTCTCCTGCCTCTATCTGGGCGTCGAGTGTGAGGGCAAGCATGTCGAGACGGTCGAGGGGATGGCGGGAGCGCGGGGGCTCCACCCCTTGCAGAAGGCCTTCGCGGATCTGGGTTCCGCGCAGTGCGGGTATTGCACGCCGGGATTTCTGCTCACGGCGAGAGCGTTGCTGGAGGAGAAACGGAAGCCGACGCGGGAAGAGATCAAGGAGGCTCTGGCCGGCAATCTCTGCCGCTGCACCGGCTACATCAAGATCTTCGAGGCGGTGGAGCTCGCGGCGGCATGGATGCGTGGCGAGGAGGCCGAGCCCCGGCGGGAATCTCTATACGGGACCGACTTCGACGAGAGCGGGCTGCTCCCCGTTGTGAGGAATCCCTAGGATGTTCTTCGTTCGTGCTCCTCGCACCGTAGGGGCGGGGTTTACCCCCGCCCGCGACAACGGCGGGTCCGCCCGCCGCAACCGGCCGCCCCTACGGCACGAGGGCCGACCGCGGGCTGTGGAAGGAAGACCATGAGAAGCAAGACCCGGGTTGTTGGGCGTCCTTATCCCAAGGTGGACGCGGCGGCGAAGGTCACCGGGCAGACGAAATTCGCCGACGACATCTTTCTGCCCCGAATGCTCCACTGCAAGATCCTGCGCTCGAAGCTCGCGCACGCGCGCCTCGTTCGCGTGGATGTCTCGAAAGCTCTCGCCCTGCCCGGCGTCGTCGCCGCCGCAACCGGAAAGGACCTGCCGATCGCCTTCGGAATACTCCCGGTCTCGCAGGACGAGCACGCGCTGTCCCCGGACACCGCGAGATACGTCGGCGATCCGATCGCCGCCGTCGCGGCCGTGGACGAAGACGCGGCGTTCGGCGCGCTCGACGCAATCGAGATCGAGTATGAGCCGCTGCCTCCAATAGCTTCGATCGAGGAAGCGATCGCGAAGCCGACCCCGCGAATCCACGACTACGGCGACGGCGGCAATTTCCACAAGCTCGTCTCGATGGAGTTCGGCGATACGCGGGATGGCTTCGCACGAGCGGATCGAATCTACGAAGACCTTTTCTTCTACGAGGGCAGCACGCACCTCGCGCTCGAACAGCACGCCTCCGTGGCCGATTACGGCCCGGACGGCAAACTGACTCTCTGGACCTCGACGCAGACGCCGCATTACGTTCACCGTGCCCTCGCGAAGGTTCTCCAGATGCCGGCGTCGCGGATCCGCGTGATCGCGACTCCCAACGGCGGCGGGTTCGGCGGAAAGTCCGACCCCTTCAACCACGAAATCGTGGTGGCGCACCTCTCGCGCGTCACCGGGCGGCCGGTCAAGATCTGCCTGACGCGCGAGGAAGTCTTCTACTGCCATCGGGGACGGCATCCGACTCTCATGCGGGTGAAGACCGGCGTGAAGAAGGACGGAGCCATCACCGCGATGCACTTCCAGACGGTTCTGGACGGCGGAGGCTACGGGTCCTACGGGGTCGCCTCGACCTACTACACGGGGGCGCTTCAGACCGTCACCTACGAAGTCCCGGCCTATCGCTTCGACGGCACGCGGGTCTTCACCAACAAGCCGCCGTGCGGCCCCAAGCGCGGGCATGGCACGCCGCAGCCGCGGTACGCGCTGGAAGTCCAGCTCGACAAGATCGCCTGCGACCTCGGGCTCGACCCGGCCGACATGCGCAAGGCGCACCTCCAGCCGCCGGACTCCCTGACCGCCAACTTCCTGCGCGTGGGCTCGATGGGTTTGGGCGCCTGCATCGACAAGGTCGTCGAGGCCTCGGGCTGGCGGAATCGCCGCGGCAAGCTGCCTTACGGGCGGGGGCTGGGACTCGCGTGCTCCTCCTATATCTGCGGGGCGGGGCTTCCGATCTACTGGAATTCGATGCCTCAATCGGGCGTGCAGCTGAAGCTGGATCGTGGCGGCGGCGTCACGGTCTTCTGCGGCTCGACGGAGATCGGACAGGGGAGCGACACAATCCTCGCCTCGATCGTGGCGGAAGTGCTCGGGATCGATCCCTTCGACATCCGGGTCGTCACGGGCGACACGGACCTGACGCCCGTGGATCTGGGCTCTTATTCCTCGCGTGTGACTCTGATGACCGGCAACGCCGCGCTGCAGGCGGCCGAGCGCGCGCGGGAGATGCTCGTCGCCGCCGCGGCGCAGAAGCTCGAAATCCCTCCGGCGCGGATCGCGCTTGCCGAGGGCCGCGTCTTCGACGTCGAGGACCCCGAGAAGGCGATGAGCTTCACCGATGTCGTCGTCGCGGCGGAAAGCCGGTTCGGAACGCTCGGCACGGTCGGCTCCTATTGCCCGCCGTCTTCGGCCGGGCGCTACCGGGGCGCCGGCGTGGGCCCTTCGCCCGCCTACTCCTATTCGGCGGCGGTCGCGGAGATCGAAGTGGACCCGGACACCGGCATCGTGGCGGTTCCGAAGGTCTGGATCGCGCACGACGTCGGCAAGTGCATCAATCCCGTTCTCGTGGTCGGCCAGGTCGAGGGCTCCGTCTACATGGGCCTGGGCGAGATCCTGATGGAAGAGATGGCCTACCGATCTGACGTCAACGGCAACGTCGTGCACAAGTTCCCGTCGCTGCTCGAGTACAAGAGCCCGACAACGAAGGAGATGTCCGAGGTGGTCACGTTCTTGATCGAGGACCCCGATCCCAACGGCCCCTTCGGCGCCAAGGAAGTCGGACAGGGTCCGCTCCTGCCAATTCCTCCCGCCGTCGCCAACGGGATCTTCGACGCGGTGGGTGTTCGCGTCGACGAGGTGCCGGCGACTCCCGAGAAAATCCTGAAGGCCCTGAAAGCCAAGGCACAGGGGAAGACCCCGCGCGTCGGCCCGGAGAGCTTCCCCGACATTCCTTATCCCGAGGCCCTGCGCGTCCCGACTCCCGCGCAGGGAGGCGACGGAAGAGCGGTCGCCGTCGAAGCGACCGGAGCGGGAGGAGTCCGATGAAGATCATTTTGGATTTTGGATTTTGGATTCTGGATTCGGGCGACACACCGCTGGCGATTAGCTTCGTCTCACGTCTCACGTCTCACGTCTCACGGCGTCGGCCATGATGCGTCTTCCGAAATTCCGCTACTACGCGCCGCGCAGCGTCCGGGAGGCTGTCGCGATCGGAGCGGATGCGGGCCCGGAGAGCGCGTACGTCGCCGGAGGGACCGATCTCTACCCGAACATGAAACGCCGGCAGCAGACGCCCAGGGTCGTCATCGGCCTCTCGCGTATCCGGCCGCTTCAGCGTCTGCGGTTTGGCTCGGAAGGCATGTCGATCGGCTCCGCGGCAGCTCTCTCGCGGGTCGAGAACGACCGGCGCATTCGCCGCGACTACCCGGCCCTTGCGCACGCGATCGCCGAGATTTCCACACCGCCCCTGCGCAATATGGGGACGCTCGGAGGGAATCTGCTTCTGGATACGCGCTGCAACTACTACGACCAGAACTACGAGTGGCGCCAGGCGATCCATTTTTGCATGAAGAAGGACGGAGACATCTGCTGGGTAGCGCCGGGCTCTCCCAAGTGCCTGGCCGTGCAGTCGGCGGACTCGGTGCCGATCTTGATCGCCTTGAACGCCCGGGCCGTCCTCGCCTCGCCCGAAGAGGAGCGAGCGGTCGCCGTCGAAGACCTCTACCGCAACGACGGCATCGCGTACCTGACCAAGCGCCCGGAGGAGCTCCTGACGGAGATCCGGCTCGCCAAGCCGGACGGCTGGCGTGCGAGCTACAGGAAGCTGCGCCGTCGCGGAGCCTTTGATTTTCCGGTGCTCTCGGTCGGCGCCGCGGTCCGGCGGGAGGGCGACCAGGTGGGGGAGGCGCGGCTGGTCCTGGGGGGAGTTGCCTCGGCCCCGATTCGCCTGACGGCATCGGAGATAATCTTGAAGGGCCGGCCGCTCGATGACGACGCGGTCGAGGCCGCGGCGGAAGCGGCGGCAGGGTCTTCCAGGCCGATGGACAACACGGACTTCTCTTTCCTGTGGCGCAAGGAGATGACCAGGAAGTTCGTCGCCGCGGCCCTGCGCGATTTGCGGACGGCGTGAACGGACGGGGTTCCTTCTCACCCCGTCTCTGTATCTGTCAGTCTCCCAGTCGTTTGCTTGATGCCGGCGCGTCCAGCCGCGATTTGCTTTCCCCGAAGCGTTCGAGTACACTGTGTTTCTTCTCGTATCGCTCGCCTTTCGCAGCTGTTCGCTGTCTGAATTCCGACGAATCCCACGGGAAGTCGGTTACGTCGAGCGGCGCGACGGGGCCGGTAAATCAGACGCCGGATGAGGATTCTGTTTCGATGAAACTGTACGTCGGTAACCTTCCCTACACTACCAGCGAAGAGGATCTTCGCAACCTGTTCTCCCAGTACGGCAATGTCGAGTCCGTGGCCGTCATAACCGACCGGGAGACGGGACGATCCAAGGGCTTTGGGTTCGTCGAGTTCGCAGACGACAACGAAGCCAAGAACGCCATCTCGGCCCTCTCGGGCCAGGAGTTCAGCGGCCGTGCGCTGACGGTCAACGAGGCCCGTCCCAAGACTGGCGGCGGCGGCGGGGGCCGTGGCGGCTACGGCGGCGGAGGCCGCGACCGCTACTGAGTTTTTCGATCCGCCATTTCATGGGGGGCTGCGGCCCCCCTTTTTCTTTTGGAAGAATGGGAGTGGGCCGGGTTCTTGCAGCGGTTCTTGAAACCTGAGACGCGAAGCAGGAAACCGAGAGAGGAGCGATATGCCGTCGAAGAGCAAGGAGAAGAAGAAGGGGGTCTCGCGAGGGGATTTCTTGAGCGACGTCGAGGAGTTGCGCCGGCGCGCGCGGCAGCACATCCAGGAGGGCGCGGTCACCGCCGGGTACGGGGCCGACCGCGACAAGGTCATCAGTGTCTTGAACGAAGCGCTCGCAACGGAGATCGTCTGCGTCCTGCGCTACAAGCGCCACTACTTCATGGCGACCGGCATCCACGCCAACGCCGTCGCGCAGGAGTTCCAGGAGCACGCCGCGGAGGAGCAGGGCCATGCGGACCGCATCGCCGGGCGGATCACGCAGCTGGGCGGAGAGCCCAACTTCAATCCCGACGGCCTCTCTTCGCGCAGCCACTCGGAGTATGTAGAAGGGGAGTCTCTCGTGGACATGATCCGGGAGGACCTGGTGGCCGAGCGGGTCGCCATCGAGTCCTACAGCGAGATCGTCCGGTTTCTCGGAGACCGCGACGTCACCACGCGCCGGATGATGGAGGAGATCCTGGAGGTCGAGGAGGAGCACGCCGACGACCTTCGGGATCTGCTGGCGACCCTCGACCCGACCCGGCCGGGCTGAGCCGTACTCTGCCTTGTGCTTGAGCCGTCGGACTTTAGTCCGGTTCGGCTCAGGGTCAGGGCCCTATTGCTTCGCTTGGAATGCCTCATGCATACTCGACAAGCGATGCAACCGAATCAGCTGAAGTAAGGAGTCGGAAAGAGGAGAGGAGCATCCGGAAACGCATCAAGGAGGCAACGTGAGAAGGACTACAGCGCTCGTCCCGATATTCGTTCTCGGCGCCTCGCTGCCGGCCGCGGCGCAGACCACCCTGACGCCCCAGATCTCCGGCAACACGCTCACGGCAAACATCTCTCTTCCGGGAAACATCGAGGCGGACCTGACCATCACCTTCGAGCAGGCCGTCGGCTTAAACGCCAACGCGCTGTCTCTGACGGCAGGCCTGGTGAACCCGACGGACATTTCGTTGCTGTCGCGTTTTCCAGACCCGACGTCGGTCTCGATCCCGACGGCGTTCCCCGTTCTGCTGCGCATCGATCCCACGGCGGCAAGCGGGCTCTCCTTCTCGGGCGTCTACCGGCTGACACTCCATACTCACAACCTGACCCTCACGACGAATTCTCCGCTGCGCCTCTACAAGGCGGCGAGCGGCGGCCCCTTCCGGGACATCACAGCTGCGGTCGATGCGGGAAGCGTGCGGCCGGGAGGAGACGGCGGCGCCTATTCGGAGTTCCTGGTCGTGGTGGATCTCCGTCCTACGGACAGCGTGATCTCCGGCAAGTTCACCGGGCTGAACAATGACCTGGCCGCCAACGGCTCGGCGATCAGTCCCGCCGTGCTGGCCGATCTGCAACAGCGCCTCGCGGCGGCGAAGGACCTCTACATGCAGGGCCAGATCGCCTCTGCGATCAATGCGGTGCAGGCCTTCGCCGACCAGGTCAAGCAGCAGAGCGGGGCGAACATCCCCGACGTCTGGCGGGCCAACGGGAACCTCGTCAACGTCGCGGGACTCCTGCGGTCGGATGCCTCGACCCTGAAGTTCAGCCTCACCTGGAAGGCCAACGGGGCGCCCTAGGGGACTAGGCACCGATCTGTCATCCTGAGCCCTTCGCTTCGCTCAGGACAGGGTCCGCGAAGGATCTGCTCATCCGACCAGGGCAGATCCTTCGTCGCTCCGCTCGCGCCGTCGCCATAGCGGCTCTGGCGCGTCGGCGGCCTCAGGATGACAGCGACGAGCTGGACACGTCTCCTGGGCGGGCCGCCGGCGCGGCCAGAGCGATAGACTCTGGCGGCCGTGCCAGCCAGGCTGACGCTCTTCCCGAGCGAGGAGGCCTCGCGCCACTTTGTGCTGCGCGAAGGGGCGGACTATTCTCTGGGGCGAGATCCCACGAACGACGTTCTTCTGGACGACCTTCGCGTCTCGGCTAATCACGCGCTGCTCCAGCATTCGGGCCCGGAGTGGCTCCTTCGGGATCGCCAGAGTAAGAACGGCACCTTCGTGAACGCGATCCGGGTCACGGAGGCGCCCCTCCGCGACGAGGATTGGCTCTCCTTCGGCGGCCTTCTCGCTCGCTTCGAGCTCATCTCCGAGGCCGAGGTCGAGAAGCTTCAATCGGAGCGGGCGAGGCGCCTGCAGACCTTCTCGGAGGCGCGCCGGATCCTCGACACAAACCGGGAGCCGCAGGCGCTGCTGACGAAGCTCATCGGCTCCGTCTTGGAGCTGACAAACGCCGAGCGGGGATTTTTTCTCCTCTTTGGGCCGGAGGGGGGGATACGCGCGGAGGTCGTCTCCGGTTTTTCAAGCGCGTCCGTCCTCGACGAGCGCTTCAGCGGCAGTTTCGGCGCGATCGAGCGCGTGCTGCGCCAAGGGCGATCGGTCGTAACCTCGAACGCGACGGGGGATGCTTACCTCGGCGGGCGCCGGAGCGTCGTCGAGATGGGCATCGAGACGCTGGCCTGCGTTCCTCTGCGCGCCGACGAAAAAATCATTGGCCTGATTTACGTCGACGGCCGGAAGCGCGGCGGCGTCTTTACCGATCTGGATCTGGAGATTCTCGAGGCTCTGGCAGACCATGCCGCGGTCGTGGTCGGCAGCCTCTCGCTGGACCGGCAGATCCGACAGCTGATCGGAGCCGCGGCATCCGAGCCGGCGGGCGCCGGCTTTCTCGACGACTTCGAGCGCCGTGTGGCAGAGATCACGGCCGCATCCGCCGCGCCTCCCCCCCCGTCATGAGGACCACCAGGGCGCTGGCGGGGCCGAAATTGCTCGGGCACACTCACCGCAGAGGTTGACGCGGTGCCCTCCGACGACGCTCCCTCCAGAGGAACCGGGCCCGCTCCCGGGTCCCCGTCCGGGGACAGGCGCGTCGCCGCGACGGAAACCTACGTCGAGATGATGGAGCGCCTCGCCCCGGAGACCCGCGTGGCGGGGCGTTACAGGATCGTGTCCATCGCGGGAGTGGGCGGCATGGGCGTCGTCTACCGCGCCCGGGACGAAGAGCTCGGCGTGGATGCCGCGGTCAAGGTCCTTCGCCGGGATCTCGGGTCGGATCCGCGCATCATCGAACGCTTCCGCGGTGAGCTCGTCTCGGCCCGGCAGGTCTCACACAAGAACGTCGTGCGCCTCCACGACATCGGGGAGCACGAGGGCATCCGTTTCCTGACGATGGACTACGTCGAGGGGCGGTCGCTGCGCGAGATCCTGGAAAACGACGGGCCGCTGCCGCTCGACCGGGCGGTCTCCATCGTGCGGCAGGTCGCCGAGGGACTCGCCGCCGCGCACGAGAAGGGGATCGTTCACCGCGATTTGAAACCCGGCAACATCCTGATCGACGCTGCGGGCACCGCCTTCATCACCGACTTCGGCGTGGCCCGGTCGCTCGAGAAGTCCGGGATCACGCGCGCCGGAGCGATCGTCGGCACGCCCGACTACCTTTCTCCCGAACAGGTGAGCGGCGACCCGGTGGACGGGCGCACGGACCTGTACGCGCTGGGGATCCTCTTCTACGAGATGCTCTCGGGCAAGCTGCCGTTCTCGGGAGAGTCGCAGGCCGAGATGCTGGCGCAGCGGATCGCGGGCCGGCCGCGCGACTTGAGGGAAGCGGGCGTTTCCGCGCCGGCCTGGGTCCGTCGAGTCCTGCGCCGCTGCCTCGAGAGAAGTCCGGCCCGCCGTTACCAGAGCGCCCGCGAACTGATCGAGGACCTCGACAGAGCGGCGCGCCCGCGCGGGACCCGGTGGAAGGCCACGGCGATCGCCGCCGCAGTCCTTCTCGTCCTCGCCGCCGGGTTCTGGGGCTTCCTGCGCTACCGGACAGCACCGAAACCGAGCCCCGGGCACGGCGCGGAAACCGTCGCGCCGGCCGCGCCACGGCATTCCATCGCGGTCCTGCCACTGAGCGATCAGACCGGCCAACCGGCTCTGGCGTGGGCGGGGACGGGAATCGCCGAGATGCTCTCGGCGAACCTCTCCGACAGTCCGAGCCTTCGCGTTCTCGACTCTCTGCGGGTCACGCGGGGAGTCAAGGATCTTCGTATCGCCGCGGGGCCTGTGGACGAGGCGATCGCGCGCCAGCTCGCCGAGCTCTGGAGTGTGGACACCCTGATTACCGGAACGGTTCGGCTCGCCGGTTCGCGCGTGCGTGTGGATGTCTCAATCTTCCAGATCGACCCTTCCGGCGTGGCGCCCTCGCGGTCTCTCGGCTCGGAGGGGAATGGGGAGGCCGACATCTTCCGCGTCGTCGCCTCTCTCGGCGGGGAGCTGCGCAAACAACTCGGATTGGACGCGTCTGCGGCGGCGGCAGCGCCCGTCCTGGAGACAAACTCGGTCGAGGCCGCGAAAGCGTATCAGGAGGGGAAAAACCAGCTCGCCCGGGGCGACGATCTGGCCGCGGCTCCCGCCTTCGAGCATGCGGTCGCTTCCGATCCCCGCTTCGCCGCCGCCCTGGAGAGACTAGCGGAGACCTATCAGAACCTGGGCCGCCAGGAGAAAGCGGTCGGCGCCGCCGAGCGCGCCGCGGCGGCGGCCGGCCAGGGTGAGTCTCGCCAGGTCTACCGGGCGCGGGCCCGTCTCGCGCTGCTGCGCGGGGACCCGGCGGAGGCGGAGAAGGTCTACAGGCAGCTTCTGCGCAAGTATCCCAACGACACGGAGCAGAAGCTGGACCTGGCGGCCGCGCAGGGCGCGCAGGGGCACAACGCCGACGCGGTCGCAACCCTGAAAGAGGTCGTCGCGGTGGATCCCAACGATCCCCGCGCCTGGTTCCTCCTCGGCAAGAACACGATCCTGATGGGCGACAGCTCGCGCGCGATCAAGGACTACCTCGTCCGGGCGCTCGCTCTGCAGACCCAGCTCGGAAACGAGAAGGGAAAGGCGGACGTGCTGGCGAGTATTGCGCGGGCCTATCAGAGGTTGGACGAGTATCCGAAGGCCCTGGAAAACTACAACGCCGCGTGGAAGATCCACAACGCGCTCGGAGACGAGAAGGGGCTCGCGGCGATCTCGCAGCGACGGGCTCTGATCCATCAGACCATGGGAAGACTCCGGGACGCCGAAGGCGACCTGCGGGCAGCGAGACTCCTCTACGAGAAGATCGGCGATCGCGCGGGCGTGGCCGACGTCTGGAACTCTTCCGGAGTGCTCGAGGAATCGCGCGGCGCCTATCGACGCGCCCTCGAGGCGTACCAGAGCGCGCTCAAGTTGCGGCGCGGGCTCGGGGACGAGAGACTCCTTGCCCAGAGCTACGACAACGTGGGCTACATCTACTACCTCCAGGGAGAATACGATAACGCCCTCGTCTACTGGCAGCAGGCGCTGGAGTCTCGGCGCAGGATCGGCGAGAAGAACGGCGTCGTTCTGTCCGTTCTGAACATGGGGTTCCTGCAGACGGCACAGGGAAAATGGGATGAAGCCGTTCGCACCGTCGTGGACGCCCTCGAGAAGAGCCGCGCGACCGGGCAGAAAGACGCGGTCTCCATCTCTCTGGGAAACCTCGGGATCCTTCATGCCCTGCGCGGGCGCTTCTCTGCGGCCCTTTCGTCCTTCGACGAGTCTCTTGCGATCGCCCGCGAGATGCAGTTTCCGGCGATCTCCGTCGAGTTCACCCTGAAGAAGGCCGGTGTCCTGCTCGAACTGGGCCGGGGAGAAGAAGCGAATGCGCTTCTCGCAGAAGCGGAGAAATGGGTCGGTGAGACCGGCAACCGCGAGCAGAAAGGGGACCTCGAAGTGTTGCGCGGCAACTGGAGCCTGGCTCGCGGCGACCCCGCCGGCGCCCGCCGCGCGTTCGATAGGGCCCTTCCGCTCGCTGCCGAGAGCGGCAGCCGTATTTCCCTGCTGCGCGCCCGTCTTGGCCGCGCGGCGGCTCTCGCGCGGACGTCGGGAGAGGGCGTGACGGCGCTCTCCGCGGTTCTCCACGAGGCCGAGTCGCTCGGCCATGCTGCCCTGACGCTCGAAGCCGCCGAGGCTCTGGCGCGGGCGGAGCTGGGCCGCCGGAAGTTCTTCGACGCGCATCGCGTCGTGCGCAAGTCGATCGCAATCGGCGAGCGCGCGGGCTGGAACGCCGGTCTCTACCGGCTCTACGCGCTCGAGGGCACTGCCCTCGAAGGCTTGCGCAAGGGCGCGGAGGCAGCGGAAGAATTCGTCCGGAGCGCTCGGGAGATCGCGAAGCTGCGGGAGAATGTGCCGCCCGACATGCGCGCCTCCTTCGAGAGCCTCCCGACCGTCAAGGACGTTCTCGGTCGGGTGGGGCCGGTAGACGGTAAACGGGAGACGGTAGACGGGAAGAAAGCAGGCAAGACTCGTGGCTGACCCTTCGTCTCCCGTTTTCCGCCTCCCGTCTTCCGGCTCGGCGTCCGTATGACGGATATTTCCCGCGAGGTCGCGCGCATCAGCGCCGAGAATGCGCGGCTTCTCGAGCGGCTCGCGGAGACAGAGCGGCGATTTCATCGGATCTCCCGGGGCGTTCTGCGCGTGCAGGAAGAGGAGCGGGGGCGCATTTCCCGCGACCTGCACGACGGGATCGGACAGTCGTTGACCGCGTTGAAGATCCAGCTCGAGCTGCTCGAGCAGGAGGCCGGGAAAATCGAGCCTGCCCTGGTCCCCCGCATCGCCGCGGTGCGGGAGCTGGCGGACGCTTGCCTCGTCGAGGTGCGGGAGATGGCGAGGCTGCTGCGTCCCCAGATGCTCGACGATCTCGGTCTCGAGCCGACCCTGCGCTGGCTCGCGCGCACCGTGGAGAAGCGCACGGGCGTCGCGATCGAGCTCGAGATCCACGGGGGCGAGGCCGGCCCGGATCCCGACGTCGAGACGCTCGTTTTTCGCATCGTCCAGGAGGCGCTGACCAACGTCGTCCGGCACGCGAACGTGGCGTCCGCGCGGGTCAGGGTGGAGCACCGGCCCGGGCGTATTCTCGTGGCGGTGGAAGACCACGGCACGGGCTTCGACGCGGAGGCGGTCCTGGCGGCCAGGGATGAAGAGCACGGCTTCGGCGTCCGCGCCATGCGCGACCGCGTGCAGTCCTTCAGCGGCCGGTTCCGGCTTCAGTCTTCTTCGAACGGAACACTTCTCGAGGCGGAGATTCCGCTCGAGCGCGGGCAGGCAGTTCCGTGACGAAGGTCCGCGTGCTCGTGGCCGATGATCACACGATCGTGCGGCAGGGCCTCGTTGGAATCCTGAAAGCGAGCGAGGAGGTCGAGGTCGTCGCGGAGGCCTCCGACGGGAATGAGGCGGTCGAGAAGGCTCTGAAGACGAAGCCGGACGTGGCGGTCCTGGACGTCAGCATGCCGAGGCTTTCGGGGATCGAGGCGGCGCGCCGCATCCACGAAGCGCTTCCCGCGACGCGCCTGCTGGTCCTGACCATGCACGATGACGAGGAGTACATCCTGAAGATGGTCCGCGCCGGCGCCTCCGGCTATCTTCTGAAAGACGGCGCGGCCTCGGAGCTGCTCGCCGGGATCCGCGCGCTCAAGGCCGGCAAGACCTATTTCGGTCCTCACGCGGCCAAGGCGCTCGCCGATGCGTTCACGCGGGACAGGCCGGCCGAGCCGGCGGACCCCTACGAGCGCCTGACCGACCGGGAGCGGGAGGTCTTCCAGCTCGTCGTCGAAGGCAAGACTAATCCGGAGATCGGTGAGGTCCTGTTCATCAGCGCCAAGACCGTAGACAACCACCGGACGCGCCTGATGGAGAAGCTCGGCCTCCACTCCACGGCGGAGCTCGTCCGCTACGCCGCCAAGCACAAGCTGCTCACCTGACCGGCCGCCCTCCCCTCCATAATTCCGCGGCTTTCTGTCATCCGAGGAGCGTAGCGGCGAGGGATCTGCTCGGCAAATGCCGGGAAGTACCGGAGCAGATCCCTCGCTTCGCTCGGGATGACAGAACCTGTTTGACTCATGAACTCTCAACCCAAAATGAGGGGGGTCCCTCATGGCGCGGGCTATCGCGCGTCCGCTACGGTTGAGCCGACCCTGGGAGTTCCACGGGTCCTCGAGGAGGAGAATCATGAAGAGAAGTTCCTGCCGGCTCACCCGCCTCGTCTTGACGGCGTTCGCGCCGCTCGCGCTTGTGCTGTTGACGACTGGAGACCTCTTCGCCGACAACAACGCCTACAGTTTCGAGGGGCAGTACACCGCCCCCGGCTGCGGCCCGGCATTCGACTTCACCATCGGCGCGGGAACGAGGACGATCGACGCCGTCGCCTCGACGATCCCGGCCAACGACATCGTCCTGAAGCTGTACCACAATGGCGTCCTCATAGCCCAGCAGGACACCGCCACGAGCCCGGAGGCGATCCACTACGCCACCGGCGCCGAGCTCGAAACCGGCAAGTACAGCGTGGTCGTCTGCCCCTTCAACGGTGAGGCGGTCTTGACGCCCGCGGACTACGCCGGTGTCGTCACCGTGTCCGAGTTGCCGCTGCCGCCGCTCACGATCATCCCGCCCGGCTCGACGACCAACGCGCCGACGGTCTTTCCGATCCCGAGCTTCCAGGCCTGGAACGCGCGGTTCACTCCGGCGGCGGTCGTGGACTCGCAGCGGACCGAAGGCGAGCCGCTGGTGAAGATCGACGCCGACGGGAACATCTGGGAGTCGGGGCCGTGGGGCTTTTCCACCAACATGTCGTTCATCCATCGCTCGACGACCGACGGCAGGAAGTTCCACCTCGTCTCGACGATCGGCTCGCGCCCGGACGAGCCTCCCGGCGGCGGCGACACCGACGTCGCCGTGGACGACCAGGGCAACGTCTACTTCACCGACCTCGAGGGGCCGCTGACGGAGATCGGCGCGTCGGTCTCCAATGACAACGGCAACACGTGGCGCAAGAATCCGGCGGCGGTGCAGCAGACCGTCGTGGACCGGCAGTGGTACGCCGTGGACAACGGCGCCACTTCCGGCGCCTTCGACAACACGATCTTCCTCGCCTTCCATACGACGGCCGTGGGGACCTTCATCTATTCGTCTCCCGGCTCGCAGGGCGGCAACGACCCGACGGGCGGCCTCTTCTTTCAGAACTCCGCCACGATGCCGGGCCCGCTCCAGCCGCTGGCGGCCGACGCCATCTGCGCGCAGCTTCGCTTCGACAAGGTCAAGCGGAATCTCTATTACGCGTGCAACGAGGGAGACCACGTTCGCGTCACGGTCGGCCACGTCGGGCCGGCGCAGCGGATGGGGATCGCCTACGCGAACTCCAACGGCCCGAAGACTCCCGGCGGAGGAGACGTGCTGAACCTCTTCCCGGCGCTCGCAACCGACGCCGCCGGGCACGTCTACATGGCCTGGATCGACGCGACCAACTTCGCCCTCTACTACGCCTTCTCGACCGACGAGGGCAGGAGCTGGTCCGCTCCGGTCCGGGTCAACAGCGGCGGGGCCGTGACGAACGAGTTCGACTGGGCGCAGGGGGGCGCGTCGGGCACGGTGGCGCTCGCCTGGTACGCCACGGACAGGGCGGTCCCGGGCGGCTCGGACAACATGCCGAGCTCTCTTTCGAATCTGGGCGAGGCGACGAAGTACCAGTGGTTCGGCTACGCGGCGCTCATCACGAAGGCCGATACGGCGCGCCCGAAGGTCGCCCAGACCCGCTTCACCTCCAGGCCGATGCATTACGGCGCCATCTGCAACGCCGGGACCTCGTGCGTCACGGACCCGACGGCCGACCGCCAAATGGCCGACTTCTTCGGCTTCGACGTCGGCAAAGACGGCGGCCTGCGGATCGTCTTCAACGACACGACCAACGAGTTCGACGGCGCCGGCCTTCACTTCACGAGACAGGTTTCCGGAACGGGCGTCTTCGGGTCCAACGTGTCCGGCAGGGCGGCGGCCGTCAATCCCGTC
>WNFV01000314.1_pt1 | contig 63107 bp, 62 predicted proteins | sample 5400101 | NCBI WGS metagenome assembly WNFV01 (sample SAMN13153361, study PRJNA577476) | soil metagenome | isolation source: 115 cm soil or saprolite under grassland replicate 1 | place: USA:California | collected 2016-06-15
ACCTGCCAGGTGAGCTTGGGGCAGGTGGCGGCGGCCTTGAGGTACAGGGTGAGGTAGCGGCGGGGCACGTCGGCCAGGGCCAGCGCGCTGGCGCCGGCCTGGCGGCCGGCCCGGTCGGGGTCGCTGCCCCCGGGGCTGGTAGCGGCCTGGACGGCCCGACCGACACCCTTGCTGATCGTCTTGGGGATGGCGCTGGCCAGGGCCCGGGGACTGGCGGCAAGGGGGAACCCGGGCGAGGCAGCCCCCGCCAGCACCGCCAGCACCAGCAGCCCAGCCACCACGCCGGCCACGGTGGCGGTGGCCCTGGCCGGCTCCCGGCCCCCCCAGGCCCACCCGCGCCGGGGCCTGCGAGGCGGCCCGCCCCCGGGGGGTCCCGGCCGGCCCGGCCCGCGGGGGCGCCGGGGCGGCGGGCCGCCCGCCCTGGCGGGGCCGGCCCGGCCCTGGCCGGTGGGGCGGGTCCGGCCCTGGCCCGCGGGACGGGCCGGGCCCGGGTCGGTGGGCGCGGGCGTGGTGTCGGGCTCGGGGCGGGCCGGGGCGGGCGCGAGCGCGGTCACGGGGTCACCGCCCAGCCGCCCGGGGTGCGGTGCACCCGGATCCAGGCGGTGGCCAGCCGGCCCGAGCCGGTCTCGGCCACCACCAGGACCTGGGCCTGGCCCGGACCGACCCGCTGGCTGCCCAGGACCCGCACCCGACCAGCCGGCACCCCCAGCCGACCTGCATACCAGGCCACAGCGACCTCACCCAGCTGGTCAGCGACCTGCCGCGGCCGGCTGCCGAGCCGGTCCGGCTGGTCGGCGGCCTCCCCCGCCCGGCTGGTAGCCGTGCCCGGCTGCCCGGTGGTGCCGCTCGGCTGGGCGGACGGCTGGCTCCCCCGGCCGGCGGGTGTGGTGCCCGACTGCCCAGCAGTGGCGCCCAGCCCGGCAGGCGCCTGGCTCCCCCGGCCGGCGAGGGTCGTGCCCGGCGGCCCGGCGGTGCCGCTCGGCAGCGTGGGAGCCTGGCCTCGGGAGCCGGCGGCCGTGCCCGGCTGCCCGGCGGTGCCGCCAGCGCTCCGGCTGGTGCTCGGGTCCCCGCCGGCGCGGCCCGCGCTCGGGGCCGGCGCGGTCGGACCTCGCTCCTCTGCCGGACCGGCCGTGCTGTCCCGGCCGGCCTGGGGAGCGGGGCGGCCCGGGACCGCCTGCGCGTCCCCGGGCGGGACGGCCTGCGCGTCGGCGGTGGCGTAAGAGACGCCGACGACGCCCACGGCCAGCCCGGCGAGGAGCACGGTGAGGGCCAGGCGGCGGACCAGCGGGCTGTGGGCGGTCCGGCGCAGCAGCCGCCAGGCCGCCTCCAGCGCCGACCGCCAGCGGGGCGGGCGGCCATGGGCCGGCTTGGCCACCGGCACCAGCTCCCTGGACGGGCTCACGAGGACGCACCGCCCAGCGTGGCGACCCGGCGCGCGCGCCGGCTGCGGCGGAGCCACCGGGCGGCGAGCACGGTGACAAGGACCGGACCGATCGAACCGGCCAGGAGCAGGCCGACCTCCTCGTCGGCCGCGTGCACGGCCTGACCGAGCCACAGGACCAGCAGGGAGAGCACGGTGCTGGCGACCAGCACCACCACCGTCCCGGCCAGCGGCAGCAGCCACCAGCGGAGGACCGCACCTCGGCGGCGGGCGTCGACGGCCAGAGGCCCGACCACCAGCCCGGCCAGGCAGAGCAGGTAGAGCAGGGTCTGGGCGCAGGCCGCCACCATGGCGAGCGCGCCGAGCGCGAGGGCGAACGGCAGCACGTAGACGGCAGCCGTGGTCGCGACGATGGCGCGCTCGGTGCCGCGTCGGCCGATCGCCCAGTCGTCGACCCCGGCGATCCGGCGGCGCAGCAGCTCGAGGATGCCGGCCTTGGCCGTGGGCGGGGACTCGGCAAGCACCGGGCTGCCGGTCTGCAGCCGCGACAGCGGGTAGGCGACGAACGAGGTCCAGTAGCGCGCGGTCAGGCGCTCGCGCACCTCCCCGGTCCCGGGATCCCGGCCGGGGTCGGCCCGGGCCGAGGCGGTGACCCGGGTGACCAGGTCCGGGACGGCGACTGCAGGAGTCCCGGCGAGCCGCTCGACGGTGAGCGGCCGGGTGACGGCCAGGGTGAGGGTGACCAGGAGCAGGGCGGCCATCATCCAGGCTCGGCCACGCGGGCGGCCGAGCACGCCGTAGGCGATCAGGGCGACGAGCGCGACCATGGTACCGCCCTCGAGCGGCAGGCGGTGCGCCTCCCGCCAGGCGCCGATGTCACCGGCCAGGGGCTGGCCGGCCAGGTAGCCGAGCAGGTTGAGGCGGAACACGTCGCGCTGGCGCTCGATCGAGCCCTTGGCCATCCAGGCGGTGGCCCGGATGGCCGCGCGGGCGTAGGCATTGCCCATCCCGCCGCCCTGGATGGCGACCACCTCGCGCTGGTAGTCCCACTCGCCGGCGCTGGGCGCACCGGGACTGCCCGCCCGGTGCGGGGACAGGGCGAACACGATGGCGAGCAGGAGGAACGTCGCGGCCAGGTAGGGAACGAGCACGGTCCGCAGCCAGGACCAGGTGGTCGGCTCGGGCCCGGGACCGGGACGGCGGGCAGGACGCGTCCCGCGCCGGGGCATGACGATGGGCATGACTCCCCCTCGGGGATGGGAGCGCGATGGCTCGGAGGGGCGACCAGCGGGCGATCGGTCGCAGGCTCTTCGGAGCGCCGTCGCCGCGAGCAAGGTCGCGTCGGCCTCCGAGCCGCTCGCGCTCGCGTCTGTTCGGTTGTGGTCGGCGCCGGGGTGGTGGCGGGCGCCGGTGCTCTGAGGTCGGCGAGCGGCTGATGCTGAGAGTGAGTGGTTGCTACCTGGCGTGGTCGCTACCGGGCCGGGGGTTCGGCGTGGCCTCCCGCGGGGACGGTGGCCGAGTCGCCCGGGTGGGGCGCGGAGCGACCGGGGCTGGGCGGTGAGGATCGGAGCGGCAGCCGGGGTGGTCGCCTCCAGGGTGCGTCGACCGGCGCCCAGGATCAAGTCTTGACTCCGAGCGGTTCCAGTGGATGCAGCGCGTTCGGGTACCCCCGGGCGCCATCTGTGAACAGCCGGCCACCCCCGGCACCGACCACAACCGAACAGACGCGAGCGCGAGCGGCTCGGGTCGGTCGGCAAGCTGCGGGACGCGTTCCAGCGCCAGTGGCAACCCTTTCCTTGGGGAGCCGCTAGATCCCCGCAGCACCCAGACCTGACGATTCCGTTAATCTGCGGGAACCGCTCGATCGGCGCCCAAGGGCTAGCGCTGGCGGCGCGAGGCGCGGCGGGGTGCCGGGGGGAGGCGGGGTGCCGGGGGGAGGCGGGGTGCCGGGGGAGCGACCGGGCGAGGAGCCCGCCGAGGCAGGGCACGTGGCGCCCGCACCCGAGGCGAGCACGGGGATCGCGGGGATCGCGGGGATGCGGGCGGCTGCGACCCCCGGGGCCGGCCCCCGTCCCGACGTGGGCACGGGGATGCGGGCGAATGCGACCACCGGGCGCCCGGGCGGCCCCGACGACCTGCTCGACCGGCTCCAGCGGGCCGAGCGGGACCGTCGGAGCCTGCTGCGCCAGCTCCTCACCGCCCAGGAGGACGAGCGCCGCCGGCTGGCCGGCGACCTCCACGACGACGCCATCCAGTCACTGGCGGCCGCCCTCCTCCACCTGGACGTCCTCGAGGCCCTGCTGGAACGGGCCGGGGCGGTGGCGTCGGCAGGGGTCGGCGAGGGCGTCGGGCGGGTCCGCGAGAACCTCGAGCATGCCCTGCGGGCGGCTCGCGCCTTCCTGTTCGACCTGCACCCGCACCTGCTGGAGGCCGAGGGGCTCCGGGCCGCGCTCGAGCTGCAGCTCAAACGTCTGGCCGAGGCCGGCTGCGCGACCGAGCTGGTGTGGTCGCTCGAGGACCGGGTCGACGGCGACCTCGAGACGGTGCTGTTCCGTGCGTTGCAGGAGGCGCTGGCGAACGTGGCCAAGCACGCCCGCGCCACGACCGTACGGGTCCGGGTCCGGTCCGAGGGCGTGACGGTGGTCGCGCAGGTGGACGACGACGGGGTCGGGTTCGACCCGGTGGAGACCCGTGTCTGGGCCATGGCCACCGGCCATCTCGGCCTGCGCTTCATGGTCGAGCGGGTCGAGGCCGCGGGTGGCGACGTCCGCATCGACTCGGCCCTCGGTCAGGGCGCCCACGTCACGCTGTGGTTGCCGTCCGAGGCCGCGCCCACGGCACGCAACGCCGGTCCCGGTGCCCTGGGCGGGCGGTCGCCGTCAGCTTCGGACCCTACCTCGGGACCCCGCTGAGCTTGCGTTCGTTGGGCAGGCGGTTGGCGGCCGGTTCAGCCGGGCGCCGGCTCACCAGCCGACGCCGCGCCGGCGCCCCCGGTTGCCGCGCATCAAGCCGCCCGTCTGGCGCAGGGTGCGGCCGGCTCGTGAGCCTGGGCGGCGGCGCTCCACCGCCACCCCGGCCCGGTCGAGCAGCCAGGCCACCAGGGGTACGGCCACGGCCACCAGCAGCCAGCGGCGGAAGCGGCGGGAGAGAAACGCGAGCATCGGGCCCTCCTCACGGAACCTTGCCTGTCCACGGCAAGGGTGCTCCCCCTGCGGGGCCCGGCAAACGGGCGCGACGCGGTCAGGCCGTGCGCCGCCCAGCGTAGGCCTGGAAGTCCAGCACCGTGGCGACGGGCGCCTGGACGGCGACGGGTGCCTGGGCGGCGACGGGCGCGGTCCTGGCCGGCAGGAAGCCGATCGCCTGGGCGCGGGTGCCCGTCTCGACGCTGGCCAGGGCCTCGGCCACCTCGAACAGCAGGTCGGACAGGACCAGGTCGAGCGCGGCGCAGACCGCCTCGAGCACCTCGCTGGAGGCCTCCTTGCGGCCCCGCTCCACCTCGGAGAGGTAGGTGAGCGAGACGCCGGCTGCCTCGGCCACCTCCCGCAGGGTGCGCGTCTGGGCGAGGCGGTGGCGGCGCAGGGCAGCCCCGATGCAGTCCCGCAACCTTGTCATGGCCGCACCCGGACGGTGGTCGGCGACGCTCCCGGCACCCGCGCCGGCTGAGGGAGTGGCCTGCCGCAGGTCATCGGGCGACCTCGTCGACCAGGCCGTAGGCGGCCGCCTCGTCGGCCGAGAACCAGGTGTCCCGGTCGGTGTCGTGGTGGATGCGCTCGACCGTCTGCCCGGTCGCCTCGGCCAGGAGGGCGTCGAGGCGGCGCCGGAGCCGGAGCACCTCCTCGGCGGTGCGCTCGAGGTCGGTCGCCTGGCCCTGGAACTGCCCGCTCCACGGCTGGTGGATCAGGATGCGGGCGTTCGGGGTGGCCCGCCGCTTGCCGCGCGCGCCGAGCGCGAGCACCACCGACGCCATCGAGGCGGCCATCCCGGCGCAGATGGTCGCGACCGGGCAGCGCACCTGCGCCATGGTGTCGACGATGGCCAGGCCTGAGAGCAGCTCCCCGCCGGGCGAGTTGATGCGCAGCTCGATCGGGTCTCCGGGGCCCTCCTGCTCGAGCCAGAGCAGCCGGGCCATCACGTCGTTGGCCTTGTCGGCGTCGATCTGCCCCGACAGCAGCACGACCCGGCGGCGCAGCAGCCGGTCGACCGGGTCGACCGGCCGGTCGGAGAGCTCGAAGGCCGTGCCGATGTCCATGCCCATGCAGGCACGGTACCTGACCCGGGCCGCGAGCACGAGCGGTTCCGCCGACGGCGAAGCGGCGGGCGGGGCCTGCGGGCGCCAGGCCGGGCCGAGCGGGGATCGGCGAACTCCTGACCCGGGCCGCGAGCACGAGCGGTTCCGCCGACGGCGAAGCGGCGGGCGGGGCCTGCGGGCGCCAGGCCGGGCCGAGCGGGATCGGCGAACTCCTGCCAGACTGCGCCGGTCGGACGACTGGACGACGAGCGGAGCGTGGACGGATGGTCGGGTTCCACCGGATCGAGGGGCTGGTGATCGTGGCCGGCTGGGGGGCGCTGTTCCTGTGGGGGGTCGGCCTGTTCATCCGCAGGCGCGACGCCGGCCGGCTCTACTGGGGGCTGCTGGCCGTGCTCCAGGTCCTGCTCGGGCTGCAGCTGGTCGCCGGGCTGGTGCTGCTCGCGCTGGGCAACCAGCGCCCACTGCTCCACTACCTGTACGGGGCGGTGTTCCCAGCGGTCGTGCTCGGGGTCTGCCACCTGTTCACCCGCGGGCTCGAGAAGCCGCCCTTCCACATGTTCTTCACGATCGGGTCGTTCTTCGTCTTCGGCCTGACCGCTCGAGCGTTCATGACCGGCTTCGGTGCCTGAGCCATCCGGGCGGGACCCCGCACGCCCCAGGCCGGCGGGCGGTCCGACCCCCTTCCGCATCCCGCTCACCCCGCCCCAGGCGGTGGACTCGACCAGCGGCCTGGTCTGGCCGCCGGCCCAACCTCGCCGGACGCGCGCAGCGCCCGCCCGGACCGCCGGGCCGGGGCGGCCCAGCCGTGGGCTGGTGCTCGCGCCCGGGGCGGGCAGCCGGGCCGGTGGCCCCCTGCTCGCCGGGATCGCGGCCGGGCTGGCCGCGCAGGGCCACCCCGTGGTCGCGTTCGACTTCGCGTACGGGGAGGCCGGCCGGGCACGGCCCGACCCGGCCCCGAGGCTCGAGGCCGCCTGGCGCGACGCGCTCGCGGCGGCCGTCCCGATCCTGCGCGAGCTGGGCGCCCAGGCCGGCCCGCCGGTGCTCGGCGGCCGCTCCATGGGCGGCCGCATCGCGATGCACCTGGTCGCGCAGGGCGAGCCGTGCGCCGGGCTCGCCCTGCTCGGCTACCCGCTCCACCCGCCGCGCCGGCCCGGCGCGGGCGGGGCGCCCCCGGCCGACCGCCTGCGCACCGCGCACTGGCCCGACCTGCGGGTGCCGGTGCTGTTCGTCCAGGGCGACCGCGACGCCCTGTGCGACCTCGACCTGCTCGGCCACGAGCGGGTGCGGCTGGGCCGGGGTGACAGCCGCGTGCATGTGCTGGCCGGCGCCGACCACGGCTTCCGGCCCCGGGGCGGGCACGGCTCGCCGGCGCGCGAGGCCGGGCGGGACATGCTCGCCGAGGTGGTCGACGCGGTCGCCGGATGGCTCGACGGCCTGCCGGAGGGCCCGTGACACGGCGGGTGGGAGGCCCGGGGAGGGTCGGAGGGGTTTGCCGGAGGGCCCGTGACACGGCGGGTGGGAGGCCCGGGGAGGGTCGGAGGGTTTGCCGGGCCCGAATTGGTGCAACGTGCGAGGAGCGTGGCAGCTGCCGGCCAGAGGGGCCATGGGTTACAGTCCGTACCGAGCTCGCCGCCGGACGGTCCCGAGCCTCGAGTTGCGGGAAGTCGTACGGTGCCACGAGACCAGTAGCCGTCCGTACCGACCAGGAAGAGAGGTCATCCTGCCGCCGCTTCCTGCCTCGTCCCCCAGCGAGCTCCGGGCGCGTCCCCCGGCGGCCGTCACGGCGGCGGCCGCGCTGCCGCTGCTGCTGGCCGGCTGCGCCCCCGACAGCGTCACCTCCCAGGGCGACGCCGTCCGCTTCGCCTACGACTTCTTCCTCTGGACCGCCGCCGGCGTCTTCAGCATCGTCTCGGGCCTGATCGTCTGGTCGATCATCAGGTACCGGCGCAGGGACGACGAGCTGCCCAAGCAGATCCACGGCAGCAACAGGCTCGAGCTGACCTGGACGCTCATCCCGTTCATCCTGGTGCTGATCCTGTTCGCCGTGACCCTCAACGCGCAGGGCAAGGTGCTCGACCGGGCAGGCAACCCGGCCGTCACCATCAAGGTCACCGGCTTCCAGTGGAGCTGGCAGTTCGACTACGAGGGCTCGGGCGCGCAGGTGGTCGGCGCGCCCGGGGCGGCGCCCACGATGGTCGTGCCCGTGGGGCAGCCGGTGCGCATCAAGCTCGTCTCGGCCGACGTCGTGCACTCCTTCTACGTGCCGAGGACCCTGTTCAAGCGCCAGGCCATCCCGGGCACCGTGAACGAGTTCGACCTGACCTTCGACCAGCCCGGCACCTACGACGGGCATTGCGTGCAGTTCTGCGGGGTTGCCCACGCCGACATGGGGTTCGACGTGCGGGTGGTGTCGCAGAGCGAGTTCCAGAGCTGGCTGCAGTCCGCACCGCGGGCCCCGGCCGGCACGAGCGGAACCTCGTAAGGAACGGAGTCCGACGACCATGGCCACGACCGAGCTGCCCTCCCCGGTCCGTCCCGAGCCTCCCCACGAGGAGCCCCGCGCCGGGCTGATCGACTACATCACCACGGTCGACCACAAGAAGATCGGCATCCTCTACATCTTCACGGCGTTCGGGATCTTCCTGCTCGGCGGGGTCCTCGCCCTGCTCGTCCGGGCCGAGCTGGCCCAGCCCGATCTGCAGTACATGACCGAGACCACCTACAACCAGGTGTTCACGATGCATGGCACGCTGATGATCTTCCTGTTCGCCGCGCAGGTCTCCACCGGGCTGTCCAACTTCTTCGTGCCGCTGCAGATCGGCGCGGCCGACGTCGCCTTCCCGCGGCTGAACGCCATGAGCTACTGGCTGTACCTGTTCGGCAGCCTGATCGTGATCAGCTCCTTCTTCGTGTCCGGGGGCCCGGCCGCGGCCGCCTGGACCGCCTACCCGCCCCTGTCGGACTCCCGCTACCTCCAGGGCGCCGGCATGGACCTGTGGATCATCGGGCTGGCCGTGGTCGGCATCAGCGGCATCGTCGGCGCCGTCAACCTGGTCACCACGATCTTCTCCCTGCGGGTGCCTGGCATGACGATGTTCCGGATGCCCCTGTTCACCTGGACGGTGCTGGTCACCCAGCTCCTCATCCTGTTCGCCTTCCCGCCCCTCACCGTGGCCCTGGCCACGCTGTTCCTGGACCGGAACTTCGGCGCCGCCTTCTTCGACCCCACCGTGGGGGGCAGCCCGGTCCTGTTCCAGCACATCTTCTGGTTCTTCGGCCATCCCGAGGTCTACATCGTGATCCTGCCCGGGTTCGGCATGATCAGCGAGGTCATCCCGGTCTTCTCGCGCAAGCCGCTGTTCGGCTACCGGGCGCTGGTGTTCGCCACCTTCGGCATCGCTGCGCTGTCGTTCGGGGTCTGGGCGCACCACATGTTCACCACCGGCGCGGTCAACCTGCCCTGGTTCTCGATCATGTCGTTCCTGATCGCGGTGCCCACCGGGGTCAAGATCTTCAACTGGGTGGCGACCATGTGGCGCGGGTCGATCACCTTCACGACCTCGATGCTGATGGCCATCGCCTTCCTGGTGGTGTTCCTGATCGGGGGCATCACCGGGGTGTTCCTGGCCTCCCCGCCGATCGACTTCGCGGTCAACGACACCTACTACGTGGTCGCCCACTTCCACTACGTGATGGTCGGCGGGCTGCTGTTCGCCCTGTTCGCCGGGCTGTACTTCTGGTTCCCGAAGATGAGCGGCCGCTTCCTGTCGGAAGGCTGGGGCAAGCTGCACTTCTGGTCGCTGTTCGTCGGCTTCAACCTCACCTTCTTCCCGCAGTTCATCGTTGGGCTCGAGGGGATGCCGCGGCGCATCGCCAACTACTACATCGAGTCCTGGGGTGGCTTGAACCTCATGTCGACGGTTGGTGCCTTCCTGGTCGGCGTGTCGACCCTGCCGTTCCTGTGGAACGTGTTCGTGTCGCTGCGCAGCGGCAGACCGGCCCCTGCCGACCCGTGGGAGGGCAACAGCCTCGAGTGGGCGACCAGCTCGCCGCCGCCGCACCACAACTTCCACGAGCTGCCCGAGATCCACTCCGAGCGCCCGGTGTTCGACCTCCGCCACGCCGGCGTTGGCGCCGGCACCGATCACTGGCGCAACCCGGACCGGGTGTGAGGCGGTGACCACCGCGGGGCGCCACGGGTGGCTCGCGTGGACAGGAGGAGCGCCGATGACCAGGGCGGGCGCCACGGGTGGCGTGCGTGGACAGGAGGAGCGCCGATGACCGACGAGACCGCTGTCATGCTACGCATCGCCGTGTTCGGCCTGGTGTCCGCGACCGTCTACTGGTTCGTCAGCTACGAGCCGCTCGGCTCGGTCGCGCTGCTGCTGCTCGGCGGTGGCCCGGGCTTCGCCGCGGTCTACATGCTCCTGCAGCACCGGCGCGACCCGGGCCCCAAGGAGCAGCTCGGGGACACCATGCGCCGGTTCGCCGGCCTGCCCCGCGGGGACCCGCGCGGCCCCGACGACTACTCGGCCGAGAACGTGGCCGTGCTCCCGCTGCCCTCGATCTGGCCGTTCACGATGTCGCTCGGGGTCGCCATCCTGACCACCGGGCTGATCTTCGGGCTGTGGCTGCTGGTGCTCGGCGTGGCCGTGTCCGCGGTCGCGGCCGGCGGCTGGCTGGGCGCGATCAACCGCGAGAACCGCTACGGCCGCCTCGAGCCCGACGCCGACGGCGGCCCTCACGAGGCGAACCACTGATGACCCAGACACCAGACCGGACACCAGAGCAGCCCACCGACGCCACCCCCGCCACCCCCCGCGTGTCCGGCACGGTCGTCGACCGCCCGCCCGGCCAGGCCCCGGAGCCGGCCGAGGCGGTCACCAGCCCGGCCAAGGTCATGCGGATCGGCATGATGGTCCGCCAGCTCCTCGAGGAGGTGCGCCGCGCCCCCCTCGACGAGGCCGGCCGGACGCGGATGCGCGAGATCTACGACACCTCCCTGCGGGAGCTGGCCAGCGGGCTCTCCCCGGACCTGGCCGCCGAGCTGGGCCGGATGGCGCTCCCCCTGGAGGAGGACACCCCGAGCGAGGCGGAGCTCCGCGTGGCCCAGGCCCAGCTCGTTGGCTGGCTGGAGGGGCTGTTCCAGGGGATCCAGGCGACCCTGTTCGCCCAGCAGATGGCGGCCCGCAACCAGCTCGCCGAGATGCGCGGCCGCGGCCTGCCCCAGCCGCCAGGCCGGGAGGACACACCCGGCCTGTACCTGTAGGGCGCGGGCCTCAGGGCGCGGGCGGGCGCCCTTCCGAGGCCGGGACCGCGGCGGTGGGTCGGCTGCCGCCGCCGCCGCCGTGGCCGTCGCCTGCTGGCGTCGGGTCGAGGGGGGACGTCTCGTAGCCGCCGGCGGCGGTGCGCCGCAGCGACAGCCCGGCGTTCGCCTTGGCCGGGTGGAGCTGGCTGGTCGAGAGCGACCGGCAGATGAAGTAGGTGGCCGCCCCGACCACGAACGGCCCGACCACGAACGCGACCTGCAGGCTGCGGGTGATGCTCTCCACCGACACGTCGAGCAGCACCCCGAAGATGTCGTTGCCGCCCTCGAGGAACATCACGAAGAACGCCCACAGGCCGGCCACGCCGATCGCGGTGCGCAGCGGCGCGTCGCGGGGCCGGTCGAGCAGGTGGTGCTCGGCCCGGTCCTTGGTGAAGCGCCGCTCGACCCAGGGCCAGAGGGTGAGGATGCCGAAGGCGATCCCGGGGACCACGATCGCCGGCAGGAACAGCTCGGAGACCTCGTAGCCGAAGATCTGGAAGCTCCACGGCCCGGCCAGCCGCAGGACGCCGTCGAGGAAGCCGATGTACCAGTCGGGCTGGGCCGGCGAGGTGACGTTGAACGGCTCGTAGGGGCCGTACTGCCAGACCGGGTTGATCTGGGCCAGGCCGCCGAGGCCGGCCAGCACCGCGGTCGTGAACATCAGCAGGCCGACCGACTTGAAGGTCTGCTCGGGCCACAGCCGCTTGCCGACCACGTTGCGCTCGGTGCGGCCCGGGCCCGGGAACTGCGTGTGCTTCTGCAGCACCAGGATGGCGATGTGCAGGCCGACCAGGCCGAGCAGCACGGCGGGCAGCAGCATCACGTGGAACGCGAACAGCCGCGCGATGATGTCGGGGGCAGGGAACTCGCCGCCGAACAGCAGCGATGCGACCCAGGTGCCGACCACCGGGATGGCGAGCACGACCGCGTTGATGATGCGCAGCCCGATGCCGCTCAGCAGGTCGTCGGGCAGCGAGTAGCCGGTGAGGCCCTCGGCCATGGCGAGCAGCAGCAGCACCACGCCGATGACCCAGTTGAGCTCACGGGGGCGGCGGAACGCGCCGGTGAAGAACACCCGGCACAGGTGGACCACGATCGCGGCCACGAACACCAGCGCGGCCCAGTGGTGGGTCTGGCGCATGATCAACCCGGCCCGGACCTCGAACGACAGCCGCAGGGTGGACTCGTAGGCAGCCGAGATCTCCTGGCCCCGCAGCGGCGCGTAGGCGCCCTCGTAGGTCAGCAGGCGGGCGTCGGGGGTGTAGAAGAAGGTCAGGAACACGCCGGTGAAGATCAGGACGACGAGGCAGAACAGCGCGATCTCTCCGAGCAGGAACGACCAGTGGTCGGGGAACACCTTGCGCAGGGTCTTGCGGGCCAGGCTGGCCGCCCCCAGGCGCTCGTCGACGTACTTGACCGACCGCTCGAGCATGCTCATGACCTGCCTCGATTCCAGAACGAGGGCCCGACCGGCTCGTAGAAGTCACCTGCCGCGACGAGGTTGCCCTCGGCGTCGACCGAGAGCGGGAGCTGGGGCAGGGGCCGCGCGGCCGGCCCGAAATAGGGCTTGCAGCCGTTCAGCACGTCGAACTGGGACTGGTGGCAGGGGCAGATGAGCGAGCGGGTCTGGGCCCGGTACAGCCCGACCGGGCAGCCGGCGTGCGAGCAGATCTTGGAGTAGGCCACGTGGGTGCCGCCGGGCACGGCCGCGAGCCGGTCGGCCGGGAGCTGCAAGCTGCCGCGGGGCACCTTGATGAGCAGCGCCTGCGAGTCCGACCGGCCCACCTCACCCTCGGGGAACACCGTCAGGTAGCCGTCGTCGGGCAGCTCGTCGAAGGCGATCGGCCTGCCGTTCTCGTCCACCACCTTCTTGCCCCTGCGCCAGCCGGTCTCGAACAGCGAGCGTCCGGGCGCCGGGCCGAGCGACAGGGCGGGCAGGAACAGCGCCAGGCCAAGCGCGCCCCCAGCCGCGCCCAGCAGCCTGACCAGGAACGAGCGGCGCGGGTGGCGCAGGAGCGGGCCGGCCTCCTCGCCGAGCGCGTCCCCGAACGCCTGCCGGCCGGCCGGCCCGGAGGTCAGCTCATGCCGGTCCTCGCTCACCTCCCGCGCGTCGAGCAGCTTCTCGGCCCAGACCACCACGGCGTAGCCGAGGCTGGCGAAGGCGACCGCGAACAGGACCCCCTCCAGCTGGGTCTGGCCGCCCCCGAAGTAGACGACGAACAGGCCGATGCCGCACAGGGTGGTGATGACCAGCCCGACCGCGATCCTGCGCTCGGCGCGGCGCTGCTCGGCGGTCAGCTCGTCGCCGGCCAGGGCCCCGCGCTGTGCGTCGTCCACGTCGCTCGTCTCCCGTCCTCGTCCTTCGCCGGGTTCAGGTCTTCCCGCCGATCCGCTTGGCCACCAGGATGAGCGCGCCGAGCCCGATCACCCAGGCGACGAACCCCTCGGGGACCGGGCCCTTGCCCCCGATGGGCGCCCCGCCCACGTCGTCGGCGCCGGTCTTGAGGCTGTGGACATAGGCGGCGATCGAGTTGACGCCGGCGGCGTCGTAGTCGCCGCCCTCGAACACCGGCATGACGCCCGGCCCGATCCTCATCGCCTCGGCGGTGTCCAGCGGGGCCACGTCCCGCAGGCTCGGCGCGATGTTGGCCCCGCCGAGCGCGGCGCCCGCCCCGTTCATGCCGTGGCAGGCCGCGCACGCCTGCGCGTACAGGTCACGGCCCCGCTTCACGTCGCCCTGGCCGATGTCGACGGTGGGCAGGTCGCTGTCGCCCACGGCCTCGCCGACGTAGAGGCTGAGCGCGCGGGTCTCGGACTCGTTGTACTTCGGCTTGCCGCGCTCGATCGCCGGGCCGACCGTGGACCGCCACGGCATGCGGCCGGTGCGCAGCACCCAGTCGACCGCGGACGCGCCGCCCACGTCCGCGAGCGACGGCACCGTCGGGTAGTTGCTGGGGCCGGCCGGGTCGAGGCCGTGGCAGGAGACGCAGCCCTGCTGGTAGAGGGTGCGGCCGAAGGCGAGGGTGTCCTGGGCGGTCTGGGCCCGCACCTGGGCCGCCCTGGCCGCCGACGACGCGCTGCCGGTGGCCGGGGTGAGGAGCAAGGCGAGCAGGCCGATGCCGCCGAGCAGCACGAGGGTCCTTCGCACGGTCGCTCCTTCGCTCGACGGCCGGTCCGGTCACGTCGTTGCCCGAGGTGCATGCTAGGGCGCGGGACAAGTGGTCGGCAATCGTCACCCCGGCGGCCGCGCGTCCAGGCGCGGTAGGCTCACCCCGGCCCGGCCGCTCGTGAAAGGCTGGTGGCAGATGCAGGAGGAGGAGCTGACCTACGGCCGGTACCTTCGGCTCGATGAGCTGCTGGCCCTGCAGCAGCCCCGCTCCGACCCGCCCCACCCCGAAGAGCTGCACTTCATCGTCGTGCACCAGGCGCTCGAGCTGTGGATGAAGCTCGCCCTGCACGACCTCGAGCGAGCGATCGGGTTCCTCGACGCCGGTTCCTGGCCGCGGGCGCTCGCCCTGCTCAACCGGGTCAACGCCAACATCGCCACCGGGATCGACCAGATGCGCAGCCTGCAGACCCTGCCGCCCTGGGACCTGCAGCAGTTCCGCAGCTACCTCGGCACCGCCAGCGGCTCCCAGTCGGCCCAGTTCCGCGAGCTCGAGCTGCTCAGCGGCCTGCGCGACCCGGCCTACCTGAAGGCGCTCGACATCGAGCACGGCGGGGCTGGCCTGCCCGAGCGGCTCACCCGCCGGCTGGGGCAGCGCTCCCTGGCCGAGGCGCACGCCGGCGCCGCCGCCCGCCTCGGCATCGCGGACTGGGCCGGGTTCTACGCCGACCCGGGCGAGCGGACCGACTTCTACCTGGTCTGCGAGGCCCTGGTCGACTACGACGCGCGCTGGGCGCGCTGGCGCCAGGAGCACGTGGCGCTGGTCGAGCGGACGCTCGGCACCCACGCCCGGGGCACGGGCGGCATGGCCGTCACCTACCTGCAGCGCAGCCTGCGCTACCGGTTCTTCCCTGCCCTGTGGGCGCTGCGGGACGAGCTGGTGGTCCGCGGCGGCGGCCAGCTTGTCGGCAGACCGTCCCGGCCCGTGGCAGGCTAGTGGCGGCCCCGACGAGGTTTGCCCGGTCGGCGCCTCGCCACAGCGGACGTCGCCGCAGCGTCGGGGCCATGGGAGCCCGGCGCCGACCGGGCAGGCCTTCCTTGGGGAGCCACTAGGCAACGAGGTCCACGACCGAGAGGGGCGAGTGTGGAGTACCGCCGGTTGGGCGACACCGGGCTGCGGGTGAGCGAGATCGGGCTCGGCTCGTGGCTGACCTACGGGGTGGGGGTGGAGGCGGAGCAGGCCAGGGGGATCATCGCCCGCGCCTACGACCTCGGGGTCAACCTCTTCGACACCGCCAACGCGTACGGGCGTGGCGCGTCCGAGCGGGTCGTCGGCCAGGCCCTGGCCGCCTACCCGCGTGAGTCCTACGTGCTCGCCACCAAGGTGTTCTTCCCCATGGGCGACGGCCCCAACGACCGCGGGCTGTCCCGCAAGCACGTGGTCGAGCAGTGCGACGCGAGCCTGCGCCGCCTCGGCGTCGACTACGTCGACCTCTACCAGTGTCACCGCTTCGACGACTCGACCCCGCTGGACGAGACCCTGCGCGCCCTGGACGACCTGGTGCGCCGGGGCAAGGTCCTGTACGTCGGGGTGAGCGAGTGGACCGCCCCGCAGATCGCCGAGGCGCTGCGTGTCGCCGACGACCTCGGGCTGGACCGGATCGTGTCCAACCAGCCCGAGTACTCGATCCTGCAACGCCGCATCGAGGCCGAGGCGGTGCCGCTGTGCGCCGGCGAGGGCGTCGGCCAGGTGGTCTGGTCGCCGCTGGCCCAGGGCGTGCTGACCGGCAAGTACCGCAAGGGCGCTCCGCCCCCGGCCGACAGCCGCGCGGCCAGCCGCAAGATGGGCGGGTTCGTCGGCCACTGGCTCACCGACGACGTGCTCGACGCCGTGGAGCGGCTGCGGGCGGTGGCCGAGGAGGCCGGCATGTCCATGCCCCAGCTCGCCCTGGCATGGGTGCTCAGCGAGCCGAACGTGGCCTCGGCGATCATCGGCGCCACCCGGAGCGCCCAGCTCGAGGAGAACTGCGGGGCGGCCGGGCGGGAGCTGGACGAGGACGTGCTCGCCGCGGTCGACAAGGCGGTCGGTGAGGTGCTCCTACGATGAGGGCGTGCGCAGTACTGCTCGGGGCGAAGGCACCACGGACCGCGCGCGAGGAGGCGAGGCGCAGATGACCGGGCCCCTGGCGTTCATCCCGCCGCCCCCGACCAACGGGCTGCGTGTCGGGCCGCTGGCGTTCATCCCGCCGCCCCCGGCCAACGGGCTGCGTCTCGGGCCGCTCTTCCTCCACCTGTACGGCCTGGTCATCGCGATCGGGATCCTGTTCGCGGTGTCGCTGGCCCGGCGCCGCTGGCAGGCGCTGGGCCGCGACCCGGCCGAGCTGGAGCGCCCCATGTTCTGGGCGGTGGTATTCGGGTTCGTGGGCGGCCGGCTCGGCTACGTCATCACCAACACCGGCAAGTACCGCGGCGACTGGCTGCAGGTGCTGGCGATCTGGAAGGGCGGGCTGGCCCTGTACGGCGGGCTCACCCTCGGCATCCTGGCCGGCATCTTCGTGGCCCGGCGCCGGGGGCTGCCGGTGCTGCTGGCCCTGGACGCCGCCATCCCCGGGATCCCGCTCGCCCAGGCCTTCGGGCGCTGGGGCAACTACTTCAACCAGGAGCTGTTCGGCACCCCGACCACGCTGCCCTGGGCGCTCGAGGTCGAGCGCGACTACCGGCCCAAGCGGTACGTCGAGTACGCCACCTTCCACCCCACCTTCCTGTACGAGTCGCTGTACAACCTGCTCGTCGTCGGGGTGCTGCTGTGGCTGTCGCGCCGGAAGACGCTGCGCACCGGCAGCATCGTGCTCGCCTACCTCGCGCTCTACGGGCTCGGGCGGTTCTTCCTCGAGCTGCTGCGCACCGACACCACCTACCGGCTCTTCGGCCTGTCCCGCAACGCCTACGTGTCGCTCGCGGTCGTGGTGGGCGCCTCGACCTGGCTGTGGCTGTGGCAGCGGCGGGGCCGCGCCCCCGGCGGGGCCCTCGGGGGTCCCGCCCGCGAGGCGGCCGAGCCGCCCGCCGGCAGGGAGCCGCCCGGCCCGCCGGGCTGAGCCGGGGCCGGCGGTCAGCGGGCCGGGTCGCGTTCCAGCGGGCAGCTCATGCAGCGCGGCCCACCCCGCCCGCGGCCGAGCTCGAAGCCGGGGATGGTCAGCACCTCGACCCCGTCGTCGCGCAGGCGCTGGTTGGTGTCGACGTTGCGCTCGTAGGCGATCACCACCCCGGGCGAGACGGCCAGCAGGTTGTTGCCGTCGTCCCACTGTTCCCGGGCCGCCAGCATCTCGTTCCCGCCGGTCTCGAAGGTGCGGATCCGGGGTACGCCGAGGATCCGGGCCAGGGTGGCGAACAGCTCGCCGCCGGCCTCGACGTGCAGGTGGCGGCCGTTGCCGCGGGTGACGACGAAGGGGCGCATCTGCTGGCGGAGGCCGGGGTAGACCACGAAGGCGTCGTGGTCGACCTGGGTGAGGACGGTGTCCAGGTGCATGTAGGCGCGGACCTTGGGCAGCTCGACCGCGATCACGGTCTGGAGCACGCCGGCGTCGAACAGGTTGTGGGCCAGCGCCTCGATGCCCTGGGCGGTGGTGCGCTCGCCCATGCCGACGAGCAGGGCGCCGTTGCCGATGACCAGCAGGTCGCCGCCCTCCACCACGGCCGGGTAGTGGTCCAGGCCGTCGCCGCCGTACCACACCGGGAAGTCCGCGCCGGCGAACATCGGGTGATGGCGGTAGACGATCTCGAGGTGCATCGTCTCCCGCCGCCGGGCCGGGAACGCCATCGGGTTGATCGACACCCCGCCGTACATCCACGCCGAGGTGTCACGCATGAACATCTGGTTCGGCAGCGGGGGCAGCACGAACGTTGTGGGGTGGAAGCTGGCCCCGACCAGCCCCACGGGGGCGAAGGGGAGGTCCTCGGGGATGACCCCGCCGATGAGGTAGCGGACCAGCGCGGCCGGGCCCAGCGACCCGAACCACTCCCGCAGCTCCGCGCACAGGCCCTTGCCGAACACGTCCGCGGTGACCACCCGGTCGAGCAGCTCCTTGCGGGCCGGCTCGAGCGCCATGCAGTCGGCCAGCAGGTCCGAGAGCTCGTGCACCTCCACGCCCTGGCCCCGGAGCACGTCGGCGAAGGCGTCGTGCTCGGCCTGGGCGCGCTCGACCCACATGATCTCGTCGAACAGCAGCTCGTCGACGTTGGACGGGGTCAGGCGCTGCAGCTCGAGGTCTGGCTTGTGCAGCAGCACCTTGCGCAGCAGGCCGATCTCCGACTCGACGCCGAACTGTCTCATCCCCGCTCGCCCCCACTGCCGACCCACGCTGGCCAGGGCAAGGCTACCAGCCCGGAGCAGCGCAGGGCCTTGACAGCCGGCACGGCATCGTCGTCGACGTGCTGGTCAAGAACGGCCACCAGCCCGGAGCAGCGCAGGGCCTTGACAGCCGGACCGGGCCGGCGCACAACTCAGGCAGTCGACCCAGGGAGGACGCCATGGCGCGGCACCTCATCGTGGCCCATCAGACGGCGGCCAGCCCGGAGCTGGCCGAGCGGGTCAAGGCGGTCGCCGCGGGCGACCCCGACGCGGAGTTCACCCTGCTCGTGCCCGCCACGCCAACCAGCCACCTGCTCCACACCTGGGAGGAGGGCGAGGCGCGCCAGCTCGCCGCCCGCCGGGGCCGGGAGGCGGCCGCGCTGCTGGCCGACGCGGGCGTGCGCGTGACCGCCACGATCGTCGGCAGCCACAGGCCGCTCGAGGCGGTCGGCGACGAGCTGCAGGCCCGTCCCGGGTACGCGAGCATCGTGCTGTCGACCTTCCCGCCCGGCCTGTCCCGCTGGCTCAAGGGCGACCTGGTCGCCCAGCTCCGCGGCCGCTACCGGTTGCCCGTGGAGCATGTGGTGGCGGCGCCGAGCCGGGCGCCCACCTAGCCCGCTTGGCGGGCCAGCCCGGTGAGCGCCTCCCGGCGGCCGGCGGGCCGCCGCGGTTGCTATCCGGGCTCGAGGCTGCGGCAGCGGACGACGCCGTTGACCGGCGGGGAGCCGCTCGTGCCGACCGCGAGCAGGTCCAGGGTCCCGCCCGGCTGGATGTCCTCGCGCACGCTCACGCTGGCGGTGCCGACGCGCTCCCGCTTGACGTCGAACAGGGTCGCCTCGCACTTGTCGGGGTGGCCGGCCTTCTTGCTCCCGTTGCGGATGTGGAACACCACCCGCACCTCGTTGGGGCTGTCCCCGACCGGCCCGAGCACGTCGACGGTCGGATGGTAGGTGCCGCGGCCAGAGTTGGTCACCAGCTCGATCACGATGCTCACGGCGGTGAAGGCCAGGATCGCGACCACCATCACGACCAGACCGGCGGGGCCGAGGATCTCGCGCCTGGGGCGGGGCGCGGCGGCCGGGCCCTGGTCGGGGCTGGGTGGGGCGGTGTCGGTCACGGTGGCGTCCAGTCGCGTCACGGGGTGCCGGTGGCACCCGCTGCCGCGGCGCGTCGGCGCCAATGTAGCAGGCTGCGGGCTAGAGGCTCCCCAAGGATGTCGGGGCCGCCACGTAAGGCTCGCCGGCCAACAACTTGGTCGTTCCAGCGCAGCATGCCGAGGTGAGCGCACCCGACCTGGCCAGGTTATTCGGCGGCGAGCGCTTAGGGAAGGCCCGGGAGGCCGGGCAGGGTCACCGTGACGGTCACCCCGGGCAGGGTCACCGGTGGGAGCAGGGTCGGCGTGGTCGTGGCGGTCGCGGCGGTCGTGGGCGAGCCGCCCTGGCCGGTGGTGGTCGGCGGGGCCGTGCCGCCGGCCCCGCTCCCGCCCGGGCCGCCGGGTGCGACCGTCCCGCCCGGCCGGGCCGGGCTCGCGGCCGCTGGCGGGCCAGGGGCCACGCCACCAGTCGCGCCCGTCCCGCCCGTACCCCCCGGGCCGGCCGCGGCGCCGGGTGCGCCCGCGCCCTGCCCGGGCCCGGTCGTCGGGGCCGCCGGGCCGCCGCCCTGGCCCTGGTCCGGGTCGGAGAGGGCCGGGGGCCGGGCCGCCGGCAGGGTGCGGACCAGGGCCCCGATCCCGCCGAGCAGGACGATGGTCGCCACGACGAGCCCGAGGAACACCACCGCTGCCCGCTGGGTGAAGGACGGCAGCCGGTGCAGCCCGACCTCCCAGTCGAGCTTCAGCTCCTGCCACAGCCGCCTGGCCGAGCGCATGCGATCACCTCTCGGAGTGCGTCCAGTGGGGACGAATCTACCGGCTCGACCGCTCCCTGCCCAATCGGGCACGTCCAGGGCCTGCTTGGATAGGATGGGGACGACGACGACGTCCGCCCATCCACCCGGGGGCCGGCGCGCGGCTCCCCGACGATCCGCGGGCCCGACCGCCCGCACCGAGGTGCCCCGCCCATGGCCAGCCCGAAGACGCTGTTCGCCAAGCTGTGGGACCGCCACGTGGTGGCCGAGACCCCCGGTCACCCGGCCGTCCTCTACGTCGACCTGCACCTGGTCCACGAGGTGACCTCGCCGCAGGCGTTCGCGGGTCTCGCCGCCCGCCAGCTGAAGGTCCGCCGGCCGGACCTCACCGTGGCCACCGCCGACCACTCCACCCCCACCCACGACCGCTCCCTGCCGATCGCCGACGAGCTGGCCGCCGCCCAGATCCGCAGGCTCGAGAAGAACTGCGCCGAGCACGGCATCCCCCTGCACGGCCTGGGCAGCCCCCACCAGGGGATCGTGCACGTGATCGGCCCGGAGCTCGGGCTCACCCAGCCCGGCATGACGATCGTGTGCGGCGACTCCCACACCGCCACCCACGGGGCGCTCGGCGCGCTGGCGTTCGGCATCGGCACCAGCGAGGTCGAGCACGTGCTGGCCACCCAGACGCTGCTGCAACGCCGGCCGCGGACCTACGAGGTGCGGGTCGGGGGCCGGCTCGCCCCGGGCGTGGCGGCCAAGGACGTGATCCTGGCCCTGCTGGCCAAGATCGGGGTCGGCGGCGGCGCCGGCCACGTGTTCGAGTACACCGGCCCGGGCATCCGCGCGCTGTCGATGGAGCAGCGCATGACGATCTGCAACATGTCGATCGAGGGGGGCGCCCGGGCCGGCATGGTCGCCCCCGACGACACCACCTTCGAGTACGTCGCCGGCCGTGCCTACGCACCCGAGGGGGCGGCCTGGGACGGGGCGGTGGCCGACTGGCGCACGCTCCCGACCGACGAGGGCGCTGCCTACGACCGGTCGGTGACGATCGACGCGTCGCAGCTGGCCCCGATGATCACCTACGGCACCAACCCCGGCATGGGCCTGCCGGTCACCGCCCGGGTCCCCGACCCCGACCACGCGGCCGACCCGGCCCGCAGGCAGGCCCTGCGCAAGGCGCTCGCCTACATGGACCTGCACCCGGGCGAGCCGCTCCTCGGCCACCCGGTCGACGTGGTGTTCATCGGCTCGTGCACCAACTCACGCATCTCCGACCTGCGCCAGGCCGCGGCCGTGCTCGGCGGCGCCAAGGTCGACCCGCGGGTGCGGGTCCTGGTCGTGCCCGGCTCCCAGGACGTCAAGCGCCAGGCCGAGGCCGAGGGTCTGGCCGAGGTGTTCCGGGCCGCCGGCGCGGAATGGCGGGAGGCGGGCTGCTCGATGTGCATCGCCATGAACGGCGACCAGCTCGCGCCCGGCCAGTACGCGGTGTCGACCTCCAACCGCAACTTCGAGGGCCGCCAGGGCGCGGGCGGGCGGACGTTCCTGGCCAGCCCGCTCACTGCCGCCGCCTCGGCCCTGGCCGGCGCGATCGCCGACCCGCGCCGGCTCGGTGAGCGGGTCACGGCTGGCGGGGCCGGCTCCGGGGAGGGGGTGTGACGGTGGCAGCCTTCCGCGCGTTCGCCAGCGCCGTCGTGCCCCTGCTGGCCGACGACGTCGACACCGACCAGATCATCCCGGCCCGCTTCCTCAAGACCACCGGCAAGGCGGGCCTGGGCGACAGCCTGTTCGCCGACTGGCGCTACGACGCCGGCGGCGCCCCCAGGCCGGGCTTCGTGCTGAACCAGCCCGGCATGGCCGGGCGGCGCATCCTGCTCGCGGGCGCCAACTTCGGGTCAGGCTCGTCGCGGGAGCATGCGCCCTGGGCGCTCACCGCGTTCGGGTTCCGGGCCGTGCTGGCCCGCTCGTTCGCCGACATCTTCCGCAGCAACGCGCTCAAGAACGGCCTGCTCCCGGTCGAGCTGGGCCCTGCCGCCCACGCCCGCGCCGCCGCCCTGGTCGAGGCCGAGCCCGACGCCGAGGTGGCCGTCGACCTGGCCGCCGGCACGGTGACGCTCCCCGACGGCAGCCAGGCGCGCTTCGAGGTCGACCCGTTCTCCCGCGCGATGCTCCTCGAGGGCACCGACGAGCTCGGCTACCTGCTCTCCCGGGCCGACGAGGTCGCCGCCTACGAGGCCGCCCATCCCGCCCGGGTCGACACCACCGCCCCGGTGGTGGGGTGACGCCGGCCCGGGGCCGGTGACAGCGTGGGCCCGGTGCCGGTGCCGCGGGCCGGTGACGGCGGGGGTCCGGCGCCAGGCGCAGGGACGGTGCCCCGGCGGGCCGGGCCCGGGGCGGTGAGGCGGCCCTTGGGCGCCGGCCGGCCCGCCGGGGCCGGGCCCGCCGTCGACGACGTGGTCGAGCTGGTGCCGGCCGGGCCGCTGCGGGCCAGGCTCGACGCGCCCGCCAGCAAGAGCGTCACCAACCGGGCGCTGGTCTGCGCCGCGCTGGCCCACGGCGACAGCGTGCTCGCCGGCGCGCTGGCCAGTGACGACGCCGATGCCATGCGGGGGGGGATCGCCGCCCTGGGCGCGGCCGTTGCCGGGGCGGGGCGGTCCGCCTGGCGGGTGCGTGGCACCGGCGGCCGGCCGCGCTCCCCGGACCGGCCGCTGGACGCCAGGCTCTCCGGCACGACCATGCGGTTCCTGGCCGCGGTGGCCACCCTCGCCCCGGCAGGGGCGACCGTTGCGGGTCACCCCGGCCTGCTCGCCCGCCCGGTCGGCCCGCTCACCGCCGCGCTCCGGGCCCTGGGCGCGTCCGTGGCCGACGCCGACGGCTTCCCGCCGGTGACCGCATCGGGTGGTGGCCTTGCCGGCGGGCCGGTGACGGTCACAGCGGGCCGGTCGAGCCAGTTCGCAAGCGCCGTGCTGCTGGTCGCGCCCTTCGCGCGCGGCGCAGTGGAGCTGACCGCCGAGGGGCTCGCGGCACCCGGCTACGTCGAGCTCACCGCCGAGGTGATGCGCTGGTTCGGTGCCCGCGCCGAGCGGGCCGGCACAGCCTGCTGGCGGGTGGAGCCTGGGGGCTACCAGGGTCGGGAGCTCGAGATCGAGTACGACGCGAGCGCCGCCGCGCACCTGTACGCACTGGCCGTGGCCACCGGCGGGGAGGTGACCGTGGCCAACGCGGCGCCCGGCTCACGCCAGCCCGACGCCGCCCTGCCCGAGGTGCTGGCCCGCATGGGCGCGAGCGTCCGCCGGGACGGCGCGAGCCTGACCGTGGCCGGGCCGCAGGTGCTCGCCCCGGTCGACGTCGACCTGGCCGCCATGCCCGACCAGGTCACCACCGTGGCCGCGCTGGCCGCGCTGGCCCCTGGCACCTCGCGCATCTCCGGGGTCGCTGTGGTCCGCGGCCACGAGACCGACCGGCTGGCCGCGCTCGCCGCCGAGCTGGCCAAGCTCGGCGTCGGGGTCGAGGAGCGGCCCGACGGGCTGGTCGTGCACGGTGGCCGGGCCGCCGGGCCGGCCCGCATCGCCACCCACGGCGACCACCGCCTGGCCATGGCGTTCGCCGCGGTCGCGGCCCGCGTCCCGGGCGTCGCCATCGAGGGTCCCGCCTGCGTCGCCAAGACCTACCCGGGCTTCTGGGTTGACCTGGCAGCGGCCGGCCTGCGCCCGCGCCGGCCCGGCCGCGCCGGCCAGGCCGGCCAGTAGGGTTGCCCCGACCACCAGTCGACCAGGGAGCTGTCCGCCATGCCCGACGTCCTGTCCGAGCGCCAGCGCGCCTTCCTGGAGGCCAACCACACCGCGGTGATGGCCACCGTCGACGGCCGCGGCCGCCCGCACGCGGTGCCGGTGCTGTGCGGCCTGGTCGACGGCGAGCTGTGGGTCTCCGGCACCGAGAGCCGGGTGCGGACCAGGCACCTGGACGAGCGCGGCTACGCCAGCCTCACCGTGCTCACCAGAGGCTTCTGGGGCGAGTGGCTGACGGTGGCCGGGCCGGTCCAGGTGCGCCGGGACGACGCCATCGCCGACAACCTGCGCCTGTACCGGGTTGCCGCCGGCCGCGACCCCGACGACCTCGAGGAGTACCGGGCCGCCATGGTCGCAGAGGGCCGGCTCGTGTACGCGCTCACCCCCGAGCTCGTCTACCCGTCAGGACGCTGAGCCCGCCGCCGGGCAGCCGTGTCGGTCCTGTACCCGCCACGGGTTGACATAACATTGCAACGACGGCCGGGCGGTGCCCAGCAAGCGTGGTCGGGACCAGGCAGGCGGCGAGCACGGTCGCGGCAGCTCGCGGCCGGTAGCCGAGCGCCATCGCCGCGCCGGCCGCGACCATCGCCGCGCCGTTGGCCCTGACCGCCAGCTCCGGGTTGGGGATGCCGAGCCGGGCGGCCTTCAGCGCCCGCGGCGCGGGCCGCCGAAAGGCCTCGGCGCCGCCGGCGATGAACATCGCGGCCAGGGCGGCGCGGCCGAGCCGGCGCAGCGGCGCGCGGACGATGCCCATCGTGTCCTCCTCGGGGCGGGCCGGGCGGGCGCCCGCCGCACCCTATCAGGCCGCTGGCGGCAGGCCGGGGCGAGCGGCAGCCTGCGTCCGGCCCCAGAGAAGTCGGCGGCCGCGGCAGTGAACGGTCGCGACCGCCGGACCGTATCAGCGGACGGAGCCGCGCCGCGTGCCGGCTCCCTCGCCGTGCCGTCCCGCCTCGACTTGCGGAACGGCCTAACATCAGCGACTATTCGGTCTTTGCTGTCGTAGCTAACAAGTCGCCCAAGGGGTGGGGCGAAGGAGCGATCCCATGGCGCGAGTCGTCAAGGTGCTGTCCATCGACGGCGGCGGGGTGCGTGGCATCGTCCCGGCCATGCTCGTGGCCGAGCTGGAGCAACGGACCGGCCGCAACGCCGCCGACCTGTTCGACCTCATCGTGGGCACCTCCACCGGCGGCGTGCTCGCTCTCGCCCTGACCAGGCCGGGCCCGGACGGCCGGCCGGAGTCCACCGCGGCCGAGCTGATCCGGCTCGGCCGCCACGAGGGCCGGCGCACCCTGTCCTGCCCGCTCCTGCAGGGCCTGTACCCGCCCGCGCCGTGGGGCGGGCGGGCCGACCCCGCCCGCACCGCCGAGCTGTTCCTGGCCGACCGGTTCGGGTCGGCCCGGCTCTCCGAGGCCCTCACCGGCGTGCTCGTCACCGCCTACGACGTCCAGCGCCGGCGGCCGTTCCTGTTCAGCTCCACGGACGCGCGGACCAGGGCTGGCAGCGACTTCCGCATGCGCGACGTGGCCAGGGCGGCGACCGCCAGCCGCGGCTATGTCGCGCCGGCGCGGGTCCAGGCCGGCGCGCGGGCCGGCTGGCTGACCCTGGTCGACGGGGCGGTGTTCGCCAACGACCCGGCGGCGTGGGCGCTTGCCGAGGCGACCCGCTCCCACCCCGGCGAGCCCGGCGGCGAGCCAGGCGGCGGCGAGCCAGGCGGCGGCGAGCCAGGCGGCGGCGAGCCCGATGGCGGCGAGCCCGATGGCGGCGAGCCGGGCGGGGTCCTGCTCGTCTCGCTCGGCACCGGCCGGCCGCGCGAACTCGTCCGCGGCGGGCCCGGCGGCCCGGCCGCCGCCGAGCCCCGCCGCCTGCTCCCCTACGGCGGCAGCGGGGAGCTGCGCTACTACCGGCTGCAGACCGGGCTCGAGCAGGGCGACGAGGCCATGGACGACGCCCGCCCGGCGCACGTGCACGAGCTCGCGCTGCGGGCCGAGACCACCATCGACGAGCACGACCAAACCCTGGACCGGATCGCCGCCGAGCTGCTGGCCGGGTCCTGCGACGGTCTACGTCACTCGGCGCTGCCGGTCCTCAGCGCCTCGACCAGGGCAGCTCCGTAGGCAGGCAGGTCCGGCGGGCGACGGGCGGTGACAAGGTTGCCGTCGACCACGACCGGCTCGTCGACGTAGGTGGCACCGGCGTTCACAACGTCATCTCGGATTCCAACGGTGCAGGTCATCGTGCGCCCCTTCAGCACCCCGGCGGAGGCGGGCACCCAGCCGCCGTGGCAGATCACGCCGAGCAGCTTGCCGGCGGCGTCGGCCTCGCGGACCAGCTCCAGCACCTTCTCGGAGCGGCGCAGCCTGTCGGGGGCCCAGCCGCCTACGACCAGGATGCCGTCGAAGCCACCCATGTCGAGGGCTTCCACGTCCGCGTCCGGCTCACACGGCACCCCGTACTTGCCGTGGTAGCTGGCCGCGCCGAGCCCGGCAACCACCACCTCGGCGCCCTCCTCCCGCAGACGCAGCACCGGGTACCAGAGCTCGAGGTCCTCGTAGTCGTCCTCGACCAGGGCGATCACCCGCTTGCCTTCGAGCAGCACGTGCGCCTCCTTGTACACCGCCGGCGCGCCCAGCCCGGGCGCGCCGGCCCGTCGTTGCCCGGTCCAGCCTACGCCGTGGTCGCGGGCCCCGGATCTGCGGCGGCAAACGGGGTATGGTTGCGCCATGCCCACCGACGAAGAACGCATCGCGCTGTTCATCGACCACGAGAACCTCGTCATCGGCGCCCGCGAGATCGGCCGCGCCTTCGACGTCGGCCCGGTCATGGACGCGCTCGCCGAGCGGGGCCGGGTCGTGGCCAGGCGCGCCTATGCTGACTGGACGCTGTTCGCCGACGACCGGCGCTCCCTCGTCCAGCACAACTGCGAGCTGATCGACATCCCGCAGCGCACCGGCGCGGTCCGCAAGAACGCCGCCGACATCAAGCTCGCGGTCGACGCCATGGAGCTCGCCTACGAGCGTGGCTTCGTGTCCACGTTCGTGATCGCCTCCGGCGACTCCGACTTCACCCCGCTGGTGGCGGCCCTGCGGGGCCTGAACCGGCGGGTGATCGGCATCGGGGTGAAGGGGTCCACGTCCGGCCTGCTCCCCCCAGCCTGCGACGAGTTCATGTTCTACGACCGCCTGCCCGGGGTCGCCGAGCTGACCCGGGAGCCGGCCCCTGGCGGCAACGGCTCGGCCAAGGCCAAGCCGCCCTCGCGCGGCAAGTCCGGCAAGGCCAAGTCCCGCCCGCCGAGCACCTCCGGCGACCGGGACCTGCAGGACCTGCAGCGCACCATCACCCAGACGCTGGCCGGGCTGAAGCAGAGCGGCGCCGAGCCGGTGCTCGCCTCCACGCTCAAGCGGGCCATCCTGCGCAAGGACCCGACCTTCTCCGAGTCCGACTACGGCTTCCGCGCCTTCGGGGAGCTGCTGCGCCAGCTCGAGCGCAACGGGATCGTCGCCCTCGGCGACGGTGCCGCCTCCGGCGACCCCGCGGTCGACTTCCCCGCCGCCGGCGGCCGTGCCGACCAGGCGTTCGACCTGCTCAAGACGACCCTGCTCGAGCTGCAGGGCGAGGAGGACGAGGTGCCCCTGTCGGGCCTGAAGGACCAGCTCCGCAAGCGCGCCCCGGGCTGGTCGGAGAAGGACCTCGGCTACGCAGGGTTCCTGCAGTTCGTCAAGGCGGCCGCCTCAAGCGGGATCGTCGTCATGGAGTGGGACGACGAAGACGGGGACTATTTCCTGTACGTCCCGGAGTGATCTGGCTCATCCCTTTGCCCTGGCCATCGACCGGGTGGTACGCGACACGCTGACCGGCCGCGGCCGCTCACGCCAGCGAGCGCAGGGACCGGCTCGACGCGCCGCCAACCGACCGCCGAGTCGGTCCCGTTCACGCCAGCGAGCGCAGGGACCGGCTCGACGCGCCGCCAACCGACCGCCGAGTCGGTCACGAGTTGCTCAGGCTCGTGTCGACCTCGGCGATCCAGGCACGGTCGCCGTCCACACCAAGTTGCATCACCGGCGTCATTGTCCCGCCGAAGTGGCGGCGAACGCTCGCTTCCCCCTCAGCCTCCAGGTCGTCGGGGTGGTGACCATGAAGGGCATACCAGTCGACGAAGCCGACCGTACGGAGGTCGTTCAGGACAAGCCAGGAATACGCCTGGAACGGCTCCTCGGGCGGGTTCCGAAGCACCAGGCCCGAGCCGTTCAGCGGTTCGTAGGGTCCGAGCACGGTCGGGCCGACGAAGCCGTACAGCCCGGTGGGAGCGGAGACATCGGGGTGGAAGGTGCGCCGCTGGGTCGAGAAGAACAGGTAGTAGCGGCCGTCGCGAACCACGACGTGGGGTCGCTCGAGCTCGTTGTTGACCGCGTCCGCCGTGACCAGAGGGTCCAGCAGCTCCCACTCGCTCGTGTCGGCCGAGCGCGCCCGGGCGATCCCGATGCACCCGTTGAACTCCGACGTCGAATCCTGCAAGGACGCCGTGACGAGCAGGTAGGCCTGCCGCGTGGCCGGGTCGCTGAAGTAGAACGGATCCCGAAAGGCCTTGATGAATCCTGGTTCGCCCGTGGCCTGGACGGCGGGCAGGTAGCGGACGCCGTCCGCCACGACGAGCTCCCGGTGCACGCTCCAGCCGGTGATCTCCGGGCGCCCGGAGACGCACCGCAGGGCAGCGACGGCACCCATGACCCGTTGGCGGAACGTCGACGTCGGCTCCCCGCGCTCGCCGGCGGCTGTGTAGTACGCCGAGAGCGTGCCCGTCCCGGGTTCCAGCACCAGGCAGCCCGCCCATTCGCGGCTCCCCGGGGAAGCGCCGTCGGGGAACAGGGGCCCGAGATCTGCCCACCCATCCCGGTCGAGCATCACCAGACGGATCCGGGCCACAGCGTGGCGGCTGCCCGGGTGGCCCACCGCCGGGGCGGACAGGCCGGCCCAGATCTGGGCGCCGCATGGCGCCGCGACCGTACCGTCCGGCTCACGGACCGGCCACAGGTCCCAGAAATCGGTGTCGGGGGCCATCCGGGCGGAGGCAGCACCGATCGCCGGCGTGTACGTGGACGGGTCGTCGACGATGGCGGTCAAGTGCTCTCTCGTCCAGCGGGTGGTCGCCATGTGGCAGTCCGAGGGGCTAGCGGACTCGGAGAGCGCCGTCGGGAAGGACCTCGATGGTCCTCGGGTCGCGCCATCGGGCACCCCGGGTCCCGGTGCGCTGCCCAACAGCAGGTACCAGCGTCCGCCCAGGTTCACCACCTGCCGCACCTCCATCTGGCCGAAGCCCATCTGATCACTGGCACGCTAGAGATCCAGGGTGTAGGCGAGCAGGTCCACGCCTGGGACGGGGGTGCGGTCGAGCTCGGGGGCGCGCCGGAACCCGGCCCGCTCGTAGAGGCGCTGGGCGGCCGTCATCGTCGGCAGGGTGGAGAGCAGCAGCCGCCGGCAGCCGGCGGCGCGCGCCTCGGCCAGAATGGCGCTCAGCAGGGCCTCCCCGACCCCGCGTCGGCGGGCGGCCTGGTCCACCCCGAGCATGCGCAGCTCGGCGTCGCCCGAGCCGGCCAGCTCGGACCAGCGCCCACCGCCGAGCACCAGGGTCGCGGTGCCGAGCAGGCGCCCCTCGGGGTCGACGGCGACCAGCAGCCTGGCGTGCCTGGCCCGGCCGGCCGCATCGGCCAGGTGCCTGGCGTAGTCGGAGTCGGGGTGCACGTCGGCGACGTAGGCCGCGACGGTGAGCCGGCCGACCGCGTCCAGCTCGTCGGGCCGGGCGGGCCGGATGTGCACGGCGGTTGGCGTGGGCGTGTCGGACATGCCGTAGTGGTACCACACCCGCCCGCTCCCGGCAGCGGCACGCGGGCCGGGACGGCCCCCGGGGCGCGCGTGGCGTCAGCCGGCCCCGGGCGCGCGTGGCGTCAGCCGGCCCCGGGCGCGCGTGGCGTCAGCCGGCCCCGGGCGCGCGTGGCGTCAGCCGGGCCTGGCCAGGCGGGCGAGCAGCAGCGCGCGGGCCTCGTCGGGCCTGCCCAGGCGGACCAGCTCGATGACCTCGTCGTCCAGGGCGACCCGCCAGCGCTCGGCCCAGGCGGCGAAGCTCGGCCAGTGGGGGCGGGCGGCGGCGCGCACCTCGCCGATGAGCGCGGCCGCCTCGCCGTACTCGGCGCCGTAGCGGCCGGCCAGCTCCCGGCGGATCAGGCCGGCCAGGGCGGGCGCCTTGCCGCCGGTGCCCACGGCCACGACCAGGTCGCCGCGGCGCAGCACGGCCGGGTGGGCGAAGTCGCAGTGGGCAGGGTCGTCGACGGCGTTGACCAGCGCCCCCTCGCGCGCCCCCTCCGCCTGGATCTTGGCGTTCAGCTGGTGGTCGCCGGTGGCGGCCACACACAGGAACGCGCCGGCCAGGTCCCCCTCCCGCCAGGGGCGGTGCCGCACGGCGACCTGGCCCGGGTGGGCGGCGGCCAGCTCGTCCAGGCCAGCCTCCCGGCCGGGGGTGACGACGGTGACCAGCGCGCCCTGCTCGACCAGGGCGGCCGTCTTGGCCAGGGTCTCCGGACCGCCGCCCACCACCACGCAGCGGCGCCCCTCGATCTCGAGGAGCACCGGGTAGGTGAAGGGCATGGCCGGTCCCTCGCTCAGGGGGGCGCGTCGGCGAGGCCGCGGTGGCGACGGATGGTGCGCTCGACCGCGCTGAAGCCGACCACGTCCACGACGATGCCGATGACGAGGATCACCAGCATGACGGCGATCACCCCCTTGGCGTCGGCGAACTCGCGCTCGAACTGCAGCCGCACCCCCAGCGACGGGCGGGCCGCGATGATCACCAGCAGCTCCCCGGCCATGAGGCTGCGCCAGGCGAACGCCCAGCCCTGCTTGAGCCCGGCCACGTACTCGGGCAGGGCGGCCGGCAGGAGCACGTGCCGGTAGAACGCGGGCCCGCGCGCGCCGATGGCGCGGCCGGCCCGCAGCAGCAGGGCCGGCACGTGGTCGACGCCGCTGATGACCCCGTTGGCGATCGCGGGGGCGGCGCCGAGCACGACCACGAACAGGATCGCGCTCTCGTTGAGCTGGAACAGCAAGATCGCGAGCGGGAACCAGGCGATCGACGGCATCGTCTGCAGGCCGGTGATGACCGAGGCGACCGCGGCGCGCAGCAGCGGCTGGCGGACGACCAGCACCCCGAGCACCGTGCCGATCGCGGCCGCGAGGGTGTAGCCGACCGCGGCGCGCCACAGCGTGATCGCGCTGGCCCGCACGAGCACGCCCTCGCCGAGGTCGTGGATGAGCCGGCCGATGACCGGCCCGGGCGGAGGGAGCGCCCACTCAGGCTTCCAGCGGGTCAGGACGACGGCCTGCCAGACCCCGAAGACCAGCGCGACCGCGGCGAGCTTGGGCCAGAGCGCCGCGACCAGCTTGGCCAGGCGGCCCGGGACCGCGGCGGCGGCCTGCTCGAGCGCGTCGAGGCCGGACAGCTCGGCGTCGGTGGTGGCGGTGGTGGCCGCCCCGGTCCGCTCACCCGCGGCGATGGCGGCGCACCTCCTCCCGCAGCCGGTCGGTGATGGCGTGGGCGAGCGCTGCCACCTCGGGGGTCTCGATGCGGCGGGGCCGGGGCGCGTCGACCGGGAACTCGGCCGCCACCCGCCCGGGACGGCTGGACAGCAGCACCACGCGGTCACCCAGGCGGACCGCCTCGCGCACGTTGTGGGTGACGAAGACCACGGTCAGGCCGGTGGCCTGCCAGAGCTGCTCGAGCTCGTCGTGGAGCAGGTCGCGGGTGATCGCGTCCAGCGCACCGAACGGCTCGTCCATGAGCAGCACGTCGGCCTGCTGGGCCAGGGCGCGGGCGAGCGCGACCCGCTGGCGCATGCCGCCGGACAGCTCGTGGGGGCGCTTGGCGGCGAACTCGGCCAGCCCGACCTGGGCCAGCAGCCCGGCTGCTGTCTGGTGCCGCTCGGCCCGGGGCACGCGCCGCAGCCGCAGCGGCAGCTCCACGTTGCGGACGGCGGTCAGCCAGGGGAACAGGGCCGCCTCCTGGAACAGCAGCGCGGTGGCGAGGCCGCCGGTGCTGACCGTCCCGACCGTGGGGTGGTCCAGCCCGGCGACCAGGTTGAGCAGGGTGCTCTTGCCGCAGCCGGAGGCGCCGACCAGGCAGACGAGCTCGCCGGGCCGGATGGCGAGCGACACCCCGTCCAGGGCGAGCACCGCGGCGTCGCCGTGGCCGTAGCGCTTGGACACCCCGTCCAGCGCGACGGCTGGCGGCGCGCCGCCAGCCGTCGCTGCGGGCGAGGGGAGCTCGCGGGCGCGCAGCGCCATCAGGTCGCCACCCGGGGCTGGCCTTCGGCGGCGAGCACGCGGTTGAGCGGGCCGAGGTCGTAGATCCCGTCCAGCTCGACCGGCTGGAGCAGGCCGAGGTCCTGGGCGTTGGCGGCCGAGGTCTTGAGGGACGAGGCGACCGGGTCGTCGGTGAACGTGAGCCGCTTCCAGGCGGCCGCGATCACCTCGGGCTTGAGGGTCTTGCCGGTGAGCTTCTCGATCTGGGTGTTGGCGAGCAGCTGGGCCTTGGCCGGGTCGCGGTTGACCAGCTCGTTGGCCTCGACCTGCCCGGCCAGGAGCTTCTCGACCTGGTCGGGGTTCCTGGCCAGGTACTCGGTGCGCACGACCAGGTGGGTGGTGACGAACCTGCCGCCCGGCCAGAGCTTGGCCTCGTCCACCAGCACCTTGCCGCCGCCCTCGCGCTCGAGCCGGGTCGCCCACGGCTCGGGCACCCAGGCGCCGTCGATCTCGCCCGCCTTGAACAGCTCGAGGGTCTGTGCGTTCTCCTGGTTGACGACCTGCACGTCGCCGCCGCCCTGCGTGTCGGTCTTGAACCCCTGCCCGGCAAGCCAGCTGCGCAGCGCGACGTCCTGGGTGTTGCCGAGCTGCGGGGTGGCGATCTTCTTGCCGCGCAGGCCCTGGGCGTCGGTGATGTCGGGCCGCACGATCAGCAGGGCGCCGCCCGAGGTCGCCCCCGAGATGATCCGGACCGCCTTGCCGCCTGACTTGGCGTAGGCGTTGATGGCCGGGTTGGGGCCGATGTAGGTGGCGTCGATGGCGCCGGAGAACAGTGCCTCCACCGCGGGCGGGCCGGCGTTGAACGAGCGCGTCTCGAGCTTGGTGTCCCCGAGGTTGCGCTGGAAGATGCCTTCCTGGATGCCGACCAGGGCGGTGGCGTGGGTCAGGTTCGGGAAGTACCCGAGCCGTAGGGAGGCTGGCTGGGCGCCGCCGTCGGAGGAGCCCGACGACCCGCTCGAGCAGGCGCCGACGGCCACGGTGAGGGCCAGCGCGGCTGCGGCCGCCAGCCAGCGGCGGACCCGGACGGGCCGGGGGCGGCCGGCGTTGGGACGTGGATCCGTGGTCGGGCCGCTGGCGGCCAGGCAGTCGGCGTGGTTCGCCACGTGACAGCTCCTCTCGACGCGCTCGGGTACAAGATCGGGCCCGAACGGTCGGGAGGCGGGCGCGCTACGGTGCGCGGCGTGACCGTCGGGCCTGGCGACACGCGCAGCAGACGACGCGCCCATGGTCGAGCGCGCGGTTGCGGGTGAGCAGGACGACGGTCATGGACAAGACCGTGCCGGATGGCGCCGATCCTGTCAAGGAAGCCCGACCGTCGTCCCGGGTCAGCTGAGCCGCCAGCAACCCGGCTCGTGGGGCGGCTCGACCCGGCCGACGCTCTGCAGGAACGCCTCCACCACCTGGGGGCCGGCGAACTGGAACGTCTGCCGGTAGCTGCGCTGCTGCTCCTCGAGCCCGTCGGGCTGGGCAGCCACCCAGCTGGCGAACGACCCGTACCCGTCGGCGAGCGTCAGCACCGTCCTGGCGTTCTCGATGGTGGCCAGCACCTTGGCCCGGTTGCGGACGATGCCGGGGTCGCGCAGCACGACGGTGACGTCTCTCGCGGTGAAGGCGGCGACGATCTTCGGCTCGAAGTCGTGGAAGGCGCGGCGGAAGCCGTCGCGCTTGGCCAGCACCGTGCGCCAGGAGAGGCCGGCCTGGAACACCTCGAGCGTGAGCCGTTCGAACCAGCCCGCTTCGGTGAGCGGCGGCTCACCCCATTCGGCGTCGTGGTAGGAGGCAAGGATCGGATCGGTGGCAGCCCAGCGGCAGCGGGTCTTGCCATCCAGAGCAGGGAGCACCATGCACGACCTCCGTGGTGCGCGGCAGCGCAAGCTCGCTCGGCCGCCTGCGGGCGGCCAGGGAACAGGAAAAGGGTAACTCGTCACCACGCCGACTCCCCAATTGGCCGTCCACAGCGACCGGAAACACCGGAGTTGTCCGTACTGGCGACCCCGACAAGGTGTGCCCGGTCGGCGCCTCGCCACAGCGGATGTCGCCGCAGCGTGGGGCCATGGGAGCCCGGCGCCGGGCACACCTTCCTTGGGGAGCCACCAGTTTGGCGGCCCGGTGGCGTTGCCGGGGCCCGCGCGCTGGCCGACACTGCCGGGGATGGACGTGGACGTGACCACCTGGTGGCTCGAGCAGCGCGCCCCTGAGGAGCTGCGGCCCGCCCGGCCCGCGGCCGGGCTGGCGGTGACCCGCGCGGAGCTGGCCTCCCCGCAGCTCGGCCGGTTCCTGTACACCGCCGCCGGCAAGGGCAGGAACAGCCCTTGTTCAGTGGCCTCCTACGGGCGGACACCGGCCGCCCAGCCGGCGGCCATGGCGATCACCCCGACCTGCAGCAGGCGGTAGGCGACCCGGCGCTGGGCCTCGCCGCCGCGGACGCCCACGAGCAGCGCGGCCACCCCGGACACGGCGGCCAGGGCCGAGCCGGCCACGACGGTCCAGCGGTCCCCCGCGGCCAGCCCGCTGCCGAGCGCCATCGCCAACGCCGCCGCGTAGCTCACCGCGGTGAGCCTGGCCGCCCGGCGCACGCCGAGCCGGGTGGCGAGGCCCCGCACCCCGGCGGCCTGGTCCCGCTCCACGTCGGGCAGCGAGTCGGCCAGGTGGACCGCGACCGCGGCCAGGGCACCGATCGGCCAGGCCCACCAGAGCGCGGCCGGGAAGCGCCCGGCCGCGCCGTAGCCGAACAGCGGCACCAGCGGCAACGCCACCGCGAACGGCAGCACGCTCGCCACCGTGCCCTTTAGGCGCAGGTCGTATGCCCAGGCGCAGGCCAGGCCGGCCACGGCGAGCGCGAACGTGGCCGGGTTCAGGGCCAGCCCGAAGCCCAGCGACACGAGCCCGGCGGCCACCGCCAGCAGCGCGGCCGCCCTGCGGGAGACCGCCCCGGCCGGGATCGGCTTGTCCCGCCCCGCCGCCGCGTCGACCGGGGCGTCGACCGCGTCGTTGAGCGCGCCGGCGCTGTACTGGTTGCCGGCCAGCAGCCCGGCGAGCAGGGCGAGCCGGCCCAGGTCGGGGTCGTCGCGGGCCGCCACCACCCCGAACACGAGCCCGACGACGATGACGGTGAACCCTGGCCCGGCGTGCAGCAGGGCCAGGTGGGTGGCGGGGTGCCAGGGGCCGCGTGCGGCCCGGGCGGCTACCCCGGCCGCTCCTGATCGGTTGCCTGATCGGTTGCCCGGTCTGGCGCCGGCGGCGGCTTGCCCACGATCTGCAGGCGCGGGCGGGGCGTACGGGTCAGCTCCGGGTCCCAGCCCTCCGGCACGGTCGGCTCCCCCCGACCCCGCCCCTGCCCGCCGCACGCGCAGCCCGACGCCGGCTTCAGCGCGCCGCAGCGCTCGCAGCGGACCATGCCGCTCTCCTCGACCTCGGCCACGACGCCCTCCCGGTCCGTCCATTCCCGCCTCCCAGGGTAGCGCGGCCCGCCGGTGGCACGGGCCAGGACCGCCGCTCCACCCCTCGATCCCAGGCCCCGCGCGTGCGGCCCGCGCCGCGTCGCTCGGGCTTCACCTCCTGGCCGGCCCGTGGCGTGCACCGTACCCCGATCCACGCGGTAGCATGACCCGCAGGTCACTGCCGTGGCCAACCCCCAGACTGTTCCGGACGCGACCGGGAGCTGCCCGTGGGCGGAAGCGCTCTGCTCTACCGGCTGTACGAACGCCGGCTGGCCGCCGACCTCCGCCGGCGCGGCGGAGCCCCGCGGCATGTCGGCGTGATCCTCGACGGCAACCGGCGCTGGGCACGGGAGCTGGGCATGGACACCTCGGTGGGGCATCGCCGCGGCGCCGCCCAGATCGACCATCTGCTCGCCTGGGCCCGCGAGCTGGACATCCCGGTGGTGACCCTGTGGCTGCTGTCGACCGAGAACCTGCTCGGCCGCCACCCCGACGAGCTGGCCGACCTGCTCGGCATCATCGAGGACAAGGTGACCCAGCTCGCCCGCGACGCCGCCCCCGACGGCTACCGCATCGTGCCGGTGGGCCAGCTCGACGCGCTGCCCGAGCAGACCCGGGGGCGGCTGCTGGCCGCCGAGGAGGTGTCGCGGCCGCACACCGGCGGGGTCCTGCACGTCGCGGTCGGCTACGGCGGGCGGGAGGAGATCGCCGAGGCGGTGCAGCGCCTGCTCGCCGAGTACGCCGACAAGGGGCTGGACCTGGCCGGCGCGGCCGAGCGCGTGACGCCGGACGAGATCGCCCGTCACCTGTACACCGCGGGCATGCCCGACCCGGACCTGATCATCCGCACCTCCGGCGAGGTGCGGCTGTCCGGGTTCCTGCTGTGGCAGTCGGCCCACGCGGAGTACTACTTTGCCGACACGTACTGGCCGGACTTCCGCAAGGTGGACTTCTTGCGGGCGTTGCGGTCGTACGCGCAGCGGCAGCGGCGCTTCGGGAGGTAGCAGCGGCGCTTCGGGAGGTAGCAGCGGCGCTTCGGGAGGTGGCGGTGGCACGCAAGGATCGGGCGGCGGCGCGCCGCAGGCACGCCGTAGAGCGGGCCCGGCGGGCGTCGGGCTGGGAGCCGGGTCCCAAGGATGAACAGCCGGCAGCCAGGTCGGGCCGTTCCAGGCCGAGCGGGTCGCGCCGGGGGGGCGGCCGGCCGCCGTCGCCGCTCAAGAAGATGGAGGTCGGCGACGTCGACCGGCGCGGGCGGGTGTTCGAACGCGCGATGCGGCTGCACCCCAAGGTGAGCCTGCGCGTCTACCTGGCCGTGTTCGCCATCGCCCTGCTCAGCCTGTTCCGGCCCGAGCTGCGGCCGTTGAGCTACTTCGCGTTCTCATTGGGGATGCTGGTCATCGCCGACGGGCAGCCGACCCGCAGGTGGGCGCTGTTCTTCGTGCTCCTGGCCGGGTTCCTGTTCGCGGCCGGGATCGTGCTCACCGTCGCCCAGCTCACCGGCCGCTTCAGTGCCTGACCCGGGGTCGTTCCCGCACGCCTACGCCCGCACCCAGGGCTGGACGCTCGGGCGGCCGCGCAGCTTCACGGTCGCCGCCGACGGCTCCCGGGTCGCCTTCCTGCGCTCGGCGGCCGGGGACGACCCGGTGCACCGCCTCCACGTCCTGGACGTCGGCTCGGGCGCCGAGCGGCTCGTCGCCGACCCTGCCGCCCTGCTGGGCGCTGTGGCCGAGGACCTGCCAGCGGCCGAGCGGGCCCGGCGCGAGCGCAGCCGCGAACGGGCGGCCGGCATCGTCGCCTACGCAGCCGACGCCGACCTCCGGGTGGCCGCGTTCGCCCTGGCCGGCCGGTTGTTCATGGCCGACCTGAGCGGCGGCGCCCGGGAGCTGGCCGCGGCCGGCCAGGTGCTCGACCCGCGGCCCGACCCGACCGGCCGGCGGGTCGCCTACGTCGCCGGCGGCGCCCTGCACGTGGCCGAGCTGGACGGCGGCGACGTGCGGCTGGCCGGTGACGAGGACCCGGAGGTGACCTGGGGGCTGGCCGAGTTCATCGCCGCCGAGGAGCTGGGTCGCCACCGCGGCTACTGGTGGTCGCCGGACGGGGAGCAGCTGGCGGTGGCGCGGGTCGACAACGGCCCGGTGCAGCGCTGGTGGCTGGCGGACCCCGCCAGCCCCGGGATCGCGCCCGCCCGGCTCGCCTACCCGGCGGCGGGCACGGCCAACGCCGACGTGCGCCTGGCCGTGGCCGACCTGGCCGGCGGTCGGGTCGAGGTGGCCTGGGACCGGGCCGCGTTCCCCTACCTCGTGGAGGTCGGCTGGGGCAGTGAGGGGCCGCTCACGCTGCTGGTCCAGTCGCGCGACCAGACCCGGATGCGGGTGCTGGCCGCCGACCCGGCCTCGGGCGCGACCAGCTGCGTGCGCGAGGACACCGACCCCGCCTGGCTCGAGATCGTGCCAGGGGTGCCGGCCTGGCTCCCGGGCGGCCGCCTGGTGTGGACGGTGGACGATCCGGGCAGCGACACCCGCCGGCTGGTGGTCGACGGCGAGCCCGCCACCCCGCCCGGACTCCAGGTCAGGGAGGTGCTGGGGACGCGGGGCGACGCCGTGCTCGTGGCCGCCTCCGACGAGCCGGTCGAGCAGCACGTCTGGGAGGTGCCGTCCGGCCGGCCGCCGGCCCGGCTGACCAGCGGGGCCGGGGTCCACACGGCGGTGGTGGGCGGCCCGGTGACGGTGCTGTCGTCGGCAAGCCTCGACGCCGACGGCACCCGCGCGACCGTGCTCGCGCCGGGCCGGCCAGCCATGGCGGTCGCAACGCTGGCCGAGCGGCCCCCGCTCACCCCCAGGGTGACCCTGCTGCGGGCTGGCCGGCGGGCGCTCCGGACCGCGCTGCTGCTGCCCTCCGGGCCGGGCGACGGCCCCCTGCCGGTGCTGCTCGACCCGTACGGCGGGCCGCACCACCAGCGGGTGGAGGCGGCGCGGGGCGCCTTCCTGGTCTCGCAGTGGTTCGCCGACCAGGGCTTCGCCGTGCTGGTCACCGACGGCCGGGGCACGCCCGGGCGGGGCCCGGCCTGGGAGCGCGCCATCCACGGCGACCTGGCCGGCCCGGTCCTCGACGACCAGGTCGACGCGCTGCACGCGGTGGCCGCCGCAGAGCCGCGCCTGGACCTCGGCCGGGTCGCGATCCGCGGCTGGTCGTTCGGCGGCTGGCTCGCGGCCCTGGCCGTGTTGCGCCGCCCCGACGTGTTCCACGCGGCCGTGGCCGGCGCGCCAGTCACCGACCAGCGGCTGTACGACACCCACTACACCGAGCGCTACCTGGGTCACCCGGCCGCCGAGCCCGAGGCCTACAGGCGCAACTCGCTGCTCGGCGACGCGGCCCGGCTCGAACGGCCCCTGCTGCTGGTGCACGGCCTGGCCGACGACAACGTGGTGGCCGCCCACACCCTGCGCCTGTCGGCTGCGCTGCTGGCCGCTGGCCGCCCGCACACGGTGCTGCCGCTCACCGGCGTCACCCACATGGCGTCGCAGGAGGTCGTGGCAGAGAACCTGCTGCACTTCCAGCTGTCGTTCCTGCGCGCGGCGCTCGGCCTGCCCCACGACCCGGGCCAGCGCGGGTCGGGCGTGGCGGGGCCGAGGGTGGCGCAGCCGGTCGCCGGGGCCAGCCCGTAGCGGGCCGGCGGGCGGCCGGCCGGCACCTCCCAGACGTGCCGCTCGACCGGCTCGCCAGAGGCGGCCACGAGTTCCGCTCCGGCCAGCTCTAATGTGACGATTCGGTCAAGGGGCCTGGCGCAATCCAGGTCGCCCCTGGATAGTGGCGGGGGAACCGCCAGCGACACCAAAGGGTTACTACGGGGATGGCCGTCACCGCCGAGGTCCTCGGCAACCGGTACGAGGTCGGCCGCCTGCTGGGGGCAGGGGGCATGGCCGACGTGCACGAGGGCGTCGACCGGGTGCTGGGCCGCCGGGTGGCGATCAAGATCCCCCATCCCCAGCTCGCCCGCGACCCCCTGTTCCTGGCCCGCTTCAAGCGCGAGGCGACCCTGGCCGCCAGCCTCACCCATCCGGGCATCGTGGCCGTCTACGACGCCGGGCAGGACGGCGAGACCAGCTTCATCGTCATGGAGTACGTCGAGGGGGCCACGCTGGCCGCGCTGCTGCGCGCCGAAGGGCCCCTGCAGCCGGTGCGCGCGGCCGAGCTGGTCGCCGAGGTGTGCGGGGCGCTCGGGGCCGCGCACGCCAAGGGGCTCATCCACCGCGACATCAAGCCGGGCAACATCATGTGCACCCGGGACGGCCGCATGAAGGTGATGGACTTCGGCGTGGCCCGGATGCTCGCCTCCTCGATGACGCTCACCGAGAGCGCGGGCATCGTGGGCACGGCCAAGTACATGTCGCCCGAGCAGGCCCAGGGCGTGCCGGTGGACGCCCGCTCGGACCTGTACTCACTCGGAGTCGTGCTGTACGAGTGCCTCGGCGGCCGGGCGCCGTTCGACGGCGACAGCCCGGTCGTGGTCGCCAGCCGTCACGTCTGGGCCACCCCCGCGCCCCTGCGCGAGCTGCAGCCCGACGTGCCGCCCGCGCTCGAGGCGGTCACCTACCGGGCGATGGCCAAGAACCCCGTGGAGCGCTACCAGACCGCCGCCGACTTCGCCGAGGACCTCGGGCGGGCCTGGTCGGGCCGGCCGGTCGCCACGCCGCCCCCGTTCGGCGTCGCGCCCGAGCCGGGCACGGCCGCGGCGACCCTGGCCGTCCGTCGGGCTGGCACGCCCGACGCCAGGTCGGGCCCGGTGCCGGTCGTCCCCGACGCCGACCCGACCGACCCGGGGTTCGAGGCCGAGGGCCGCCGGGAGCTGCTGCCCGCCGGTGGGTACGCCGGGCAGCGGCCGGCCCGCGCCGGCGGGGCCCGCCGCTGGCCGCTGGTGCTGCTCACCCTGAGCCTGCTCGCCGGGGTGGCCGCGTTCCTGGTCAAGGGCCCGCTGGCCAACGGCTACTCGAGCCCGACCTCGCCAACGGGCGGCGCCGTGACCACCGTGCCCGGCGACGGGCAGACACCTGGCGGTCCCGCGCTGCTGCCCGAGGACTCCACGACCAGCTCGACGGCGGCGCGCCTGCCCGTGCCCGACGTGGTCGGCCAGCTCGAGGCCGACGCGAAGGCGGCCCTGCGGGCCGCCGGGTACGTCGGCAGCGTGGTCCAGCGCCGCTACTCCACCAGGCCGGCCGGGACGGTGCTCAGCCAGTCGCCGACGTCCGGCGCACCGTCGGAGGACGGCCGCGTGCGGCTGGTGGTGTCCGCCGGCCCGCGCCCGTCCACCTCGACCGCGCCCGAGACCACGACCTCCACCACGCCGAGCACGACCACCACGACCACCACGACGACGACCACGACGACCACCACGACCACGACGACCTGACCGGGCGTGCAGGGTCAGTCCGGGCAGGGGCCCGGGCGCGGTCGAGCCGTTCGCTCTGGTCCCCTGCGCGCTCATGGGCGCTTCCCTTCGGGCGATGCTGCGGCGGGTCGAGCGGTTGGTTACCCGCAATGCACCGTCGGGACGCGCCCCGATCGGGCCGCGGCGCGGCCCGACGTCACCACAGGCGCTCGCCGAAGCGCTCGTCCCGCCAGGCCAGCGCGGCCTTGAGGCCCTGCTCGCGCACGACCCGGTCGAACTCCCGCTGCTCCGCGGTGTCGGCCGCGTTGAGCTGGGCGGAGAGGTCGAGGTTGGCCTCGACCGCGTCGAGCAGCCCCATGGCCTGGACGGCGTGCCGCAGGGCGAGCTTGGTCGGTGCCATGACCGCAGACGGGACCACGGCCAGCTTGCGGGCCAGCGCCTCGACCGCCGCCTCCAGCCCGTCGGCCGCCACCACCTGGTTCACCAGGCCCATCGCCTGGGCGGTGCGGGCGTCGACCAGGTCGCCGGTGAGCAGCAGCCAGCTCGCCGCCTTGGGCCCGACGGTGTGGGGCAGCAGCAGCGTGACCGGTCCTGACCCGTAGCGGATCTCGGGCTCCCCGAAGCGGGCGTCCTCGGTGGCCACGACCAGGTCGCAGGCCATCGCGACCTCGAGGGCGCCGGCGATGCAGTGGCCGCGGACCGCGGCGATGGTCGGCTTCGAGCAGGCCCAGACCGCCATCGTCATGGCCACGTCCTCGGCCAGCGCCTGGCGCCAGGCGGCGACCGACGACAGCTCGGAGCCGGCCTCCTCGGTCAGGTCGTAGCCGGCGCTGAACGCCCGTCCGGCGCCGGTGAGCACCACCACCCGGACCGACTCGTCGACGTCGGCGGCCTGGATGGCCTGGTGCAGCGCGACCACCGTCGGGTGGTCGATGGCGTTCAGCTTCTCGGGCCGGTTCAGCGTCAGCACCCGCACCGGCCCGCGGTCCTCGGTCAGCAGCGTCTCGGCCATGCCGTCCTCCTAGGTGGTGTGGTGGTGCACTGTCGCTGCCGACGCGCCGCTTGGCCCTGTACCGGGGTACTGGCGCTACGGTCGGCGCCATGGGTCGAGCGGGGGCGGCTGGTCGGGGCGCGTCCCAGGACCCAGCCCCGCCGGGACCCGGCCGAGTTCCTCGGGTGGCCGGGCCGGCGCGCGGCCGTGGTCACCGGCGGGGCCCGAGCACGACCAGCGCGTCGACCGCTGCCGCGCCGTCGGCCGTTGCGACCAGGGGGTTCACCTCGGCCTCGAGCACGCGGGGGTGGTGTTCCAGCAGGGCCGACAGGGCGGCCAGGGCGCGGGCGACCGGGTCGAGCGCGACCGGGGCCCGGCCGCGCGCGCCGGCCAGGACCGCCGCGCCCTTGAGCTCGCCGAGCATCGCGAGCGCGTCCGCCGGGCCGACCGGGGCGACCCGCAGGGCGGCGTCGCCCAGGGCCTCGGTGAACAGCCCGCCGAGGCCGACGGTGACCACCGGGCCGAACTGCGGGTCGCGGTAGGCGCCGACGAGCAGCTCGACCCCGGCCAGGTGGCGCTGGACCAGGGTGCCCCGGGCGCTGAGGTCGCCGCGGTGCTTGCGTACAGCGGCGAGCACGGCGTCGTGGGCGGCGCCCGCCTGGGCGGCCGGCACGCCGACGCGCACCCCGCCTGCCTCGCTCTTGTGGGCGAGCCCGGGGACCACCGCCTTGACCACGACCAGGCCGCCGAGCACGACGGCCGCCGCCTCGGCCTCGGCCCGGCTGCGCGCGAGCACGCCGGCCTCGACCGGCATCCCGGCCGCCGCCAGCAGTGCGGCTGCATCGACCTCGTCGAGCACGCCGGCGGGATGTCGGTCCAGCAGCCCGGGGATGGGCGTCGCCCCGTGCCCGGTCGCGGTGGCCGGAGCTGACCGGGGTCCCTTGTCCATGTGGGGGGAGCTCGCTCCCCCCACGGCCCCCCAAGAGCGCCTTTGCCATGGTGGGGGCGACCGGTCGCTCAAAGCCGCGAGCGCGGCCAGGGCGCGGGCTGCGGCGCGGGCGCCGCGGAGCAACGGCACGCCCGGCTCGGCCGCGGCCGACTCGGCGGCCGGGCCGGCGTCGCCGGCGGCCACGAACGAGACCAGGGCGGTGGCCACGCCGGAGTCCCGGGCGGCGCGGCAGGCGGCGGCCGCCGCGCCCGCGGCGAACGCGCGCTCGCCGGCGCCGGCGCCGGCCTGCTGGTCGACGCCGAGCACGAGCAGGTCGGGGCGGTCGGCGGCCGCGGCGGCGAGCCCGGCTGGGAACACCTGGTCGGGGTCGCCGGTGCCCCACAGGTCGAGCGGGTTGGCCGGGTGGGCGGCGGGCACCGCCTCGGCCAGGGCGGCGTGCAGCGCAGGCGACGGCTCGGGCAGCTCGAGCCCGGCATCGTCGAGCAGGTCGGCGAGCAGGTTGCCCTCCCCGCCGGAGTTGGTGACCACGAACGTCCGCCGCCCGGCCGGGCGCAGGCCGGCGCCGGCGGCGACCGCGAACTCGACCAGCTCGTCCAGGTCGGCCGCCCGGTGCACGCCGACCTGGCCGAACAGCGCGTCCACGACCCGGTCCTCGCCGGCCAGGGCGCCGGTGTGGGCGACCACACCGGCCCGCCCGGCCCGGCTGCGGCCGACCTTGACCGCGGCCACGGGCACGCCCGCCCCGGCCGCGCGCCTGGCCACGGCCACGAACGCGGCCGGGTCGCGGAAGCCCTCGAGGAACAGGGCCAGGCAGGCGAGGTCCGGGTCGTCGAGCAGGCGGTCGGCGACCGCGGCCGCCTCCACCACCAGCTCGTTGCCGGTGGAGACGATCGCGCGCCAGCCGACCCGGCCGCCGAGGCCGACCAGGGCCTCCCCGACCGCGCCGGACTGGACCACCGCCGCCACCCGGCCCGGTCGCACCGCTGGCACCACCGTGCCCAGCCAGCACGCGAAGCGCTCGGTCGGGGCGATGACCCCCATGCAGTTGGGGCCGCCCACCAGCACCCCGGTGCGCGCGGCCAGGCCGGCCAGGTGCGCCTCCATGGCCTGACCGGCCTCGCCGTCGGCCCGGCCACCGGCGAACACCCACAGGCCGGCGGCGCCGGCCGCGACCGCCGCGTCGGCCGCCGCAGGCACCCGGCCCGCCCCCACCAGCAGCGCGGCGGCCTCGACCGGCCCGGGCAGGTCGGCCAGGCTGGGGTAGGCGGGCAGCCCGTAGACGGGTGCCGCGGCCGGATGGACCGGGTAGACCGGGCCGGGGTAGCCGAGGTCGACCAGGTTGCGGACCACGGTCACGGCGGCGTCGTTGCCCGGGGCTGCGCCGACCACGGCCACGCTCCGCGGCGCGAGCAGCGCGTCGAGCCGGGCCCGGTCCGGCGGGCCCGGGCCGCGGGGAGGCGGGGTCGTCCCCGTCGGGTCCCGCCCTGCGGGCCGCACCGGGTGGCGTGCCGCTCGCGGTCTACCGGGGCAGGCCGCTCAGGCGGGCGCCGCCAGAGCCGCGCTCGTCCCGGCTCGCAGGCGTGGCCGCGTCGGGCAGCTCGACCGGGCCCTTGCCGGTCACCTCGCGGGCGAAGGTCTCGAAGGCGTGGACGTAGCTGGCGACGTCCACGTCGGTGTGCTGCACCGACAGGGTCCACTGCTCGTCGATGCCCGGGGTCATGAACACGCCCTCGGTCACCTCGTACAGCCACGACAGGTAGCTGAGGTCGGCGTCCACCCCGGGGGCGTCGAACCCGGCGTACTCCCGGTAGTCCCGCAGCGGGCTCGGGGCGTACATGACCGCACCCTTGGCCCCCGTCCCGGTGGTGTACATGGGCAGCCCGTAGGCGTCGATGACCCGCTGGCAGCCGGCGAGCTGGGCGTCGTTCAGCCGGTTCAGCTCCTTGTAGGCCTCGTGGGTGAGCACCTCGGTCATGGCGACCAGGCCGACCCGGGCCGACAGCGGGTTGCCGTTGAAGGTGCCGAGCTGCGGCACGCCGTCCTTGGCGACCTCCTCCATCAGCTCGCCCCGGCCGCCGAAGGCGCCGAACGGCAGGCCGCCGCCGACCGCCTTGGCGAAGCACTTGAGGTCGGGGGCGACCCCGAAGACCTCCTCGGCGCCGCCGTGGGCGATGGTCGCGCCGGTCTTCACCTCGTCCCAGATGAGCAGGACGCCGTGGCGGGTGCAGACCTCGCGCACGGCGGCGAGGTAGCCGGGCAGCGGGTCGATGATGCCGACGTTCATCATGACCGGCTCCATGATGAGCGCGGCGACCTCGCCGGCGTACGCGGCGAGCAGCCCGTCGAGCGCCTCGGCGTCGTTGTAGGGCACGACCAGGGTGAGGTCGGTCACGTCGGCGGGCGTGCCCTTGCCGAACGCGACGCTGGCCGGGTGCTCCCGCGGTCCCATGTTGTCCCTGGCCGGGCGGATGGAGACCAGCACCGACTCGTGGTGGCCGTGGTAGGACCCCTCGATCTTGACGATCTTGTCGCGGCCGGTCACGCCCCTGGCGAGCCGGATCGCGTCCATGGTCGCCTCGGTGCCCGAGTTCGTGAAGCGCATCTGGTCGAGCTGGAAGCGCTGGCAGATCTCCTCGGCGAGCAGGGTGGTCTCGGCCACCGGCTGGGCGAAGTGGGTGCCGATCGCGGCCCGCTCGGCGATCGCCTCGACGATCCTCGGGTGGGCGTGGCCGACGCACATCACCCCGAAGCCGTTGTGGAAGTCGGCGTACTCGTTGCCGTCGACGTCCCAGACCCGGCTGCCGCGGCCGCGCTCGAAGAAGATCGGGTAGGGCGGGGAGTCCTGGAAGCTGGACGGCACCCCAAGGGGCAGGGATTTCAGCGAGCGCTCGCGCCACTCCCGCGACTTCGGCGTGCGCTCGTGCACGAGCTGGGTACGGACGGTGGTGAGCGCCTCGATGCGCTCCTGCGCGGGCCGCTGGCCCATGGACATCACGCTCCTAGGGGGCGGCGCAGGGGCCTTCGCCCTGCACCGGTCGACGCCACGATACTTCGATATTCGTGCTTCAGTCAACGAAATGGTGCACACTACGAAGCATTTCCGGCGGTTTTGGAGGGTGGTTCGTATGGGGAAGCCGGTGGACCTCGACCAGGTCGACCTGGGGATCGTGGCCGCGCTGCAGCGGGACGGGCGGCGGCCGTTCACCCGGATCGCCAAGGACGTGGGCATCTCGGAGGCGGCGGTGCGCCAGCGCGTCGCCCGGCTGCAGGCGCTCGGGGCGATGCAGATCGTGGCCGTGGCCGACCCGATGCGGCTCGGCTACAAGACGATGGCGATGGTGGCCATCTCGGTGGACGGGCGCTCGCTTGCGCGGGTGGCCGAGGCCGTGCGCCGGCTGCCCGAGGTCTCCTACCTGGTGCTCACCGCCGGCACCCACGACATGCTGGCCGAGGTGGTGTGCGAGGACAACGACCACCTGCTGCGCCTGCTGTCGGAGGACCTGGCCGGGATCGAGGGCGTGCGCGAGACCGAGACGTTCATGTACCTGCGCCTGCTCAAGGAGGCCTACACCTGGTCGCTGGCTGGCGCCGCCGAGGCCGACCCGGCCGCGCTGCCCGAGCGCGAGCCGGCCTGAGCTTCCCGCCCGCCCATGCCCGACAATGGTGCAGGGCGGTGACCGGCTGGGTCGGGGCCCCGACGACACCCGTGACCGTGGCTGCCCCGAGCGCCGCCCTCAGGGCTTGCGGGCGACTCCGCCGTAGGCGTAGACGCTGTGCGGATCCTGCTGGGTCCCGGGGTCGGGCCGCCAGGCCACGATCGGCACGAGGCCGGGCTCGACCAGATCCAGGCCCGAGAAGAACGGCTCGGTGTCAGCGAAGGTGCGGGGCACGTTGGGGATCCCGCCTTGCTCCGACACTGCGGCGAGGCCACGCATCGCCTCCGGGTCGAAGTCGGGGGTCGTCTGGGACAGCACCAGGTAGCTGCCGGACGCCAACGCGTCGACCAGGGTCGCGACGATCCGGCGCGGATCGTCGTCGTCACGGAGGTGGTGCATGATCCCGATGAGCACCAGACCGACCGGCTGGGTGCGGTCCAGGGCCTTGGCGACGGCCGGGTTGCCCAGGATCGCCTCCGGCTCGCGCAGGTCGGCCAGAATGAACGCCACCCGCCCCGCTGGGCTGCTGGACACCAGTGCCCGTGAGTGCGCCAGCACGATCGGGTCGTTGTCCACGTAGAGCACCCGCGACTCTGGGGCGAGCTCCTGCGCCACGTCGTGGACGTTGCCGGCGGTCGGGATGCCGGTGCCGATGTCCAGGAACTGCCGGATCCCCGCCTCACGGACCAGGTACCGCACGGTGCGGCCCAGGAACGCCCGTTGCGCGCGCACCTGGGCCCGGATCGTGGGGACCTGCTCGGCGATGGCCTCACCCATGGCGCGGTCGGCGGGGAAGTTGTCCTTGCCGCCCAGCCAGTAGTCGTACACCCGGGCTGACTGGGGCACGGTCGTGTCGATCTCGGGCGGCACCTGCTGAGTCGGCATGCTGTCCTCTTCCAGGCTGACGGGTCGGGCGTGCACGACCCGGATGATACCGGGCGTGCCCTAAGCCAGACACCCCAGGGTTGTAGGTGGGCAACCGGCGATGCTAGCCCAGATCGTGCAGCAGCTCGCTGAGGATCTCCACGGTCTGCTCTGGTGGTGCGCCATGCACGCCGACGCTCGACATGATGTGGGCATACTCCTCGACGTCCTCGGGCTTGTCCAGGTACATGGCGTTGGTGGCGTGCTCGAGGCACACCACATCCGGGAGCTCCTGGTCGGCAAACCGCAGTGTTCATTGTTGGACGCCTGGGCTGTGGCGCGTTGCCAGAGCAAGACAGCGGCGGCGGGCGCGGTAGCCCGTCCACGGGTCTGCGCCGGCGGATGAGCCCAGGGCCGTGGTGCGGTACGGTGTCGCGGTGCCTGCCGGCGGTCAGGTGCCGTGCCGGGTGAGGAAGGAGCGCGCGTACGGGTCGCCGGTCGGGCAGACGTGAGCTGACGCGGGTTTGCCCGCATCGCACGACAAGGAGTGAGCCGTGCCGCTGGACAGAAGGGGACGCCCCCCGGCCGAGCCACGACAGCCCTCCCTCCGCCGCCGGCTCGCACGTGACGTCGAGGTCGAGTACGTCGAGCACGGGCTCGACTGGCTGGCTGAGCGCGTGGAGCCGGCCGACGCCGAGGAGGCCCCCCGGGTCCCGGAGCCGGCCCCGGGCCCGGTGGCGAAGGGCGACGACGGGCCGGACGCGGCCCAGCCTCAGGAGCCGGCCCCGGGCCCGCCGGAGCCCGAGCCGGCCGCGTCCGTCCCGGCGCCCCCGGACCCTGCCGCCCCAGCCGCGCCGGAGGCAGCCGTACCCGCGCAGGACCGCGTGCCGGACCAGGAGGCCGCGCCGGAGGCAGCTATACCCGCGCAGGACCGCGTGCCGGACCAGGAGGCCGCGCCGGAGGCAGCCGCGTCGCCGTACGGAGCGGCGCCGGAAGCTGCATCGGCGGCGACCGGAGGGCCAGGGCCGGCCCGCTCCGCAGACCAGGAGGCGTGGGCCGACGCCGAGGCGGCTCCGCCAAGGCCGGAGGTGGCCGGACGGTCTGGCGACGTGGTCTCCCCACCGGCCGGCGAGGAGACCGAGCCCGCTGACCACCACCAGCAGCAGGAGCAGGCACCCGGGGAGGCCCCTTGGCTCTCGCCGGCGGTGCAGGCGCTCCGCCAGGTCGAGGACGACGGCAGCGACCTGGACGAGCCGCTCCCTCAGCGGCTTGCCGAGCCGGCAGCGCACCTGACGGCCTCAGCGGCGCCACAGGCTCCGGCCCCCGACCCGGCGGCCTCGCCGCCACCGGCGCTGGTGGCCGCTTGGCATGCCGGACCGGCGCCGGCGCGAGCGGAGGCCGAGCCACCACCCGAAACGGCCGAGCCGGTCCGACCGGCCGGGGAGTACCGGCAGCCGGCCGACGGGGGTGGACGGGAGGACGCGCCCCTGCCCGGCTGGGACGACCTGACCAGCGAGCGGCTGCTCGCCCGCCAGCCGGGTGGACCGACCGGCGGCTGGCAGGGGTTGCTCTACCGGCTCACCGGTGGCCGCGTGCGCCTGCGCCCGGGCCGGGCCGAGCGCGCCCGCCGCGAGCTCGAGGCCCGGGTGACGGCGCCCATCCACGGCTACCGGCGGATCGCGGTGCTCGCGCTCAAGGGCGGGGTGGGCAAGACCACCACGACCGCCTGCCTCGGGGCGACGTTCGCCACCCACCGGCCCGACCGGGTGGTCGCGGTGGACGCCAGCCCCGACGCCGGCACGCTGGCTGGCCGCACCCGGGGGGACGGGACCGAGACGGCCAAGAACCTGCTCGCGGGCGCCCCGCCGCTGGACCGCTACGCCGACGTCCGCGCCTACGCGGCCCAGACCGCCTCCGGCCTCGAGGTGGTCGCCTCCGAGATGGACCCCAGCATGTCCCACCCGTTCAGCGACGCCGACTACCGCAAGGTGGCCGCGGTCCTCGAGCGCTTCTACTCGCTCGTCCTCACCGACTGCGGACCGGGCGTGCTGCACACGGTCATGCTGGCGGTGCTCGAGCGGGCCGACCAGATCATCGTGGTCAGCGCACCGAGCGTGGACGGGGCCCGGTCGGCCGCCCTCACCCTGGACTGGCTCGAGCAGCACGGCTTCGAGGCCCTGGCCCGGTCGGCGGTCGTGGTCGTCAACTCGGTGCGCCCGCGCGGGCCGGTGAACATCGGCCAGCTCGAGGAGCACTTCAGCCGCCGCTGCCGCGTGGTGGTGCGGATCCCGTTCGACCGCCACCTGGAGACCGGCTCCGAGATCGAGCTCGACCAGCTCGGCCCCGGGACCCGCCAGGCCTATGTCGAGCTGGCAGCGGCCGTGGCCGACGGCTTCGACCAGCAGGTCCGCGCCCACTGGGAGCGGTCCCCGCAGGGGTGACCGGGCGGGGCCGGCCGCTGTGGCGACGCACGGCCGCGTGCGACGCACGCGGCCGCGCTATGGCTGCCCGTGCTCTGGGCCCTCGTCCTCGAGCGGGCGGACCAGGCCGCGGTCGAGCGCGCTGCTCATGACCAGCGCGTCGTGGTGCAGCCGGTCCGCCCGCTCGACCTCCCCGACCTCCTGGTAGACCGCGGCGAGCTTCTCCATCGCGGTGGCGACGTTGCGGTCGACCGTGCCGTGGAGCTGCCTGGTGGCCTCCAGCGCGCGCTCGAACCAGACGCGGGCGCTCGTCGGCTTTCCAACGCTCCACAAGTGCGTCCCGATGGCGTCGAGCGCCGCGGGCAGCTGCTCGATCGGCGCGCCGAGCGCCTGGGCGTGCCCGGCGGCCGCCTCGGCGTGCACGAGCAGGCGGGTCGGGTGCGCCCAGGCCGGCTGCGGGGCGTTCCTGCCCGGTGGAGAGAACGCCTGCGCCACCAGGCAGAGCGCGCGCCCCGACCACTCCCGGCCGTGCTCCGAGCCGAGGTTGGACCGCACCGCGAACTGCACCAGGCGCGGGACGGTGAGCAGGTCGCCGGATCGCACGATCAGCCCATGCTCCTCGAGGACGGCCACGGCGGCGTTGAGCGCGCGGCGTTCGTGGGTGATGTCGGCCAGCTCCGGCGGGAGCACGTCGCCGGCGCCGACCAGCAGGCCGACCGGGATGCCGCGCGAGTCGAGGAACGCACAGAGCTGCAGGAGCGCGGTCGCGTGAGGCGACTCCTGTCGCACGTACTCGAACTCGAGCTCCCAGCCCATCACCTCGCGCCGCTGGGCGGCGGTGAGCATCGTGTCCATCCACGACCTTCGCTGGGGGCGGCGGGCCGCGGCCGACCGCCGCTCCTGCCCGACGTCGACGTCCGCCAGCTCCGGGACGTCCGCCAGCCCTGCCAGCCCCTCGCCGCCGAGCTGGTCGCCGAGGGCCGTCTGGTGGGCCGGCTCCTCGCCGCCGAGCTGGTCGCCGAGGGCCGTCTGGTGGGCCGGCTCCTCGCCGCCGAGCTGGTCGCCGAGGGGGCCCGCTGGCTCCTCCTGCTCTGGACCGAGCGCCCCTCCGGGCTCGCCGTCCCCGGCCTCGGGGGGCGCATCCCATCCGGCCGGGGGCTCGGAGGGGTCCGGTCCGGACCCGGTGGCGACGTCGCCCGCATCCGCGGTCGGCGCGACCGGTAGCGGCGCAGGGACGCGGGCAACCAGCAGGTCCCCGGCGCCGGCGAACCAGCGCCGCGGGGCCGGATCGCCAGTCGCGTCCAGGCGGTCCACCACGAACGGCCACAGCTCCTCGAGGGACAGGAGTCCGGGCTGGCCCGAGTCCGCCTCGCGGCCGGCGAGCAGCCCGGCGACGACCGCCTCGGTGAGCGCGCCCGTGCGCCGCGCCGCGGGGCCGTCAGCCCCGGCTCCATCCGTGCCGTTGGCGAGGACGTAGCACCGCGGGCCGGCCAGCCGCGCGGCGGGCTGCTGGTCGGCGTCGGCCGCCTTCTGGAAGTCAGCGCTGTAGCAGCAGTCGAGCACCACCACCACGGCTGCAGCGGCCGACACGTCCATCATCCTCGCGACCACGTCGGTGGGGATCGCGGTCGAGAACGGGAACTGCGCCATGGTGTCGCTCGCGCACAGGTACAGGCGGTGGTGGTCGTCGGCGATCCCGTGGCCGCTGTAGTAGAGCAGGAGCTGGTCGTCGGGGCTGGCCGACCCGAAGAACCGTCCGATCGCCTGCAGCACCTCGTCCCTGGTCTTGTCGATGTGGACGCTCACGTCCTCGGCCCGGTGCAGGCCGCGTCCACCGTCGGTGAGGGCGTCGCGCAGCCCGGCGGCGTCGTCCGGGGGCGCGGTGAGCGGACCGAGGTGCTCAGGGTCCCCCTGCAGTCGGGTGTTGCCGATGAGCAGGGCGCGGTACCTCCGCCCACCGCTCATGGCCGTGCCGTCCATGGCCGCCACATGCCGGGTGGCCCGGACCGGGCAGGGCTCGGGAGCTCGGGCCCTGGTGCCATCGATTCCTCTCTTGCTGCGGGCGGCGAGCGGGCCGGCGGAGCTGCCTGCGCCGCCGCCCGGCACGTCGATGTTGGGGGGCGCATCGGGGGTACGTGACGAATGCAGCCGTACTCTACTCGCAGCGGCAAGCTGGGACCCCGCGCCCGGGTGGGCGGCGTAGGCCTGGCTCAGGAGATGCCGAGCATGCCGGCCAGCTCCTTGCACCGGGGGCAGATCGGGAACCGCTGCGGGTCACGGATCGGCGGGAACCGGTGACCGCAGAGGGCCGTGATCAGGCCACCCATGACCGCAGCGCGGGCGATCTCGGCCTTGTCGGCGTAGTGGGCGTAGCCGTCGTCCTCGTGGGTGTCGCTGTCGGACTGGACTGGCTCGGTCTCGGTCGTGCTCATTGCGTGGCTCCTCCGGCATCCGTGCGAAGCGTCCGCCCAGCGGCCCTCCGGCCGCGCGGTGCAGGTGCATTCTGCGCCTCTCTGTGCCTCTCTGCGCCTCTGCCATCACCGCCGCACCCTTCGCTCTGGCATGCCAGTCAAGAGCGGGTAGGATACCGCCCATGCCCAGGAACCGGCAGGATATCCCGCGCGAGGAGCGAATCCGCGAGCTCGTCGAGGTCGCGCGCCGGCTGTTCGTAGAGCGCGGCTACGCGGCCACCTCGATCGCCGACATCGCGCGCGCGGCCGGCCTGGCCGCCAACAGCGTGTACTGGTACTTCCCGACCAAGGACCATGCCTTCGCCGCGGTCCTCGACCGTCTGCTCGCCGACGAGGCCGAGCGCGTCTTGGGCCGGGACGACCTCGCCGGCGACCCGGAGGCCCGGCTGTTCACCCTGCTCGAGCGCGTGGACGACTACCGGCAGCTCGAGCCCGTCGTCCACGAGCGGGTGCCCCACTCCCCGGCGATCGCCGAGTTCCATGAACGCGCCCACGCCTTCCTGGAGCAGCTGCTCCTCGAGGCGCTGGAGCACCGGCTGCCGCCGGGCGAGGACCGGGAGCTGGCCGCCGCCGCGGTCGCAGCGACGCTCGAGGGCGCCCTCGGCCACACCGAGTCGAAGTACTCCTTCGTCGAGCTCGTCCGGTTCGTGGTTGACCACATCAGCGCCGCCCCTCCCGGCCGCGCCTGACCGCAGGTCCTCAGGTGCGCCCGCGAGCGGCCGGGCTGACCAGGCGCTCGCCGTTCGCGCGCGAGGCTCGGGCTACGGGCCGGTCGGGCTGGCGCCCGCCGCCGTGTCGCCGGTGCTCGCACCCGGCGCAGTCGGTGAGACGCTCGGGCCGGTCGAGGGTGGCGGGGTCGGCGGCGTGTCCGCCGTGGTCGGCGGCGTCGCGGTGGTGGGCGGCGGGACCACGCTTGTGGTCGGCGTGTCCGCGGCGGTGGGCGGCGGGACCGCGGCGGTGGGCGGCGGGACCGCGGCGGTGGGCGGCGGGACCCCCGGCGGGGCCGCCGTGGTCGCGGTGCCGAGGATCGACGACGCGGTGCTGGCGGCGGCCGGGTCGGTCGGGGTCGCCAGGACGTCCTCGAGCTTCTGCATCATCTCCCTGGTGACGCCGGTGAGCCTCGTGTGCAGGGCCATGGTGTCGCTGTTGACGCCCTCGGAACGGAACGCCTTGTCCACGGCGACGTTGGCCGCCTCGACCGCCAGCTTCACCTCCTTGATGGCGCTGAGGAGGTGGGTGCGGTCGCGCCGCTGCACCAACGCGTCCAGCTCGGCGATGCGCCGCTCGGCGATGCGCATGTGGATCTGCGCCTCGCGGGAGGGGTCGAAGTGGACGGCGAGGTCGGCCGCCTCGACCGTCCGCTTGAGCGGGTAGAGCGGGTGGCCGGGCAGGGCCCCCGCCGACACCAGTGTGGCTGGGACACCGACGATCACGGCCGCGGCGGCCACGGCCGCCAGCATCCGGGCGAGCAGGCGGCGGCGTGCCCGCCTCGAGGCGTGCCCGGCCCGGTCCAGGGCCATGGCGATGTGCCGCTCGGCCACCCCGGGGGGGATCTCGACCGCCCGCAGCTCCTCGGCCAGCACGGTGGCCGCCTCGACCGCCGGTCCCAGCTCGCTGCGGTACAGGTGGCGATTCCCGTCCAGCACGACGTCAAGCTCGTCGTCGACTCTGGCGGAGTCGTTCGCCATCCGGGCTCCCCCCTTCTCCCGTCCCGTGCTGCTGGGCGGTGCATGCAGCCTGCCCCGCGGTCCCTGGTGGCCCCGGCAGCCGCGCCAGGTTGGCCAGGCCCCGCAGTGTGTGCGCCCGCGACCGCGCCGCCGGTGTGCCGGCGACCAGGGCCGGCCCGGCCCGGCGGCCGGGCCTGCGCGCCAGCGGCACCTGGACGGGTCGGCCGGCAGCCGTCGGTGACGGCTACGATATGACTGTAGCGCATTCGTCCAGCTCCGCCTGGTCCAGGCGGGTCGGCGCGCTCGTCTCGCCTCAGCGCCTGCGGGCGCTCCGCCGCTCGATCTCGGACGCGAGCTGCGCCCGGCGTGCCTCCCAGCGGTCGAGGACCTCGTCGATCGCGTTGCCGGCAGCCTCGTAGCGGTACAGCTCCTCGGGCCGGCGCCCGGCGGTGCGCGAGCCGCCCCCGGGCGTCCGCTGCGGGCCGGCCTGCCCCCGCCCGGCCCGCGTCCGTGCGGGCTGCTGGCCCGGCGTCGCCGGGGCCCGGCCGCCTGGCCCCGCCCGGCCGGGCGCCTGGCGGTCGCCGCCGTGGTGCCGGCGCAGGTCGAGCTCGAGTTCCCGCTTGAGCCCCCGGAGGTCCCGGAGCGCCCGGGTCAGGGCGCGGCGGGCCTCGGCGAGCTGGCGCGCGCTGGGCGGCTCGCCCTCCGGGAGGACCTGCAGGAGCGCGCGGCCGGCGGCCAGCTCGTGCCGCCGGAGCTGCTCCTCGTACCCGCTCGCGCTCCGTGTCGTCTCGGGCGCCATCCCTGTTCACCTCGGTTTCGACTCTTCGTGCTGTCCACTCGCATGGTAGTGCGCGACGCCCGCCCCCACGCCGATCGGCGGCCCGCGCGGGCGTGCTCGAGGGCACGCTCGGCGCGCTCTCGGCCGACGAGCGCCGCACCCTCGACGAGCTGGTGTCCCGGGTGCGCTCCGCCTCACGCAGCGCGGCGGCGTGAGGCTGAAGGCGCTCGTCCAGGGTGGTCATGCCCGCCATATGGGGCCAGGCAGGGACGCCAGGCAAGCTGGCCGTCCCTCTGGGCGGAATGCGGGCTCGCCCGTGGCCGGTCAGCGGGTCCCGGTCGTGATCCCCGCGGCCGACAGCAGCGCCCAGGCGATCTCGGGGTGGACGATGTCGGAGTGGGACCCGGACGGCGGCCCGCCGTTGCGGATGACCGCGTTGGCGTCGAGGTTGAAGAAGCGCCCGGCCGCAAACTGGTAGGGCTGCTCGACCGGGGCCATCGGCACCTGGCCGGCGTCGACCGCCTGGAACCCGTCGTGGCCGACCCCGCCCCACTTGTAGAGCAGGTCGTCAAACCCGGAGGTCGCGTCGCGGCTGAGCATCGACGCCAGCGGGTAGGCCTTGCCGACGGCGGTGTCGAGGCGGGTGAACGAGGCGACCAGGGGGCCGTCGACCCGGTCGACGACGCCCGCCAGGGCGCCGTCCCTGCCGTCGATCGCCGCCACCGCACGCCCGAACGCGAAGTGGGAGAACGCGCCCTGCAGCAGGGTGAGCGACTTCACCGGCGATGCCGGGCCGGTCGCGCCCGCCGGCAGCCCGGCCAGCGCGAACGACACCAGCCTGGCGCCGAAGCTGTGACCGATCAGGTGCACCCGCAGCCCAGGCTGGATCTCGGCCAGCCGGGCGACGGCCGGGCCGAGCCCGTTGCGGCCGACCATCCCGGCCCGGCGCTTCATCTCGAAGTAGGTCGCCTGGCGGAGCACCTCCCTGGCGCCCTTCCAGAGCTTGCCGAAGCGGTCGCCGAGCCCCATCGTCCCGCCCTCGGTCTCCGGCTGGGGCACCAGCGTGGCGAACTGCTCGAACAGCTCCTCGGGGTCGCCGACCTCGAACAGGTTGGCCTCCCCCTCGTCCTCGGGGGCGCCCAGGTCGCGGGCGCCCACCAGGTCCTTTACCAGCTCGTGGAAGCGGGCCAGCTCCGCGTCCTCCTCGGGCTGCCGGGTGAGCAGGTCGGCCAGCTCGTCGAGGGTCCTGCCCTGCTCCCCGCCTGGGAACTGGGCGCGCAGGTCCTCCACGAGCTGGCTGTCGCTCGGCTCGGCGGCCAGGCCGGCCATGCCCTCGGCGACACCGGGCAGGCTCTCGTCGGCCCAGCGCATCGACGGCCAGATGACCCCGACCACCCCGACCCTGGCGCCGTCGCGCCGCAACGCCGAGGTGCGCGCCAGCGTGTCGCCGAGCTGGGTGAAGAACCGCTGGTAGAGCCGGCGGGCGATGCCGAGGTCGTTGTTCCAGCCGTGGGTGAGCACGAACAGGTCGGTGAGCCCCTGGCCCGGCAGCTCGTCGAACAGGCTGCCGGGCGCGGCCAGCCGCCCGTCCTTGTCGAACCCGAGCTCCCAGTACGGCAGCCCGTTGATCATCTCTGGCATGGTTGTCCTCCTTCAGGCCCTGTCGGATGGATGTCGCCGGGCTCCCCGGCGACCCGCAGTCCTCGTTCCATGTGGGGGGAGCTCGATCCCCCCACGGCCCCCCAAGTGCGCCTGTGCCATCTCTCCGGGGGTTCCGTGGGGTGTACCAGTCCGCGCTCCCCCCACAGCCCCCCAACAGCGCCCTGTGCCATGGTCAGGGGGTGCTCGGCGGGTTCAGTGGACACGGCTAGACGGCCTGGATGGTGCGCATGAGGTCGACCAGGCCGTGGCCCTCGAAGTACCGCTCGCGCCCGAGCGAGGTCGCGTGCTCGCAGAACAGCCGCTTGACCTCCTCGGGCCGGCCGATGAACTCGCGCCGGATCGACAGGAACCCCGCGATCGCGCCGGACACGTGTGGCGCGGCCATGCTCGTGCCGGTGTCGTCGATGTAGCAGGGCGCGTCGTCGCCGAGCGCCGCCCCGGCGGTGATCGGGGCAAGCTGCCGCAGCATCCTGCCGGCCGCACACGAGGTGATCCGCTCCCCCGGCGCCACCAGGTCGGGCTTGAGACGCCCGTCGCCGGTCGGGCCCTTGGAGGAGAAGTACGACACCCCGTAGGTGTGGGGGCTGTCCCGGTGGGTCGCGCCCACGGTGATGGCCCCGGCGGCGTTGCCCGGGTCGGTGATCGTGAGCGTCAGCCCGATGCGGGTCGGCCCCCAGTCGGGCAGGTCGACCTGGCCGTAGCCGTTGTTGCCCGCCGCGGCGACCACAACCACGCCCGACCGGACGAGCTGGTCCACCTCGTTGCAGAGCGGGCTCTGCCCGCACGCGAACCACCTCGCCTCGAACTTGTAGCCGAGGCTCAGGTTCACCCCGTGGACGCGGGGCAGCTTGCCGTCGGCGTTGACCGCCGTGCGGATGTGGTGCAGGGCGGCCATGACCGCCGCCACCGAGCTGGCGCCGTCGTCGTCGACCACCTTGAGGCTCACGAGCTTGCACCTGGGTGCCACGCCAGCGAGCGAGCCGGCATCCTCGACCCGCCTGGCCACCACCTGCTCCTGGTTGCGCTCGTTCACCACGTGCTGCCCGACCAGCGTCGCCCCGGCGTGCCCGGCCCCGAGCGCGCCAGCGACGATCCCGGCCACGTGGGTGCCGTGGCCCTGCCCGTCCACCAGCGGCGAGGTGGAGAGCGGCTTGCCGGTCAGGGGGATCAGCGCCGTGAAGTCCTGGTGCAGCTCGGCCACGTCACCCTGCAGGTTGGCGTGCGTGGCGAAGTGCGGATGCTGCTGGTTGATGCCGGAGTCCACCACCGCCCAGGTGACCCCGAGGCCGCTCGCCTGGTAGGACCGGAGCGCGGCGTCACCCTTGACGGTGGCCACCGACCGGTCGATGAACTGCTCGACCCGGAAGTCGGGCCAGACCCGGTAGATCGTGCGCTCGCCGCTGCTCCTGCCCTCCTGGTCGGCGCGGACCAGGCGCTCCACCTCGTCCTCGGTGAGCACGCAGCGGAAGTAGTTGGTGGCCACCTCGACCGGTGGCCGGTCCCGCGCCCCCCGGAGGGTGCGCCGGAACAGCTTGAGGAACTCCTCCTTGGCGCCAGGCAGCGCCCGGGCATGGAGCACGTTCAGCTCGACCAGCACCGCGAACCGGTCGCCCTCGGCCAGCAGCCCGGCCCGCTCCCGCTGGGTCTGGTCGCGCAGCGCCTCCGAGATCGTGCTCGGCCGCAGCAGCCGCTGGCGCTGCGCGGCCGCGTCCTCGGCCCCGCCGTCCCGGTCCAACCCTTCGTCGCGCGGCGGCTGCTCGGGCACGGACGGCCGTCCTCCCCCAGGCGCGTGGCGCCTGCTCCTGACCCGTCCCGTCCCGGTTCGGGACGGTGCCAGGACTATAGGAACGGCCTGGTCGGCTGTCCAGCTTGCTCCGATACCCGAAATCGTCGACGAGCCCAGCAGGACGTGCCAGCATGGGAGCTGGCGCCCTCTGGTCTATGGCAGCGCAGCCGGCGCGCACAGGCCGCCGCCGTGCGGGGCCCATGTGTCCCTGGCGGCGGCCGGGTGGTCAGGTCATCGGGCCGTACAGCCGGCGGGCCCGCTCGGCCAGATCGTCGGGGAGGGCGACCAGCAGGCCGGTCGCCTCCGCGCCGACCCCGCCGTCGGGGAGCAGCAGCCGGGCCCAGCTCCGCACCCGGCGGCCGCGGGGAGCGCCGCTGAGGCCGGCCACCAGCGGCAGCGGCGCGTCATAGGGCACCCGGGCGCGGTAGCGCAGCTCCATGGTTGCCGTGGCCGCCCAGATCCCGGCCAGCAGGATCGCCGCGTATCCCATGACCTCATCGAGTGTCTGTTATACTCCGGTTAATGATGGCGCGTAGGAGAGGAGCCGCCATGAGCCGCCGCGCTGGCCTGTACGACCGCCTGAGCCTGGCCAAGCTCACCGACGAAGCGACGGGCGACGCTCAGTCGCGGCAGCAGCAGCGATCCCGCGCGTTCGCCATGGCCAAGGGCTGGGAAGTCGTCAAGGTCTTCAGCGACGTCGACGTCGGCGCCTACCGGGCGCCCGGACGAAAGGCGCCGCCCAAGCGGGAGGGCTTCGAGGCTGCCCTGGCCGCCATCGAGGCCGGCGAGATCGACGCCGTGGTGTTCTTCAAGCTCGACCGGCTCTGCCGCGACCACGGCGACTTCGAGCGGGTCCTGGCCACCTGCGAGCGGCGGGGCGCGGTCCTCGCCAGCGTGATGGAGCCGATCGACACGAGCACGCCGGCCGGCGAGATGTCGGCGCGGATGCTGGTCGGCTTCGCCCGGCTCGAATCGCAAACGATTGGGCTGCGGATGGCCGCGCAGCGGGAGCAGACCGCCAGCCGTGGCCTGCCAGCTCCGGGCGGGTGGCGGCCGTTCGGCTACCGCTACGTTCCACAGACCGACCAGGCGCCCGCACGGTACGAGATCGTCCCCGAAGAGGCCGCCGTTATCATCGAGGCCGCCCGCCGAGTGCTTGCCGGCGAGGCCCTCAACTCGATCGCGCGGGACCTGTCGCGGCGCGGGATCGCCGCGGCGGACGGCTCCGGCACCTTCTACACGCGGCGCCTCAAGCGCATCCTGACCAACCCGACCATCGCGGGCCTGCGCGCCTACAAGGGCGAGATAATCCGCGACGCGACCTGGCCGCCGATCCTCGACCGCGCCACCTGGGAGGCCGTCTGCGCGATCCTGAGCGACCCGAAGCGCGGCCGTGGGGGGCACCCGTTGCGCTGGCCGTTCGGCGGCCTGGTGGTCTGCGGCTGCCTCGGCTGTGATCCGCCGCAGCACCCGGAGCGCGCGCACCGGGGCGAGTGCGGGGTGCCCATGCGCACGAAGGGCTCTCACGGCCGGATCACGTATGCGTGCGACCCCACGAAGCCCGGCTTCAGGGGCTGCGGCCGGATCTCGATCGACGCCGGCCACCTTGAGGAGATCGTGCTGAAGATGATCGCGGCGCGGGACTGGCGCCACCTCGCCGCCGCCCTGGGCGAGCAGGTCGCCGCCGGCAACGGCCACAGTGGGCTGGCCGAGCAGCTCGCCGCCGACGAAGAGCACCTGCGCCAGGTCGCCATCCAGTACGGGCTCCGCAAGCTCAGCAAGCCAGAATGGCAGGCGATTCGGGAGACGCTCATCCCGCGGATCGAGGCCGCCCACCGGCAGCTCCAGCAGCACCTGGCCCTGCCCCGCGAGGCGATCGACGGCTCCTGCTCGATCCTGGAGGCGTGGCCGAAGTGGACCGTGGAGCAGCAGCGCGCCGTGCTGCGGGCGCTGTTCCACCGGATCGTGGTCGGGCCGGCCACGCGACGGGGCCGAGGGCCGGACCCCGACCGGCTCGCACCGCCGTACGGCCCGGTCTGGAAGGTGTAGCCGCACGCGCCCGGCTATCCCTGGCCGGTGACCTGGCGCAGCTCGCCGGCAACCAGGCGGGCCCTGACAGTCTGGTCCTCCTCGTAGGCGAGCAAGGTCTCGATGAGGGCGGAGACCAGCCGGGCGCGGTCGAGCGCCTGGTCCTGCCAAGCGGCGGCGCGAAGCGGATCCTTGGGCTGGTCGCCAACGTCGAGGGCGGCCCCGATCGCGCCCAGCAGCTCGCGGCAAACGGGACCGAGCAACGTCATCGTGAGTCCTTCCGAGGCGGTGACCGTGCGGCGCTAGAGTCGTAGGCCACCATCCAGCACGGCACGCCACGGCCGGAAGGGCAACCAGCTAGGCAATTGCTAGGCAGTTCGGCATTTCAGGGTCGCGAGCGCGGGGAGGAATGCGCCTAGCGATCCGGGACGGCGGGGCGCGATTCGCCGTCAGGAGGCTGCACTGTCGCGCTCAGCCCCGTCGTGCTTGGCAGCGAGGATCAGCGCCGCGATCGTATGAAGCGCGACGGGATCCCGGACTTCGAGGTCTAGAAGGCTGGTGTCTTTCGCGAGCCCGCCGCTCACGGTTTGGGCCCGGATAGGTGAGAATTACATGGCTGTAGTTCTCCACCCGGGAGTGAGCGATGACGGTTGGCGTGGCACCCAGGCAGGCGAGCCTGCTGCAGGGGACGGCGGCGGTGTGCGAAGGCCGCGTCGGCGAGGGCTCGGTCTGGGCGGTGCTGCACCGCGAATGCCACCGGCTGTTTCCTGACGAGCTGTTCGCTGATCTGTATGCCCAGACCGGCCGGCGCAGCGTCCCCCCGCGGATCGTGGCGGTGGTAATGGTGCTGCAGCGGCTGCTGGGGCTGTCGGACCGGGAGGCGGTGGAGGCGTTCACGTTCGATGCCCGCTGGAAGTACGCCTGCGGGGGGCTGGACTTCGACTACCCGGGGTTCGCCCACACCGTGCTGGTTGACGTGCGTGAGCGGCTGCGTGGCTCCCAGCGGCCCGAGCGGGTCTTTGAGGTGACCGTGCAGGCGGCGCGGCAGGCGGGGCTGGCCGGCGCGCGGCGGGTGTTGGATTCCACCCCGCTGTACGACGCGGCCGCCACGATGGACACGGTCACGCTGGTCCGCTCGGCGGTCCGCGGGCTGCTGCGCGTGGCCGGGGAGCAGCTGGCGGCCGAGTTGCGCCAGGCGGTCACCAGCGGCGACGACTATGCCACCACGGCCAAGCCGCCGATCGACTGGGACGACCCCGCTGCCCGCGAGGCGCTGGTCGACTCCCGCGCCAAGGACGCGCGCGGGTGCCTTGGGCTGCTGGACGGCCGCGCGCTGGCGCCGGTGGTGGCCGAGGCGGCCGCGCTGCTGGCCACGGTGGTCGGCCAGGACCTGGAGGAGGGCGCCGACGGGGTGTTGCGGATCGCCCGCAAGGTCGCCCGCGACCGGGTGGTCTCCACCGTCGACCCGGACGCCCGCCACGGGCACAAGACCGCCGCGCGCGGCTTCGACGGCTACAAGGGCCACGTCTCGGCCGACCCTGACAGCGAGATCATCGTGGTGACGGGGGTGACCGCCGGCAACGTCGGCGACGCCGCCGCCGAGGACCTGATCGGCGAGCTCACCGGGACCGCCGAGCCTGCCGTCGAGCCGTGTCCCGAGCAGCCGGCCGACCCTGCCGCCGAGCCCAGCCCCACACAGCCAGCATCCCCAACCCCCGAGGTGTACGGCGACGCCGCCTACGGCACCGGTGCGCTGCTGGCCCGGCTGGAAGCCGCCGGGATCGACCCGCACGTCAAGGTCCAACCGCCCACCGCCCCCGGCGGGCGGTTCGCCAAGGACCGGTTCGCCATCGACCTGGCCGCGGGGACGGTCACCTGCCCCAACCAGGTCACCGTGCCGGTCGCCTGGGGCGCCAGTGGCGGCGCCGCCCGGTTCGGCGCCGCCTGTGCCACCTGCCCGCTGGCCCCAGGGTGCACCAGCTCCGCCAAGGGCCGCGCGGTGTGGGTCGGCAACCACGAGGCGCAGCTGGCCGCCGCCCGGGCCCGCCACGCCGACCCCGCCCGGGCCGCCGACTACCGCGCGACCCGCCCCAAGGTCGAGCGCAAGCTCGCCCATCTGATGCGCCGCCGTCACGGCGGCCGCCGCGCCCGGGTCCGTGGCCGCGACCGGGTCGCCGCCGACTTCGCCCTGCTGGCCGGCGCGGTCAACCTTGCCCGCCTGGCCGTGCTCGGCCTGCACTGGTCCGCCGCAGGGTGGGCAGCGGCCGGCTGACGGCACAACAGCGGTGACGGGGCTGGGTGCGCGGGCGGGAACGCATGCGGTGCTGGTGATCGCGCGGATCCTCCACCCGGCGCCCGCGCCACTCGCCCAAATGCCACCACCCGCGGGAAGTCCCAGTGAACCACTCCCAGTCCCTGCCGCTCCCAGGAGCCCGATTCACACCAGCCTCCTAAATGCTTCCTGGGAATGGTTGCGTGTCCTGGCTGATATGGGGCATGGTCAAGCCTCCTGATCACAAGGGGGACGGTCATGGCGCCGCCGCTGCGCGTGACCCTGGGCCAGGCCGCCTACGACGAGCTCGACCGCCGCTACCAGACCACCCGCGACGCTCCCACCCGCACCCGCTACCAGATG